>Ga0265297_10011285_pt1 | contig 10971 bp, 17 predicted proteins | sample Munlanlwell13791_FD_192502 | JGI IMG/M metagenome (GOLD analysis project Ga0265297, IMG submission 192502) | Leachate microbial communities from a municipal landfill in Southern Ontario, Canada - Leachate well 137-91 | ecosystem: Engineered > Solid waste > Landfill > Unclassified | place...
CCCCAGGGGCTCCCCGGAATCCTTCTCGGTGAAACCTGCGATCGCGGAATATGCGATCTGAGCGGTCGCGAAAGCCAGCGCCGCGGCCCCGAGATTGCCATGCGGACCCGTAAACATCGCGGTGCCGTCAGTGCAGTTACCGTTCGCGGTCAGGAAATTCCAGACGTACTTCGCATGGGCCCGGCGCAGGGCGCGTCCCAGGTTCTGGATCAGGCGCTGCACGACACTGATATCGTCATTTCTGATCGTCTTCTCGGTGATCGTGAGGATATTGCCCTTGAAGGTAGAGATGATATAGCTCACCTCCTCGTCGGTCACGGCGGCGATCTCCTGATAGTCCGCCGCTTCCGGATCCACATCGTCGGGATCTCCGAATCCGCCGACCAGAACCGCTTCCTGGGTGCGATAATCCTTGACCGGCTTGGCCGTCGAGATGATCAGATTCTCTCCGAAATCGGCCTCGCGGTAGTCCTTGACCAGCCGCCGTCCGAGCGTATTCCCCAGGACGAAAGTAAAAGTCCCAGTCGTGATTTCCATCCGAGCAAGGATGTCCTTCGGAATGCGCTTGCGGTTGATCCTCCCGGTCAATTCGTAGTCGCCCGTGAAAAAGTTATACATATCCCGGAGGCTCGTAAATGCAGGGACCTGATCGAAGTCCTGCACGTCCTGAATTGAACGGACGTCCGCAAAAAAAGGTTGACCGTCGAGGCGCTGCAGGGATGCCATCCCGAGGATATCATCCTTCGCGAGGCCGAACGTCCGATCGAGCGCGATGCAGGCCTTCTCGTAAGAGCTGATCCCGACGTGAATCGAAGATGCCGCGACGACGGCGGCGTCTCCGCCGGCCGGCTGCGCCATCTTTGCGAGATAGTCCTTTTCGTCGGTAATCGAGGCCTCGAGCTCCGATTCCTCGAATGCTCGGCCTGCAAAACTCTTCCGGATACGCGCTTGAGCGATTTCCGGAAGACCGCTGGAGCCGAGCTTGCGATCGAGCGCCATTTCGCAACGAAGGATTTTCACGTCGTCCTTGTTTTTATCTTCCGGCGTCATTGCCATCCTGGCCAGGCCCTCGAGTTCCTGTTCGGAAATCGCATCAAACGTCTTTCCGTTCAGGAGGTCCGGCCGCTTCGAGTGAAGCAAATCCCAAATCCTTTTTTTCATGAGATCCTCCCTGTCCTGGGCCGGCATCGAGGCCACTGCCCGAGTGAATTTCCCGCCTGCGGCGGGCCTGGTTACGATATCGACGGAATCGACTGCCGTGAACTTCAAAAGCTTGAGAACGGTTTTCCCGTCGATTACTTCCTGGGCTGCCCGAACAGGCGCGTCCCAACTGAGTCCGTAAGAACTGCCGCCCCTTTGCATGGCATCGAGGATATTCCTGCCCATCCACTTCGCGGAATCAAGAAAATGCAGGACACCCATGAGGCCGCGGCCGGCAACGTATTTGACCTGATCGATCCAGCCGACCTTGTTTTTGACCAGCAGGCTTTTCAGGTCGAAGATCTGATCCGGAACGTGTGAGGCCCCCCTGGAGGATTCGTAAATGCATACGTCGACCTTGTCGAACATGCCTGCACTTGCCCTGAGAACATCCTCAGGCAGGTACCAGCCGTTCAGGGTATGGCCCGGCTCGCATATCACCACGTCCCAGGAGGAGCCTTCGCGATCGAGGGAATCGCCCAGCCGCATCATGGTTGCAAAACCCTCGTCGAGCACGGCCTGGCCGACCCTCACTTCAACCCAGGTCCGTTCTACTTTTACGGATTCGCTCCCCAGCTGTATTTTCCCGTCGAGCAACGACCAGGCCAGTTTGTAGTTCTCTCCCTCCATCTGATAGATCAGGGAAGACGGGTAGACTTCCTGGACCCAGGCCTTCTCCCCGTATTTTTCCTGGATGGCGCTCCATAAGAGGTCCCGGATCTGATCGAGGCTTGCCTCAAAGTTGGCCCTCATCGTTTCCGGGATCAATATCTTCACCTTGTTTTTCATCGCGAGGCCTCCCCGGCGCTATTTTTTGTCGCCTTTTTTCTTGTCTCCCGCTCCCGTAATAGGTTTACGCTTTACGGGATTGATCCCGGTGATCGCGATCTGTTCGAGCGGCTCAACTTTATCGCCGGCCCGGTACCGCACTCTGCTGCCGCCGTTCGTTACGATGGTTGCTGTCTTTGTCGAAGCGTCGTAAGTTTTCGCGAAAATGTATTTCGGATCGATCCCGAAAGCTTCGCAAGCCTGGGTGATAAGTTTTTCGCCAGCCTTGTCTGCTTTCTCTTCCGTAGTTGTGTTTTTATCTTTCTCATCAGCCATCGGTAAAACCTCCTTTCGAAATATAATTTTTAGTAAACCGATATTCCCCACCAGCCCGCGGCATCAGGGCCGAGAGCGGCTTTCAACCGCAACCTGTTCATCGCCTCCAGGCTTTTCAGCCCCTGGGAGAGAAATAGGTATTCATCGATCGTAATCTCGCCGGCGGCAAACTGCCTGATGTATCCGGTGAGGCGCGCTTCATGCTCCTGTTTCGCGCCCGCGAATTCCCGGTACTCGTAAACGCTAAACCAGAGATGGCCCCAGCTCTCATACATCGATGGATGCCGGCAGAATTCGGAGTCGTCGGTGAATTCGATGCCGAAAACGGAGCAGGTATTCCCGCCGGCGAGCTGTCGTCCGTCGGCATTATTCTGCCCCTGGGCCTGGGCTTGACCGGCCATCCATATGACTACGATGCAGGCAATTAAAAGAGCTATCATCCACGCAATATCTCTCCTGCTGATCCTCATAATATCCTCCTTATGCGTTCGCCGCGGCGGCGGCGCGCTGATCTTCGCCTTCCGCGGCATTCGTCCAGTTGTCGTGATACGGGATCGAATAGCAGCTGCAGTTGATTGTATTTTTCGCGGATCCGCCGGGATCCCGCGGGTACATGAGTTTTTCTCCTCCGACCAGAAACGGGGTATCGACGTCCTGAATTTGACCGTCGGCAGCAAGATGAGTGATCCTCGGAATGCGCGACGATTGGCCATGTATCCACTGCTTTTTCAGTCCTGGAATGACCTGGGCTGCTTTTTCGCGCCTGGCCTGGCTGGCCATCTCAAGCACGCGGCCGCACTCGTTCCTGGTGATCGTTTCTGCCCGAGCGGCGATCGATTTAAAAATCGATTTATCTTTGAGATTTGCTCCGACAGACTTCATGACGTCATAAGGCGATTTCTGGCCGATCAGCCCCATCGTGAGCTCGTTATTAATCCGGCGGACCGCGTCCCGGGTAAGCCCCTGAACCAGGTCGCTCGAGTATCCCTGCATTATCCCCAGGACAGTCGCATCTATCTCCGGAATCGCGACATAGATGCCGATCTCGCGCAGAGGAAGATCAACGAAATCAACTCCGAGATTAAAGAGATCCCGCTGCGCCTCCCGAAGATCAATTCCGTATTTATCCCCGAATTCCTGCATCGCTCGCTCAATTGCCGTCTGCATCTGTTTGAGCCGGTACGATTCCCATTCCGTCCCGGCGATCGTCCCGACTACGTCTTTTCTGGCCTGGTTAAGAATCGAAATCACGCCTCGGACCTTGCTGTCCTCGAGGGCGTTTGCCTTTTTGATCAGCTCGCGGCATTTCTTCTGAAATGCTTTTTCTTTATTCATTGCCGGCGCCGGATTCCTGAAGTCTCTGCTTCAGTCTTTCGATATATTTCGGGTCCAGATATTTTTCGTAATCCTGCTCGTCGTCGTTCAGAACTTCGCCAATTTCTTCCAGCTCTTTTTTGGCGTTAACTTCGTACCCGAGATAGCTGCTGACAAACGCGAAAACGTGAGCCGCCGTTTTCCTTGTGACCCACTTTCGGTCTTCAGCGATCGCGAGCGCCGCGGAGAGCTGCGGAACGCCGTTCACCATCTTGACCAGGTTCTTTTGCGAGATCTCCGGCATGTCTACCTGAAAGCCGGCCTTTGCCTTCTCCGCGGAAAGCGTCCCGGCAATGACCGCCTGGTCGATCACGAACTGGCAAATGTCCTCGATGATTCCCTGGTAAAAGGAGGACTCCGATTCGAGATCCTTTGTTGGGATCTGCTCGAACTGCTCCGCTTCGGTCTGATATGCCTTTCCGCCTTCCCCGAACCATGACGCCGGCCGGCCGTGAGCTCCCATAATAAAAGCTTTTGCATTATTGAAGCCTGCCGCCATGTCCGTATTTTTCAGTTCCGGCGCTACCGCATCCCATTCCACGTTTTCATTATGCGCCCTCATCGATCCGGACTGGGGAGGCGGATTGGTTTTCAGCCATTCCCGGATCTGGTCTTCGTTAAACCCCTTCAGCGTCACATCCCAGATGAAGTTCAGCAGATACTCGGATCGCTCCAGGCCGTTGAATCCGTAACGCTCCAGACCATCGATCCAGTCGAAAAGGGTCAAAAAGTCGGATCTTCCGCGGGCGGCAGTTGGCGGATTGTTTTTCGTATAGAAGAAGCACTCGCCGACCAGCCGGCCGTATGTTTTCGACTGAATATTGTTGTCAGTCCGGATCACGGCCATTTTTGCGCCAGACCGGCCGGAGATGTCCTGGAGATCGACCCGCATCCGCTGCGTCGTGTCCATCTGGTTCAGCCAGATCTCTTTGATGAGTGCAGGATCCTGAAAACTCCAGCGCACAAAACCGTTGATCGGATTCACTGTGACCGGCCAAAGTGCTTCCCCCAGGATGGAAAACCACATGAACCGGTCATCGAGCGGTACCGCCTTGTTCTCGCGATTCTTGAAAAAGAGATCGAGCCGTTCCTGCACAGCCCCTTCCGATGATGTAATTTTTACCGGCCTCGAAAATATGAACGTCTTGTCCATCTTCGCCAGGCGACGAAACATCGCGCTCATGTCCCACATGAAATACGCGATATCGAACATGCGGTCCTGGGCGACTGCAAGCAGTTCGCGCCGGAGGATCGTCTCGCTCGAGTAAGGCCGGTATCCCTCGTTTTTGGGATCGTAATTCGCGGTGATGGGAAGAGCCATTTTCGCCCGGGAGATTTCGTCGGAAACCAGCGCCTTTACGGCCTGTTCGTCCATCAGTCCGGGAGCGATCGCTTTCGCTATTTTTGTTCTCCAGTTCATTGCATTCCTTTCAGTTTGCGCTGGACCTCATTCCGGTTCTGATCCCGAAACGTCCGAAAAAGCCGCCTCGGCCTGCCATCATGCGCGGATCGCGGCCGATCGCCGATTCCCGCTTTTCCGGGTCCCTGCCCAGGCTGACGACTGATCCGGATCCCAGGTTCGCGATCGCGCCCTCGAGGGCGTCAGGCCCATCGTCGTGAACGTTCGCGTCCGTGATGTAGATCAGCTGCTCGACCAGGATATCCTGATCCGAATGCCCCTTGATGAAGCGAAGCTTTCCATATTCAGCGAGAGGAGATATCCTGTTCACGATCCGCGCGATCTTCTCAGTGCTGTGAACGATCTTGACCATGTTCACAAATCGCCCGGCCTTCTCGGCGTAATTTTTGTAAGAGTCGAGCAGGAAGTCCTGGAACATATTGATCTCGACGCCCATCCCGCAGTTTCCGAATTCTCCGTCAATCTCCCAGACCTTCGCCCACATTTCGTTGACTGTCGCATGGCGGATCCAGGCGTGAAGCACATCGTAAATGTCGCCTTCGTCCTGCCTGCCGGCGACGACGATCGCCTTGAAATCTGTCGTCTCGGTCGCCTTGCCGGAGGGATCGAGAAATGCCGATACGCGCCATTTTTTCTGAATCCAGATCTCCGGCACGAGCTCGACACCAGGGACGTAAACAATCCAGGATTCCTTGATCGGGCTGTCTTCATCCGATACCTTGTTTCGGTATTCACGGTTGAAGCGCGTAGTACCCATCAGGCGGCGCTTTTTCTCCAGCTTTTCCTTTGGCCAAAGTTCCGGCCATAACGGCTCGCCGTTTTCCCGTATCGCGTCATAGACCCGGCTGATGTAAAGGGGATTCCCCGTATCCTCGTCCTTTTCTTTTATAAACTGAGAAATTACCGATCGGGACGCGAAAAGGTTCCCGACCATCAGCATTGAAAAATCCCCGATGAAAGATCCGAGTACAGTCTGAATGATCCAATCCTTCCCCTGCTTAACCAGTCTGGGATTGCGGACGTTCTCATCGTTTTCGAAATCGTCAATGATCGCCCTGTCCGGTCGATATTGCATGTGCTTCAGCCCGCGAACTTTCTCGCCGCGGCCCCTGGCGAGCACTCGAACTCCGTTCGAAGTTACAAAATCGGCCTCGCCCCATTTACGCCCACGAAATTCTCCGAAGTCGTGAATGAGCCGCTGATTTTCTTCCAGCTCTATCCGGATCGGCAGCGTGAAGCCTTTCGCCTGGTCGTTTGTGTCGGAAATGATCATGATGAAATGGCGTCGCTCAAAAACGATGTCGTCGATCGGAACGCCGAATGTGAAAAAGGTTGATTTTGCGTGTCCGCGCGGAGCGCCGACGATCACGAATTCGTCGCGGATATCGGCCAGATCCGACCATTCCTCAAAAAACTCCGGGAAGTCCGATTTAAAATAATGCGGCATGTAAGTGCGGAAAAAATAAAGCCGATCCCAGGATGCCCGTTCCTTGCGCTCTGACTGCTTCTCCGCCGTATCGTCTTCAAAAGGCGAAACGCTTTCGCGAATCCACTCGCGCAGTTGGTCCGTCCACTGGTCGAACCGGTATTCTGTTATTTTAGGTCGTGCTTTCATTCCGCTGTTTGAACTGCTCAATGATTCCGTCAAATGACTTTGCCAGTATCTTCAGCCCTTCCGGGTCCTTTTCTTTCAGATAACCGACGATGAATTCGAGGTTCTCCAGGAAGAGCGCAGGCCGGTCGACTTTGGGACCTTCGCCGGTTTTCTTTTCCTGCTTGCCGGCTACATTCTCCAGTCGGACAAAGGCGTAAATGTCTTGCGGATCAAGGCTCTGGACGGCTTTCATGGCGAGCTGCTTTCGGAGCTTCACCATGTTGGCCTTGATTTCTTTTTGCGATTCCCGGTATTCGTTTCTTTTTTCCCGCCATCCCTCAGCCGCAGACCAGGTCTTCAGCTGAGTAACGGAAACGCCCGTCTTCTGCGATACCTGTTCGAACGTCACGCCCTCGATAATGTAAAGGTCCGCGGCGTTTTCTCTGGTCTCGAAGTCGTACGGTTCGGCCATTATTCCTTCCCCAGGGCTTTCTTGATCGCCTTGATCCCATCGAGGAGGCCCTTGTACTCGATCTGCGCAGTCGCGAGCTCCATCGCCTGGGCGGCGATTATCTCTGTTTCGAGATCTTCGTATTTTGCGAAGGGGTCCAGCTGGGTCCGGAGCGAATCGATCAGGCCCTTGATTCTCACCGCGAGAGATTTTGCCTTCAGCTCGTTCTCCCGCAGTCTTCCCGTAAATTGCAGTCGCTCATTCATGACGGATCCGTACCTCCGGCGATATAGGCTTTCTTCTTGTTGATCCTCGTTGCGGGGCAATATTCGTTTTGCCGGATCTCATCGCACAAGGTCTGCATTACCTGGGTATTCAGGATGACCACGTCCCGCAGATCGGCGGATACTTCCAAACTCTTTTTGACCAGGGAGACATTGGATTTATACATTTCCCGCTGCTCATTCATGTCTGCCTTGTATTGATCCAGAAGCCCCTGAAACCTCCTGTTATCGGCCCACCACAAAAATATTATCAGACCTACCGTGCCGAATTCTCCGAGTACCTTCAGAACAGACATGAGAGTGATGGAATCCATTGGGAGGCCCTTTCCCTGCTATGCTTTGTCCTTCGATGATTTCCGTGTTAAAAACGGCAGCCACTTGAAAGATATGAATGAAAGGAGCAGAGTCAGGATCTTGTCATCCTTGGCCCTGCCGGAGCGTATCGCCCATTGCTTCAGCGCAAAAAGGATGTTTCCCGTGATCGCAAGGAACACCTGGTTAGCGCCGATCCAGCGGGTAATTTCCTGGATGGCATAGACCACGTAAGGTTCAAGATTCGGAATCATCCAATTCATAATTGCCTCCTATCCCAGAAGCCTCCCGCTGCGGAGAAATTCCGTCAGCGTTTTCTGCGCCCTGAGATGGGCGCGGTATATTTCGAGCAGCTTTTCCGAGGCTTGTTTTTCATTCAGGTATTTGATCATTTTCTCGTAATGGACCTCCTGCAATATCCGAAAAATGCGAGAATCGTTTGGATCATATGAGCTGCCCTCCAAGACGATATGTCCCCGTGAATTTCTCGAAGTCTCCCGGCCAGGCCGCTTTAAACTTGATCTTTTCCCAGTCGTTGAAAATGAGGTTGTAACAGTCCCTCGCCTGGGGAATTCCGTCGAGGATCGCGCCTTCAACGCCTTCCCGGTCCGCGGCGAAGGCAAACTCACTGCAGAAGAGGGCGCGCGCGCTTTCGGAAACCCGGCCCAGGGCGCTGAGAAAAAGCCCTCCGAAATCGTATTTGACGCCGATCTGACCGAATGCCCAGGTCCCGATATGCCGGCGGACAGGCTCGAATTCAGGGCGCAGCGGGTACCACCATGCGCGTCCACTGTAATTTTCGAGTTTCTTGGAAAGCAGGACCGGGATGATTCCGTGAATTGCGTTGGCCTCGAGAATGAACCGGCGTTTTTCCTTGCCCTCGTAATCCCGCAGCCGCACAACCAGCGAGGTATGGCTTTTGGGCGTGAACAGCCTGATCGCGCGACCGATCGGATCATCGGACTCGTACAGGATTACGTCGCCCGTACTCATGTCGTCGCGGCAGGAATAATATTTTTCGAGATCGTTCATTTCCGTCTTTTTCGATCTTTGTGGTATTCGATTTCGACGAACAGGATATCCCGCAGCGAATGCCCGAGGACCTCGCAAACCCCGAAATGCATGTAAAACATGCCTTCATCTGTTGTCGTAAACCGCACATTGCCGAAGGCCGCAGTGCGCCGGGGATACTTGAAGGTGATCTTTACGGTCAGCAGCTGGTCGTTTCCCATGTCGTCACCCCTTTGTTTGCCCGGGCCGGTTTTGCTTCCGGCCCGGGCTATCTTTGCGGCCCCGCGGCGTCTCAGTCCGGTACGCAGGGCTCCTCTTGAGAATCACTCCCGGTGCATCTTGCTTTCCGCGTAATCTTTCGCGTGAGCGTAAGTGACGTAGGTATTGCCGACCCGGCCCCAGCGTGCCCTTGCCCCCCGGACGTCCAGGTGAAACCCGGGATTATTCCAGTCCGGGTAAATCCCCAGGCCGACGCGATCGGCGACCTGGAGGTCCTCCAGGATCCTCTCGAGCTCGCAGATCTGGTTGAAATAGGGACCCGCTTCCTTGAAATGGAAATCGGCCGCGGTGCCGTCGTCGTGCTGCCCGTTCTTCGAATGCCCCCCCAGTTCATATCCGCAGTGGACGATGACATGGTGCCCCATCTCGTCCGCGATCGCGTCCATGAGGAGCAGCAGCAGGCCGCTCATCTTGTTCGGTTCGCCCCACTTTTCCAGAGGCGTGAAGTGCTCGAGCCGTTTCCAGATCATCTGTGCCTCCAAATAAAAAAGGCCCAGGAGCTTCCGCTTTGGAAACTCTCTGGGCCAGTCTCGACCACTTGTGCCGGCAGTCTCTGAATCGAAAAAACTAATTCAGGGAACGCGCATCCTCGCGCATCCTGCTCGCTAATTCTAAGTTGCCTTTGTTGTTATACTTATCTGGCAATACTGTCAAATGCTTTTTAATATTGTTTTCGTTGAACCATTTCAACTCTTTACATTCCCGACACCAGAATCCATGCTCGAACTTCGGGAGGACCGGATCATTGATTCCGCCTATTATTTGCCTCGGATGCTCAGGGCAAGTAACTGCAAACGGTCCTCTTTTCAAAAACATATCACCTTCTGCTTTAATTTGCCCACTCGATCGGATCGTCAGGTGGCCAGATTATTATTGATGTATCATTTGGGTCTTGTTCTGCGCTGGCCCCCCGCTTCGCGAATTGCATCTTGTATTCATGTCCATCAGGACTGCGTTCATCTCTAAACGAAGAAGAGAAAATATCCTTATTCGCTTCGCTTATAGCCTTAAATATTTTTCTGGCGTCTCTTCCCCGCCTTCTTGATCCCGGAATTTCTATCTCGAGACTAAAGCATTCGGCCATCTTCCTGTTGATATCCAGTTTCCATCCGGTCACGACAGAAAAAGAAACAAGAGCATCAGCCGGGAGTTCGACCGGCATTTTAAATGGTATTCTCATTGTGTTTGGCTCCCCTTTCTCTCGGCACTTGCATGTCCTGATCACTCTGGCCGACGTCACGTTTCGGCGCCTTCAGGGTTTTTACCAATGATATCATCATCTGATTATTTTCGATCTCGATACTGATGTACGGCCTCAGCCAGACCGGCAGGTCCGGGCTGTTCAAGGCCCGGTGGCCGGCCGCGATCACTTCCTGGAGATCCCTGATCAAAGAATCCATTCCCGCCCTCAACAGCGCTCGTCGATTCCGGTCCGCCGCATCATTTCTTCCTCGCCGATCGTGTACAAATGATAGCCGAAAGCACCCAGGGTTGCGCCTATCGCGAGAGAAAAGAAGATGATCAGAAACAATATTGCTGGTGTCATTTTTCTCCACCTATCTGCAAAAGTTCACGGTTTGACATGCCGCTCGTTGATCGCCTTCAGCGCCTCAATTGCGTTATGCGCCTGGTCGAACCGGAGAAATCTCAGGTCCGCCACTCCATACCTTTTCTGCAAAAATCCCCGGAGCGCCAGGGCCTCGTGCCCGATCCCGTTCGGGGCCCAGTACCAGCACATCAAATGCCAGTCCGTCTCGATCCTGGCGAGCTGCCGCGGCGTCGCCATGTTCGGGCGATGCCCCAGGGACTGCCATTTCCTGAGCGCCGCCGAAAACCCGGTAAACTCATGCGTGCCGTGCGGTTTCTCGAATCCGCGCTCTTTCAGGTGGTCCATTACTTCCCGGAATTTCTCCAGGGTGAGATCCCGGGACGACTTCACGCC
>Ga0265297_10011286_pt1 | contig 10970 bp, 7 predicted proteins | sample Munlanlwell13791_FD_192502 | JGI IMG/M metagenome (GOLD analysis project Ga0265297, IMG submission 192502) | Leachate microbial communities from a municipal landfill in Southern Ontario, Canada - Leachate well 137-91 | ecosystem: Engineered > Solid waste > Landfill > Unclassified | place...
ACTAAAAGATATTATTGAGAAGAATCCTGAAGTTGAAATGCCGGATTATGTGTTATCTCGTATAAATGGCAAATACCGGGATTTCCCCATCATTATTGACCCCGATATGCCAAATGCAATTGCACCCACCTGTGTAGCTCATTATGCTAAAGACCTGAGCACCCGTTTGGTAAAAGACAAAAGAGCCAAATATGGAGTCAGACCCTTCTCTATTCGTGAATACGCTCGATTGCAAGGCTTTCCTGATGATTTCCACTTTGAAAACAAAAGAAGTTCCTACAAACTAATCGGAAATGCTGTTCCGGTTCACATGGCAAAGTGGATTGGGGAGGTGGCGATGGGGTATTTTAATTATTAGGCTTATTCTTATTATAAAACTTAATTTTGTAATTCAGAAAAAAAATCAATGAAAAAAAATCTCTGGTCAAAATCTGAACTTATCCTTGCCTTGAATCTCTATCTCAAACTCCCTTTTGGTAAACTCCATTCAAGGACTCCAGAAATCATTCATTTAGCTGGTTTAATAGGCAGAACTCCCGGTTCGGTTGCTATGCGATTGAATAATTTTGCCAGTGTTGACCCTTATCATCAGCAAAGGGGAATTGGTGGTTTGCCAGGTGGAAGGAAGCAGGTTGAACCAATTTGGAACGAATTCATCAACAACAAGGAAGAACTGCTGTTTGAGAGTGAACGAATTCTTGCTGAATTGGAAAAGAATACATTAGAAGGGAAATTTGCCGAAATTTTGGAAGGTACTGAAAACTTAACGGGTGAAACAAAAATCAGGGAAGTTAAAACAAGAGTAAATCAAAATTTATTTAGGGATATGGTTCTGGCAAATTATGCAAACAGATGCGCAATAACAGGCATCAACAGACCGGAACTACTAATTGCATGTCATATTAAAAGGTGGGCTGATGACATTGAAAACAGATTAAATCCAACCAATGGATTATGCCTGAATGCTTTGCACGATAAAGCCTTTGAATCCGGTTTAATCGCAATTTCATCAGATTACAAGATTATCGTTTCGCCAGTGATTAACACATCAAAAAATCAGGAAACGAGGGATTATTTCAAACAGTATGAAAACCAACCAATTCTATTGCCATTAAAATATAAACCAAGTATTGAATTTCTGGAAGAACATTATTATACAAGATTTCAAAAATAAAATGTATGAAGATCTCACTCCTCCTCCCCCTCTTTTTTCTTATTCTATCCTGCAAGCAACCTGCGACAGACAGGCAAGTGGAAAAGCAATTGGCTGTTACAATAGAAGAAGAACAGTCAGATACAGACTCGTATAACATACAAGCCGTTATGCTGGTTGACCACTATTCCGTACATTATGTCCTCGACAAGATGCAAAAGAATAGTGTAGCTGCAAACAGGAATAAAATAAAGATCTATGGAAAAACAGGCCCTCAGTCCACCCACCCGCTGGTTTCAGCCATATTTTGGTTTGATAACAGAAACCCAAAAATAACGTACAACAAAGATTCAGGATATCTTGAAGTGATGCGCCCTGTCGAAGAATTTCAACAATTTGTTCCCCTGCTCGACAAACAATATCAACTCACCTTGTCATACAGCCTGAGTACGAGCGGTGATGAACACATCCTGCTGTCCACCCGAAATAAAAACACGGAAAAAAAAGAGCAGAGAAAAAAGCATCCTGGATTCGATAGCCACTAATACACGAATTAAAGACGAATGGAATATTGGATTATTTCATTCGTGCATTCGTGGCTTCAACTTTTCATTATTGTTTATTCAAAAGACTTAAAGCAATGTTTTACCCGTGAGTATTATTCCAGATTTTTCACTCCTTATGAAGGAAAGCAGATTCATAAACCCAACAAATACCTCCCTAACAAATCTTTCCTCCAAACCCGTCTCGAAAAACTAAGTCGTTAAACTCTCATTTTAGCTCCTTCTCTGCTCCCTCTTCCGTAAAAACGGAACAAGTTGTGTTAAACCCTCCACACTTCCATCCTTTTTTATCAATAAATCAAATTCTTCTAACGAGCAATTTCGTACTTTTCAGGATTATAATCCGAAATTTTATAACTTTTTTAGATTACGTTCTGAAATTAACTATGAACCGTTCAAGCAAATTTGTAATTCGATAGCCACTAATACACGAATTAAAGACGAATGGAATTCTCAATTATTTCATTCGTGGCTTCAACTCTTCATTCGTGCATCCGTGGCCTCAACTTTTCCTTCGTGCATTCGTGGCCTCAACTTTTCACTCGTGCATACATGGTAAGTATTATCCCCCCTTTTCAGATTTTGAATTAAATTTGCCAGCTGGCCATATATTACCCTTACATTAATACATATTTATTAATTTTTTACCCTTACTTTTGTACATATTTTTTAACAATTTACCCTTACATTAATACATATAAAATTATGTTTTACCGTAAAATACTCGATGAACTTGATAATTGGAGGAATAGTAAGTTTCGCAAACCTTTGATTCTGAGAGGTGCGCGACAGGTTGGAAAAACAACTGCAGTTGAGATGTTCAGCAAGAACTTCAGACAATTTATTCATCTGAACCTCGATAAAGTTGAAGACAAGAATTTGTTTGAAAGAAATTATTCATTTGAAATCCTGCTGGAGGCCATTTTTTTGTATAAAGATGCCAATCGAAATGAACCTGAAACACTTATTTTTATTGATGAAATTCAGAATAGTCCTGAAGCAGTTCGTCAACTCAGGTATTTTTATGAGGAAGCTCCTGAATTGTTTGTTATTTCTGCAGGATCTTTACTGGAGTCCTTAATTGACAATACAATAAGTTTTCCGGTAGGCAGGGTTGAATACCTTGTTATGAAACCTGTTTGCTTTACGGAATATCTCCATGCTGTAAATGCCGATGCAGAATTACAACTGATTCATCAAATACCCTGTTCGGAATATGCACATGAAAAACTCCTGAATCATTTTTACAGTTATGCTCTGGTGGGTGGCATGCCGGAAGTGATTGAAAGGTATTTACAAACAAAAGATATTCATCAACTTAAACCAGTTTACGAAGCCCTTCTTACCGCTTATCTTGATGATATTGAAAAATACAGTAGTTCAGATTCACAAGTAAAAGTGCTCAGGCATAGTATCAAATCAGTCATGACGGAGGCCGGAAAAAGGATTGTTTACCAGGGATTTGGGAATTCGAATTACAGAAGCCGTGAAATCAGTGAAGCCATGATGTTGATTGAAAGAGCCATGCTGATTCAGTTAATTTATCCTGTAACTCAGACTATTTTGCCGATTGCACCTGATTTCAGAAAATCTCCGAAACTTCAGCTATTTGACACTGGTTTACTGAATTACTTTTCAGGAGTGCAAAAAGATTTATTTTTATCCCGTGACATAATGCAAACCTATCATGGCAGAATTGCAGAACATATTGCAGGTCAGGAGCTTAGTGCAATATCGTTTGATCCGCTGTTTAAAAATATCTTCTGGACAAGGGAAAAGCGTCAGTCAAAAGCAGAAGTGGATTTTATTTATCAATATGAAAACCTATTAATTCCAGTTGAGGTAAAAACAGCAAGTACAGGTCATCTTAAATCACTTCATATATACATGAACTCAGCTCCGCACGACATTGCTGTAAGGATTTACAGTGGTGCATTATCAGAAGATAAAATAACCACCTCATCAGGAAAATCATTTCGACTGTTGAACCTTCCGTTTTACCTAATTAATGAAATCAATAATTATATCAAATGGTTGTTGAGTTGAATATCTTCTATCGGAAGATACCCCGTTCAAGCGAATTTGTAATTCGATAGCCACTAATACACGAATTAAAGACGAATGGAATTCTCAATTATTTCATTCGTGCATCCGTAGCTTCTAAATATTAATTTTGTACCGAACATAATTTCATAAATTACCATGGAAAAGTTAATACACAAAGAAGAGAGTTATAAAATCATTGGCATTTGCATGGATATTCACAATCAATTAGGTGCCGGCTTTCTTGAAATTGTCTATAAGGACGCCTTGGAATATGAATTCAGGAGAGCAAATATTCCTTTTGAGAGGGAAAAGGAATATAAGGTTCATTATAAAGACATTATTCTCCCTCATAAGTTTTATGCTGATTTTGTAGTTTTTAATGAGATTATACTAGAAGTAAAGGGGATTTCATCCATTCCTGAAGAGATGATCGCACAATGTATCAATTATTTAAAAGTATCTCAAAACAAATTATCCTTACTTGTTAATTTTGGAGAACAGAAACTTAATTACAAACGAATAGTTCTTTAAAGATAGTCGCCACGAATACACGAATTAAAGACGAATAGAATATTGAATATCCACAACAATTATTCTAAAATAAACGCTTATTATTAAATACAAGTGCAATTGTAAAGCGCACCTTATATATCGTCTGTATGCAGAAAATAATTAATTCCTTAAGTTTGTTAAAAATATCCGCATGAATTTAATGAACAAAACAATAGTGATTACCGGTTCTTCGAGGGGAATTGGATATGCCATTGCCGAAGCCTGCGCAAAAGAAGGAGCCAAAGTAATCATCTCCTCACGCAATGCCAAAGCAGTGGAGGAAGCAGTACAAAAGCTGCTTGCCGGTGGTCATGAAGCCTGCGGTTTGACAGCAGACGTTGGCAAAAATGATGATTTACTGGCATTAAAGGAATTCGCCATCCGTCACTATGGTCGTATAGACGTGTGGATCAGCAATGCAGGTCAATCTGGTGGTTATCTTCATCTGCATGATATGACCGCTGAAGAAATCCATGAAGTGGTAAACACAAACCTGACCGGGACTTTACTGGCTGCAAAAATGATCATTCCTTATTTTATTGAACAAAAAAGAGGAATATTAATTAACCTGGCAGGTCGCGGCAGCAACGGAGAAGCAACTCCCTTTATGACCAGCTATGCAGCAACCAAATCGGCAGTAGCCAGTCTCACACGCAGTCTGGCAAAGGAATACAAAGATTTCCCGATTCATATTCATGCACTCAATCCGGGAATGGTGGATACCGATCTCATCCGACAGGCGCGTACCACTCCCGATCTTGAACAAGACCTGAAAAACATGCCATTGGTGATGAATGCATTTGGTGGTCCTGCCGAAAAAGTGGGCACCTTTGTAGTCAAAATGCTCAAAGGAAATGCTGATCGTAAAACAGGGAAAATCTTTTCTGTTTTGAAGGGGATTAAACTCATTCGTGGTATTGGATTAATGAGTTGGTACGGGATGACCGGAAAGATGAAATGATTGAAAAATTGCTCAACAAAGATATAATCTTCGAAAACAGTAAATATTATTGCATTTTCCGGAATACAATTCTGAAAAAAAAGGCTGCCATTTCTGACAGCCTTTCAGTTTTCCATACAATGTACCCTATTTTATAAAACGGTAATTGAGCTGACCTTTGCCTTCCACATTCAGGTTGAGGATGTAAACGCCCTTTTCCAGGTCTTCAAGCGGGATACTGATCAGGTTTTGTCCCTGGTGAACGGATATATGATCGGTATAAACTTCTTTTCCCAAGAGGTTGAAAATGCTTATCCTGACATTAACATTTTGCAGGGCCATCAGTTTCAGATTGATCTGATTATCCGCTGGATTCGGGAACAGTTTGCCTGCCGTTTCTACTAAGCCTTCGATCAGGTCGCCCAAAGAAACCACAATTCCAGTTTTATTGACCACTATTTCGACATTGGTTACTGTTTTATTGGATTCGGTAAGTTCGAGGCTCAGTTCTTCGCATTCGATACCAAAGTAATCGGCATAGACTTTATAGTTGCCAAGCGCAAGATCGTTGAAGGCAAAATTGCCGTCTTCATCGGAATAAGTATAAGCCACCGCTTTACCCATGCCATCCAGCAAAATGACCGGAATACCCGGGAACTGGTCGGATCTCATATTGGAACCCTTCGAAACTTTGCCGCCAATAAAACCAGGCCCACCGGGATTGTTTCCCTTGATCATGTGAATTTCAGCCCAAACCGGTAAACCATTGGGATAAATTTCGACTTCAATTGCCTGATCCCAATATACTGATGTGTCGTAATATGTGGGTAAATAATCCTTGTAATATGCTGATTTTGCTTGCATGGCTGCTTTCAAGTAATAGCCCTGATAGGCCAGATTATAAAACATGAAGAATCCTCCCGAATCCGTGACCGTAGAATCCAAAGCTGAAATTGTACTGTCTTTTTCATTGTAACTGATCAGATAAACAGTCACAAAATCGGCCATGACTTTATCCAATATCACGAAACCGGCAATATAACCGTCATTATACACAATGGAGTCGGTGCTAATGTAATCGCAGTATTGTATGCAGGTATCGTTTGCGGTCATAGCGGTCATACAAACCGTATAGGCGCCCTTTTTGGCATAGACATGTGTTTTTACCGCTGACGTATCCGAATCTCCGGTACCATCACCAAAATCCCAGTTGTAGGTAGCTTGCATGGTACCTGAATTCTTTTGATCGGCATAGAACGTAACGGTATCTCCGTTGATATTATAATAGAAGAAACTGTAGCAGGGGGTTTTATAAGGAATTTCAATGATTTCGCAAAAAGTATCCGTGCAATTGATCAGGGAATCATACAAGGTCAGGCACACTTGGTATTTCCCTTTTGCCGAATAGGTATGTGTTACAAAGTTGCCGGTAGCTGAGGTATTATCACCCAAATCCCAAGTGTACACAGTGGAATAATTGAGGGAATCTGTAGCAAAATAAATGGTAAAGGAATCCGCATAGTCGGGATAATAGTAAAAATAGGCTTTGCAACCCGGATAAATAATGGAATCCTGTGTATTCAGATACATGGATGTGCTGTCGGTGCATGCGTTGGTGGTATCGGTAATCCGGAGACTGACGAGGTAAATTCCGTCTTTGGCATACGTATGATCCGGATTTTGAAGACTGGAGGTAATACCATCCCCGAAATCCCAATTCCAGGAGGAGATATTCCCTAAAGAATAATCGTAAAAGTAATATTTAAGTTTGTTGGCATAATCCGGCAAATAAGAGAACCCTGCCATACATGTATTTGTTTGTTTGCCGCAAAAGAAATCGTTAGAGTCATAATTTCCCGAAGGGAAAGTCACTGTAGTTAAGGTAACTACTCCTCCGCAATCAAGCACTACATAGATATCACAGCTTGTAATACCTGCAGGAATGGTAAGTGGAAAATAATAAAATCCTCCCGAATCGGAAGCAGTTGTTGAATTGTACATCCAATAACTTGATGTGGCGGGATTATAAATACTATCCGTAAATAAGGTAAGCGTTTGTCCGGGAATGCCGATACCGGAATTCATATCGTAAACGGTTCCGCTAATGGTAATTGAACTCTGCGCATGAAGGATAAACATGCCTGCAAGGACTAAACTAAAGGTACAAATTAACTTTTTCATTGTCAATAAATTTAATGATCTGATGTTATTGAGAGCCAAAAAAAAACAGGTCAAAAATAAATGAAAAGGTTTGAATTATACAATAAAAGCAATTCAGAAATCTGGTTTTCTCTGAATCATTATATTCATTCTCCTCTAAAAAGTCGAAAAATTCCTGATTTCAATGGAAATTTCGATTACTTTACCATGTAATTTGTAATTGTCCGTTACAATTTGCATGGTATTTTATATTTCAAACATCTATGATCACCTTTAAAAATTGAAGAAAGTCAGACGTTGAATTATAAAATCAGAAGCGACAAAACCTGAATCTTTGTGATCATAATTTGAACTAGTAATATCTTTTTCTGAATATACTCGAAAAAAATGCTGTCAATAATATTTAACAGGTCATGAAATATCGTAACTTTGACCAAATATTTCTCATTTGGAAACCTTTTTCTCATTGGAATATTGCTTTTATGAACACACTTATAAATAAATTTCTTATGAAAAAAAATGAATTTCTTGCTCTTAAAACCGTTTTTTGCTTGCTCTTTATCCTTAGCCTGCAAAACATCTCCCATGCACAACTTAGCGGATCATATACCATCAATCCGAACAATGCAGCAAGCAACAGCAATTATAAAAACTGGGCATCTGCTATTGGCGACATGCTTTCAGGTACACGAACTGACGGAGGCACCGCACAAGGCTCAGGTGTTAGTGGTCCGGTGACTTTTACCGTTTACGACATGGTTTATACTTCCACACAAATCAAGATCACAAGTGTTTACGGAACATCAGCCACCAATACCATAACATTCAAATCAAGCGGGGGCGACAGCAGCAAATGTGTGCTTCAATATCCATCAGGAAGCACCACCACAGACGACTATGTGATCATGCTTGATGGTGCCGATTATATTAATTTCCGGCAGATCGGTTTCGAACGGACGGGCAGCGCAGCGAACTATACCGTTGTTCAATTGCTCAACAGTGCCGATCATAATTCCTTCATTCGCTGTTATATGAAAACCCGTAAGGTACCCAGCAATGTTACAACAGGATGGACAACCGGAGTAGGAGCTCAGGTATTTTTTGCCGGAAATGGCGACACCAATCAATTTATGCAAAACTATATGCTTTACGGCTACAATGGCTTTTACGGAGCCACTGCATGTGCCGGCAACCTTATATCGGAAAACACTTTTGACACAGCCGGATGTATTGGAGTTTACATGTCCAGTCAAACCAACCTTATAATTAACGGAAACACATTCAAACTAGGAGATTTTGGTTCAGGTATGGGACAATACATCTCTTATGCTATGCGCATTGAAAGTTCCCCTGCCCAAACCATCACCAACAATAAAATGTATATGACAGCCGTCAACGCTCAGGTAGTCCGGGCTATCGTTTTCGTTAACATTTCAGGTTCCTCCACCGCAGCTTCACAGGTGAACAACAACTTTATTCTGAGCACGGCAGGAACTTCGTCCTGCAGCGGCATTTCCTTATACGGAATCAATTATCTTGATCTTTATTACAACAATTTTCTCATGACCAATTCCCTTGCAGCAGGTGCCATCATTCATCATAACTCCACTTACACAAACACTTATGTCAACATTCTAAACAACAATATGATCAATAAAGGAGGTGGTTTAATTTACGATTTTCCAAGCACCAACGGGGGACTCGATACGGTCATCAATAATAATTGTTATGCAACAGGATCAATTTTCGGCAAAATGGCCGGATCTTCATACAGCACACTTTCGGCATGGGTGACCGGAACAGGCAAGGATGCCAACTCCCTGAGCATTGATCCGGGTTATGCCAGCAGCACCAATCTTCATGTGGCCAACATCGGTATCAACGGAAAAGCAAAACCTTATTTCAGGGTAAAAAAAGATATTGATAGCGATAGCAGGGATGCCACCAATCCGGATATCGGAGCGGATGAATTCTTTCCCATAGCCAACGATGCAGGACTTTCGGCCCTCGACAGCCCCTCGGTTTTCTGTGCAGGAACGAAAAACGTAAAAGTCACTTTTCAAAATTACGGTTATGATACCCTGAAAAAAGTGGAAATTCACTGGAAAATTAATGGAGCAACTCAAACTACTTACAACTGGTCGGGGTCCATTGCCCCGGGAAAATCCTCCTCATCCATCACTCTTGGATCATTTAACTTTGGCCACAATACGGCTTACAATATGATCATCTGGACTGAAAAGCCAAATACGGCCTCCGATGGAAACAAACTGAATGACACCTTGAAAACTACCATTTATGCGGGATTGTCGGGAACTTATACTATTGGTGATGTTAGTGGATCCAGCTTCAAATCATTCAACAATGCCATTACAGCTATGACTTCCCGCGGAATCTGCGGCCCCATCACCTTCAATGTATATGACGGTACCTACAATGAACAACTGACCATTGCACAGCTTCCCGGTATGGGTGCCTCCAATCCAGTGATCTTTCAAAGTATAAGCAATGACAGCACAAAAGTGATTATCCAATTACCTTCAAGTACAGCCACAGGAAACAATAATGCTGCAGTGCAATTGTCTGGTGCCGATTACGTAACTTTTAAAGGATTGACCATCAGACGAACAGGTACCAACACCATTTCCCATGTTGTTCATATTCTGAACAATTCCAACAACAATACATTTACTAATTGCCAAATGATCAACATTGTGGTCACCTCGAACAATGCCAACACCTATAACATCTGGTCCGATCAAAGTGAGGACAACAACAATGTATTTCGCTACAATTATATCAAATTCGGAACCAACAACATGCTCTATCAGGGGGTAAGCACTGCTCATGAAAAAGGAAGCGTGGTAGAATACAACATATTCGACAGTGCATACAGCAATGCTGTGCAAATCGCTTACAATGATGGTGTGGTTTTCTATGGCAATATTTTCCTCAATTCCATATCGAATGTATCAGGGAATTACGAACTTCAACTCTTGGATTGCGACAGCGCCAATAAAGTAATGAATAATTATTTCAACAATGCCAACACCAATATCGCCATACACCTAAGTGGTTGCAGTGCTTCAGCCTTAAAACCGGCTCTGACCGCCAACAATTTTGTGATCAAGAAAACCCAAAAAGGAATATTGCTGGATGCCGTGGATTACCAGAATGTTGTATTTAACAATGTGTTGTATTCAGGTACCGATACTTCTGCAGCAGGTATTCAGACAACAAGCAGCACTTCATCCAATATTGTGCTTAAGAATAATAATATTGTGATGAATACAGGCAATGTGCTGAATATTTACCAAGGATCACAGATCAGTGCCAGCAACAGGAACAATATGAAAGCTTTGGGTAGTCAGTTTGCCTATTGGGGGAGTAAATCCTATACCAGTTTGTCGGCATTGGTATCCGCTACATCAAAAGATGTCAACTCTCTGTCGGTAGATCCCCAATATAGCAGCAGCACCGACCTCCATATCAAGAATATGGCCCTGAAATCAGCAGGTGAACCTATAAGCGGTATTACCATTGATTTTGACGGAGA
>Ga0265297_10011287_pt1 | contig 10969 bp, 8 predicted proteins | sample Munlanlwell13791_FD_192502 | JGI IMG/M metagenome (GOLD analysis project Ga0265297, IMG submission 192502) | Leachate microbial communities from a municipal landfill in Southern Ontario, Canada - Leachate well 137-91 | ecosystem: Engineered > Solid waste > Landfill > Unclassified | place...
TAGCCTACCCTTAACCCCGCCAGGCCAGCCCACTTGCTGAATGTCCGCAGCACTACCAGATTGGAAAAGCCGGGAACCAGTTGCGATACGGTGGAGCCGCTGAATTCGGCATAGGCTTCGTCGACTACTATTATGACAGGCATACCCAGTAATTCCCTGATATCGGATTCGCCGGTTACATTTGCCGAAGGGTTATTGGGCGAAGCAATAAAGACCACCTTGGTTCTGGAATCGATGGCTTTTTTGACGGCATCGATATCTACTGCAAAGTCAGGTTTTCTGGGAATATTGACTATCTTTCCGCCGCAGACTTCGGTACAGAATTTATACATACCGAATGTAGGCGGGCAGTTAATTACTTTATCGCCGGGCTCGATAAACAGCCGTAATACGAGGTCGATGATTTCATCGCTGCCGCTGCCGGCAAGAATTTGCTTTGACTTGAAGCCGGTATAATCTTCCAGCGCTTTTCTCAATTCGCGCTGCTCCGGGTCGGGGTAGATGTGATAAGAGGAATAGTTGCCCAGAGCCTTTTTTACCCTGGCGGAACAGCCGTAAGGGTTTTCGTTGCCGTCGAGCTTGATAACGTTTTTAGGCGCAATATCGATGCGCCGGCTTATGATATCGGTAGGCTCGATAGGAACGTAACCGGCTATAGCCTTGATATCAGGCCTGATAAGCTTTTCGATGTTCTTGGGTAAATCCATTTTGTATTACCGTCTCTTTGTTTCTGGTAATCTTATCTTTATTGCCTGGGCATGACCCTGAAGGCCTTCAGCTTCAGCTATATCTATTGTCGCTTTTCCCAGGGCTTTTAGTTTATCCTTTTTTAGCGCAACTATGTTAATGGTCTTGAGAAAATCGCTGACGCCCAGCGGGGAGCTGAAACGGGCGGTGCCTCCAGTAGGCAAAACGTGGCTGGGCCCGGCAATATAGTCCCCCAGAACCACCGGTGAAGTTTCACCAATAAAGACACAGCCAGCATTATTGATTCTTTTTATGTAGGAGCCGGCGTTGCGAACCATCAGCAGCAAATGTTCCGGAGCATACAGGTTAGCCAGTTCCACGGCTTCATCCAGGTTGTTGACCAGTACTATCATACCTCTGGAGTCGATGGCGGCGCTGGCGATTTTCCGCCGCTTCAATTTTTTCAGTTGCTTCGTAATTTCATCGGCAACATCCCCGGCTAATTTCGGTGAGTCGGTTATCAGGATCGACGAAGCCATCGTGTCATGTTCCGATTGAGCTATAAAGTCAGCCGCACAAAAGGATGCCCTGGCGGTACTGTCTGCTATGATGATGATTTCGCTCGGCCCCTGAATACCGTCTATATCCACCACGCCGAAGACCAGTTTTTTGGCTATGGCTACGAAAATATTGCCCGGGCCGCATATTTTATCGACCCTGGGTACGGATTTGGTGCCATAGGCCAGGGCAGCAATAGCCTGGGCGCCGCCCAGTTTGAAAATACGGTCTACCCCGGCAATTCTGGTGGCAACAAGCGTTGGTGCCGGTATCGAACCGTCTTTTTGCGGCGGCGTTACCATTATAATTTCCCTGACACCGGCTGCCCGTGCCGGAGTAGCTGTCATCAATACTGTGGATGGGTAAGCAGCAGTGCCTCCGGGCACGTAGATACCAACCCTGTCCAGCGGCCTGACCTGGCAGCCTATGCCGTCATTGATAAAGCCGGTTTCCAACTTTTGTTTACAGTTCTTGTGGAATCGAGTGCATCTGCGTGCAGCTAAGTTGAGTGCCGAAATCAGTTTTTTATCTACTTTTTCAAAAGCTTCGGAAATCTCATCCGGAGTCACTTCCAGCGAGGCGAGTTTTACCTTATCCAGTTTCCGTGTGTAGTCGAATAAAGCTTTATCACCTTTGGCCTGCACCCCGGCGATAATCTGTCTGACTATATCCTCGGTGGAAAGCGCTTTTTTGCCGCTACCGCTTTTTCCCGTCTCCGAAGACGTAGCATATTCCAGAGGAACAGTCCTGGCCAATGCCTTTTTGGCTTTAGTGAAACCTTTTATTGTTATCATGTTTGATTACTCCCGGCTGTTCTCCGGAAAATTTCGACCAGCGAGGAAATTTTCTGCCTTTTAGCCGGGGATTTCAGGCTGTTTTTGTTCCCCACCAGGCAAGCGGTGGATTGAAATAGAGTATCTATTATCCTGAGATTATGCGTTGCCAGCGTTTTGCCAGTCTGGGTATTTTCGATAAGCAGGTCGGCATCTTCGGGCAAAAACGCTTCGCTGGCGCCCCAGGTAGGTATTATTTTATACCAGCTTACATGGTTATCGCGGAGGTATTTATCGGTGATATTTGTATATTCCGAAGCTACTCTCAATGGCGACAGCTTGCCGCTGGCGACCAGATTTTTGAGGTCGCTAATGTCGTTCACCGGCAGTTTCTGGCTTACCACCGCTACGATTCTAACTCCACCGAAGCCGAGCTCAACCAGCTTGGTGACCGGGCTCGATGGGAAACGGTAGAGATGGTCGAGAAGCCAGTCTATTCCTGTTATGGCCAGATCGAAGTTCCCGTTGGCGACCTGTATGGGCATATCCTGCGGCCGGATAACCTTGGCGTTAATCCATTCATAGTTCAAAGCGGGACGCCTGTTAAGGACTTTGTCTCCTGAATAGCCGGCTAATTTGAGTCCTGCCCTGTTGAGGAATTCTATAGCCGGTTTCTGTTGATGGCCGTCAGGTACCGCCAGCCGGATTGCTTTTGCATCCGGCTCCCGATAATGGCCGTTTGAGTATTTGTCCGTTTTCGGCTCGATTTGTAGCCAGGGCTTCTTTCTTTTCTTAAGCCCTTGACTGAAATAAGCCAGTATCTTGCTGATATTCCTGGTTTGCAGGCTGTCTCTGTTCGCGATGAGAAAAGCACTGCTGGATAGCAGGTTTTTTAGCGGGATTAAACCCAGCTCTTTGATTTCTTTTTCGTCTTTTGCCCGGAGCACTATCAGGTCAGCATCTTCCGGGGGATATGCTTCCACGGCACCCCATACAGGAAAAATACTGAATTTCTTCAGCCTGAGGTTTAAAGCCGAGGCTTCCGATAGATTGGGATATTCGGAGACCATTCGCCAGTTATTCCATTTAGTCGGTAATATGTTGATATCGGAAGAGCCTCCATGTTTACTGGCGGCTAAATATATATTGCTTCTGTCATACTCCAGGTTGGCTACTTTGATGAGAGGGCTTTCCGTGTATTTCGCCAGTAGTTCTTCAATCCAGTCCAGGCCGCAGATTCCCAGGTCATAATTGCCCACGGCAACCTGAATGGGTATATCTTTTTCCTGAAACATTTTAGCCGAGAGATAGTCCAGTCTGGTCGATTTCAGGCGGTATATCCTTGTATCCTGATTGTAGTTCTCTAAACCTAGCTCTATTTCTTGTAAAAGACAGGATGTGGCTGGAAGCAGTTTTCCTTTGGGTAAGGCTATCCTGACATAGTTTGTTGTATTCAGCAAATTATGATGAGCCTCCTATTATATCGACGACTTTTGTTATTGAGGCTGCTTCCTTTTTTTGCTTTCTTAACTGGTCGGTAATGATGAAACGGGGCGATTTTGGCTGTACAGTAACCAGCCAGCGCCATTTTGCCTGGCGACTGTCAAAATCGATCTCGGCAATGTAGCCGATATTGCGCAGCGATTGAGCCAGGCTGAAGCAAGACTTTATTATTTCCGGCGTTGCTTTGATTCCTTTCACCATTACTCCCCGGTCTGTGTTCTGTCCTGTTCTGGATTTGACCAGATTCATAAGCGGGTCGATATAGAGGGCAAAACCGCAAGCCGGGGTATCTTTGCCTCCTATCAGCGGTATCAGGTCATTGTATCTGCCGCCGCCGCCGACTCTCTGATTGCTGACTAAAAATTGAAAACAGAGGCCTGTATAGTATTCGAAACCTCTGGTAGAAGTAATATCGATCTGATATTTGCAGCCGAGAGAATCCAGCAGATTGGTAATCTGGGCAAAGTTATCGAGCTCTGCTTTTAATTCAGGCGAAGTGCCGGGAAGCGCTTGCAGGTTTTTCAGAAATCCGCTGGATTTTCCTCTGAGGTCGAGTAATAACGATAACAACCTGTTGGTATTCGGATTATCGGCCTTTATCTTAGATAGAGCTTTCCAGTTGCCATCACGGAGATCATTTTGCAGTTTGGCTTCTTTTTGTGGGGCCAGCTTCATTTCTTTTAGCAGGGCCTTTAGGACGCCGGCATGCGATAGCTGTATTTCGGCTTCTTCAATTCGCAGGTTCTTCAACACTTCAACTGCCAGCATTATTATTTCCACGTCCGATGTGGGGTTGGGGTTACCCAGCAATTCCACCCCGCACTGCCATTTTTCTCTGTTTTCTTTGCCGGTCTCTTCAAAAGCAAAGACATTGGTAATATAGAAAAGTTTCGCTGTTTTCTGTTTGGATAAATTTTCAGTATAGAGCCTGGCAACTGGAATCGTGCCGTCCGGCCTCAATACCACTCTCTCTCCGCTCCAGCCATCCCAGTCGAGGAAAGAGTATACTTTGTTTAACATGCTGGGAGTGAGAGTTCCAGCCGAAGTGAACAGGTGCAGGTACTCAAGAGTAGGAGTCCTCACTTCACGGTATCCCCAGTTAATACAGGAGTTTCGAAAAGCATCTTCTATATAGCGGAAACATTCTGTATCCCCGGGGAGTAAATCATAAGCTCCTTTGCATCTTTGACTGATCATAATATCCAGACCTTCATAAATTTGACTTATTCTACACTAATAGATTTGCCTCATCAATCTTTATTTGATGCAGGTATTGGGCTCGGTTATAATTGGCTTAAGGGTAGTGGTGTATGCTTAAGACTATACTCAGGTTCAGCTATATTTTTCTTTTTATTCTGGTTCTGGTGATGTCGTTTGTTGCCAGTGAAGTCGATGCCGACACATCCGATATTGAAGTGTTGCGGGTCGATGGAACTATAGTACCTGTTATTGCCGATTATATCGATAGAGGCATCAGCCAGGCTGAAGCGAAGGGGAATTTATGTATTATTGAATTGAATACTCCCGGCGGGCTTTTAGATACAACGGATAGGCTGGTACAACGTATTTTGAATGCTGAGGTGCCTATTGTAGTTTATGTTTCCCCCAGCGGTAGCTGGGCTGCCTCGGCAGGAACATTTATAACCATATCTGCTCATATAGCAGCTATGGCTCCCGGTACAACCATCGGTGCGGCTCATCCAGTAAGCGTTGGAGAATCCATGCCCGAAGACGTGCAAAAGAAGGCAACCGAATATTCGGCTGCCTGGATCAGGAGTATTGCCGAGACACGCGGTAGAGATGCCTATCAGGCGGAATTGGCTGTAAGGGAAAGCAAGTCATTTACTGTTACTCAGGCGCTTGAATACAATCTCGTTGATTTGCAGGCTGATAATCTGGAAGACCTTATCGAAAAGCTTAACGGCAGAAAAGTAACTCTGGCCAATCACAAGGAAATAGTAATCGATACTACGGATTATTTTGTGGCTAGAGAAGATATGAATAGAATCGAGCGCTTCTTGCAGATGATAAGTAATCCCAACGTCGCTTACGTTCTGCTCAGTCTGGCTTCTATCGGGTTGATTACCGAAATTTCCAGTCCGGGGTTGATATTCCCCGGGGTGATTGGCGGTATATGTTTTCTTGTTGCCTTTTATTCTCTGGGTACGTTGAATGCTTATTGGGCGGGAATATTACTGATATTATTGGCTTTTGGCATGTTTATCGCAGAGATTTTTACCTCAGTGTTTGGTATACTAACTGCGGGAGGAATTGTTTCTTTGGTTTTCGGATCTTTTCTTTTATTCACTAATAATCCACCTGCACTGCAGGTGAATACGGGACTTATAGTTGCAGTGGTAATTATTGCCGCTGCCTTTGTTGTTCTGGTGATACGTGCTATAGTGCGAGGCCAGAAGAGAAAGGTGACTACGGGTGAGGAGGGGTTAGTAGGCAAATTTGCTGTGGCCAAAACCGAGCTTAATCCCAAGGGTACAGTCCTGGTTGAAGGTGAGCGTTGGTCTGCTACTGTTGATGACGGCAGGGTGGAGCCAGGAGAGGAGGTGATAGTAACTAAAGTCGAAGGTTTAAAGCTTATAGTAGCTAAAAAGAAGAATTAAGGAGATGAAATGGGTAATATAATTATTATTATTGCCGCGGTTATTGTGGTGATAATCTTATTGTCAGCAGCCATACGGATTGTGAACGAGTATGAGCGCGGCGTGGTATTTCGATTGGGTCGATATGTAGGTGTCAGAGGCCCGGGAATAATATTCCTGATTCCATTTATCGAGCGCATGGTCAAAGTCGATCTTCGCGTTGTAACCATGGATGTCCCGGCACAAGAATGTATCACCCTGGATACCGTTACTGTGAAGGTTGATGCCGTGGTTTATTTTCGTGTGATGAAACCGCAAGATGCTGTCCTCAATGTAGAGCAATATATCAGGGCCAGCTCATTGCTTTGCCAAACAACTCTACGTAATGTTGTAGGACAATCTGAGCTGGAGGACCTGCTGGCGCACAGGGATAAGATTAATACCAAGATGCAGGAACTTATCGATGAAGGGACGGATCCCTGGGGAATAAAGGTTAGCATGGTAGAAGTGAGAGACGTGCAATTGCCGGAAACTATGCAGCGTGCCATGGCGGCACAGGCTGAAGCTGAAAGAGAGAGGCGAGCCAAAATCGTCCATGCTGACGGTGAGTTCCAGGCTGCACAAAAGCTGGCCGATGCAGCAAAAGTTATTGCAACCGAACCTTCAGCCCTGCAACTGCGCTACCTTCAGACGCTGGCTATGATTTCTACTGAGCGGACCAATACCATAGTGTTTCCTTTGCCCATAGATTTGATAAAGCCTTTAATGGATGCAGGCGCCGCGAAGAAGAAATAGATAATTAAGAATGCTAATAAATATCCCCCGCTTTTCCATAGTTAGGCGGGGGATATTTAATCTTTTATCAGGGTAACATCGCCCGCTATTATTTCAGAGACAGTTCCGTCTGAATGACGTAAGACCAGATTCCCCTCTCGAGTAACTGCTTCAGCTTGGCCCTGTTCAAGTGATTCCAGATACTGGACCTTTACCAGTTTTCCTATGGTTTCCATATTTTTTTGCCATTCACGGTATACGGAACCCCCTGACTTCGCTTCAATATATAACTTTTCCAGTTCCGATAGTACAGAACGGGCCACTTCGGCTGTAGAGACTTCTTTGCCCAGTTCATTCGATAGACTGGTAGCTAAAGCAGAGATTTCGGGGAAAGCTGTGGGGTCGAGATTGATATTTATTCCGATGCCTATGATAGAGAAGTCTACGGTATTGCCCTTCAGTTCATTTTCTATCAGAATCCCACAGACCTTTTTACCGTTGATCATCACATCGTTGGGCCATTTTATCTGAGAATCAATGCAGGTAGTGCTTTTTATGGCTCTGACTACAGCTACGGAAGCTATCATGATAAGCTTGGTCAAGCAGTTTAAAGGCGGATACAAAATTATGGAAAGGGACAGGTTGCTATCCGGCGACAGCCAGGTTCTGCCCGCCCTCCCTTTACCGGAAGTCTGCTGGTCGGCAATTATAGTAGTTCCCTCGGCTGCTCCTTCTCTGGCCAGATTTTTGGCTACTTCCATAGTAGAAGTAACAGACGGATAATAATGAATCGACTTTCCCACAAAATCGGTATTTAGCTGACTTTTCAGGAAATGCTCGATGTTATTCTTCATAGTTCACTATCAGTCTTCCGGCTTATTCCTGAATTAATAAGATTTTAACTTAAGTATAACGATAGAATCGTATCATGTCTATGAGTTGCTCCGAGTACATCTTGACAATTTTAACAAAGCCAATTAGCATACCTCTAATCTCTTTTAAGGATTGAACATAATTTGAAAAGAAGCGGGAGAATTAAAGATGGCACAGCATGATTTGAATTATTCACTGGATAAGATCGCTGACTTAATTGTTCAGTCAAAAAGAACAGTTGTTTTTACCGGTGCCGGTATAAGCACTGAATCGGGAATCCCGGACTTTCGCGGGCCAGGTGGACTTTGGACCAGATTCAATCCTGAGGAGTTCACTATTCAAAATTTTCTGGATAATGCTGAAAACCGGAAAAAGCACTGGAGGATTCTTACCGAAGGCGGACTTGCCAGCAACGCAGAGCCTAATCTTGCCCATTATGCTATTGCCGAAATGGAGAAGTTGGATAAACTTGCCTGCGTTATTACACAAAATGTAGATAATCTTCATCAAAAGGCGGGTGTTTCGCCGCAAAAAGTTCTGGAGCTTCACGGCAATATGGGGCGGGTTAGATGTATAAAATGCGGTAAGCTGTCACCTATGAAAGATATTCAGGAAAAATTAAAGTCCGGAGAAGTCCCCGATTGCAGTAACTGCGGAGGTATATTAAAGCCGGATGTGGTTTTCTTTGGCGAGTCATTACCACAGAAAACGCTGGAAGATGCCACGCATCATTCTCGAAATTGCGATCTTTTTATTGTTGTAGGTTCGACTCTGGTGGTCTATCCTGCTGCTTATATGCCAGTTCATGCAGTGGAATCAGGAGCCAGCCTGGTCATCATTAATCTGGGCTCGACACCTCTGGATTCTCAGGCAAAAGTTGTTCTTAATGCTAAAGCCGGTGAAGCGATGTCGAAGCTGATAGGGAAAGTTAAGGATAGATTAATGTCTTAGGTCATGATAATATAGCATTAGTGAATGTTGTGTTTTGTTATGCTATGCTTTATATTTAATTAGGAGGTGATGATTTGATAAGATCGCTGTCATCAATAGCGGCTGTTCTGATAATGGTCGTGGTATTAACTGCCGGTTGTATACCGGTTTTGCCAACTACTGAAGAACCTCCTAATGAGCCGCCTGTTGCTTATATTGATTCTATATCTGCTACCACTGTAACGGAGGGACAGACTGTAACCTTTACCGGTCACGGCACGGATGTCGGTGGAACTATAGTGGCTTATTCCTGGAGATCTGACATCGATGGTATTATCGGTACGTCAGCCACTTTTAGTACCTCTTCTTTATCGGTAGGCACTCATTATATCTATTTCAAAGTTCAGGACAATCTGGGAGCCTGGTCCAAGGAACTCTATCGTATTGTTAATGTTCAATCACCGGGAAGCGTCAAACCGTCAGTGAATTCTTTGAAATTTACCCCTGAGACTATTTATGAAGGTCAGGGTTCAACCCTGATCTGGGATGTGTCCAATGCCTCGACTGTGGATATATCGCCCGATATCGGAAATGTACCTCTGGCGGGTAACAGGTTAATCTATCCCAAGGCAAGTACTACATACACGCTAACTGCTAAAAATGAGGCGGGAGCTGTAAATCAAAATGTAAGGGTTTTTGTTAACCCCAGGCCGAAGGATATCGTTGAATTGTTTTCTCTCGGAGATGAAGAAGGAAGCGTAAATGCTAATGGCGTAGTAGATGAATACCCCAAAGCGGGAGTATATTCTTCTTCTTGGGCTTCAGGTACGCCGATGCAAGCCTTCTTCAGCTTTGATATCTCAATGATGCCGTCCAGCGCTACTATCAAATCGGTCTCTATCGATCTTACCAACTATATTGCCTACGGTAGCCCGTCTACATTATTGGGCGCAATGGGTGTTTTCGATGACCAGTATGGTGTTCTGGATAGCAGCGATTATGTATCTACCTTCACGCATGATGCTTTGATTTACGCCTATAGTCGGCCTATTGAACCGCTCACATCCGGACAGTTACTCAGTGCGGTACAAAAGCAAGTCGCTGACAAGAGCTCTCGTTTTCAGGTAAGGGTGCAGTTTGAGAAGTTCTTTTATTCCAGTGGTGGAGCTGATAGTAATTATCTGGACTTCGTGAAGGGAAAAGCCAAGCTTACCGTTAATTATGAATAACGGTAAGCCTTAGTATTTTAAGCTCATAATCTTTACGTTAAGGATTATGGTTTACTGCTATTAGTGTTTTGTGGAGGCTGGTGTTTGCAGTGGTGGATGTTCTATTTTTCCTATCCACTATAAACATATTAGATAAATGTTACGTTTTAATAATTAATTAATAATTAAAATAGGAGGAAGGATATGAAGAAGTTCTTGTTTGTTATTGTAGCTCTGTTAACTTTTGCTGCGGGTTGTATATATATTCCCGGTGATGCGAGCGGACCTTCGAGCGCCAATCAGGCGCCGAACGCGTATATTGATTCCATAACACCGTCCAGTTCTGCGCCGGGAGAGCAGATTACTTTTGTAGGTCATGGCACTGACGTAGACGGAACTGTAGTGGCTTATAGATGGCGTTCCAGTATTAGCGGTGATCTGAGTTCTATGGCGACATTCGAAACCAAATTAGACTCCGGGGATCACACTATTTATCTGAAGGTGCAGGATAATAACGGCGCCTGGTCGGATGAGGTCAGGAGTACTGTCATTGTTTCTGGAGGAGTAACTCCTCCGGCAGGTGCACCTGTTATTAATTCGTTTTCTGCCAGCCCGACGAGCATCACTGCTGGCGGTTCATCAACGCTAAGCTGGAATGTTACCGGGGCTACCTCGGTATCTATAAACCAGGGTGTAGGTTCTGTGGGAGCAACTGGTAATATTTCTGTATCTCCTGGTGCAACCACTAACTATATTTTGACTGCTACCAACAGTGCCGGCACTACAACTGCTACTACGCAGGTAATTGTGAGTGGAATAATACCGCCGTCAGGCTTGCCGGTGATCAATTCTTTTTCTGCCAGCCCGTTGACTATAACAGCCGGTGGTTCCACAACATTAAGCTGGGATGTTTCCGGTGCTACATCCTTGACTATAGACCCGGGAGTAGGTGCTGTAGGAGCAGTGGGCAATACTGTGGTGTCTCCCGGAGCAACTACCAGCTATACGCTTACAGCTTCAAATTCTGCGGGATGGTTTTCTCAAACTATAACGGTTACTGTCAACC
>Ga0265297_10011288_pt1 | contig 10969 bp, 7 predicted proteins | sample Munlanlwell13791_FD_192502 | JGI IMG/M metagenome (GOLD analysis project Ga0265297, IMG submission 192502) | Leachate microbial communities from a municipal landfill in Southern Ontario, Canada - Leachate well 137-91 | ecosystem: Engineered > Solid waste > Landfill > Unclassified | place...
GGAAAAGACTTAAAACGTCCGGGTATCCAGTCTATCCTTAAAGAAATTTCTCCGGGGAATCAAAAAAGAAGCTTTGACGGAATCATCTTTTTTAAGCTTGACCGTCTCACCAGGAATACACGCGATCTCTACAATTTAATAGACCTCTTCAAAGAAAACAACGTAGATTTTGTATCTGTCCAGGAAACTCTAGACAGTTCAAGTGCGAGCGGCCGGATGTTAATCCAGGTTCTTGGAGCTCTAGCCGCATTTGAAAGAGAGCTGACCGGCGAACGCGTAAAAGCCAGCGCTTTAGCAAGGATCCACTCCGGGAGATGGACAGGAAGTAGGCTAGCCTATGGTTATAAACGCATTGCAGACGGCGTTCCTCTTCCGAATGGCCGGCAACCACATAAGATCGTAATCGACAAACTTATTGCAAAAGAACTCCGAGCGGTATGGGAGCTGGCCGCGGCCAATAAGTCACTTATGGTAATAGCTAAAGACCTTGAAAAGCGCGGGATTAAAAGTCCGGAAGGATCCGCTTGGCGTAAACAAAGTATTCTTAATATTCTCCACAACCCTTTTTATAAAGGATACATGCGCTGGAATGGTGAAACATATAAAGGAAATCATGAGGCTTTGATAAATGCTGACTTGTGGGCCCGGGCGAATAAGGTCCTGGGGACGAAACTTCCAAAACATAGATTCTCCACTAAGCCAAAAACTTATATTTATCTTTTAGAGGGATTGATAAAATGCGGAACATGCGGCAATCGATTTATATCTACCCACTCGCTTAATAGATCAAACGGAAAGTTTTATTACTATGTTTGCGGCCGGGTAAAGACAGGATTGGGCTGCAACAATAAACCTCTGCCGGCAGAAACTTTTGATCAGGCAATAGTTGACTACCTTAAGAAATCATCCTCCGACCCTAAAATCTTACTCCGGGCAATACACCAGGCTATTGCAGAAGCTAAAGGAAAACTAAGCCGAACAAATAAGGATCTGCAGAAATCCAGCAAGAGAATTATGGAATTAAAAGATGAAAATAGTAAACTGCTTAACTTGGCCATTAAAGGAGTAGTATCTAAGGGCGGGACGTTTAAAGACAAGATGGAAAAAAATGATCAGGAAATCTTATCCCTGGAAGAACAAATCGTCAAACTTAATGCTCAAAAGAGTGTCGCAAGTGCCGCGATCGAATCAAGCGACCTTATCCAGGATAATATCGCTTTTGCCAGTAAGAACCTGGCCACGATGCTCCCTGAGGCCCAAAAAAGCATCATTCAGTCACTGATCAAGGAAATCACGGTCCACGATGATAGATTGGAAATGAACTTATTCACTTCTACTAGCCCCTGTCTGCAAAAAACCTTCCCTGGGGAGATCTCCGACAAACAAAAACGCCTAACTCCGAAGAGTAAGGCGTTAACCGCTAACCTTCAAGGTGTGCGGAATCGTAAAGATTGGCTCCCCCTCTAGGACTCGAACCTAGGACCTGGAGATTAACAGTCTCTCGCTCTACCAGCTGAGCTAAGGGGGAATTTAATTGTGGGAGTATTTTAACACTAGATAATCTGGCTTTCAAGAGCTTTTATATCCGCTTCGATCTCCTGGATAAGCTTTTCAATCTCTTTCATGCGCCGGCCATAGTCACGAGCTGTCTCCTCATCGCGGTAAAAATGCGGATTAGATAAAGCCCGCGCTTTAGCATAACTCTCAATTTCCAGAGTTTCTTTCTTTTTAAGAAGTTTATTAATTTTATCGCGAATAATAGAATTATGTGATTTGCGTTTTTTATCCTCTTCTTTATTCTTTCGCTCTTGCTCTTTAGCCTTTTCTTTAGCCTCATCAACATGCTTAACCTGCGCAGGCCCGGGTTTATGTTCAATATTTATATCAGCTAGGCTGTCGCGTTTCTCAAGATAATAATCAAATGTCCCGGGGAATTTCCTCACCCTGCCTGCCTTAACCTCAAAAACATTATTCGCTATTGAACCGACAAAATAAATATCATGGCTTATAAAAACAATTGTACCCTCATAGCTTTTAAGCGCCTTTACCAAGGCATCCACGGCATCCACATCAAGATGCGTGGTCGGCTCATCTAAAAGCAGGAAATTCGGCGGGTCAATTAAAAGCTTGGCCAGGATAAGCCGGCTTTTTTCCCCTCCGGAAAGAACCTTAACCTTCTTTTCGGCATCGTCACCGGTAAATAAAAATGCCCCAAGGATGGTCCTGATCGTTTCCTCTGCCATATAGCCCGGAGCTGCTGAATAGGCTTCTTGCAAAACAGTATTTTCAATATTTAAAACATCTGTGCGCGTCTGCGAAAAGTAACCGATATCCACATTATATCCTACAACCCTGTTTCCCTTATCTATACTGACAATCCCCGCCAGGATTTTTAAAAGTGTGGATTTACCCGCGCCGTTTTCTCCGGCCAGAACCGCTTTTTCTCCTTGGGTTATTTCAAAATCTAACCCGTCATAAACCTGGATATCCCCATAAGCCTTGGAAATCCCCTCTAAATTAATCACCCGGTGGCCGCTCCTGCGGGTTTGAGGAAAAGAAAAACTGCCTATACTTTCACGCGGATCAGGCGGAACAATAACCTTTTCCTCTTCCATCCTTTCCAGGACCCTACGCTTAGCGCGCACAGAGGCTGCTTTATTTGGCTGAGCGTGAAACCTAGCCACAAACTTGTCTAGTTGTTTTATCTTTTTATCCTGCTCTTTAAACTGTTTAATCAAATGGGAGCGCTTCTGCGCTTTTATCTCTTCATAATGCTCGTAGTTGCCATGGACCTTTGAAACTGAACCGTTTTCCAGAATAAGTGTGTAGTTGGTAACATCTGTCAGGAACGCCTTATCGTGGGATATCATAATAAAAGTACCCTGAAAATTTGCTAAATAATCCTTAAGCCATAATGCCGCATTTAAATCCAGATAGTTAGTCGGCTCGTCAAGCAACAATAAATCATACTGGTAAGTCAACAGCTTGCCTAATAGAGCGCGCATCTGCCAGCCACCGCTCATTTGATTTATAGGGCGGCTGAAGTCTCTTTCTTTAAAACCTAATCCCGAAAGTATCTGTTTAGCCTTATATTCCAGCTCAAAGAACCCCAGAGTTTCCAACTCATGCAAAACTTCTCCATAATGTTTTGAGCCTGCTTCATTTTTGAGTTCAAGCTTTTCTTTTTCCTCCTTAAGGCACATAATTCTTTCATTGCCCTCGGTTAATTCAACAAGCACGGTGTGTTCGGATTTAAAACTCGCCTCCTGGGGAAGATAACCTATATGCACCCCCTTATTTACTCTCACCTCTCCGTTAGAAGGCTCGGTCTCTTGTAAAATCATTGAAAATAACGTACTCTTTCCAGTGCCATTGGGCCCGATAAGCCCAATCCTCTCACCCTGGTTTATATTGAGAGATATCTCCTTAAAAAGAACTTTAGGCCCGTAATTTTTCGAAAGTTTAATTATGTTAATCATTAGATTAAATTGTACGGCGAGATTCTAGGGACTTTGAAAGGGTAGTAGCATCCGCATATTCCAGATTTGAACCCACTGGTATTCCTAAGCCAATACGGCTTAATTGCACGCCTAATGGCTTAAGTAATTTAGTAAGATACAAAGAAGTAGTCTCACCCTCGGTATCGGCATCAGTAGCAATAATTATTTCCTTAATACTGCCCTGTTTTATCCTTTGAATAAGCCCATCGATCTTCAAATCACCAGGGCCTCTTCCTTCAAGAGGGGATATTGACCCAAGCAGCACATGGTAAACCCCCCGGAAATTACCTGCCTTTTCAATTGCCGTAACATCACTGGGCTTCTCTACTACACAAACAATATCCCCTTGCCGGCGGATATCCTGACAAATTTTACAAGTGTCTTCTTCGCTTAGGTTATTGCAAATCTGGCAAGAACGCACACTCTCCTTTACCTTATTCAGAGACTCGGATAAAACCCTGATTTCATCTTTGGATGCGCCTAGGACATGCGCTACGATACGTTCGGCGCTGCGCCTGCCAACACCGGGAAGTTTTATTAAACACTCAAGCAATTTCTCTATGGAAACCGTATAATTAGCCATTAGCCTTCCTTGACCACCCTTCCCCCAAACATATCGAGGGCAGATTTAACAAAAGGATTACTGTGCGCATCTTGCTCATGTTTTGCTTGCGCAACTAAAATAAAATTTATTCTTAAATCGGCATTACATAATTCAGAGGCAGCCTTCTCGATCATCGCCTTATTTTCCTTCTTATCCAGGGACTCCTTATGCAAGGAGTAATTCTTAGGAAAAGCTACGGTTAACATATTCCCCTGCACCTTGGTTGGCTCTCCTTCGCTTAAATAGGTAGATACCGACATCTTGATACTGGCAAGGTTATTTACTATATGACTCCAAACACTTTTTACCTGATCTAAAGAAATTGATTCACTCGGAGCTTGAGTAGGAGCCTGAATAGAAACATCCTCTTTAACCGCTACTTCCGGACCAGCCTGTTTTTCTTTTTCCAAAATAGGTTTCTTTGATTTCTCCCCAATCAAACCCCGACCCTCTAGCCTGTTATATGCCAGCCTGACCAGGCTTATCTCTAATGGTATGCGCTGAGAATCTAAGCGCTTGGCCATCTCCTGCGTAGCGACTAAAATATTAAAAGCGGTAAAAATCTCTTCCAAGGATAGTGATTTACTTTGCTCGAATAGGCGGTCGCAAACATCCTGCGGCAAATCAACCAATTTTGTATCTGCTTTAGAAACTTTAGCTACCATCAAATTACGAAAATGTTCAATAAGATTGATAAGAAATACCCCCGGGTCTTTACCGTCATCGACAATCTCACTAAAAAGCCTTAAGGCCCCCTGGGGGTCCTTCTGGATTATTTTATCAGTAAGGGCGAACAAAACATCCTGTTCAACCATGCCCAAAACAGAGATGGCATCTTTTAAAGATACATTCCCCTGGGAAAAAGATACCAGCTGGTCTAAAACTGATTCTGCGTCCCTTAAAGAACCGTCGCTGCTCTTAGCAACCGCAAATAACACCTCTTTATCCACCACGGCCTTCTCTTGGCGGATGATCTTTTCAAGCTGAGAGATAATTTCAATTATCGGAATCCTGCGAAAATCCATGCGTTGGCAACGGGAGATAATTGTCGGCATGACTTTTTGCGGATGGGTAGTAGCAAAGATAAATTTCACAAACTCCGGAGGCTCTTCAAGGGTTTTAAGCAGGGCGTTAAAACCATCGGGGGTTATCTGGTGCACCTCATCAATGATATAAATCTTATACTTACCTTGAGTAGGGGAAAATTTTACATTTTCACGTAAGGCCCTTATTTCATCAATGCCGCGGTTAGAGGCGCCGTCAATCTCAATTACATCAAGAGAATTCCCCTGGTTAATCCCCAAACATGAAGAACATTTTTGGCAGGGTTTTATCGTAGGACCCTCTTTACAGTTTAACGCTTTAGCCAGGATTCTTGCGGTTGAAGTCTTGCCTACACCCCTTGGGCCGGTAAAAAGATAGGCGTGGGCAAGCCGATTTTTCTGGATCGCGTTCTTTAAGGTACCTACTATATGGTCTTGTCCGACAACGCTCTCAAAATCCTGTGGACGCCATTTTAATGCAAAAACAGTATAAGCCATTAAGTAAAAGGGTTATTATTTCTTATCAATCTGGATCTGTTGGACCTTCACGCCTTTTTCTGCCAGGTATTCAAAGGCCCGCTTAATTTCTTCCTGCTGGCCTTCTATTGTAAGGATTGACCATCCCGCCTCCATGGAAAAAGAAGCCTCGATAATATTTAAGCTGATCTCGAATTTCTTGCAAAGATAACAAATTATGGATTCATCCTGCAAGGTACCCGGAAAAGTCAATCCAATGGAGATCTTCATCTTTCATACTCCTTATTGCCTAATACATACAACATCTTTCTAATCTGCTATAATTATATCTATTATCTCAGAACATCCGTATTTTTTCAATGGGTAAGTTCCTTTATTTTATCAGGGATATCGAAACATCTCCCCTGAAATTAATACGTCCAAATATTTTTCATATTTTTTTATTAAAGAAGAGCGCCTATCCTGGTTAATCTTTATTACGCGGTCGGCAATCTTATAACAATACCCGCAATCTTCACATAAAGCTAAAGAGCAATCATTATCGATAAAATGAAGGATAAAATTATCCAATGCCCGATTTTCAATATAGAAAACACCTTGCATGATTAATTCCCTTAATTTTATGAGCTTAAGTACATTTACCGTAAAGGGACGGAAGAAATATTTTGCTTTTTGAAGCAGCCTCGGTTTCTCCACTATGATGGTTTTATCAGCAGAAAGGAAAAGATCAAGCAGGTTTCCTTCATATGAGCGGTTAACATAGGCATTATAAATTGAAATAAGCACCGGCGTGGACATCGCGCGGTCTATCAATTTTATTCTCTCTATACCAATAGCCTCATAATGTTGCAAATCCTCCGGCCTGATCCAGGGGGAACGGATAAGCTCAAAAGGAGAAAGAAGCTTTTTATAATTACAGGCGAGGTTCGCATAATCAATTAAAAAACCTTTTAAATAATGCCGGGACTGAGTGCCATGCGAACCGACAACGGCATGATAAGGCCTGAACGGACACTGGTATAAACAGCATTCGTTAGCAATCAGGCGTAATTTACATTTTGCCTCCCGGCTTATTCTTTTAAGCAAGGGGAAATTCCTATTCACCCTTACGCTGCTTAAGGTTATCTCATCAGCCCCTAAACCTTCCCAATATTTGACTTTAGCTAAACTATCTACTCCAGCCATAGTAGAAACAATTACTTTCAAGATAGAATAATTTTTCTTAATCATTTCCGACAAGTACGGAATCGACACTGTAACAGAATCAACCCCTATATCAACAAGCCATGATAAAAATCCGCGTATCTGCTTCTGCCCTGATTTTGTCCATTCACAATTGCTAAGGCAGGTACTATTTATGACATAATTAAACCCTATTCCTTTTTTATGAAGCTGGTGGATATATTCCCGGGCGTCATGCCTGGAAACAAACGGCAAGGAATAGGAATTTCTACAGCCGCCTATCGGGTCATCGCGAAGCTTACCATAAACTTCATCGGCGTATTCAACATTTAAAGCCTGGATCAACTCCGGCTGCCAATTAGTTGGCACAGAAAACTTCATTTTGACTCTTCTCCAAATTAAAGGACATACGGCAAATACTCCCCAATTTTCTCCAGCGGAATACTCTCGCTATATGGCCCATTACAATTAAAATCCTTGCTTATTGCATCTCGGTAATTATTGAATCTATAAGCCTTACAACCACCCCCGCATAACCTCACTAATGAACAAGCCCTACATCCCTCGGGGATAGACAGAAAATCCAGCAAATCCTGATTCCGGCAGGAATTATTTATGATAGCGTAAAACTTCTCGTTCTTAATATTCCCCAGGTTAAGATTAAGAAAAGGGCAGGGCGTTACTGTCCCATCGGATTTTATATTAATCGTACTGATAAAAGCAGAGCAGGCCTTCGGCCTTTTAGATAATACATCCAGCAATTTATTTTTATAAGCCTTGCTAGTATTGTACGCCCAATCAATCGCATACTGGAACGATTTCCTGTCTTCCGGTTGCAAATCGCAAGAACCCTGTTTTATATACGGAAAAAACATTGTCTTTGCCTTAAGGCCTCTGGCAAAATCATCTATCTGTTTCAAATGGTTTACATTGACAGACATAAGAACCGTAAATGTATGGGTAGGCAAGCCTGCGGCAATTAGATTCCTTATCCCCTCTTGGGTCTTCTCCCATGAACCCGGAGTTTGAGTTATCCCGTCATGGATATCTTTATAGCAAGAATATAAATTGACGATAACAGCGCTCACTCCCGCTTGTTTAATTCTTGCAGCTAGCCGGGGAGTAACCAGGGTTGCATTAGTATAGATTGTTATATGTTTAATTTTTCTTTTCGCGTAATTAATAATTTCGAATAGATCCCCCCTTAAAAGCGGTTCTCCCCCTAAAAGTTGAAGCTTAAGGTTTCCTCCTACAGGCCTTAATTGGCTGATCAGATTACAGATTTCCCTGCAAGATAACGATTCTTCCAAAGAAAAATCACAGTAGCAATTCTTGCATCTCAAATTACAGACATTATTAACATGCAACTTAATATTCCTGAATTTAATATTTAAAGCTTTAAAAGCCACATTCCTGACAAGGATGTCAAATGCTTTCTGCGATTGGATCCGCTCAAAGAAAAAACGAAAACATTTATTGCATATTTTATTAAATACCCCGGAGATTGTGATTTTTAAGGAATTTTTATCTGCCATTATTTAGTGATCTTGCAAGACAAATAAGAATTGTATTTTTTACACAATAAAATCTTAATCTTATTATAAAGGGAAGAAATACTGCTTGTCCTTGTGGTAATTTCTTTGAAAATAAAAGGAATACTGAGATAATGCTGCTTCATGGCCTGGACCCTTAAAGTTTTCATGCGTATTAACGTTTGCTCATCCAGAATGCTGTATAAAAATTTTCCCCCGTTTGCAAAATTGCGCCATAAATCAACCGGAACCTTATTTGCCTGCACAGCTTCATTAAACATCCCTGAGCCTGGAAATAACATTGCGAGGCGAAACTCAACATAATCGATATCTTTGCTTCGCGAAAACTTAATTGTCTGCCTTATCTCATCTTCCGTCTCTCCCGGCATACCTAATATGAAATAAGCAACAGTAGCTAAGCCTGCCTGGCGGGATTCCTTAAGCACTTTCTCAATTTGATACGTAGTAATATGTTTTCTCATCAGCTCATTTCTTACCCGCTCAGATCCGGATTCTATGCCATATTTAACATGCGTACAATTTGCCCTCTTCATTAAAGAAAGCAGCTGCTTATCCACCATATCGATCCTGCTCATACAGGCCCATTTAACCCTTAACCTCTGCCTAATGATTTCACTGCATAACTCCTCCATCCTGCCCCTATCGACTGTCATCGCATCATCAATAAAATCTATATAGCTGACTCCTAAGCTTGATAAATATTTTAATTCTTCAATAATATTCTTGGCGCTCCTTACGCGAAATTCCCCCCTCTGCGGGGTTGCACAAAAAGCACAATTAAAAGCACATCCCCTGGAACCAAGCACTGAAGCAATATTACCGCTTAAAAGCCCAGAAAAAATCTTATAAGGCCAATACTCCCGAGCGGGAAAAGGCAGGATATCCAGATTTTCTATAATTTGCAGGCGGTTAACCGATACTGTTTTCCCATTTTTTAAGACCAGATTACAAATTCCCGAAGGATCACTTTTGTTAAATATGGCCCTTACTAATTCGGCAAAGGCGAATTCTCCATCGGATACAATACCATAGTCCGCGTTAAGATAATTAACGCAGTCCGGGTCAAAATGCACGTGCGGGCCGCCAACCACAACAGTAACCTTGGGAGATAAATTCTTAATTTGCGCAATTAAAACTTTGGCTAAAGGCAAATTCAGGGTTGAAACATAAATTCCCGCAACCATCGGATTTTCATGCAAGATGATATCTTTAATAACAACCGGCCAATCATTTAAAAAAGTCATATCCAGGAAACTGACATCAATATTGCGTTGTTTTAAAACCGCAACTAAATATAAGAGCCCCAGCGGAGGGTAAAACCTGTCTTCCACGCTGACAGGCGGCAGGCTTCCGTCCTTAAGATCAACAGCATCAAGATTCTTAAAATTATAAGTGCTATAAATTATAATTACCTTATTTTTCATTATCAACCTTGCGTATCTGATAGATATTCACCAAAACTCCATCAATATAAAATGCCCCCAACCTCGGAAAACGCGCATCAAACCATCTCTTTACTTCCCGATCATTGGAAGAAAAACTTCCATCCCTGTTCCAAGAGGCAAAAAAAACCCAGATATTACGTAAATTATATTCATTTAAATCAAGCATATCAATATCAAGATCACGGTACTTGGGCTTAAAATTTTTCGCATGCATCCTGGAAAGTATCCGCTCGAAATAAAGGTCTGTATTCTTCTTGTAAAAATAAAAACCTGGGACGTCAGAACCCCTCTTACTCTCTCTGGACAGATAATACTGGAAGGTAACCATAAAAGAGTTATTTGTAAATCCCAGTGCATCACCGTCTTTTTTAAAACTCAAAAACTTAGCTACCAGGGGGCGCACGGGTTTTTTAAGGCAGACAGCCTGGGGTTCATAGTAAAATACTAATTTATCTGCATAATAATTATACAAAGAACAACTTAAAATAATGAGAAAAACAGCTATTCCTGTTATTTTAAGAAAAGGATGCTTTAGAGAAGTAATCCCTTTTGAAAGCAATAAATACAAAAAAGGGCTAAAAATTATAAGATGCCTGGTGAGATAGATATGCGCAATATAGCTGTCAAATAAAAAAACTAAGATCAAGGGAAGGATAGAAAATAATATAAGAAATAACACCTCCTTTGAATTTTGCCGCTTTATCAACGCGGCAAAGGCTAGCGCGATCATAAGCGATAAAACTGACCAATATACCAGGGGGCTAAGACTGTAGCCGGTAATAAAATTAACCAGGCTGATTAGGATAAACCACGCAGAACCGGCTCCCTGCAACCAAAATCCGTCTTTTAATAAATTGAATTGGCTGATAAAGGTCGGTAAAATTATCAGAGCAAAAATTAGTAAAGCTATCCCTGCGGAAAGTGCCCATTTTACAAAACATCTCCTATATTTTGATAAAATAATAATCAGCTCCGGTATAAATAAAAATAATGCGAAATAAGTAGTCGAAATAAGGCAAAGAGTGACCAATGAAAAAATTACCCAATATAAAATTATTTTTTCTTTTTCTAAAGCTTTAAAGAAAATGTATACTCCGGCAAGAGTGAAGAAAACGGAAAGGCTGAACATGCGCGCCTCTTGCGCATACCAGATCTGGAAAGGAGA
>Ga0265297_10011289_pt1 | contig 10968 bp, 14 predicted proteins | sample Munlanlwell13791_FD_192502 | JGI IMG/M metagenome (GOLD analysis project Ga0265297, IMG submission 192502) | Leachate microbial communities from a municipal landfill in Southern Ontario, Canada - Leachate well 137-91 | ecosystem: Engineered > Solid waste > Landfill > Unclassified | place...
CGTTGAGATCCTCCGGAAGAAAATGCCGGGGATGAATGAGCAGGTTTTTAATTTCCCTCCCATCCGATTGGAGCGTGTGTTATCCTCCGTGCCGCCGGGTGGATACCATGTGCCCGCGGCGGTCAGAAAAAAATGGGGTGGGGATTGACAGAGGGGGGCTCGGGAGTATAATACTTGTATGCGAGACTTACGGGTCTCGACTCACCTGCAGAGGTTCGTGGCCACCAGATCCCCACTCGGTCACGAACCTCTTTTTTTTCAGAGGTTGTAGTGGTTCACGGAGGGGCTTATGGAGCCGGACAAAGACATACGTTTTACAGAAAAGAAGGTGGATGAAAGTTGGAAGGAACAGGCGGAAAATATCAAGGTTAAAGCAGCTTCTTCCAAGCCTGCCGTCAAATCCAAACCCATCGAGACATCAAAGACTTTCCTGAGTCTCGTGCAATCGCTTGGGTATCAAGCTCTCATGAACCTCGGAGAGATTCCTAATCCTATGACCCAGCAGACCGAGCTCAACCCCGAAGGGGCAAAAGAAGCTATCGATCTTTTGATCGCGCTCCGTGACAAGACGCAGGGGAATTTGAGTGACGACGAAAAGAAAATGCTCGAGACGCTTCTCACACAACTTCAGATCAAATTTTCCCAGAGTGTATGAACTGCGCTAAAAGCAAGCTCCTCCGTTTTGCTATCAGCTTTGCTGCGATAGGGCTCATTGTTTTTTTCATGCGCGACAAGCTTCATGAATCCATGGTTATTCTCCGCCACGAGGTCGTGTGGGGGTGGCTCGTTGCCGCGATCGCCGGTTATTTTCTCGGTCTTGCCATTCTCGCTATTCGTCTGCAGTGGGTTTTCAGGGTCCAGGACATTCGCATGACCTTCCGGGAGTGTTATCACCTCGGTTTCGTGGGGCTCTTTTATAATCTGATGCTGCCTTCCTCTGTGGGGGGGGACGTGGCCAAGGTTTTTTACGCTTACAAGCATTCCGGCAAAAAGATTGAGTCGGCGACTTCAATCCTGCTGGACCGCCTGCTCGGCTTTGTGGCGCTCATTATTATGGCTTGGATCGGACTGATGTGCTTTAGCAAGGAGGCCGAGAGCTCCTACATCGATTTTGCGGTTTACGGTGCATGCGGGGTGCTTGTGTTCGCCGTCGCTTTTTTTGCAAGCCGGCGTTTTGCCCGTCTTTTTAAAGGTCTCGCATGGCTCATTCCGAGCCCAAAATGGAAGATGCAACTTGCCGAAGTTTATCATGCAATCTATGGTTATCGGCATCATCACGGTCCCGTTCTGATGGCGGTTCTGCTTTCTTTCGTGGGACAGGCTGTTTTTGTCTCCGCGAATTACTGGATATCTCTCTCCATCGGTGCCGATGTCAACTTCTGGAAGTTTTTTATCTTGATACCCGTTATTTCCATCGTTAGTATGGCACCTTCAATCGGCGGCCTCGGCGTAAGAGAAGCGAGTGTGCTGTATCTTTTCAGTCGTTATCTTTCGCCGGAGCGTGCCCTTGCGCTGACGCTTTTGATGGATATCGTGATCTATTCGTTCAGCATCGGTTCGGGGGTCTGGTACGCCTTCCGGGGAGGCCTGAAAAAACAGGCTGTCGATGAAATGAAAACGATGCAATCCTCGAAAGAATAGTTTAGGATCACCCAAAGGCGAAGCATTAAATCCATATTTTTCATCAAAACTAGGCTTTGATAAAATTCAAAAGGATGTTTTTATGAAAAGAATTCTTGTGATCCATGGTCCAAATTTGCAGCTTTTGGGGGAACGGGAAGTTTCGGTCTATGGCAAAACTACGCTAAAGCAGATCAATGAAGCGCTTGCAAGGGAAGCTACGGCGCTCGGCGTTGAGCTTGAGATTTTTCAGAGCAATCACGAAGGCGAGATCGTGGACCGAATTGGCGATGCACGCCGGGAATTCGCCGGGGTTTTAATCAACCCAGCCGCTTACACCCACACAAGCGTTGCGATCCGCGATGCCTTGGCCGCTTGCGGCCTTCCGGCCGTGGAGGTTCATTTGAGTCACATCTATAAGCGTGAGGACTTCCGGCAACATTCCATGACCGCCCCTGCATGTGTTGCCCAAGTGACGGGGTTTGGCAAAAATAGTTATCTTTTGGGCCTGCGGGGCCTCGTAGTCTATGCTTCCAAAGCAAATCCCGTTCATTCTTCCAAAAAACCCGTGAAAAAGGCACTTGCTGCGAGGAAAAGAAAATGAATATCAAGGAGATCAAGGAACTTTTAGAGTTAATGGCTGAGCATAATCTCGGCGAGATCGAGATCGAGAAGGACAACGCGAAAATCAAGCTTCGAAAGATGTCGAATGGCGGGATCATGATGCAGGGCACACCACAGATGACGGCGCCAATCGGAGCAGTCATGCACGCTCCGGTCCCAGCCAACGCTCCCGTAGCTGTTGCGCAACCTGTGGCTGAGGAAGGTGTGACGATCGTGCGCTCGCCGATGGTCGGGACATTTTATGCGGCCCCGGCTCCGGACCAGCCCGCTTATGTGAGTGTCGGTAAAGTGGTTAAAGATGGCGATGTGCTTTGCATTATTGAAGCCATGAAGCTCATGAACGAGATCAAGTCGGAACTGGGCGGTACGGTGATCGAGATCCTGGTGCAGAACGGTCAGACCGTAGAATACGATCAGCCGATCTTGAAAATTAAAAAGGGTTGATCCCAAAATCTTCTCCAACAGCAACCCTTCATACGGGGAAAAATCATGTTCTCGAAAATCCTTATAGCAAATCGTGGTGAGATCGCAGTGCGTATTATTCGCGCCTGCCATGAAATGGGCATTCAAACTGTGGCGGTTTTTTCCAAGGCGGACCGGGAATCCTTGCACGTGAAACTGGCCGATGATGCTATTTGCGTCGGCGAGGCCCCGAGCTCCGAAAGTTATCTCAATATTCCTGCCCTTATTTCCGCAGCCGAGATCGCGGATGTCGAGGCCATCCACCCGGGTTATGGGTTCCTGGCTGAGAATGCGCATTTCGCAGAGATCTGTGAATCCTGTCAGATCAAGTTCATTGGTCCGAAACCCGAAAGCATCCGCATGGCTGGCGACAAATCGGTTGCGAGACTTGAGATGAAAAAAGCCGGGGTTCCGATCATTCCCGGAAGCAAGGGGACGGTCAAAGCACAGGAAGAAGCCCTGCGCCTGGCGAAAAAACTGGGCTATCCCGTAATCGTCAAGGCATCCGCGGGCGGTGGTGGCAAAGGCATAAAAATTGCGCACAATGACGGAAAACTTATCAGTGCGTTTCTTACGGCCCAGACCGAAGCTGAAGCTGCCTTCGGCAACGGCGAGGTCTATATCGAGAAATTCATTGAAGAGCCGCGCCACATCGAAGTGCAGATCATGGCCGACAGTTTCGGCAATGTGGTGCACCTGGGCGAACGCGACTGTTCGGTTCAGCGCCGCCACCAAAAACTCATCGAAGAATCTCCCGCGCCGGGCATGAACGCCAAACTTCGCAAGAAGATCGGCGATATGGCCATCCGGGCGGCAAAGGCATTTAAATATGAGAATGCCGGAACGATCGAGTTTCTGCTCGACAAGAATGAAGATTTCTATTTTATGGAAATGAATACGCGTCTTCAGGTCGAGCATCCTGTTACAGAAATGGTGACAGGGCTTGATCTCGTGAAAGAACAATTGCGTGTTGCGGCCGGAGAAAAACTAAGTTTTACACAGGAACAGGTCGTGATCTCGGGACATGCGATCGAATGTCGCATCAACGCCGAAGATCCGGACAATAATTTCATGCCGTCTCCCGGGCAGATCGAAGTTTGGCGTATGCCGGGCGGTCCGGGCGTGCGTCTGGACAGCCATGTTTACACGGGGTATTCGATCCCGCCGTTTTACGATTCCATGATCGCGAAATTGATCGCCCATGGCAAGAACCGCCAGGACGCGATCACGATTATGCTTCGGGCACTTCGCGAGATCGATGTAAAACCGATCAAGACGACCGCGTCGCTCCACACGCGTATCCTGAGCCATCCGCGGTTTCGACAGGGGTCGGTGAACACGAAATTCATCGAATCGACAATCTTTGGCGCAGGAAAAACGGACGAGTCAGAAGCGAGCAACGAAAAGAAATGAAGGTTGCCAACGCTTTTGCCCAACTCTTTGTGATCTTCGCGTTTCTAACATTGGGCAGTCTGATGATCATCGTTTCACTGCATCTTTTAGCATTTGATGATGCGATCCTGAAAGTTCAGGAGATCTATCAAAGTTCCTGGCGGTCTGTTCAGGTGGGGGTGGTCGGATTAGTATTTATTGTTCTCGGCCTTGCATTTGCGAAGATGCTTGTGAAGGCGGGACGCCCGAACGAAGCGGTTTTTTTTCAAAGCGAAATTGGTCCGATGATGGTCTCAGCCAGCACGCTCGGGAACACAGCAGAGAAGGCGGTAAAGCGTTTCCCGCTTGTCAAAAGTGTAAAAGCGAAGGTCCATATCACCGGTAAGAACGTTGAAATAAAGCTTCGATTGGTGCTTTGGGCGGGCGGGCATGTACCGGTGGTTCTGTCGGAATTGCAGCAGGAGGTTCAACAACGTGTGAAGCGGCTTCTGGGACTCGAGAACCCGTTGATCGTGATCTGTGATGTGAAGGGGATTGATGACGCTGGGTTGGGTCTTGAGGATCTTGAAGCTTCAAAAAAATAGTCCGGAATTTTTAACTTTTTCCCCGGCCCGCAGGCCGGGGACTTCAATCGAACATTTAAAGGAGTCAATCGATGAAACGTATCGGAATGCTTACGGGTGGCGGGGATTGTCCGGGTCTTAATGCGGTGATTCGCGGGGTTGTGCAATCGGCGAAAGCTAAGGGTTGGGACGTGATCGGATTTAGGCAAGGCTGGAAGGGCATCATTCAGAATATTTTTGTGGAGTTGGACGAGAAGTCGGTCGCAGAGATTCTTCCGCGTGGCGGTACCATCCTTGGAACCTCCCGCACGAATCCCTATAAAAAAGAGGGAGATTCGGAGAAGGTTCGCGAGACGATCAGAAAAAACAAGCTGGATGCCGTGATTGCGATCGGCGGCGAGGATACGCTCGGTGCCGGCAACAAGCTTTTCAAAGACGGGGTGCCGATCATCGGTGTTCCAAAAACGATCGACAACGACCTGAATGCAACCGATTACACGTTTGGTTATGACACGGCTTTGAACATCGCGACCGAATGTCTGGACCGGATCCGCACGACGGCAGAATCACATGATCGCGTGATGGTGGTTGAGATCATGGGCCGGCATGCCGGCTGGATCGCGCTTGAGTCCGGAATTGCCGGCGGCGCGGACGTGGTTCTCATTCCGGAAGTTTCTATGACGATCGACGAGATATGTGGTTACATCGCGAAACAGCGCGCGCGCGGAAAGAACTTCAGCGTTATCGCCGTGTCTGAAGGATTTGCAATCAAAGGTGAAGAGCTTGTAACAACAAATAAAGAGCTCGATGCATTCGGGCACGTCCTTCTCGGCGGTGTGGGTGACCGTCTTGCGAAACTCATTGAGAAAAAAACGGGATATGAGACTCGGTCGACCGTGCTCGGTCACATTCAACGCGGCGGAACACCGACGGCTTTTGACCGTGTGCTCGGTACCCGGTTTGGTGTGAAAGCTGTTCAGCTTGTCAATGAAGGCAAGTTCGGCCATATGGTTAGTCTTTGCGGCCGCGATATCGTGGCCGTGCCGCTTCAGGAAGCGGTTGGCGAGCTGAAAACGGTGCCAGCGGATATGTACGAACTGGCCAAAGTTTTTTTCGGCTAATCCATGAAGACCCTTTTTGAGGTAATCGTTCAGGGGCACCAGGAAGCTTTTCAGAAAACATTTGGTCCGGCCCAGTATGAAGTGCTGGACAAGATGGCGCACGCCATCATCCAGGCCCTTAAGACCGGGCACAAACTGTTTTTGTGCGGGAACGGAGGATCAGCTTCGGATTCTCAGCATGTCGCCGCCGAATTTGTCGGTCGATTTGAGAAGAACCGCATGAGTTTACCGGCCATTGCGCTTACGGCCGACGTCGCTGCGCTTACTGCGATCGGCAATGACTTTGGCTTTGAAAAGGTCTTTTCACGCCAGATCGAAGGGCTCGGGAAAAAGGGGGATATTCTCGTCGTGCTTTCCACGAGCGGCAGGTCACCCAATATCCTTGATGTGATCGCCCAGGCCAGGCAGCAAGGGATCCTTACGCTTGGTTTTACCGGTAAAGACGGAGGCGTCATGAAGGATGCCGTGGATATCTGCTTTATAGCCAAATCCCACAAGACTTCCCATATTCAGGAAGTGTATATGTCGGCACTTCACGCGATTTGCGAGGTTGTAGAAACGATTCTTTTCGGATAACCAAAAGCTTTGCTCTCATTATGGCCTCCAAAATCCTGACAAAAAACAAGCTGTCCGCGGTAGTTCGGCGTCTCAAGGCGCAGGGAAAACGTGTTGCCTTTACGAACGGGACTTTTGACATTCTCCATCTTGGCCATGTGACCTATCTTCAAAAGGCCCGGATGTTTGCTGATGCATTGATCGTTGGCGTGAACACGGATCGCTCGGTCAGGATCTATAAAGATCCGGACCGGCCGATAAATCCCCAGCAGGACCGTATCAAAGTTCTCACCGCCCTCGCCTGTGTCGACTATGCTATTTTTTTTAATGACCCGACGCCGATTAAACTGATTAAGGAGATCAAGCCGGACGTGCTCGTGAAGGGCGCGGACTGGGCAATCGAAGATATTGCAGGTGCTCGGGAAGTGCTCTCTTGGGGCGGAAAAGTGAAACGCATCCCGCTCGTCAAGGGCCGTTCCTCGACGCGGGTCATCAAGATCCTGAAACTGGCCAGTCCTTGTCTGAAACCTCATTTCCGAAATGGTTGACAAGGACAGCCCCAATTTCAACTTCGTTGGAATTGATAGGTATTGGGACTGAAGCTATGGATTGGAAAAAAAAACTTTTTGATGATTTCCGTCTTTATGCCGTAACGGATCTTAAAATCGAAAATCCTGATGTTTTTAAAGAGATTGAAGCAGCGTATCGGGGTGGAGCCGATATCGTTCAACTTCGCTCGAAGGTGCTGGCTGATGCCGCTTTGATGCGGTTAGGACTCAGGATCAAAAAGATCGCGGAAAAAAATCATAAACTTTTTTTCGTGAATGACCGCGTGGATCTCGCGCTTGCGATCGGCGCGGATGGGGTCCATCTGGGGCAAAGGGATATGCCAATCCGTGTGGTGCGCACGCTGGCGAAGCAGGCGGGCAGGAAGATTTGGATTGGGAAATCGACGCACAGTTTGAAGCAAGCGTTGATGGCCGTGAGTGAAGGGGCGGATTATATCGGCGTCGGTCCGGTGTTCATGACGCCTACCAAACCGCATGTAAAATCCGTGGGATTGCGATTTGTGAAGCAGGCCGCTATAAAGATACGGATTCCCTGGGTCGCGATCGGGGGCATTGATCTCGGGAATATCCGGGACGTGGCCGCGGCAGGTGCGGCAAGGGTTGCAGTGATCCGTGCAATCTTCGCGGCACAGAATCCTGAAAGTGCAGCGCGTAAACTCAAACGTCAACTGGAAGGGATATGAAATGTCAAAACCGCCTTATCTGATCGTGATCGGCACTGTTGCTATTGACGAGCTTTCGACGCCCTTCGGCGCTCTCCAAACGGTTTTTGGAGGCTCTGCTTCCTATTTCTCGTATGCCGCCAGCTTTTTTACCAAGGTGGGGGTTGTGGCGGTGGTGGGGCAGGATTTTCCTGAAGAATACCGCGATGTTCTTGCTGAAAAAGAGATCGACCTGAGCCACCTGGTGACCCTTCCGGGTAAGACATTCCATTGGAAGGGCAAGTATGAATCGGATATGAACTCGGCCATCACACTTCGAACGGATCTTAATGTTCTTTTGGATTTTAAGCCCGAACTTAAATACATGGCCGTACCGGAATTCGTTTTTCTGGCGAACATTGATCCGGACCTGCAACTCAGTGTGCTCGATCAGGTACACGGAGCTTCGCTCAAGTTCGTGGCCTGCGACACGATGAATTTTTGGATCCAGAACAAACGTGCGTCCGTGGAAAAGGTCTTACGCCGTGTTCATGCGGTCTTTATGAACGATGGCGAGGCGCGCCAGATTACAGAAGAGGTCAATCTTATCAAGGCTGCGCAGAAAATCCACAATATGGGGCCGGAATACGTGATCATCAAAAAGGGCGAACACGGGGCTCTTCTTTACAGCCATGAGGGTGTTTTTATTTATCCGGCATACCCCCTCGAGAACGTATACGATCCCACGGGGGCTGGAGACAGTTTCGCAGGCGGTGTGATGGGGTACCTCGCTGCGGCACGAAAAGTGAACTTGAAGACTATGAAGACTGCAATCGCCTATGGGACAATTGTGGCGTCCTTTACGGTCGAAAAGTTCGGACTCGAGCGCCTCCGAGAAGTGAAACGCGAACATTTTGACAAACGCTTGGAAGTTTTGAAAAAAATCTGTAGAATTTAGTCCGAGGATCAGGGCGGGATTAGCATAGTGGTAATGTCCCAGCTTCCCAAGCTGGTTAGACGGGTTCGATTCCCGTATCCCGCTCCATCTCTTTTTCTGAAATCCCAATCCCATCAATAACTTACGCCAAACCAGGCGTAACCCATTTGTTTTACGCCTTTTGCATTCCAAGCCAATCCAAGCTATTCCAAGTCAACACAAGTTGTAAATCTCCGTTCGTGGGGAGTTTAAGTGGCAGAAAAGTGGCAGGAATTAAGCGGGATCTTCAGCCGAGCAAAAACTGCTCTTGGAAACTTTTGTGTTTTAGAATTGCGAGTATCGCTTTGGAATGGAAAAACATCACTGGTGGAATATTGGATGTCGTAATTCCCATATTTTGCGACATTCGAAAATTCCGTTTCTCGCTAGGGCTTATGGTGCGGAAAATTGCTTTGGGCTGAAATTTTGAAGAGTTAGCGGAGTTTGAAATGCTCGGTGATGCGGGTGATCAGAGGGTGGGGGATCTTTCTTTCGCGATTGATCAGGTAGATCGTGTCATTGATCTTAAAATCCGACCTGTCTTTCAGGATGACAAGCTCTTTTCGTTCCGGACAGTTCAAGACGGCGTAGGAGTTGAGGAGCCCGATCCCTTTGCCCATGGCGACGAACATTCTTCCCAGTTCCAGGTCCTGGATCTCCGCGATGATCTTCGGCTTGATCTTGTGAGCATGAATGTAATTTTGCATCGCATGGTAAGTGCGGTCCGGTGCGGTCGGAAGGATCAAAGGAGCCACGTTCAGATCCTTGGGAATATGCCGGAATTTTCTTGCCAAGTCTTTGCTTGCGCAAAACACCATCGGGATCGTTCCTACTAAATGATTCTGAATGCCCTGTTCAAGATGGCCTTCATAAGAGAAGTCATTGAGGATCAGGTCAAGCTTGTGCACCATGAGGTCCTCGATCATGGTATCCAGTCTGTCCTGTCGCAAGATTAGATTTGCGGTCGGCTGGCAATCATAAATAAACCGCACCAGCGCTTCGACGATAGCCTTGGGGACGGCGCTGGAGGTGCCCAACTGGATCTTAAGGTTTTCGGTGTGTTTGCGGTTGATCACGGTGTCTGCGAGTTCCTGCCCCAGATCAAAAATGCCCTTTGCGTAGTTGAAGATCATATCGCCCTCTTCGGTTAGCGTCACATGTCTCGGATAGCGGTTGAAGAGTTTGAGATCCCAATAGTTCTCGAATTGCTTGAGCTGGGAGCTCAAGGCAGGCTGAGAGATATGGAGGATTCGGGCCGCTTTGGAGAATGAGTGCTCCTTGGCGGTCATGTAAAAATAATAGAGATGATGGTAGTTGAACGGGATCATAGTTTAAGTTATAGCAACGATAGAAATTATATATTTTTATTATAGGGAAGTCCAGGGCATACTCCTGTTTAGAAGATTTAAAGCGGGGGGCTGAATATGCTGAAAGCTTTAGACGAAAGATTGAAGCGTTTGTCGAAAGATCCGAACGATGATTTTCATGACCAGGTCCGTTGCCGGATTGGTAAAAAAGCCACGCGTCTATTTGAGCAACGGTTAAAAAATCTGATCTGTCTTATGCCGCAGCTTTTATCAAAGAGTTTGGCCTATTGTAATCACAAGGAAGTGCCGGCGAATCTCAAAAGATCGATCGGATTTGCCCTGACCTGTCTTTATCATCCTGGAGATTTTCTTCCTGAAGATGGTGAGAAATTATTCGGTTATTTGGATGACGCTTATTGTATCGCGCTTGTTTATGAGAAGGTCCTCCGAGCGCTTCAAAAAGCCCGCGTAAAACTGTCGGTTTTTGACCAGAGTTTCCTCAAACAGTTCACTTTGATGCAAAGGAATGTCAAGGCGGTGATCCCGGAAGAAGGCGAAGCAATATCGAAGATGATCACCAGTGCTTTTAAAGGGAACTACGAGGCATTTTACGACGTTTTTAAATAGCTTCGAACCATTCAAATCAACATAAGGGGTGTTTTTATGGACAGAAAAATCTTTATTACCACGACTGATGCGGAGAGACTTCGTAATCTCATCCAGGATATGAAAAATCCAAACGATCATGAGCGCATCTATTTGAAGCTGTTAACAGAAGAGCTTCTCAGGGCGGAGGTTGTTGAACCTCAGAAGATCCCGCGGGACATTGTGACCATGAATTCCCTGGTTAAGTTCAGGGATATGGAAACTCGCGAGGTTTACATGTACAGCATTGTCTATCCGGCAAACTCAGATTTTGAAAAGGGAAGGATCTCTGTTCTCGCTCCGATCGGGATGGCCTTGTTGGGCTATCGTGTGGGAGACGTTGTGGAATGGCCGGTTCCAGCGGGGATGAGACGGCTCAAGGTCGAAGAGGTTTTGTTTCAACCCGAAGCGGCCGGTCAGTTTGAGCTTTAACTTCTAACCAAGATTTCTAACCGGAGAAAAGAATTTGTTCCATGAAAAACCCAACGGAGGA
>Ga0265297_10011290_pt1 | contig 10968 bp, 5 predicted proteins | sample Munlanlwell13791_FD_192502 | JGI IMG/M metagenome (GOLD analysis project Ga0265297, IMG submission 192502) | Leachate microbial communities from a municipal landfill in Southern Ontario, Canada - Leachate well 137-91 | ecosystem: Engineered > Solid waste > Landfill > Unclassified | place...
AAACGAAAATAAAAGATTCGGCATCAAGACAGATGACCGACGCAGACATTTTTATTGCATCGGAAAAACCGGTATGGGAAAATCCAACCTTATGGAAAATCTTGCCATTCAAGACATACAGGCCGGTCGCGGTATTGCATATGTAGACCCGCACGGGGAAGGAGCCGAAAAACTTTTGGATTTCGTGCCGGCAAACAGAATCAAAGACGTGATTTTTTTTAACCCCGCCGATTTGGATTTTCCGATTGCCTTTAACGTAATGGAAAAGGTTGAGTTTAGGTATAGGCACTTGGTGGCGGGCGGGCTTATGGGCGTGTTTAAAAAAGTATGGCCGGATGTGTGGTCAGCCCGTATGGAATATATTTTAAACAACGCCATTTTGGCATTGCTTGAATATCCGGATTCTACTTTGCTTGGAGTAAACAGAATGCTGGCAGACCCGGATTACAGGGAAAAAGTTGTGGCCAACGTCACAGACCCAATGGTAAAATCTTTTTGGATGGTGGAGTTTGCAAAGTACAGCCAAAGATATGAGCAAGAAGCAACTGCTGCAATCCAAAACAAAGTCGGGCAATTTATTTCAAACCCATTGATAAGAAATATTATCGGCCAAACTAAGTCCACAATAAATATGAGGGAAATTATGGATTCAGAAAAAATATTTATTATGGATTTGTCAAAGGGAAGAATTGGCGAAGATAATTCAAGGCTCTTGGGAGCCCTGCTTATTACAAAGCTTCAGCTTGCGGCAATGTCGAGGGTGGATATTCCCGAAGACGACAGAAAAGATTTTTATTTGTATGTTGATGAGTTTCAAAATTTTGCGACAGAATCTTTCGCCAACATTTTGTCAGAAGCCAGAAAATACAGGCTTAATATTATATTGGGGCACCAATATATAGGGCAACTGATGTTTGATGGTTCGCCCAAAATGCGCGATGCAGTTTTTGGAAACGTGGGCACGATGGTGGTTTTTAGGGTGGGAGCAGAAGATGCAGAATTTTTAGAAAAAGAATTTGCTCCTGAATTTACTGCCAACGACTTGGTAAATCTGCCAAAATACAATGTTTACCTGAAACTTATGATTGACGGCATTGCAGGGCATCCATTTTCCGCCCAAACTTTGCCGCCGCCTCCGCCACTTGAAGATTCAAACAGGGAGAAAATAATACAGGCTTCAAGAGAAAGATACGGGGTGGGCCGGGAGATAGTTGAAAACACAATTTTGCAGTGGTCGGGCTTGTCGGAAGATGAAGATGAAAAGCCAATGGCAGACAAGGCGCCGCAAAAACAGGAAAGGCTCGGTAAGGAAAACCAGACAACCCTTTATGATGCCGTATGTTCAAACTGCGGCAAAACAACAAAAGTTATTTTTCCGCCGGAAAAAGGCAGGCCGGTTTATTGCAAGAATTGCTTGAAAAAAATGAAATCCAAAGATGAAAAAGAAAAGCCGAACGAGAGCGGAGGAATATTTGGCGAGGAGGTGAAGCTGGAAAATATCCCTTTTCACTCGGCAAAAAAATCAACCGAAACAGAAAAAAAGCCAATTAACAAACCCAAAAGAAAAGAAATAAATTTATCCGAATTGCGCAGGGCGCTTGAAAGCTCTTTGGAAAATAAGGAGGAGGACGAAGATGAGTTTGATGAAAAAGAGGTTACATCAGCATCAGAGCCCAAGAGCGATGACAAAGACAACAGAAAAGAAATTAAGCCCGGAGAAGTAATCAAGTTAGATAAATAATTATGTTTAAAACATTAAAAGAAATAAGCGCGATAGATAAGCGCGTATTGGTAAGGTGCGATTTTAACGTGCCGCTTGATGCAAGGGGAAATATTGCAGATGATTTTAGAATTAAGCAGGCTGTGCCAACAATAAAATATTTGGTGGAACAGAGGGCAAGGATTATTGTGATGTCACATTTGGACCCTGAAAGTACGGGCGTGGCCGACAGAAAATATACAATGGAAAAGGTTGCCGAAAGGCTTTCGGAGCTTTTGGGAATGCCAATTGAAACCGCGACAGATTGCATAGGTCCCGACATTGAATCCCAAAGCCAGCGGCTGGAAAGCGGCAAAATTTTATTGCTGGAAAATTTGAGGTTTTATAAAGAAGAAACCGACGGCGACGCTGATTTTGCAAAAAAACTTTCTTATTTGGGAGAAGCTTTTGTAAATGAAGCGTTTTCAGTGTGCCACAGGGAGCACGCATCAATAGCTGTGCTGCCAACTTTGCTGCCTGGTTACGCAGGCTTTTTACTGGAAAAAGAAATTATAAATTTGGACAAAGTTTTGCAAAATCCAGAAAAGCCCATGACAGCTATTGTGGGCGGCAAAAAAGTGGAAACCAAGTCAAAATTTATAGACAGAATTTCCGAGGTGGCCGACTTTGTGATAGTTTCAGGATTGATTAAAAAAGAGGTTCAAGATAAAAATATAGCTTTTAAATATCCAGAAAAGATAATAGGCCCTGATACAGAGTTGGAGGCACTTGATATTAATCAGGATGCAATAGAAAAATTCAGGGACAAAATTTTGCAGTCAAAAACAATATTATGGAATGGGCCATTTGGCAAATTTGAAGACAAAAAATATTCTGTGGGGACTCGTGCCATCGCCGATGCAATTATAGAAAGCGGGGCTTATTCTGTGGTGGGCGGGGGAGAGACAGTTGAATTTTTGCAAAAACAAAGTATAATTCAGAAATTCTCGCATGTGTCCACTGGCGGAGGAGCAATGATGGCATACCTGTCGGGAGAGAGCTTACCCGGATTGACGGCATTGGATGATGACAGCCTAAACTACTAAATGACGAAACAAAAGATTAAAAATATTGAAAAAGCCGCAGAGAGGATTAAAAAAGCCGTCGCGCAGAACGAACGGATTATTTTGTATGGAGATTCTGATTTGGATGGAATTTCATCGGTGGTGATTTTGGAAGAGGCAATTAAAAGTTTGGGAGGTTCGGTGGACAGTGCATTTTTCCCCGACAGGGAAAGAGATGGATACGGCATAAATTTAAAGGCCCTGGAAATGTTGAAAGAAAAGACCCCTTCTCTTTTTATAACTTTGGACCTTGGCATAAGCAATATAAAAGAGGTGGATATGGCAAACCAGATGGGCTTTGAGGTAATAATAATAGACCATCACGAAACTTTGATGGGTGTTCCATCGGCCTCTGTTATTGTGGACCCGAAGCAAAAAGACGATGATTATAAATTCAAGGGCCTTGCCAATGTTGGCATAACATACAACCTTTGCCTGGAATTGTTAGGAGAAAGCATTTCTGTAAATTTGAAAAATAGTTTTTTGGAATTGGCGGCTTTGGGCACAATAGCCGATATGGTTCCAAGAGTTGAACAAAACGAGCAAATCATTGAGCAGGGGATAAGGTCGTTAAGAAATACTTTCAGGCCCGCCTTAAGGGCTTTTAAGGAGATTATCGGAGAAGGTGCGATTTTTGAAACATCGCTGCTCAAAGTGATTTCGGCGTTTAATGCGGCCGAAAGCATTAATTTTAAAAATGAATCTTATAAGCTTTTGACCAGTTCATCTTTGGCAGAATGCAAAGAAATGGCCCGGGGTCTGCTGGATAAAAACGCAGACAAGCAAAACCAGGTAAAAAATATTGTTGCAGAAATAGAAAGGAGAATTTTGCAAAAGCCGGATTCTTCAATAATTTTTGAAGGCGACCCTGCCTGGAAGCTGACCCTGGCGGGCCCTGTTGCCTCAATATTATGCAACAAATACCAAAAGCCCGTTTTTATTTTTAAGAAGGGCGATATTGAAAGCCCGGGCTCTGTGAGAAATCCGGCCGGCACAAATTCTGTGGATGCAATGAAAACATGCGCTGACTTTTTGATCACTTATGGGGGGCATGCCCAGGCTTCGGGATTTAGGGTAAAAAACGAAAATTTGGAAAAATTCAGGCAGAAATTAGAGAGTTTTTTTATGTAGCCAATGGCTTGACATAAACTTAAAATTTGGTATTATATAATTGTTTTAGCAAGACGGATAATCGCTCTGATTATATCGGAGAGGAAAGTCCGAACACTTACTCCTTAGCATAGCTGAGAGGTTAAAATGGTAGCGGGTAATTCCCGTCCGCAGTAATGCGCGAGGTGCGAACAGAAACGACCCGGTTAAGTCCGGCTGAAACGGCTAAATCCTTACCCAAGTGCAAGAACAAAGCCCCAATCATTGTTTCATCTTTGAAAGAGGTTAAAAGTAGTTCGCCATGAGTTGCGAGAAATTGCGACCGAGAGGTAAAGAGCAATCTTTATCCCAGACAGATGATTATTAAAACAGAATTCGGCTTACGGTCTTGCTAAAACATTAAAGAACCTCCCATCCAGGGGGATTTTTTAATTGAAAAAAAGCCAACAATCGGTTAATATTAAACATTATCTTTTTGTTTAAATGATTCAGAAAATTTTGCATTCTCAGCAAAAATCCATAAGCTCGGCTTCGCTGATTTTAGCAGTGTCATATTTTTTGTCAGCCCTTTTGGGCTTGTTGAGAGACAGGCTTTTGGCCGCCACATTCGGCGCGGGAAACGAGCTGGACGTTTACTATACCGCCTTTACTGTACCGGACCTTATCGCTTCGGTTTTGATTTTCGGGGCAATTGGCGCCGCTGTCATACCAATATTCAGCAGTCATTTGATAAAAGACGAAAAATCGGCATGGAAATATATTTCGGTTTTTTTGAATGTCTTTTTGGGATTTTTGATTGCAGTTTGTGTAATTTTAATACTGGCCACACCTTGGCTCGTATCAATTATCGCCCCCGGATTTTCCGGTGAAAAAAGAGACATCGCCATTGCAATGATGCAGATTATGTTTTTGAGCCCCATAATTTTGGGTGCCTCAAATATGATTTCCGGGGTGCTGCAAGTGTTCCACAGATTTTTTGTTACAGCACTGGCGCCATTGATGTATAATATCGGCATAATAACAGGTATTTTGTTTTTTGCGCCGAGAATGGGAATTACAGGCTTGGCATGGGGCGTTGTATTTGGGGGAATTTTACATCTTTTGGTGCAATTGCCATCACTATTTTTTTCTGGATTCAGGTATAGGCCAGATTTTAATGTTAAAGACCCGAGCGTTATAAAGACAATCCAACTGATGGCGCCAAGGTCACTGGGTCTGGGCGCAGGGCAGTTAAACACAATTGCCACCACTGCAATTGCTTCAACCTTGATGGCAGGGTCCATTGCGGTTTTTAATTTGGCAAATAATCTGTCTTCTATTTTTGTGAACGCGGTTGCGGTTTCTATATCAACTGCCGCTTTTCCCGCGATGTCCATGAATTTTATAAAACAGGAAAACGGCGAATTTTTAAGGAGATTTTCCGGCATTATCCGCCAGATAATTTTTTTGACAATTCCTGTGAGTTTGCTACTTTTGACTTTAAGAGCTCAAATAGTGAGGGTTATTTTGGGAGCGGGACGATTTGACTGGTCTGACACAAGGCTGACAACCGCCTGCCTTGCAATATTGGCGGTAAACCTTATAGCGCAGGCTTTGATTTTATTTTTGTCAAAAAGTTTTTACGCGGCGCGCAACACAAAAATCCCTGCGGTTATAAGCGTGGTTACAGTTGCTTTAAATATAACTTTGAGCCTATTGTTCGTTTGGCTGATAAAAGTTTCTCCGCCCGTGGCCTCGGCCATTAAAAATATTTTTAGGCTTGAGGGAATGGAAAATGTGGCAGTGGTGGGATTGGCCTTGGCATATTCTATAACAGCCATGGTGGAGGCAGGAATTTTATTTAAAATGTTTTGCAAAAAATTCCCCGAGTTTAAGCTTCACGAAATTTTGGACTCTTTTAATAAAGTAATAATTGCCAGCCTTATAATGTTTGTTTTAACTTTTACTACAAGGCAGGTGATAGGAGTTTTTGTTAATTTGCAAAATTTTTGGGCCGTGTTTTTCCAGTTAGCTATGTCGGGAGCTGTGGGAGTTGCGGTTTTTGTTTTTGTTTCCCATTTGCAAAAATCTCCAGAATTGCAAACAATAAAAGACTCGTTTCTAAAAAAGTTTTTATCCCAGTAAGATGAATTCAGAAAATATCAGAAATTTTAGCATTATAGCGCACATTGACCACGGCAAGTCCACGCTTGCCGATAGGCTTTTGGAAATGACAGGCACCATAGATAAGAAAAAAATGATGCCGCAGTTTTTGGATTCAATGGACCTGGAAAGAGAAAAGGGCATTACCATAAAGCTCAAGGCCATCAGAATGAATTATAACTTTGGGGGCAAAGAATATATTTTGAATTTAGTGGACACTCCGGGCCACGTGGATTTTTCTTATGAAGTTTCTCGCAGCATGGAGGCTGTTGAAGGAGCCCTTTTGCTGGTTGATGCTACGCAGGGCGTTCAGGCGCAGACCTTGGCAAATTTGGAGCTGGCCAAAAAGCAAAATTTGGTGATAATCCCCGTTATAAATAAAATTGATTCTCCGATTGCGAAAGTGGATGAATGTCTGGAAGAGCTTTCCGGTCTTTTGAATGTGATGCCAGATGATATCTTAAAAATTTCTGCAAAAGACGGCACAAATGTGGAGCAAGTTCTGGAAGATATAATCAAAAAAATTCCGGCACCTCAGCAGTCCCAGGAAAATAATTTCAGGGCTTTGATTTTTGATTCAGAATACGATTCGTTTAAAGGAGTAATAGCGTATGTCAGAGTTATGGACGGAGAAATTTTGCAGGGAGAAAAAATAGAGCTTATGGCAGCCAAGGCTGCAGCTGAAGTAAAAGAACTTGGATATTTAAATCCCACATTTTCGGCAAAACAAAAATTGTCTGCCGGCGATATCGGATATATTGCGACAGGAATTAAGGAGCCGGGAAAGGTGAGGTCGGGCGACACGATTATAAAATTACAAAATGCGGCTACAAAAGGAAGTGTCTTGCCGCTGCCCGGATACCAGGAACCAAAGCCCATGGTTTTTGCCAGCCTATATCCCGAAAACCCGGAAGATTTTGATTTGCTGAAAGTTGCCTTATCAAAACTAAAATTAAGCGACCCTGCGTTGGTATTTGAGCCGGAAATGAAAGAGGCGCTCGGACGCGGATTTAACTGCGGATTTTTGGGAACCTTGCACATAGAAATTATTTCTGAAAGGCTGCAAAGAGAATTTGGTTTGAATTTAGTGATATCAACTCCATCGGTGGTTTATAAGGTTTACGACGCAAACGATAATGAAACATTGATTTATTCAGCTTCTGACTGGCCGGACCAATCAAAGATAAAACGTACAGAAGAGCCATGGGTATCTTTGGAAGTCGTAGCGCCATCGGTACAAATGGGAAAGCTGATGGAAATTTTAAAGGACCTGAGGGGAAATTATATTGAAACAAATTTTTTGACTCCCGAAAGATGTATCATTGTTTTTGAAACTCCGTTGCGGGGAATTATCGCAAACCTCTATGACAAGATAAAAACCGCCAGCCAAGGATATGCTTCAATGAGTTATAATTTGATAGGGTACAGACCCGGTAAATTGGTAAAAATGGAAATTTTAATTGCCGGTGCCAGGGAGGAGGCCTTTTCCAGAATCGTCGCCGAAGACGAGGCATATGGCGAAGGCAAAAAAATGGTTGAAAAATTAAAAGAGGTTTTGCCGCCTCAGATGTTTTCAGTTGCCTTGCAGGCTGCCATTGGCGGAAAAATTATCGCCCGAGAAACCATCAAGGCGTATATGAAAGACGTTACGGGATATTTGTATGGGGGCGATGCGACAAGAAGGCACAAGCTTTTGGATAAGCAGAAAAAAGGCAAAAAGCTTATGAAAGAAAAGGGCAGGGTGGCAGTGCCAACAAAAGCCTTTTTGGAGGTTTTCAGAGCGTAATTATAAAAAAATATTTAATTCACAGCAATCATATACATTGATTGCTGTTTTATTGTATAATATATAAATATCATAAAATTTAGTTATAAAATTTATGAAACAAAAGTTATTCATAGTATTTTTATTCATTGCACTGTTTTGTTTTACCGCCTCTGTTAGCGCTATGACAGACCAGGAGCGCCAAGCCCTGATAGACCAGCTACAGCAGCAGATAGCTGCGCTCCAGGCTCAGATAATTGAACTGATACAAAGCCAGCAGTCAAACCCGTCATGGTGTTACACATTTACCGAAACATTAATTCAGGGAAATTCTGGATCAGGAGTTTCTGCCTTGCAGACCGCTATGCAGAAGTCCGGATATAGTATTTCCAGCTCTGAGGTGGCAGCAACTTTATTTGGGGCATCTACCAAGGAGGCAGTTGTTAGTTTTCAGCAAAAATACGCATCTGAAATATTGAATCCTTATGGATATACTTCTGGAACTGGCATAGTTGGATTAATGACTCGCACAAAACTTAATAATCTATATGGTTGCGACGGATCAAATGCAGACGAGAACGAAGAAACGACTAATGTGATAAAATGCAACTCTGATTACGATTGTGGAAATACCGGTTTTACCGGAGATGCATTTTGTTCATCGGGCAGTGTTTACCAGACATATACAACCTATACTTGTAAAAACCCTGGAAAATCTAATTCATTTTGTACGGTGGGTACAACATATAAATCAAGAGATGTTTGTTCTTCTTCTCAGGTCTGCTCAAATGGAGCCTGTGTAGCTTCTAATACGACTGACCAAAATAATAATAACGAAATTGCCTGTAAAACAGCGTCAGACTGCGGAACTTCAGGATATTCAGGAGACGCTTTCTGTAAAAGCGGAAGTGTTTATAAACCATACAAAACATACACTTGTAATAATGCCAGGACAACAAGCTCGTATTGCTCTAGTTCAATAGCAGATAAGCTTTATGATACTTGTACTGCCAGGGAGACATGCTCCAATGGAAGCTGCGTTGCTCAAGATGATGATACAACAACAAGTTGCAGTCCAAATTGGAGCTGCGGCAGCTGGAGCTCTTGTATTAACAATCAACAGACCAGAAACTGCTATGACACAAACTACTGCGGAGTAACCAGTGGGGCTCCATCGCAAACGCAATCATGCACAAGCACAGACCAAACCACTTGCACTCCAAATTGGAGCTGCGGGTCTTGGACCACATGTTCATCCGGACAGCAAACAAGATACTGTTATGACACAAACTACTGCGGAGTCACAACTAACAAGCCATCAGAGCAGCAAAGTTGCGTTTCAAATTGTACCCCAAATTGGTCTTGCGGAAGCTGGAACAGCTGCACCAATGGACAGCAAACAAGATACTGTTATGACACAAACTACTGCGGCAGCGAGGCAAACAAACCTGATGATTATCAGTCTTGCACATCAAATACAAACGGAAATTTGTCGGTGGATTTGAAGGTTAACGGAGTTGACGGGCCGATAACGGTGGCCAAAGGTTCAACGGTTTCTTTCGTGTGGTCTTCTACAAATGTTAACTCCTGTTCGGCTTCGGCATCTCCGGGGAATAATTCCTGGAGCGGAAACAAAGCGACCTCTGGAGTTGCATCCGTGGTTGTAAGCACAACAGGCACATATTTCTTAAAATGCACAGATACGAATAGTAACACAGTTGAAGATAATGTGGTTATAAATGTAGTTGCAGTTGACTTAAAAATCAACGGGCAGGAATCTCTTACTTTGCCATACAGGTCTACAACTCCTCTGACATTGACATGGTCATCTTCGGGAATTAATTCTTGCAATGTTTCATCTACAAACAACGATAGCGTATGGTCTGGAACAAGGACAAGTTCAGGATCTCAGGTGTTGGGGTCAGTACCGACTTATTCAGACTATGCCACCTCAGATGGGTCGGTAACATATTCCATTACTTGTACCGACAGCGCCGGCAATGCAGCAAGCGACAGTATAACTTTGACAATAACTCATCCGACAGCAACATTAAAGATAGGAGTTTCTTATGGCAGTGTTGGCTCAGCTCCGACATCCGACGGACCTTTGTATAGGAACTATGGAGATTACTTTGCCTTGGGGTGGAGCTCAACCAATGCCACAACTTGCACTAAGGCGGCCACGGAGTCGAGCTCAGCATATAGCTGGATACAAGACACCACAACCTCGGGTAGTTTCTTTTATGGGCAGGCACTTTTTAAATCAACATACACTCTTACCTGTAAGGATTCCATGGGAAATACCGCGACCGATACTGTTGAATTGAGGGTCTGTACCTCCTCAACGTTCGGAGCAATAGGCTTTCTTGACGGAGTATACGGATCTTATGCAAACACTTGTGATTCTAACAACAGGCAGGCAACAACTTATACGTGTAATGATGGCAGAGTTATGAGAAGATATGATTTCTGCTCCCAAGGATGCTCGGGAGGGAAATGCATAGAAAGATACTATCTGCCTGGTTAAATAGAATATAAATCTATAAAAACAAGCCTGATAAAACAGGCTTGTTTTTTTTGTATTTTGTGATAGAATAATGAATATATACGATATGGTATATGGTATCGCGCCTTGGAGGAGTAGTACCTCGGCAGTCTCATAAGCTGCAGGCCCCCGTGCAATTCGGGGAGGCGCAACAATTTAGTGACAAAAACAAGCCGGGGTAGCTCAGTTGGTAAGAGCGTGGCACTCATAACGCCAAGGTCGTGGGTCCGATTCCCACCCTCGGCACACAAGGAAAATTAAAAATAATGCGGGCATAGTCCAGCCTGGTTTAAGACGCCTCCCTGTCACGGAGGAGATCAGGGGTTCAAATCCCCTTGCCCGCGCATACGGCTCCTAGTATCATTTGACCCTGAAACATAAAAACAGCCCCTTACAAGGGGCTGTTTTTTTTATGTGGTTGAAATTACTCTTTCATCAACTTTGTTGATATGTAGACCATATACAACGCTGCCAATCCGACTAACACATAAACTATTTTTGATAGCATAGACATCGCACCAAAAATAAACGCAACTAAATCAAAATTAAATGCGCCGACAAGTCCCCAGTTGAGGCCGCCGAC
>Ga0265297_10011291_pt1 | contig 10966 bp, 9 predicted proteins | sample Munlanlwell13791_FD_192502 | JGI IMG/M metagenome (GOLD analysis project Ga0265297, IMG submission 192502) | Leachate microbial communities from a municipal landfill in Southern Ontario, Canada - Leachate well 137-91 | ecosystem: Engineered > Solid waste > Landfill > Unclassified | place...
CGAAGCTCCGATAACCGACTTTTTGAAATGTAACATCGCGAAAAATATCATGGCTTACGCGTATACTTAAAAGAAAATATGTCCAAACTCCAGATCGCCCCGCCTGCGGCGGGGCGAATGTTGCGATCAATCAATAAAAATTCTTTCCGAAGAGTTTTTGACTCAGGCCGATCAGATCCGACCATTTCATCGGACCACCTTTGTCTGGCGGAAAACCGACACCCCATATCATTCCCACATCAATCATCCGCGGATCCTCAATGATCTTCCTATCGAGCAGGTCTTTCCCCACTTTTACCATTTCCGTCAGAAGTTCCATCTGAATCTCCTCTTCAGTCCTTTCTTTCGGCTCCTTCTTGTCGATAAGTAAAAGGGCGTCAGGATCAACGCTACCATCCTTCAGGAACCATCCCTTCCCTGACTTTTTTAGACCAAGACGCCCGTCTTCCACCATGTTCTTCAGGGTACTCTGTTCGATACCCATACCGATGAACACCTTGTAAAGTACATCAATGCCAGCTTCATCAGCAAGCCTGATAGGACCTACAGGCATGCCAAACCGTGTCAGGGCTTTGTCAACCTTTTCTATCGCATTTCCTTCTTCTATGTACTTTATAGAGTTGAGAAAATATGGGAACAACAGCGCATTCACGACAAATCCCGGGTTGTCACGACAGACAAGGGGCCTCTTCCTGATCATACCAGCGAAATTCAGGAGATTATCGATCGTATCCTGACTTGTTTTTTCACCTTTTATTACTTCCACAAGTTGCATCAGCCACACAGGAGAGAAGAAATGTGTCCCACCAAATCTTTCAGGATTCTTAACGTATTGGGACATGGTCGTAATCGGGATTGAAGATGTATTACTCGAAATCACGCAGTCATCCTTAACGGCCTCAGAGAGTTCCCCATAGACCTGTTCTTTAACCTTGATGTCTTCGAATACCGCTTCAACAACAATATCTACTTCTTTGAATTCATCAGTATATTCAGACGTAGTCGTTATAAGATTCATCAGGTCATCTACGGGCACTTTTAGTCTCTTCTTCTCAGCCATTCCATCGAATATCTTTCTCAAGAAAGCCTTGCCGGGATCAAGGGCCTCGGGAATATCCTTGATGATGACAGGTATCTGCATATTTCTCAGTATCTCGATAGCGATACCACGCCCCATTGTTCCGAAACCCAGGACAGCGGCTTTCTTCAAAGGTTTCGGCACAAATCCTCTGTTCATCATCGACCTGGGTTTGTCGGTCATGGTTTTGATGAAAAAGGTGTTGATACTCCCCTTTGCTTCATGGGAAAGGGCAACTTTAACAAAATTTTTCTTTTCGATCTCCAATGCATCATCCAGAGGAACCTTCAACCCTTCCTGAATGGATTTAATGGCCAGCATATGGGCCGGGAGTTCACGACCCCTGGTAGCCTTCAGAACCCCCTGACGGGCCTGTTCCGCCGCCGCATCAACCTGGGAGAAGTCATGCTCCGGTCTCTTCAATTCTGCCGTTCCGGAAATAATCTCCTGAAGGAATGATTTTGCCTCCTCAAGAAGATCGCCATCTGCAGGCACTAGCCTGTCTATGATCCCGGCCTCATAAGCCTTTGCTCCAGGCAGCATCCTGCCCTTGAGGATTAGCTCAATGGCGGGATATCCAATTAACCTTGGAAGTCTCTGTGTTCCGCCGCCTCCCGGAAAGAGCCCTACATTACATTCGGGGAGACCGATAACGGTCGTTTTCGATTCTTTTGCTATCCGTACCGTGCAGGCAAGGGCAAATTCCAGCCCACCACCGAGACAATGACCATTAATGGCTGCCAGAGTTGGATATTTCAACTTGGTTAACCTCCTGAAAGAATCATGAAAAAGATCAAGCATCTTTGTTATCTCTTTCTCCTCATTCATCCCCTCTATCATCTTCAGGTTGGCGCCGGCAAAGAAGTTGTTCGGCTTGCCCGAAATAAAGATCGCTCCCTTTATTGTTTCATCTTTTTCCAGGATTTTAAGAATTTCATGAAAGCTCTCAAAAGCCTTTTCGGTCCAGGTGTTCATAACATCGCCAACCATGTCAAATGTGACGATGGCCACATCTCCTTCCATCTTTAGATTAAAAATCTTTCCATTACTCATAACAGGAGCCTCCTTGCCTCCATCTTTATACAGCTTGTTCCTCGAAAATCTGTTTGGTGGTACCCCAGCCAGAAGTAGTAATTTGTACTTATCGCTGGGGTGAGTGGAACCCCCGACTTGCGGGGACACGCTTGCATGCCCCGATGCAATCAAAGGGCTGCCACTCCACTACTATCCGGTTTTCGGTTTTCCCAGAGCTGCTACTTGGACATCAAAACCCTGCCGATGGTCATGATTTCCGCTTCCTTGGTACCCTCATAGAGTTCGAGGACCTTGGCGTCTCTGTACCATTTCTGGACGTTGTATTCATCGATATAGCCATAGCCTCCATGGAGTTCAACAGCGGCATTGGCACAAAATACGGCAGTCTCACCACCCAGGAATTTAGCCATTGCCGCGAGGTGGTAGTCCGGCCTTCCTTCATCGATTAGCCAGGCGGCTTTGTGTACGAGATTCCTTAAGGATTCAATCTTGATCGCCATTTCTGTCAACTTTTTCATGCTGAGCTGGTAGCTTCCGATGGGTTTGCCGAAGACGGCTCTTTCCTTGCAATATTTGATGGACTCATCAAGGCAGCCCTGGGAAAGCCCGACCGCCTGAGCGCCTACCATGACCCTGGTCACATCGAAAAAGTGCATCAACTGGTAGAACCCGGCCCCTTCCTTGCCGACCAGGTTTTCCTGGGGAACTCTTACATCCTCAAAGGCAATTTCTGCCGTGTCGCTGGATCTGATTCCCATCTTACCACGGATTTTTGTCCTGGTGATTCCCTTGGCATCAGCCGGTACAACGATCTGACTGAAGCTCTTGTGTGCTTTCTCATCGGGATTTGTGATACATTGCGTGAGCATCCAGTCACAAACCGTCCCGTTTGTAATAAACATCTTGTTTCCGTTGATGACATAGTCATTGCCGTCCTTTACGGCTCTTGTCTGGTATCCGGCCACGTCCGTACCCGCATTCGGCTCTGTAAATGCCCCGGCGCTTACCCACTCGCCGCTGCAAACGGGGGATATGTATTTCTTTTTTTGTTCTTCCGTGCCAAAAAAGAAGACACCTTCACAACCAAATCCGGCGGCATAGATGTTGAGACCGATTCCCATGTCTATCCTCGACAGTTCTTCTGTAACGATGGCATTGCCCAGGATTCCGACGCCTGCTCCGCCGTATTCTTCAGGCACCCAGGCACATACAAGACCGTTTTCCGCTCCCTTTTTCCGGATTTCCGGAGTGTAAATTTCCTCTTCGTCACACTCTTTTGAGAATGGCGCTATTTCTGCCTGAGCAAACTTGTACGCCATGTCTCTCAACATCCTCATTTCTGCCGATAATTCAAAATCCATTTTTCCCTCCTTATGTTTATTTTTCAAGCACTAAAGATCACTTGCTTTTTCATTGAAAGGTCCCATCTGCCGCTAACATATATATAGCGGGGAGGAACCACTCTTTTCTATATAATTTTTTCTTTTGCCAAATCAGCTATTTCCCCATCGGTCATGCCAAGTTCTTTTAATATCTCTCCGGTATGCTGGCCCAGGGTGGGAGGAACCGATCTCATCAGGGCCGGTGTGTCCGAAAATTTGCCCGGGAAATTGATTTGACGGATTGTTCCTTCTGTGGGGTGTTCCATTTCACAAAGCATATTGCGAGCTACCACCTGAGGATGGGAAAAGGCTTCATCGAAATTATTCACCGGCTCACAGCAACAATCAACATCCTTTAACAATTCTCCCCACGCTTCTCTCGTTCGTTCCGAGAATATCTTTTCCACCTCGGCAATCAGTTCCCTGGCTTCTTTGCCCGGCGCAAATTGAACCTTAATCAGGTCTTCCCTATCTACCGCCTTACAGAAGGCTGACCAGAACTGCGGCTCCAGTGCGCCCAGAGACATATACCCGCCGTCCTTCGTCTCGTAAACATTGTAACAGGCAAATTGTCCGGTCAATAGTTCAGAAGATGGTCTTGGGCTCTTTCCATCGGCAAAGTATTTTCCCGCATACATGCATAACCACGCCATGGCGCCATCCATCATGGATATGTCAATATACTGTCCCTTGCCTGTTCTCTCCCTGCCTATAATGGCTGCCAGAATGCAATATGCTGCCAGCATGCCACCGCCACCGATGTCGGCGATCTGTATGCCCGGTATGATCGGTTTGCCCTCTTTTGTCCCCGTAAACCCCATAATACCGGCAATGGATAGGTAATTTACATCATGGCCCGCCTTATTGACATAGGGTCCATCCTGACCGTAACCGGAAATGGAGCAGACAATAATCCGGGGATTTATCTTCTCAAGATCCTTATAACCGATCCCCAATTTGTCCATAACGCCGGGACGAAAACCTTCCAGCACGACATCGGCCTTTTTAACAAGGTCAAAAAAGACTTCTTTGCCACGCTCACTCCTCAAATTGAGGGTTATACTCTTCTTGTTCCTGTTCACGGCGAGGAAGAAGACGCCTTCCTTCTTGAATTTCGGGGGGAAATCTCTTATATAATCTCCACTGCCAAGCTCCTCTATCTTGATCACTTCAGCGCCAAGATCGCCCAGCATCATGGAACAGTATGGGCCTGGCAATAAACGTGATAAATCAAGAACGCGAATACCTGATAACGCACCAACAGACATCATTCACACCGCCCTTCAATAGTATACTGCACACATCTGCCATACATTTATTCCAGATTCCGGCTGATAACCATCCGCTGTACCTCCGATGTCCCCTCCACAATTTGCAGGATTTTACATGCCTTGTAGTAACGGGAAACGGCATATTCATTCATGAAACCATAACCTCCATGCACCTGATAGGCATCGCTGGCAACCTTTTCACACATCTCCGATGCAAAGAGCTTGGCATATGCCGCCTCCAGTGTATGGGGCATATCATTATCCTTCATCCATGCCGCCTTAAGCACCATGTTCCTTGCCAGTTCAATGTTCATGGCCATATCGGCTATCTTGAAGGAAACCCCCTGAAAACTGTAGATCGGTTTTCCGAACTGAACACGTTCTTTCGCGTATCTGAGGGAGGCTTCGAAACATGCCTGGGCCAGACCAACGCTGACGGCTCCGATGCTGATACGGCCCGTTTGCAGAACGGCGAGGTGTTGGGCAAACCCCTTGCCTTCCTCGCCAAGAAGATAGCTTTTCGGGATACGGCAATCCTCAAAAACACATTCATGCGTGGCAGAGTGCTGCCATCCCATCTTGTCATATTTTTTACTGAGGGTGAAACCGGGAGTGCCTTTGGGAACAATAAAGGTGTCTATTATATTCCCTTTCTTTTTATCATCTGCCCTGGCAGTAACGGCTGTAATAATAACAATCGATGCATTCTTAAGTCCGATATTGGTAATGAACTGCTTGGTGCCGTTGATAACCCATTCATCGCCGTCGAGCACTGCCGTGGTTTTGGTAGATCCGGCGTCAGAGCCCGCACCCGGCTCGGTAAGACCGAATGCACCGATTTCTTTGCCCTGAGCCATTGGAATCAGCCATTTTTGTTTTTGCTCTTCCGTGCCAAATTCGTAAAGTTCCTGGGCAACAACACTGGTTGTAACATCCAGTAAAGCCCCGAGGGTGGCATCACCACGGGATAATTCTTCAATGCAAAGATGCATTCCAACCCAATCGCCGCCACTTCCGCCGTATTTCTCGGGAAAAGGGATGCCCATCATACCCAGATCAGCCATTTGATCCATGATATCGTAAGGATACTCCCCTGTCTTTTCCATCTCTTCAGCCCGTGGTTCAACGACGTCATCTACAAATTTCCGGGTCATATCCCTGATCATCTTTTGTTCTTCCGTTAACCGAAAATCCATTTCTTTTCCCCTTTGTTTATGAAGTATTCGTGAACCCGTGGATCACAGGATCACTTCGCCTTAATCGCAATAACAACCCTGTATTGGATATGGCATCGATCTACAGATCATTACCAAATATTGCCACACTGCAAACCAGACTGCCGCACAGACCTCCATGGTTATGAGTTAATCCAAGACTTGGACTGGTTTTTAACTGTCTCTCTTCGGGTTCTGCCTTTCCCTGCAACTGCTTATAAATTTCGTAAACCATCCTTATCCCGGAGGCCCCGATGGGATGGCCGAAACATTTTAATCCTCCATCACTCTGACAGGGTATCTTGCCGTCAAGATCGTAGAATCCATCTTCAATATCCTCTCTTGCCTTCCCGACAGGTGAGATCTGAAGACTTTCACAGGTGACAAGTTCACTGATGGAGAAGCAGTCGTGAACCTCCATCAAATTAATCTCTTTCCTCGGTTTTTCTATACCCGCCTCTTTATAAGCCGCCTTCGCTGCTTGAATGGTCGACTCAAAGTGAATGCCGTCCCAGCTCTGATGACCTATTCCGGTTGCCGGGGTGAGTGAGAGCTGAAGGGCCTTGACGTAAATGGGATCGGGCCTGAAATCTTTTGCCATATCAGCCCGGACAACAATAGCGGCGGCAGCGCCGTCACTGACTCCACAGCAGTCGAATAATCCCAGCGGATCCGCAACTATAGGGGCATTGATCAGGGCATCCATACTGGGCGCACTACGAAGATGTGCCCTCGGATTCATGGCGCCGTTCTGGTGACTCTTGTATGATATTCTTGAGAGAACTTTCTTCCCCTCATCACGGCTTAAACCGTACTTTGCAAAATAGGCATTCGCCACCATTGCAAACATACCCGGAGCTGTCAGATTTGGGAAATAGCACAGGTTCTCCGTTCCCATAACCGAGCCAAAATCAGGCAAACCACCGTATCCTGTGTCTTTCAACTTCTCCGCGCCAAGGGCAAGGGCAATATCACAGGCGCCGGAACCCACGGCATAACAGGCGCCACGAAGGGCTTCCGTCCCGCTTGTACAAAAATTTTCCACCCTCGTTACCGGGATATTGGGCAACTTGAGCGCCCTTGCCAGGGGTATGGCGCCCTTGCCGGCATTGACTTCCTCAAAACAACTGGCAAACCATGCCGCGCCGATATCCTTTGTCTCCACCCCCGCGTCTTCAATAGCTTCCTTAAAGGCATCCACTATCAGATCCTCTTCCCTTTTATCCCACAACTCACCAAATCTGGTACACCCCATTCCGATGATTGCAACTTTATTCTTTATTCCGGTTGCCATTTTATGCTTCCTCCTCATAATATGAAAATAAATCCATATGTTTGCACAACACCTATCAGGTCATTGCGAACGAACATGAAGCAATCTCCAACTCAGTGAAAGCACAAAAGATTGCCATGTTGCTGTGCTCCTCGCAATGACCAGAAAAACAGTTATGCAAACTTTTCAAGTTAACTCATTGCTCGTTGCTTGTTACTTTACCGGCACGGCCTTCCAGAAATAGGCGTACATTCCCCGTTGCTTGTCGGCAAATTTACGGCGGAAAGTCATCTTGACCGGTGTCCCGACCTTGATCTGACTCAGTTCGGTATCTGTAATGTCAAGGTAGAGGCGCCCGCCTTCCTCAAAATCGATCAGACCATACATGCCAGGGGGATCATAGCTGAATGCCAGATTGTCGCCCGTATAGGAGTTTATTCGTCCAATCTTGTCATGGAAATAGTAGTCTTCCATCTGATCGGTGGCGCCACATTCCGGGTTGATACATACCCGCTGCTTCGGAAACTGAGGAGTACGACATACCTTACACCTTGACCCGCAGAGGGCAGCCATTGACGCGCCCTCCCTGTAAATCACCGACGGCCGCGCCATGGTAATCTCTTCTCCCCGTATTCCCACATCCACGGGAAGCAGGTCGCGAAACACCAGGTATTTCAGATAACTGTCCAGCTCCTTTTTTGATTCCAGGTGTCCCTTAACTCCCATTCCGGTCCTTGCTTTCCCGATATGTTCCGTTACCTCAAAATACAGGGCATCGCTCCCGCCGCCATAACTGAGAACAAGTATCTTGTCTTTCGGTTTCGCATCCTCAAGCGCCGCTGTCAGCATCATCAGCGGCATTGCCGTTCCGGTATCGCCAACATTCGCCACCATGTTGTCCTGAATCTGCTCAGGCGTGGCGCCAAGCATCTTCGCCAACCCCTTCACCGCGGCCGTAACAGGACAGGCAATAATAATCTTTGCAAAATCACTCGCCTGCAAATTGTATTTCTTCCCCAGTCCAAGCGCAGCCTCGGGAATAATCTTGCTGTAACCTTCATCTCTGATCCACCTTTCCTCCCAGCCATGAGAGAACCTCTCTCCCTGTATCTGCCGGTAATCAGGAAAATCGCGGGTTATAGAATAACTGCCCTTAAACTCGGCAATGACATTATTACTGCCAACCATGAGAGCCGCCGCGCCGTCACCAAAGGTATGCTCCATAGCGCTTCCCGGTTTTCCCACACGAGAGTCGACGGCAGAAACCAGGAAGTTCTCTATGTCCCCGGACTTCACAGCTTCGCAAGCAGAAATAAGCGCCGTCGTTCCGGATCTTGACGATGCGCTAAAATCTGCCGTCCTCGTATTCGGGCTGAAGGCAAGGGCTGCGGCGCAGATTGCCGCATTCTGCCTGTTTACATAAGGAAGGGTTGTCGAGCAAAGATAAAACCCGCCAATCTCTTCCCGTACGGCGCCGTTCAGACAATCAGCCGCCGCCGCCACAGCCAGGGTAATGCTGTCCTCATCATAATTTGCAACGGCCTTTTCTCCCCTTGCAACACCCGCGGTAGCAGCATTGAACCATCCCATAGCCGCAAATATAGTTTTTCGATTCAGCCTATAACGCGGAATATAGGCGCCGTATGAAGTAATTCCGATCATATTTAACCTCCCCATTCAAAACATGTTCTGATTATTTATTCTTGAATACCGGTTTTCTCTTTTCTACAAAGGCCTTCATCCCTTCTTTCTGGTCTTCGGTAGAAAAGAGGATCTCGAAACATCGCGCTTCGTACGCCATGGCAGATTTAAGGTCCATATTCAAGCCGCCATTGACTGCAATCTTGGTCATTTTTAGAGTAACCCCGGGCTGTCGCGCTATCTTCAAAGCCATCTTCCTCGCTTCATCCATCAAGGAGGCAACGGGAACAACCTTGTTCACCAGACCAATGCGATATGCCTCGTTGGCATCTATAAAATCACCCGTATATAAAAGTTCCTTCGCCTTGGTTACACCTACAAGACGGGGAAGCCTCTGTGTCCCTCCTCCACCCGGAATTACCCCAATCTTTATCTCCGGCTGGCCGAACATGGCATTCTCTGCCGCTATTCGAAGATCGCAGGCCATAGTCAACTCGCAGCCACCACCCAGTGCAAGACCACTGATCGCAGCAATTATCGGTTTTTCGAGGTCTTCAAACCTGTTAATGGCAGTCTGTGCCTCTTTCAAGAAGCGATACGCATCAACAGGTGTGAAGATATTTTCCAGTTCTGTGATATCAGCGCCGGCGGCGAAGAATTTCTCACTTCCCGTAATGATCACAACCTTTACTTCATTATCCCCTTCGATTTCTGCGAGAACATGGCCCAATTCTTTGAATACCGCGCTGTTTAGGGCATTCATACTCTTAGGCCTGTTAAGAGTAATTGTACCGATTCCCTCTTTCTTCTCATAAAGAATAGTCTTATATTCCATGTTACTCTCCTTTCATCATACCTTTTGCGAAGGTGGTAGCCTTACCGATGTTAAAAAGGTATGGCTATTGATATTTGATCATGCCTGTCTGCTCCACGATCGTAAGCAGACAGGCATTGAATACATGCTTACTTCGGCTGCATCCTGATGGCGCCGTCAAGTCTGATTACCTCACCATTCAGCATCGTATTTTCAATGATATGCTGGACCAGTTTCGCATACTCAGATGGTCTTCCGAGACGTTGGGGGAATGGAACCATCTTACCGAGAGCGTCACGGACATTTTCCGGCAATGTTGCGAGCATAGGTGTATCAAATATGCCGGGATTGATCGTACAGACCCTGATCCCGTATTCAGCGCATTCCCTTGCTATCGGAAGTGTCATCCCATTAACACCAGCCTTGGAGGCGCTGTATGCGGGTTGTCCGATCTGGCCATCAGTTGCGGCAGCAGAACCGGTATTAACAATAACGCCCCTCTCGCCTTCCTCATTCGGGGTATTGTTTACCATCTGTTCCACGGCCAGTCTGATTACATTTACCGTACCCACAAGATTTATCTGGAGTACTTTATTAAAGTGATCAAGAGACATGGGCCCTTTTTTGCCGAGAATCTTCTGCGCAGCACCCACACCGGCACAATTAACCGCGACATTAATGCCTCCGAACGTATCCACAGTCTTTTTTATCCCTGCTTGGACACTTTCCTCGCTGGTTATATCCGTATTGGCAAATATGACATTATCGCCAAGCTCTTTCGCCAGCGCCTCGCCTCTGTCCGCCTGAATGTCAAAAATGGTAACCCGTCCACCGCCACTCGCTAAATTACGCACTGTGGCCTCGCCTAATCCTGATGCTCCACCTGTTACTACTGCGATACAATCCTTTACGTTCATAATTTTCTCCTTTCGAATTATATGATGGCCTCGTAACAAGTCCAAAATGCTCCCTCTCCCTTGATGGGAGAGGGGCAGGGGTGAGGGTGAATGCAGCGCTATTTCATTCACTTACATCCCACTCCCCTTAATCCCCTCCCACCAGGTGAGGGGAAATCGGACTTTTTACAAAACTATCAATTGTTGTAGTTTACGTAAACTGTACCTCTTAGTCCTACCTGAATTAGTGGCATAAAACCTGCTTTAAATGGATATAATTACTTGACATTATTGTATATTTGTGATAATTTTCCTTCATGAAAACAGCACCCGGGAGGTGAAGATGGTTCCAGTGGAATTTA
>Ga0265297_10011292_pt1 | contig 10966 bp, 15 predicted proteins | sample Munlanlwell13791_FD_192502 | JGI IMG/M metagenome (GOLD analysis project Ga0265297, IMG submission 192502) | Leachate microbial communities from a municipal landfill in Southern Ontario, Canada - Leachate well 137-91 | ecosystem: Engineered > Solid waste > Landfill > Unclassified | place...
AATGTTTCTGTGATAGTATCTCCATCAGAGTTTGTGCCTACAACTACGATAGTTCCCAGAGTATCGAGCGTTCCAACTTTAGTATGTGTTACGGTTACAACATGGCTGCCTAAAGGTTGTGCCGCTATTGTATACGCCGCCGCTTTCATATTTGTTGTGGTTACCAGATAATCCGCATCGACTGCCGTTATTCCGTTCGTTCCGTTAAGTTGCCCTATTGATTCAGGGCTTATGACGTGAAGCGAGTTGGTAGTACTGTTAATCTCCTTATGTTTATTATATTTCTTATCATACCCTGTCATATTAAACACCTTCCCTTTTTTTCTGTCTTGCACAAACGCCGTACTCCCATCCATTTTCATGTATCTGTCCGCAAGTACTGCATACTTTCCTTGCTCTTGTATCTTTCGGTATAACCGTAACAGGTTTTACAGCCACTGTTTTTTTAGCTTTTGGTTTTGCAGTTGCTTTTTGTTTTGGCTTCTTGTCCGATAGTTTCGATTCTATTCTTAACAATACTTCCAATATATCTGCCAGTATAAAATCCGACGGTTCTATCATTTCTCGTCTTGCCATTTATTTCTCGCTTTCAATAATATTCAATAGGGAGGATGTTGCCACCCTCCCTCTGTTATTATGATATTGTCGCAAATGGTACTGTCGCTGTTCCGTTACTTCCTGTCGCTATATTCCCGACAGATTTAGTAACTTCAAAGTCAAATGAGTTCGCTATTGTCGCTGCACTTATCCACCTATTGTTCACTACCAATAGTTTGTCTGAATTTTCGTCTATTGCAAGAGTGGTAACATCAAGATAATTGTCAGCTATAAGACCACTGCAAACCGCACTATTTACAATTACGATACCCACCGCTGCGTTTATCCAGTTGTTTGCTATCCTTATGTTGCTGTTCGTGGAAGTTCCGGCAACCTCAATACCCACAAGCTGTTTAAGGTTAGCGTCTCCTGTTCCATAGAACCTGCAACCCTCGACAGTAAGGTCAACATTATTGGTTGAAAGTATTCCTTTTGTCGTCGTGCCGTTGCCTAAAAAGTCGCAATTAATAAATGCTGCGCCATGATTGCTTGCTGCTAAAGTTACCGTTGCTGCCGCTGTTACGTTCTGGAACGCCATGTTTATCCATCTGCATCCCATAACTGCCGTTGACGGTGCCTGTACACCGATAATCTTTGCTTTTGCCAAAAAGTCTGTATACCCGCACCCTATAATGTCAGTCTTTTCAGGGAACCTTGTAAGGCTTTCGGTATATGATCCGCCGTTTATGTACAACCTGTTGCGTCTATCCCAGTGGTTTGTTTTTGCAATGTCATCGTCAACAAGTGCTATCCCTGCGGCAACCGTCTTAACCGCTGTTGCCCACGACTTGCCGTCGTTGCTGTTACTGCCTGCGTTACCATCAACATAAAAAGCCGTATAAAGTTCTTCGCTTCCGAATGACGATTCTCTGCCTTTCGGTCCCTGATAATATCCGTACATTGAAGATATTCCGTTTACATGTGTTCCAATCTTTATCTTGCTCATAATCTACACTCTCCTTTCTAAAGAGCAGGGGAGAGAAAAATCCCTCCCCCATAGATTTTTCTTTTGTTTATTCTCCGGTTCCCATTGCTATGAAGAACCAGTTCGTCCATCCGATTTTGTATCTGCCAACGCTTTTCCAACTGATCATTTCTGTGTTGAAGTCGCCTGCCGCTGTTGCTCCGTCTCTTACAAAGTTACGAGGGTCTTTTCTCATAAACCAGTTAAGTCCGCTCCCGCCTTTCATCAGCTCTTTATTGGCAACAAAAAATCTCTTGCCCCTTATGAGTGGATGAATGAAGTATTCCATGTCCTTGTCTACGTTTAAAGTGTTGTCGGTTACGTATGCTTCCCTTTCGGAACCAAACAGTTTCTGCAAGTTCTTTCTCTGTTGGCGACCTGCTATGACGAAGTTTCCGTCTATCAGCATGTCGTCGCCCTTATCATCAGTCCATGCTTCCATGCCAAGCTGAATCGTCTCCAGTCCTTCGTAATCACAAAGTACACCTGAAAACAGGTTACTCTGTGCGTCTGCTCCTGGAATGGTATAATGCGTTGCTCCTATAAGCGGAGATGAATCTGGCCCTGTCAGCGTTGAATCTGTAGCATGGTTGAAAACATAAGCACTGTCGTAATTAAGGGTTTTTTGAACGCCATAAAGCGTGTTGTTTACCCTTGTTTTGATAGCTTCAAACTCTCCATCATCCCACATATCGGCAGGTATCTGCAAACCTGTGGATTTTTTCTCTGCTCTGTACTGCACTTCGTAACCGCCTGCAAACGAATCATAATGCACATCGCCTGTCCAGTCTGTCATTCTTCCTGGTGCGCCAATTGTATAATCTGTATACTGTCCTACGGACTTCTTTATCACATTATACAATGAGTTTATGTAATCCTGCTTTTGCCCTTTATAGTAAGCGTCCATTGTTTCACGAATGTTACCTTCAAGTGCAAGGAAATCAGTTTTATTCATTTCTTATCATCCTTTCTTTTCTTAATTTACTATTAAGTATTTGGTTCGCTTGCTTCAAAGGTAACTACCATTTCCATATTGTCTGGATCAGAGGAAACGATTCTGACAACGCTTCCTGTGCTTGCCTGATCATAATCGATGTCCATTGAATCCGAGGAAAGGGAATATAAGAGGTAGTCTTTAAGCATATATCCAGGGCATAAATATATCGTGTCTCCTGATGCCAGCGCGGCAGGAAGTGTTTCTGCGAGTGTAAGTACGCCGCTCGTTGCTGAATCGGAAATTTTAACTATTCTGCCGACGAGACTTGAATCGGCAGCACAAGTCACTATCTGAATCGCGCCGCCTATCCATACATCTGCGGTATCGGGAAGCAAAGATGAATCGACCGCCGTTGTAGTACTCCCGCCCGTGAGAGTGTATGCCTTATTGCATTTGTATGTATATTTTGCTGTCGGTGAAATCGAAACAGGCAACATTGTTACACCGTCGCTTGCAACTTTTTCGAGTAGCGATACTCCGAGAATCCTGTCCTGCAAATTCGTTGGATCAGCAAGTACTACTATTCCCGTTCCTTGTGTAAACCTGACTGGTTCACCTTTTTCAATCGCTGTTGCATCGGGAACATAGTACTCGTCTACTATCATGTTCTTAGACCCGTTAAGGTCTCCACACCATGTAAAACCTTTCATTATTTATCATCCTTTCTTTTTCTGTTCTTTGAAAATATATTTTGATACTTTTTTTGGATCGTTGCCAAACGCAAGTGTCGCTTTCATTGCCTTATCATCCATTGTTGAGGTATAATCTTCGGCTGCCGGAGCATTGTCTGCTTTTATTAACCCACTGCGTTTAGCTTTATCCGAGTAATCAGCTATTGCTGATTTCTTCTTTCCTTCAAGTATTTCCTGCAACTTGCCGGATAATGCCAACTCCCCGAATTTAACTGCATATGCTGTTGAAAGAGGAACATCAGGTCTGCTTGCTATTAAATTGTCTATTTCCGGCTCTACTTCATCAAACAACGGCACTCTTTTACGCAGTGCTTCTTTTTCTACCGCTATCCTTGCAAGTGCCATTGTTTTTCTTGATTCCGCTTTTACGGATTCAAGCAGGGCGTTCTGTTCTTTAAATGCTTCGGCGGTGATCTGCTTTATTTCTTCCTTGTCGTAACCGTCTTTCAATAACCGCTTTTCGAGGTTGTCTTTGCCTTTCTGCATTTCCTGTTCGGTCATTTTCATCTTTAGTTCAGCAAGTTCCGCTTCTGCCCTCTCTGCCCTGTCTGCCTTTTCTTTGACGTGGTCATAGTTCATTCCTTTTTGAGCTAATACTTTGGCTTCCTCTTTTGTGAGTTTCTTCTTTTCTTTCAAAAAGTCTACTTCAAGATAACCATCGTCAACTTCATCTTTTGTTTCTTCATCATCCTCAACGTCTGTGTCCGCTTTGGGTTCTTTTGTTTGCTTTGTTTTGGACTTTGTGTCGTCCTCTACTTTTTCTTCTTCGTCGTCAACTTCATCGGCTTCGTCAACTTCATCGACTTCATCTTCTACGTCAACCGCGGGTGCTGGTGTCGCAACCGTTTTCTCTTTTTCCATTGTGGTACTCCTTGAATTCTATATTTCATTACCGCATCTGTGTCTGCGATAAAGATTTCCGTCATGCTGTTTTCATTGCCTGCTTGTTCTGCGCCTGTGCCATAACAGGGTTATTCCCTGCTGTTTTCTGTGCCAACGCTTCCTGTGCCTTTGCACTCTGCATTTCTTTCAACTCCTGCGTTATCTCGTCAGGCGGCGGCAACTGTCCGTTGTATATCGTCTCCCAGAACGCTTTCGGGCCTATTGCGCCTATTTTGAACATCTCCAGAGCAAGGTTCTCGTAATACGTCCTTGAAGTCGGGCGTTCATCTGTTATCTTGACTTTCACGTCAAACTCCGCAATATACACTTCCTCTTTCTTCTGTCCATTTTCGTCATCCCTCATCCAGACATGTTTCATCTGTTGATTAGAGAATTTCCCGAATGTGTCCGCTGTGTTCGGATCCATATTCCTTATCGTTTCAAACAACTGTATAAGCCCTGCAAGCTGTGCCTGTTTAGCGGTTTCATCATCGCCGAGTTCAAGCAACTGCCGCAGTCCGTCATATATCAGGGTCTTTATCGCCATACTCTTGTCGCCCCTTATGCGGTATTCCCTTTCGTCTGTGTAAAACTGCGCTATCCTTGAAATCATCAGGCGCATGAACTGTGTCATAAACCTTTCGAGGATATTCATCTTGCCCTTGTTTCGGACATCAGCCCTGCTACCAAGTTCTGCCACCGACTTGTAAGGTACGTTGGCTCCTGGAGAAACACCCTGCATTATCGCTGTGTTCTGCGATATGGTGTCTATATTTATTTTTAAGAAATCTTTGTACTGAACAAGGCTCTGCGGTGTCTGCGTTCCCTCTTTCCTCTGCATCCTGTCTTTGTTGTTGACCTCGTGCCATACGCCCGCCTTGCATGAGTTTTCATTTATCTCATCCATCTGCGACTTAGATATTGAACCCTTGTCATAATACCCGCCACCAAGTCCTTCGACAGCGGCAGCCGCCATTTCTATTTCTGCACATTTGTTGTATGCTATCTGCGGGCTGAGAATATTTCTCATTTCCCCATATCCGTAAGGATTCTTTTCGTCCTGATACAGAACTGCGTATGCGAATGGGTATAGCCCATCTTCGTAAACATATGGAACATATTCAAGAAATACATTCCCTGCGGTGTATGCACAATGAACACCTTTTAGAGTACCATTTGCCATATCCTCATACATCGTCTTTGCGTATTCATCCTTTGCTTCTGTTGCCTTTTTCTTAAATCGTTCCTTATCCTGTTCTGAAATATACAACGGAACTCCTCTATGCCATGAACATATGACTGTTGCCCGCTGGTAATCAAATTGACCCCCAGCTTCCTCATCTTCATCATCAAGCAACTCCGCTGTTACATATTTCCCGTTTTCCCATCTGTCTTTTATATAATCAAGATTCTTCGGATATCTCTGATGTATGAACCTGCAATCCTGCAAGTTTTCTTCAAGGTCTTTTATTGCGGGGTCAAAGTATATTTCATCTTTCTTTTGGCACAGTGTCCGTATCTCGCCTACCCACCTGTTCGGACCTGCCCCGCCCATAAATTCTGGGTCCCATGGAACATATCCGATAAACGGTCCATAATGCACTCCCTGCATCACTATATCCCGCCACTGTTTGTCAAATACGTTCCTGTCAAATACGAAAGAGATTATATCACTTATCTTTAATGCAACTTCCTTGTCGCTCTTTTCCCTGCCTGTAACATCAGCCTGTGGCGTTGAAGCCGTCAGAGCGTCCACAATATTCATTATCGTTGGCAGACTGACATTCAACACTATATTTGGTCTTTTGGATTTTTTCTTTGCGTCTCTCGGAGCAAGTGTCGTATCCCACTGGTCGCCTTTTAAACAGAGATATTCATCACTCCAGTAATTTTCCGCAGTTTGTCTGTACCCGCCCTCAGATGCCATCTTGTCAATAAGCACTTGTGCAACATACGCTCTTTGTTCGTCTGTCATTTCGGGCAAGTTGCTTTCTGGTTTTTCCTCTTTTTTCTTTAGCCATCCCATCTATCTTACCTCTTAGTAAAAATCATTAACGTTTTTTGCCTTGCCGTCTGCTGTAATTATCTGCTCTACTTCATCATTCGTTGATTCAACTTTTTTTCTGTTGATTCTATCATCTATCAATTCAAGTATCTTGTCGAAGAATGACTGTTTCGGTTCTTCATAAATCGGTTCCATTTCCTTATTGATACCCTGCGGGGGTATTACCTTTACAGCCTTTTTCCCAATAAAAAAGCCGCTGGAGAAAGATACGCTCACAGCGACCAGAAATAATATCAATATCAGTATCATTGTACCTGTGCTTACCATGTGTATACCTCGGTTAATGACGTGGTCTTAATGATTCATCGTATGACCACATCATAAATTCAAGACAATTAAAACACACTATTAAAATTTTGTCAATACTGACAATAAAATAGTGTGTTTTAATTCGCATACACTCCAAATTTATGATTATGGATTACAGAATGTTTGTGCCTTTTTCTATGATTTGTCTTACCCTTTCACGGCATATCCCAAACACGTCTCCCGCTTCTTGTAATGTTTTACCGTCCCGTCTCATTCTGACAATTTCGAGAGTTCTTTCATCACACATTTTAGCTTCAAGGTTTTTGTTTTTACATTGTCTTTTTTTTGTTGTCATCATCCTCCTGTTTGATAGTTTTTCCCTGTACTTACATTGTTCACACACCGCATCTTTTGCAAGTGTTTTGTTTCCACATGCACATATAGACCATGTTATTAAATTGTCGAATGCGTGGCGCATGTTTTCTGCGTTTGTACACCATTCAAGATTTGTCGCGTGATTATTTCTAGTATTTCCATCTTTATGATTAACTTGCGGTTTGTTTAATGGGTTCGGTATAAATGCCTGTGCAACCAATCTATGGATGTATATAGTCTCTTGTTTTCTATTTTTCATAAATGTAAACGCAAGATACTTTCCGTTTCTTGATGTTCCAAATGAATTAACTATAGTTTTACTGTTGCTGTTTTTATCAAACTTATAAACTACACCGTCTTCCCATACTTCAAATTTACCATCATACATTATTTTCGACTCCATAATTATCGCCTCTTATTTTGATAATTATATTATCCGCCTTTTTAAAATATTTGTCAAGAATTATTTTTAATCTGCCATCCAGTTGTCCTCGTCAGCGTCTTTATCGTCCTCGTCAAGTTCTTCCTGTGCCTCTTTCGGTGGTTCCACCGTTGTCCACATCTGCTTTCTGCAATAATGTGCTATTGCCGCCGCCATTACAAGGTCGTCTGATTTACCAGGGTTTGCACATGGTATTCCGTTCTTGTCTTTTGCGAACTCCAACATTTCAAGCAGCGTGTCTACGTCATTGAATGTTTCTATGCTCTCACGGACAGTCGCCACAAGGTTGCTGATGATGAGCGGTCGGGTTATCGTTGTCGTCCTGAATCCATACTTCATCTGCGTGGTTTCCTCGATGTTGTCAACGACCTCACGCCTGTATATGTTCCAGTACATCAGGTATTCCGTCAGCTTCTGCAACGGTGCATAGTCATAGTTCATCTCTATTGCAAGCATAGCGTCATTGTAATACTTCCCAAGACAATACATCTGGCAGGCGAACAGGTCAGAGTTCATCTGGCAGTGGTATACCGCCACCTGCATACCGTTGGTGTTGTCTAGGCAGTGAGCGGCGAAATAGTTTGAACCCTCTCCCGCTGTGTCCGCACCTATGACATATGGCTTCCCGCTTTCAGGCTCTTTGTATATAGTTATGATACCGTGTTCGTCAGGGATGAATTTTATGGTACTGTCATCTATCGTTCTGTCCGTGTTGAGTTTGTATTCAAACGCACCCCGAACAGGCGGCTTCATGGCATAATACTTTTTCAGGTTTTCTTTCCTGCACTCGACTTTCGCATTGTCGAACACCGGAGTACCAGTTGACAAAAAGGCTTCTTCCGGCGAACTCGGATATTCCTGATGGAACGTGTTCAGATCGCCTTGACACTTCTCCATGATACACCATCTTCGCCATTCAAGCTGATCGTATGTCAGGTTGTACCTGTTCTTTAACTCCAGTTCGTTTCCCCACTGCTTGCTGTCATAGTTCGTCAACTTAAAGAATGTGTATTTCCTTATGTACCCCTCATCCTCGAACCACGGTATGAACAGCGGGATGTATGTGTTCTTTTTTCTGCGTTTGCCATCTTCATCCGTGATATAGGCATTCGCTTCATCCCATACTTCCTTGAAATAGTTGTACCCTTTGGCGGTACTCTCTATTATGACAATAGAGTTCTTGTTCGGAACCGCCTGCAACAGAGAGGTCATTGTCGTTTTGACATCGCCTTTCCACTTGCCTAACTCTGAAATATGTACATAGTGCAGGTTATATGAGCTTCCCGCATTAACGTTGTTCGAGGTTTCTATAAGATACTGGCTTTGCAGACCGGGCATGTTCTTTTCACTTGTTTCGAGTGATGGGTCGTACTTCGGGTTTTCAAGGATGATACCGTTTCCCCTGCTTGCCCTGCGTTCAGGCTTCATGTGGGCGGGCAGATATTGATAGAACAGGTTTGCCATGTCGTTGATGTTGTTCGCTGAATCATCGTCATACGATATGACCATTGCCATGCGGTTCTTCTCATGCATGATACGCTTGAAGAAGTCGGCTTCAACATAGGTCGAGAATCCCCTCCGGCGGGCTTTCAGGATAACGACAAAAAGGGTGTTCTTCTCACCCTTTTCCCATTCTTCTATGATGTTTTTCAGCTTTCTCTGCGAGGAATTTATCTTGAACGGAATGATTTCCGCTGTTTCCCTGTCTCGAATCTTGAAATACTTCTCAAAGAATATCTCGTTGTTTTCACGTTCCTTTAGTGTCGCTATCGCATTTATCGCTAGTTTAAGGTTATCCATTGTCGTTTACTTCCGTAACTTCCGCTTCTATGATTTCCTGCTTTACGTTAAGCTGTTCGAGCAGCTTCGGGTCGTTCTTCACAATATCCAGCAGATATGACTTCACATCAGCTGTGGTAACTTTCCCGAACTCCATATCCATGCTCATGCTTTTCTTCGTAATGTTTATCTCTTTCTTGTCCTGCACCACCCCTGTCATTTCAAGGAACAACCGCCTGTCTGCGGCACATCTTGCGTTGCTTACGCCGAATGTGTATACCGCACACATCATCTCCTGTGCTTTTAACTGCCAATGTGCCCGCAACAGGGAATTGTAGTACTCCCGAAACTGCGGTTTGTAGAACGCCCTGAAATATGTCGGCTTCGATATTCCCGCAAGTTTGCATATCTCCTGCACTTCCGCATGTCTGTTTTCAGGGTTCAGCATTACGTCAAGCAAGTCCATCTCGCACGGAGTGGGTATATACCCCTTTATCTCAATATAGTTCTGATAATGCTCTTTGGAAGTATTCTGTGATTTCTTCGGTTGCAAGTCTGTAGTCATCGGCGTTTTCTCCCTCCAGTATACGAATAGACACGTCAGCCATATCCACAAGCCCCGTAACATACTCGTTCTTTGCCTTATAGTATGGGTCGCAGGCAAGTTCGTTGCGAATCGATTTCATCTTCCGCAAGAATATCTCGACTGTCATTTTCCCCTCGCTTTCTTCTTGTGCTTCTTCTTTAGTTTCGCAAGCGTGCCATAGACATATCTGTCCTCCGCCTCTCCTGTCAGACCTTTCTTCCTTGCTTCACGTTTCAGATCATCGTGCAGTTTCTTTGGCATGAGTATCACTCCTTTCAGGTCAATACAGTATTTGTGTTTATAAAACTCGGCGGAGTATAAGTGCCTGATCCTGTACCTGTACACCATGTGATTTCAAGTTGCCTATGCGGTCGTATCGTAGGGCTAGTCCATACTGGAATGTACGTGGGCTGTTGCAAGTCTGGGAAATATGGATATGGATATGGGATATATTCCTTTGTTGTTATTGTTTCTTCTTCCGTTTCTTCGGTTGTCGTTTCCTTTATCAGCCTGCCCTCGGTGTCGTATTCCTTTACGACTGTTGTTATCTTTTTCATGGTATCACTCCTTTTTCTTCTTTCTTGATATATAATCTTTCCTGAATATTTCATAATGCTTTCTGTCGTAATACTTTCCGTCCTGCAACATAACATGCTCTTTGTAATATCCTACTATCCTGCCACCGTATTTATTTATAAACCTATCGTACATCTTTTCTATCGGATTTCCAACTACCACGCAGAACGTTATTTTAAAATAGTTAAACTTTGTAAACAACGAATCGAGGAACTCATATAAATCTCTTGAAAAAGTTATATTGCATTTTCCTGAAAAATTACATATTCCCAGCGAATCAATATACGCTTCGGGTCTTACTATCTCTGCAAGAAAATATCCAAGAATATTGTCATTCTCGTCCACGCTTACGAATTGCAGTTCTTTCCAAGTACTTTTGCTTAATTCGACTTCTAAATCCCAATAACTTGTCTGATTGAAATATTTATAGGCTTCCTCAAAAACTATGTCTTGTATAGCCTTGTTGAGTTTGTCCTTATACGGATATGCAATTTTTAGCATTGCTCCCCCTTTACCCTCAATACTTTTTCTATCGTGCCATCCTTTGAGTGCAAATAAACTGTTGCGTTTTTCTGTTTGACTATATGCAAATACGCAAAAAGTGTTGCTTCCTCTGCGGTCAAGAATAGTTTGTACATCCTCTTCGCCCCATATTTCCTTATCCCCCACCTGCCATTGGGGGTAGTGTGTACGCCCCAAATATTGTCTTTCACAGTTTCTCCTTTACCCTATCCTAATCCAATCTTCGCAATGGCAGTTGTT
>Ga0265297_10011293_pt1 | contig 10965 bp, 22 predicted proteins | sample Munlanlwell13791_FD_192502 | JGI IMG/M metagenome (GOLD analysis project Ga0265297, IMG submission 192502) | Leachate microbial communities from a municipal landfill in Southern Ontario, Canada - Leachate well 137-91 | ecosystem: Engineered > Solid waste > Landfill > Unclassified | place...
GTTATTGTTATTATAATAGCAGCTACTGTTTCGGGAAGTGGAGACAATAGTGGAGGAGGGAATTATTATGGGGGAGGAATCAGCAGTAGCAGCGGAAGCTCGGGAGGAAGCAGTGGTTCATCTGGAGGAAGTTTTGGTGGAGGTTCCAGTGGTGGAGGAGGAGCTGGAGCAGGATTCTAAGTTAAGAAAAAAAAGGAGATAAAAATGAGAACTTTTTTGATAGTTTTAGGAGTTATAGCTGCTTTTCTATTTATTTGTTTTATTTCGTTCACTGGAATTTATAATGGGTTGGTAGGAGAAAATCAAGAAGTTCTTTCAAAATGGGCTCAAGTAGAGAATCAATTACAGAGAAGGAATGATTTAATTCCCAACTTTGTAGAAACTGTTAAGGGATATGCAACACACGAAAAAACTCTGTTTGTTGATCTCGCTAAAGCTAGAACATCTTGGTCAGGAGCGGGTTCACAATCTGGGAAAATAAAAGCTGCTGGGGAGATTGGAGGATTGTTATCTAGATTAATGATGGTAGTAGAAAACTATCCTGTTTTGCAAGCATCTACAAATTTTAGGGCTTTACAAGATGAACTTGCAGGGACTGAAAATAGAATTGCAGTTGAAAGAAAAAGATATAATGATTCAGTCCAAAATTATAATGTCAAAGCAAAGAGTTTTCCTACTATTATTTTTGTAAGAATGTTTGGATTTGATAGTGAAAAAATCTTTTTTAAATCAGATGAAGCTGCAAAAATAGCTCCAAAGGTGAAATTTAATTAATATGGCAAAATATAGAATTGAATTAGATACTTCAAATAATGGAACTCATACTATGATTTATGATGAAAATGGGAAAAATATTGAAGATGTTAATTCTTTGTGTCTTCGTATTGATTCACCTATTTCTTATCCGATTCTAATAATAAATCGCACAGGTGAAGAAAGAGAAGATATTATCAAAAGTCTAATTATATTAGACATGAAGATGGATCTTCTCGGAGCAATGCTTAATTTTAAGTTTAAATGGTATGACTTTCTTAATCCTTGTGTAGTATTTAGATATTCAGCGCATATTAGAAACTTTCTTCGCAATTATAATGGGAGTTGTTATACAAAGGAGTTGAAAGATGGCAAATAAAGAACAAAAAGGAAAAAAAGAAGTCAAAAAGAAAGCAAAGATGACGATTAAAGAAAAGAGAAGGGAAAAAGCTGAAAAAGACAAGAAATTCGCGACAAATTAAAAAGGAGAAAAAACAAGTGAAAGATCTTTTTATTATTCTATTTTGTTTATTTGCAGTCTCAATTGTAATTTTGTTTATTCCTTGGCTTACTATGTGTTTATGGAATTGGTTAATGCCTGAAATTTTTGGATTAAAACAAATCTCTTTTATGCAAGCTTTTGGTCTTGTTGTATTATTTAATATTTTTTCTGGACTTAAAGTTTCTAAATAAAGGAGAAGAAATGCAACAAAATAGAAAAGTTTTCATTAATAAAGAAGAATATGATACGAAGATTAAACGACTTGAAACCCTTGGAATTGATCCTGTTAAATTAAAAAAACACAATAAATGTCTTTTTAATGCTATTATTATGAAGATGCAGATTGATGGAAATTTTTCTAATCCTAGTAATTCTGATCAATTATGGTGGACGCTAGGAAATAAGGAATTATTCAAAAAATTTGAAAAAGAAGAGAAATTAGAAGAGAGAACTGAAGACGATGTTAAAAAACAGCTTGATAAATTAAAAAAACCTAGTGGAAAGAAAAATCAAATAGGAAAATTTAGGAAGAAATAATAAATGCCACTTCAATGGGAAGAATTTTTTAAAGTTTATGGTAAAGAAATTTCTTACTTTACTTCAAAGATGTTCAGGGAAGAAAATGAGCAGATATCAGTTAATGAAGACATTTATGATATTCCTATTTGTAATTCAACACCAAAAATGCCAATTACTTTTGATCCTAAACAAAGGAGAGTTTAAATGTTTAGAAAAAGATTCTATAATTCAATAACTTTTGTTGAAATTATTAATACTGTACGTTTATTTTTGAAAGATATTAAAGATAATCAATATGTATTTGAAAACAAAGAAAATCCTGATAAAGAAATCTGTGCTTATGAAGCTATTTTAATAAGAGTGGGTTATGAAATTTTTATGGATCTTTTAGAAATTATTTCTGAGAATGATTATAAAAATCAAAAAATTCTAGGAATCTTTGACTACATTCTTGATTTAGAATTGGATCCTAATGAAATATGCGTTGAATCTAAATTCAGATACGTTAAGACAGGAACAAACGTATCATTATAATCTAGAATACATTTTGTCGACTGCCAGACGTTGTAGTAGAAGTTTTTGAATATAGATTGATGATATCTAAGTACTTTGATAATTGAGCCCGTCATAAGTTCATAATAAAAACACCAGTTGTTTCACAAACTGCCGAATGCTGGTATCGGTGAAGGAGTAAATAAAATGGCTTATCGCGGAGGATTTGTTGTTAATTTAATTAGAAATGGAAAAGTTATTGAAGGCGAAAATGGTACAGTTGCTATTCCATTCGGGACTGAATATAAGCTCAGATTGAGAAATAAGAATACTAGAGATGCAGTTGCTAAAGTTATTATTGATGGGAGAGATGCTACTTCTGCCGGTGATTTAATAATTCATGCGGGAGAGGACACTGAAATAGAACGATTCATCGATTCTATTAGAAGTGGAAATAGATTTAAATTTATCCCAGTAGAGAATATGTCTGAAAATGAAAAAAATAATCATAGCAATGGAATTATTGAAGTAAAATTCAGATTAAAGAAAGAAGTCACAGAAAGAATTATTTATCATGAGCCGATCGTAGAAGAACATCATTATTATAGATATCCCAAAAAAAGAATTATTTGGCATGATTATTCAGAGCCTTATCAAAGTTATCCTTACTATCCTTTAACTTATTCAAGCTCAAATAAGATCACTGCCAAATGTTTTAATCCAAACGTTTCTTTTTCAGATTCTTCTAATACAGCTTACACATGTTCAGCTGGAAATGTTAACTATTGTTCAACTGATAGAACAACTTTTAAAGATTGCTTAATAAATGATATTTCAGATGTTGAAACAGGAAAAACAGTAGAAGGAGGACATTCTTCTCAACTTTTTGAGTATAGTTATCTTGGAGAACTTGAAACAAAGGAGACAGTTATAAAATTGAAGATAGTGGGATATAAAGATGGAGTTTTTCCTGTAGAAAACTGTCAGGGTTTAAAATACAAGTGGTGTTCAAGATGCGGTTCACAAATTATAATAGAGAAAGATCTTGTTCCAAAATTCTGTGAACAATGCGGAGGAAAGTTATAATAAGATATACTCTAATTTGCTTATAACTATATATAAGTTAGTATAACGACAATGACGGGCTCTTTTATCTTTTGAGAAGTATATAGGTGAAATAAAAAATGAATAAAGATTATCTTTTTAAAAATAATAGAATTGAGATTTTAAAAGATGTTATTGGACATTTTGTCTATATAGATTGGCTGAATAAAATTTCTAAAGAACATAAAGATAAAAATAAAGCTTTTTTTGATAATGAAGACGAAATGATTGCTTCACTGTATAGTTATGTTGAAAAAATAAATGAAAAAATTGACATTAAATAAAAATAATGAGAAAAACTTAATTTTAGAAGATCTTATAAGAATGAAAGAGTGGCTTTTTGAATTAGAGAATAAAAATAAAACATTTGAGAAGTTTAGTAAAGAAGAAATTAGAAATAGCTATGATATTACATGTGTTGAAGAAAAAATTAAGTATTTAAAAAAAGAATTAGAGTAAATAGTGGAGGAAAAAACAAATGTCATTAGAAGAGTTCGGGGGAGAAGTTGAGTCAAGAAAATTGAATAAAAGAGTCAACGAACCACATCAAGCTGAAGTATCTATTCCCTTAAAATCAATAAAAGAAGATAAAGAGCTTGAAGAAGAAAATAGATTAAAACGATCACAATGGGCTTTAGTATCTTCTAATACTTATTTAGCTTGTGCATCAACTATTACAAAATTAAATTCAGGAGTTTATAGTTTCGAATGCGGACAGAATGGGATTCTTTTTGTTAAAAATCCCATAAATGTCGATGACTTGATCGACTTTCCAGATAGTGTTTATGATAGAGTTATTAATGAAGTTGAGACGTTTTGGAAACTAGGATCTAAATTTGAGCGATATGGATTTTTACATAGAAGAGGATATCTTCTTTATGGACCTGCAGGAAGCGGAAAGACTTGTTTAGTTCAAAGACTAATCCAAAAAATAATTCAAAATAATGGGATTGTTTTTATTATGGGAAGTGCTAGTCCCGAATTGTTTTCAGAAGGATTAAAAGTATTTAGAGAAATAGAACTCAACCGACAAATTATTTGCATTTTTGAAGATGTTGATACAATGATAGAAAGATGGTCAGAGTCTTCTATTCTTTCTTTACTTGATGGCGAAAATCAAGTGAATAAAGTCATTAATATTGCTACAACGAATTATCCCGAAAGACTTGACAAACGAATCATTTCTCGACCAAGAAGATTTGACAAAATAGTTAAAATTGACATGCCAAATGAAATCATTAGAAAAGCTTATTTCAAGAAAAAATTAAAAATTAATGGTGAAGATGGAGAAAAATGGGTCAAAGAAACAGAGGGTTTATCGTTTGCTGCTCTTGCAGAATTAGTCATATCTGTAAAATGTTTAGGAAATCCCTTTAATGAAACGATAGAAAAATTAAGAGATATGTCAAATATAAAAATATCAAGTTCAGATTTTGAGGAAAAGAAAAATGATATAGGATTTAAAAAATAAGAATATGAAAAAATTAAAAGTGATTAATCTTTTTGCAGGACCTGGAGCAGGGAAAAGTACAATAGCTGCAGGAGTCTTTTCTAAACTTAAAATTGAGGGAATAAATTGTGAATTAGTCACTGAATATGCTAAAGATAGAGTATGGGAGAAACATTTTTCAGCTTTTGATGATAGTTTATATCTTTTAGCTAAACAATTTCATAGATTATTTAGATTAAGAGGACAAGTTGAATATGCAATTAATGATTCTCCCTTGATTATGACTTTGTATTATAATCAAAGAGGAGTTTTGGGAAAAGGTAAATTGAAAGAAAAAATCGATAGTCTTTCAGAAGAGCTTTTTGACATGTTTGATAATTATAATTTTTTTGTTGCTCGAAAGAAAAAATATAATCCCAAAGGAAGACTTCAGAACGAATTAGAGGCGAAAAATATAGATTTAGAATTAAAGAAAATTCTTAAATTAAAGAAAATTGAATTTACAGATCTTCAATATAATTGCATTGAATCAATAGAAGAAATAGTGAAGATTATAAAAACTTATGAAAGGTGATAGATGGAGTGACGGAAGTAACTTTTGTAGATGGTTAATTCATACAAATGATGGAATGCATAAATTTAAAATAGATAAATGGTTTAAAAAACATTATCAAAGAGTTTTAAGAAGAATTTTTAAAAAGGAACTGAGGATAATAAATGAGAAAAATATTGATTGATGAAAAATTTTACTTTGAAGAATATCATTTTGAAGTCGCAGGAGTTAAAACTGAAAAAGAATTTAAATTGACAGAAATAAGTTTAGTTAAACAGAAAGAGGTAAAAAAATGAAAGTTCTAGTTACTGGGGGTTTGGGATTTATTGGGAGTCATTTTATAGATCATCTATTATTAAATTATCCTGGAATTAAAATAGTTAATCTTGATAAAAGAACTTATGCTGCTAATTTAGATTTATTAGACAATGAGAATGTCTTTAATATTAAAGGTGACATCGCTGAAAAAAAAGATGTTGAATATGCTGCTTTAAATGTTGTGGGAAAAGTTGATTATATTGTTAATTTCGCTGCAGAAACACATGTTGATAATTCGATAGAAAATTCTGATAAATTTATTAAAACTAATATTATGGGTGTTCATAATATATTAGAATTAGTGAGAATGTATAGAATTAAAAAATTCATGCAAATTTCAACAGACGAAGTTTATGGAAGTATTAGAGAGGGAGAATTTACAGAAGAAAGTAATTATTCACCCAATTCTCCCTACTCAGCTTCTAAGGCTGCTGCTGAAATGCTTTGTGGGTCATATAATAAAACATATAACTTACCTATAGTAATTACAAGATCATCAAATAATTATGGTCCTAGACAGCATAAGGAGAAGTTAATTCCTAATGCTCTTGATAAGTTTTTTGCTGGGAAAGATATTGATGTTTATGGAGATGGAAGCAATGAAAGAGAGTGGATTTATGTTACAGATAATTGCGATATATTAATGAAATTGTTATTTTCAAATAAAAATGAATATAGTATATTTAATGTTAGTTCAGGATATAGAATAACTAATTTAGAACTTGTTGAAAAAATAATTTCAATAGCTAGAACTTTTGAATCTAATGAAAGTACATATCGTTTTGTAGTAGATAGAGAAGGGCATGATTTTAGGTATGCAATTTCTAATGAAAGAATAATAAAGACTTTAAAATTACAAGATTATCCTCATCATTTTTTCACTTGTTTGGAAGAAGGACTTAGAAGAACAACTGAGTGGTATCATCAAAAGGAGAAAAAATGTTAATTTTAGCAAGATGTAATGAATGCCAAAATGAATTAAGCTGGAATTATGGAGAACATAAAGAATTTATATTAAAAATAGAAAAAAATGTCGATTGCTGTGACAAATGCGGAAGGACTAGGACAGAAAAACAAGAGTTTCATTTCTGTTCTTATAAATGTTTAAAGAATTTTATATTAAAATTTGAAGATAAAGAAAAATCTCCTAAACTTTCTAAAAATTGGGGAAAAGTAAATGGTAAGAAATTTTAATATTCTCATTAAAGTTAAAAAAAATAATAATATTGGACAGATCTTTGTCTAAAAACATTGAAAATAATAAGTTTTATTTTATAAAGTGAGGTGAAAAAATGAAGAAATTAATTGCTTTGTTTGCAATGCTTGTTTTTACTTTCTCTTTGTCTATGTCAGAAGCTGTAGTAGTGAAAAAAATGAATAAAACAACAAAGAAGATTGTAAAACAAGTTACTAAAAAAGTTGTGAAACAGACGCAGAAAGAATCGCCTAAAACACCTGCTATCATTGTTATTCCTCTTCCCCCTCCTCCGCCTTCAGTAGATGCAAAAGCGATAGTTATTTGTCCAAAACCAAGACAACAAGGAATACTTGGATTAGGGATCAATACGAATACTAAAGCTTCTTATATTTACGAAAATAGCGATTCATCAGCGTTTGGTATTCAAGAACAAATTGTTTTTAATGATCCATTAAGCACTGGAAAATATATTGGTCTTCTTCAAAACTCAGTCAAATATGGAATTGGAATTGGAGTTGTATTTGGCAAAGATATCAATAATAACGACATTAAAGCAATTCCTGTTTATGCTGATGTAATAGTTAATTTACCTGCTAATTTAACAATGGGATTAGATTCTTATGTTAGTGGCGGAATGAATTATACTGTTTATGGAACTGATCGAGTTTCTGGTAATTATGGAGTTCAAGCATGCCTTGGAATATCTCATGATTATGGAGTCGGTTTGGGAAAGACATCAATTGAACTTGGTTGGAGCGCAACTCGATGTGGATCGACTAATTTAAGATCTGCAAAAGGTGTAACTTTAACACTTAGTCAACCAATAATGCTTTAGTTTTTTTAAGAAGGGGCTGCACTAAAAATGCAGCCCCTTTGTTTTTAAAGGAGACAAAATGAACGTTGAAGAAGCAGAACTTTTTTGTAAAGAAAATAATATTGAGATAAGAGGAAAACTTTGCTGGGATTGTTATATCGGATGGATTGATAAAAGTGAATTTTATAGAGACGAAAATTGTGGACCTTATTTGATGATTTGTGATTTAAATATCGCCGACAATTTGTGTTGTGAAGAAATCTGCAGTGACTATCCTTGTGATGAAGTAAAAAATAAAGGAGAAACAAAATGAGTGACAGAATTGTTAAAGATTTAAAAGACGTTGCTTTGGATATTGTTAAAAAAGAAAATCTTGCATGGGTTGATGTTGAAAGAATAGAATTTTGCAAAAGGGATAAAAAGTCTAAGAGTTTTGCAGATATAAGAAAAATTAACTTTCCCGCATCTCTTTATACTAATAAAACTTATGTTATTTCAACTTATTCTGATTTTGAAACACTTAATGACAAAAATAAATCAATTGTAATTTGGCATGAACTTTTGCATATTGATAAAGATGATCCAGATAAATTAAAAAAACATGACATTGAAGAATTTATGCCCATCTTTGAAAAATTTGGTGATTGGCAAAAAATAGAAAAATAATGAGTCTTTTAAACAGCTTACTTGATTGTGATGAACTTTCTAAGTTCGAAAGTGAGCTAAAAACTAATAACAATATTGATGTCACACCTGTTGATTTAGAGACGTTTTTATATTCTAAAGAATATCTTGGATCAAACATTAAATTATCTGATAGACAATTAAGTATTCTCAAAGCAGCAGATAACTGTGACGATAACACAAATAAGCACACAGAATTTGTTATCCAAATAGGAAAAGGTGGGGGAAAAGATACATGCATAATTTTTATATTTGCAAGAATAATATATAAATTATTATGCATGTCTAATCCTTTAGCTAGATATGGATTGTCGCAATTTGATACTATAGATCTTTTAAATGTTGCTATGTCAGCTGATCAAGCAAGAGATGTTTTTTTCAAAAGACTTTCAAACGTTGTTAAAAATGCTGGTCCAATGGCTTACAGGCAATTTGGATTTGATCCAGAAAAACATATCAGAAAAACACAAATAGATTTTCCTAAGAGTATCATTACTTATTCTGGTCATTCAAAAGAGCAATCTCAAGAAGGGAAAAACTATTTCTTAGTTGTTATGGACGAAGTAGGTGGTTTTGCTCTTGATAAAGCTCAAGCAATTTATGATGTAATGAGATCTTCTATTAATACACGCTTTCCTAAAGTGGGAAAGCTTTTTCTTATCTCTTATCCTCGTTATAAAAACGACTTCATTCAAAGAAAATATAATGAAGCAGAAAGATTTCCGAATATTTATAGAACTAAAGGTTCAACATGGGATTTTAATCCTTTAAGAAAAAGAAATGATTTTGATGTTGATTATTTAAAAAATCCAGAAAAAGCTAGAGCAATGTATGAATGCGAACCTGATCTTTCGGGTGAAGCATATATTAAAGATTCTGAAAAAATAAAATTAATTTTTTCAAATAAAATAGAAGTTCCTTTTGATAATTTAGGGAGATTAAAAGAGGGATTTAAAGCGAATCCTTATCACCCTAGAAGCTATTATGTTCATGTTGATTTGGGGTTAGGAAGAACAGATGAAGAAGGGTTCAGAGCAAGCGATGTCGCTGCTGTAGCAATGGGATATAAAGAAGATGATATAATCTATCTTGTCCTTCAAAAAATTTATGTAGGCGCACCAGGAACAGAAATTCAATTTCAAAAAATTAGAGAAGATATAGTTAGTTTAAAAAGATTTAGAGGATTTGATATTAGAATGTGTACTTTTGACGGTTTTCAATGCTGGACATCTGACACTAAAGTAAGATTGCTGAATGGACAAGTGAAGACAATGAAAGAGCTTTCTGAATATAAAGATCCTTTTTGGGTATATTCATATGATCAAGAAAAAGGGATTGTTCCAGGATTAGCAAAACCTGCAAAACTTAATAGATCAAAAACTAAAATTATTAAATTAACTTTAGATAACGGCGAAGAGCTGAAATGTACTCCTGATCACCCCATAATGACAAGAGAAGGGAATTATAAGCAAGCAAAAGATCTGTTAGTCGGTGAAAGCTTAATGCCTTTATATACAAAACAAGACGATAAATATCAACGAGGATATGAATTAGTTTATAATCCTAAACTAAATAGATACAGCTATACTTATCAGCATATTGCAAAAGTTTTTAATAATCGAAATAGTATAGGCAAAAACTGTTGCGTTCATCACAAAGATTTTAATAAGAGAAATAATGATCCTACAAATTTAGAAATACTTTCCCATTCTGATCACTCAAAGATTCACAAAAGAACTAAAGAATTTCGCGACGCACAATCTAAGAGAATTTCAGAGCTTAATAAAACGATGAAATTTCATCTTGGGAAGAAGCACTCAAAAAAAACAAAGAATTATTTAAAAGATTTAAGCTTAAAGCTATGGAAAGATAAAGAATATATTGCTAAAATGGCAGATAGAGATAATGGATCAGGAATGACTGGAAGGCATCATTCTGAAGAGACAAAGAGAAAAATAAGAGATTAAATCACAAAATTGTTAAAATAGAAGATTATGGATTTGAAGATGCCTATGATATTGAAGTAGAGAAATATCATAATTTTGCTTTAGACGCTGGTGTTTTTGTCCATAACTCTGTAAGCTTGCGTCAAGAAATTAAAGCTGAAGGAATTCCTACAGATCTTCTTTCAGTAGATAGAACTCTAGAACCTTATGATACTTTTAAATCTCTTATTCTACAAGAAAAAGTCAAAGCTTATCCTGTTAGAGATAAAATGTATGATTATCCTGTTGAAAATTTATTAGAAGAAGAATTAAAGGGATTAGTTTTAATAGATGGCAAAAAAGTAGATCATACAGAGACTTCGACAAAAGATTTATCTGATGCTGTTTGTGCAGTTGTTTATAATTGTACAAGATATGAAAATATGTCTTCTAGTGCTTTTACTTGGAGAACTGTCAGAGCATGATAGATATAACTGAAGAGTTAATAAAAAAAATAAGAATACGGTGTAAATATCAAATGTTCGAAAAGCAACCATTTGTAACGCCAGAAGAAAATATTAGACAAGTTCTTGAAGCTTTGAAAGAAGAAGAGAAAAATTATAAAAAAATTAATAATAATATATGAATATGTA
>Ga0265297_10011294_pt1 | contig 10965 bp, 15 predicted proteins | sample Munlanlwell13791_FD_192502 | JGI IMG/M metagenome (GOLD analysis project Ga0265297, IMG submission 192502) | Leachate microbial communities from a municipal landfill in Southern Ontario, Canada - Leachate well 137-91 | ecosystem: Engineered > Solid waste > Landfill > Unclassified | place...
TAAAAACGGCGGTACTGAACACTGTAAGTTATGTGATAGTATATACCGTGATACCAGTGAAATGGAAGTAAACGAAGGTTGGGAAGAGACATTACAAAAACTGGTTATACTATCCGATGAAGATATAATAAAAGAGCTATCAAAATGTTTGGAATATCATTCTCATGGAAAAGAGCGATAGGGTTATCGGCTCTTAAAACAAAGATATCAAAAAAGACTGGCGTTCCTATGTCCAGATTTGGACTGGAACGAAAATTGGGCCGCGGTCTTTTAAACATCATTTTTAGAAGGGGAAAAAATATATGAGTTTAGTTCCTACATTCGTGCTTATGGATGACAATAAATGGTATAAGAATCCAAGCCTTGGAGAGAAGAACTGGTTTATCTGCTTTGACGACGATGATCCAATCGAACTTGTCATTAAAGAAAAAGATTACAAAGAGGGCTTGACACCGGACGTAATATTTGCGAAAATAGGTGCTATTGCCAAGGTAACGTCAAGACCAATAAGAAGCGGTCTTAGATGTTTCGATAGTAAATTTCATTTTTCCGGTGCCGTGGCATTCTGGATAGAGATTAAGAATAAACCTTCCGTTAAATTTCTTCGTGATCACGATGGTGTATCAGATAAACCACCTCAACAGGATTGTGTATTCTATGATTTTAAGGAGATATACAGACCATGAATGAACAATATTCTCATACCAGAAGAGCAATCAAGAAAGTGGTTACCGAACGGGTCAAAGAATGGACCGATGGAAAGATACACGGTGTTGACCTGCTCATGTCCATCGTTCCGTTGATAGAAGAGGAGTTTTCGCTTCTGACCGGAAAGGAATACAAATACTGTGGAAAGGCAGGTGAAAAGAAATGACGCCGATACATCTGTTTATCGGACTTTTGGTTGTCTGTCTTATCCTACAGTTCATTGTTATATTCGGACTGGGAAAGAGAAAGAGCATTCTCAAAGAACTTCAGAGGAGTGACGACCTTCTCGACGACTTACTGAAGGAAATGAATAAGTTGTCGCCCAAAGTGGAGATAACGCTTCGGGAAGGCATTACCGAGCATATCGCATCGAACTATCCGGTTGAAGTTAAGATCGTTGACCTTGAGAAACATGAAACCGAAGAGGATGCGGAACAGAAGTTTTCCGGAACCAGTGTGTGTAAACAAGACGTAATAAAGGAGATGGAATGGTAAAAATCTATAATCTTCATGAAGCCACCGGAGTTGCCTGGTGGATTCTTAAAAACTATCCGCAGGCGGAGCTTTATATTGTCGGCGGAGCGGTGCGGGATTTTTTTGCCTTTGGCAAGTACCCCGAAGAGATAGATTTTGTTACCAGTCTTCGTCCTGATGAACTCCTGAAGATATTTCCTTATTCCGATCTTGTAGGAAAGAGTTTCGGCGTAGTCAAGGCCGGTGTAACCAGAGGGCCAGGTATTCCATTCGTTGATGTTGCCACGTTCCGTAAGGATGTGTATTCGGCACACGACTTGCATACCAAGGGTGCTGAATCAGTTGAGTTTGCTAACAGCCTTGAGGAAGACCTATCCCGCAGGGACTTTACGTTCAATGCGATGGCCTTAAAGGTCACAGACCACAATAAGATGGTTAATTTCGAATTTACCGAGTCTGACCTTATTGACCCCTATGGGGGGCTTAATCACGCAAAAAATGGCATAATCCGCTTCGTAGGGAAGTCCCTGGAACGCATTAAGGAAGATCCATGTCGTTTACTCAGGGCATGCCGGTTTGCAGGTATGTGGCAGAAATATGCAGATAACACCGGAGGTGGATTTATTGAACATAATTCGCTTCGAGCCATGCAAGAATCTGCGGCACGAGTGCAACTTGTTGCTAAAGAGCGAATCCATGATGAGCTTATTAAAACAATGTATACGGTTAATCCTGCTCTTGCTATCGTTAAGATGGCGGAGATAGGGATACTACACTACTTTATGTATCCTATGGCCGTGTGTCAGGGTGTTATGCAAAACAGCCACCATCTGGATGATGTATTTACTCACTGTATCCTTGCGATGAACGCGGTTGACATAAAATATCCGCTTATCAGGATGGCGGCGTTGCTTCACGATGTGGCAAAGCCGGTTGTCAAAGAAATGGGAACAGACGGTGAACATCATTTCTACCAGCACGAGTATTTGGGTTCTGTTATTTCCCGGGAGATACTGACAAATCTTAAGTTCTCTAATGACGAGATAAATTATATATGCGAGCTGGTATTCAATCATATGTTCCATGTTGACGACCTTCCCGATGATTATGTAGAGGAAGGAATATATACTGAGACCTACATTCGTACCCGAACAGTTAAGAGGATAATGTCACGGTGTAGAGTTCCTATTCGTGACGTGTTACGGCTTCGTATGGCTGACCGCCGGGGAAACAGGGCTAAACGCGGTGTTCCAAGACACTTCAAAGAAGTGCTCAGGACTATCCGTAAAATAGAAAAAGAGAATCAGGCATTACACGTCCGGGATTTAAAAATAAACGGTAAGGACCTTATCGATATGGGTCTGAAACCTGGACCACAGTTCAAGGTAATTCTTGATGCTTGTCTTGAACATGTACTTCATGAACCAAAGTTGAATTATGCAGAGCATCTTCGTACGTTTGTGGAGTGTCACTTTATCAAAAAAGGACAAGAAGGCTCAGCCGGGAGTATGTAAATGAGTATTGATTGGTATGAACGGTATGTTCTTCGAATGAATGAACAATATCGGAAACACTTGCGTGAGTACTATAATTCGTTCTTTGTACAGCTTTTCATACTTATCGATATTTTAAAAGTACAGAGTATCGGAGAGTACGGATGCGGAGCAGGGAATTGCACACGCATTCTTTATGATAACTGGAACATTACCAATGCAACGTGGTACCTGCTTGACTTGGATAACCGCATGCTTGACTTAGCCAAACAGAATACAGTGCATATGCGTAGTGCTTATTTTTTCCAGCATAATATTCTGGACGACTTTTTGCGTATCGGCGAAATGGACATGATATTTTCGCATGGTGTACTTGAACACTTTGCAGATAAGGATATACATAGAATACTTGATCTGCAATTACACAGGGCAAAGACAGTCGTGCACTATGTTCCTACCTTCGGTTACGACAAACCCAGTTTCGGTGATGAAAGGCTACTGCCAGCCGAATACTGGCATAAGACATTTAAGCCAACAGACACCTATGAATTCAACAATGGAAAAGATATTGTCATGATCTGGAGGAGACCATAAGTATCGGAATCACGAAACGCGGCGAAGCCGCACTGAATTTTGAAAGGAGCGTAGTATGGGATTATTTGACAAGTTGAAAAATCTGGCATTTGTTCCAGAAGAAACACCGGTACAGGATAATGTTCCTGCCGATCAGCTCGATAAGAGCGGACCAGGTATGACGCAACCTACAGCGGCACCGGTACGTACACGTGGTACCGATGAAGCTATCAAGAAGGAAATACTTTCTACGGTCAGTTCATGTGATCCGGTATATGCCCAGTTCTTTGATATGGTTGCTTCGCTTCGCGGTGTTATACCCGATGAACGTACCTGTTACAACTCGGCATTTGTTGCCTTGTCAAAGACGGTAGGGCTTACGGTGGACCAGATCATATATTCCATCGACAATACCTTACAGTGTCTCGGTAAAGAGAACCAGAAATTCCTGCAGACACTGGAGGACAAGAAACTGGATATCGAGTCACTCCAGAAAGGAATCAAGTCGCGGGATGCTCAGGTAGCGGAGCTTCGTCAACAGATAGCATCACTGGAAGCGGAGAAAAGCAAAATCCAGCAGAACGTGGACAAAGAGACTCGTAGTATCGAATCGGTAACACTCAATTTCAATGGTGCTTCGAAATCCGTTGAGACTGAATTAAACAACAGTAAGACGAAAATCATGTCTTATCTGAATAAAGGGGTAAAATAAAATGATGGAAATGCCTTCAAACTTCACACCCAAATCCTTCTGGGAACGCAAAGAGGGAACGACCGGAATGTTATTCGGTGTTATTCTTCTCATTGTCGGCGGGTATGCTTTATTTCACTTGCTTCCGTTCATTATATCCCTGCTGGCAAACGCACTGACCGCAATGTTGCTTCTGGTTGCGGTAGTTGTAGTAGGGTACATTCTTATGGACAAACGGTTCTGGAATCTCTTGTGGTATTTTTACAAGAGTGCCATGAGAGCGGTGACCCGGGTATTTGTCGAGATAGACCCTATCGGGATACTTAAGAACTATGTCCAGACATTGCGAGATAATGCTTCAAATATGAACGAACAGATCGCCAATCTTCGCGGTCAGATGCGGAGACTTAAGGAAACGATAGATGCCAATGAAAAGACCAGGACCGATGCCTTAAAAATGGCCGGTGCGGCACGAAAAGAAAATAACCAGAAGATAGTTGCACTGAAAGCCAGGAAAGCCGGTCGTCTTGAGGAATCCAATATGACGCTTACCGCGTTATATACCAAGATGGAAGTCCTTTACCGCGTCCTGACAAAGATGTATGAGACCTGCCTGCTCCTTATAGAAGACTTGGCTGACGAAGTCAGCGTCAAGGACCGTGAACGTAGTGCCATAAAAGCGTCGTATTCGGCGTTTAAATCGGCAATGAAAATCGTTAACGGTGATAAGGATAAGAAAGAAATATTCGACCAGACCATGGAGTTCCTGGCGGATGACTATGGTAAGAAACTGGGAGAAATCGAACATTTCATGGAGATGTCTTCAAGCGTCATCGAATCCATCGACATCCAGAACGGTGTTTATGAAGAAGATGCGTTAAAGAAGCTTGATGAGTGGGAAAAGAAGAGTGATTCAATTCTTCTTGGATCACAGAAACAGGCTTTAATAGAAGAAGCAAAGAGTCCGAACAACGTTATTGATTTGGATGCGTTGCCTCAGGTGCAACCGGACAAGGTCGAAAACATCAGGGAAATCAGGGATGAGAAGAAGTACAATAAGTACTTCAACAACTAAAGGAGTTGTCATGAAGAAATTTGTTTCACTTTTGATTTGTACCATACTGTTGTCGGTTCAGTTAGTTAAAGCTTCTGACTACCTGTATACCAGGTATGACAACAAGTATGCGACACCGCTGCTCAGTCAGCTGAAAGATTATCGTACAGGAATTCATATGGAACGCGGTTTTATGGTTCCATCACGTACGTTTCTTTTTCAGAAAAAAGAACAGCCTGTTGTATTGTTCTTTGAAGGTGGTATCCTTCATGAACTGGAATACTCACACGATATTACGGTGGGTGCAGAAGTCGGCCTTGGGTACGGATTATCGGGTGTTGCTGCATATAACAGCAACACGATTCCGACACTAGGGAATTGTACTACATTTATGTTGAAATACAACCTGGGCAAATAAAAGACCCGGGAAAGCGAGGATAGTTCAATGGCACAGATGAGACCAGGTGCGAAGTTCATTTTGATTCTGTTGGCGGCAGGTGTGTTGTTCGGCGGGTATAAACTGGCCGACAGCAAGGGATGGCTCAAGAAGATCGTCCCGGCAGGAAAATCGGCGGGACTTTCCGCTGAAGCAAAAGAAGCGTCAAAGAAGGGCACTCCGGTAATAAAAGTCGGTATCAATACCTGGGGTGGATATGCTGCGGGAACCTATTTCAATAAAGGTTTCGCGGCATCGACCAACAGCCGCTATTACAGCGATGAAGGTATCATGGTACAGTTCGTCCTGATAGACGACTTCAAGACCATGCGTGACGCGTGGAAATCAGGCAGTATCGACGTATTGGGACTGGCAACGGTTGATAGTTTGCCTACCGAGATAAAGGACCTGATGGAGTACAAACCGCGGGTATTCATACAGACCGACTGGTCACGCGGTGGTGACGCGGTTGTTGTTAAAAGCGGTATAAATTCAGCCGCTGATTTAAAAGGTAAGAAAGTTGCGTTTGCTCTCGGTACACCGAGCCATAGCCTGCTTATGACATGGTTAAACGCGGGAAACGTTTCGTACAGCGACATACAGACAGTACCTACCGATTCCGGTATCATGGCCGCTCAGCAGTTTAAAGCTGGAGCCGTGGATGCCGCGGTCGTATGGTCACCGGATGATGAGGATTGCGTTAAAGCGATACCCGGTGCTAAGATACTGTTCAATACGAAGAAAGCTACAAATGTAATCGCGGATGTTCTATTGGTCAAAGACGAATACCTGCAGAAAAATCCTGACGTGGTAAAGAAGTTCATGGAAGGATGGTTCAAAGGTGCAGCTGAGATAAATACGAATAATGAAGCGAAAGCTGAAGCCGCCCAGGTACTTGCCAATGGGTTCAACGTTAGCAGTGATATGGCGAAACTTATGATAGACAATGCCAGGATATCGACCTATGGTGACAATATGTACTTCTTTGGTCTCGGCCAGGGCAGCGGCGTGAGAGCAGAAGAACTCTATAATAAGATGTTCCGGTTGTTCTCAAGCATAGGACTTGCCCCGATGTCCATACCTACCTGGAGAGAGATATCAACGACAGCTCCGCTGTCTCAGATAAGCCTGTCCGGAAATGGCTATGGTGCCGAGAGTGCGGTTCAGTTCACCGCTCCAAAAGCGGCGGATGTAACGGCACCGGTCATTGCGACTAAACCTGCTCCGGTTACGTATGAGTTCGGTTCAGCGACACTGAGCGATGACGGTAAAGTTGCCATAGATACGTATTTTGCCAATGCGGCAAAAGAGTATGCGAATGCCAGGGTAAGGATAGAAGGTAATACTGATTCCATAGGGAGTGCCGAATCTAACCGTGCATTATCCCGTGCAAGAGCACAGTCAGTTGCCAATTACCTGGTTCAAAAGTACGGATTCGATTACAAACGGTTTGTCATAGTCGGTAACGGCATGGACAATCCGATTGCGGATAACGGGACTTCAGAAGGCAGGGCTCAGAACAGGCGTACTGAGTTCATGATTCTGCAATAGTCGTCGGTACCATGGTACCGATTGAGAACTTAAGCTTGATGCCCTCCAAGTAGGTGCACGGCAAGGGATGAACCACGACACCAGTATGTCTGCTAATAACTGGTCGTGGCTTTAGCAAGGCAGACTAATCTCACTATTTTTATAGGTGTATATTATGAAAATACTTACAAATATAGCATTGATATTTCTTTTAAGCCTGATAGCTATCTGGATCATGAACATAGCCATTAAAATGGGAATACTTATTGCGTTCGGTATCCTGGTATTTATCGTCATTGCTATCGTGGTCATAATGCTTTTTATGGCAAGTTAAGGAATATATGAGCAAAGAAAAGACATGTCTCGGATGTGCGAATCACTGGGGCAGCCGTTTACTACGGCGTGGAGATGAAATGACCATAGGGAAAATAACCAATCCTTGCTCCTATTGTATTCGTAACAGTGAAGTCCATATACCATGTGATAATTATAAAAGAGCAGAGCCAATACCGCCTATAAACAAGAAAGCGGCTAAAAAAATCCGTGATATGATTCACGGTATCATCAAAAATAAAAAGAAGATCTGGGATTGGCCGGATTCCATATAGAGTAAAAAAGGAAGAATAAATGAAAGAACTTTTTGAGTTGCGAGGGAAATTACCGAAGAGAACCAAGACTGTCATTGAAGTAGTCGGTGTATCGGTTATCATCGGTATCTGGGCACTTATTACTGAATGCGGTATGATCCCGAAGAGCATTCTTCCATCGCCACTCAGTGTGTTGATGTCATTTAAAGAACTTCATTTTAATGATGCTTTGATACGGAATGCTGTATATTCATTTAAGTTGAATACTTACGGTCTTATCGAAGCAGTTGTATTCGCGTTGCCTTTGGGAATGCTGATAGGGCTTATCCCGGTACTTAGGGCGACGTTTGAACGATACATTACCGCAGTCAGGTTTTTACCTCTGACAGCGGTAGTGGGAATATTTATTGCCTGGTTTGGTATTGAGACTAACATGAAAGTCCAATTCCTGGCATTTTCTATATTCTTATACCTGTTACCAGTTATCATCGGTCTTGTTGATGGTGTGGAACAGGTATATGTCAACACGGCCCAGACTCTTGGTGCGAAGAAACTACAGACCATTAAACATGTATTTATTCCGGCGGTGGTATCGCGGTCATTTGACGATATCCGGGTGCTTGCGGCATTATCATGGACGTATATCGTGGTGGCGGAGATGGTAAACGCCAATGGCGGTGGTATCGGAGCCCTGGCATATATTTGTGCCAGGCAGTCCAGAATAGATAAGATTTTTGCTATTCTTATCACTATTGTCATTATCGGATTCATCCAGGACAAAGTCCTTATCTATCTTGATAAAATGGCATTCCCGTATAAGTACGTTAAAAAATAATATGAACATAAAATGTAATTGCTGCGATGGTATATACAATTCATTTGACGTGCATTTTACAAGCAGGTGTGATAACAAATGTGCACATTGTGTCGATACACATTTTAACGGTACGAATATATCTAATCCAGATGTAGATGCGATTATAAAAACCGTGGTAGAAAATCAAAATGGAGTAGATGATATTCTATTTCTGGGCGGAGAACCGTGTTTATATCTTGAAGAACTACTTGTGTGCGTAAAAGAGATCAGAAAGAGAACCAATTTAGATATATACGTAACAACAGCTGTTCCAAAGGTTTGTTATGATAAATCCGATTTATTCTATAAAATGATTGATATGTTGAATGGTGTTAATCTTTCAGTACAACACTATAAAGAAGAAGTTGCGGACAAAATAAGAAACACGGTATCAAAATTTGACCGCCAGAAATTTTATAGGAAACTACCAAACAAACACAAGATAAGAATAAACCTGAATATAGTGAAGCTATTTCTATACACAAAAGAAGATATATCAGCATGCCTGAGGCACTATGATAACTTGGGATTTAATTCAATCAAGCTATCTGAAATTCAACATGGAAAGGATTTTTACGTGTCATTTGCTGATACTTTCGGTATAAAAATGGATTCATCATACTCATACGGATGTCAAACATATTTGGATATGAGTAAAATATTGCCTGGATTCTCAACTCCAGTTTTACTGAAGCGTTCATGTTTCTTATGTGAAGAAACTTTGAAAGCATCTATCAGTGACGGTATCAAAATATTCTCTAAGTTATTTAAGACAAATACAAACAGGTATGGTGTTATATACGAAAATGGCATCTTAGAGAAAGGATGGATATAATGTACACAAAAATTCTGAGAAAAATTGTCGCTCTTATGGAATCAGTGTCAGGCCATTGTAGCGGTGGACATTGTTCTTCTAAAACGACAAAAAAATAATCGGCAACAGGAGATTGATCAGATGAAAATTTATATTAAAGATGATGTAAAAAATGATCAGAAGTGTAAGGCATTTTGTGTAGAAATATTCGGGTACCGTTTAAAAGTGTACTATAAAACAAAAGATGAGGGTGCGTCTCTTCGAAAATTAACTACCAAAGAATTTGAGAAAGAGGTCGTGAAGATTGCGGCACGGCTTAACGCGTAAATCATTATGGACTATAAAATAAACACAGATAGTATATTCTTAATGGGAAGCACCCATAAGATATGCCAGGATTATGCTCTCAGTGAAAGCAGGCATATATTTCCATATATAATAGTATCTGACGGATGTTCGAGTTCCCCTGATACAGATATAGGGGCACGTATTATTTCTTGCAGGGCCCGCGAGAACATTTTTAAAATCATGAATATGTTAAGTAAGGATACCGCAGAAGCAGTGTATTCCATATTCGGGTATGAGGTTATTAATGAATCCCGTGCGATTGCACACAATCTGGGGCTTCCTATGTCATGCCTGGATGCGACACTTCTGGTATCGGTAATTCGTAACAACGATATTTATACGTTTATGTACGGAGACGGCGTTATTATGAGTCGTAAACGTTCAGGTGTTGCGTACTTTATGTCTCGTGATTTTCAGTCAAATGCACCGTATTACCTATCCTATTGGGCTGACAATGCCCGTAGGGAAATGTATAAGAAAGAATATGGTAATATGAGTATACGACTTGAGGTATATGACATCGAAGGTAATCCTATGCGGATAACACCTCCTGAAATTTTACCGTATGACCATAAATTCATATCCGTAGAACCATTGGAAGATTATCAATCAATTACCATAGGGTCTGACGGAGTAAAGTCACTGGTAGATATTACCGGGTCCAAAGAAATAGGTCCGAAAGATTCATTGTCGTTGATTGAGTTTAAGAACACAGCCGGTGAGTTTCTAAAACGCCGGGTACTCAAAGCTACAAAAGATTGGAGTAAAGCCAATATTCAACACACCGATGACCTTGGATTAGCTGGTTTCCATATCGAGTAGGAGGGGAAATATGAAATTAATTCCATTGAATATTCGAAAAAAAGTCGAGGATGTTTTTGCTTCTGAAGTCAAAGAGCATATCGACTATGAGAGGGGAGGATTTACTCCATCGTATTCAAATGTTTATGGAATTTTGAAGGGATTAGAACTTGCCGGATTTGGAAAAATCGGTTTGGATGAAAATATACCTGGAAGAAAACTCGGTTTTGACCAAGACATCCAAAACCTGTGTTATTGGTTTCATAAAGTCAGAATAGAATCCGAAAATCGATATTGGCATAGAGATAAGGTGAAAAAATGAAATATATCGTTAAAGACGCTAAAACAAATGCCATTACCGAGGTAACGCTTACCGACCGGGACTTTATTACCGAAGGTGGTGAGGGAAAGATTTACGGCAAGACAAATACTATCTATAAGATATACCATGAACCGCGGAAAATGATACCGTCAGCCAAGATGTCTGAGCTTCAGGAACTGACACTACCAAACATTCTTAAACCTACCGATATAGTTCTTACGAATAATGTTCCGGTGGGATTTACTATGAGTTGGCAAAAAGATACTGTCCCGCTATGT
>Ga0265297_10011295_pt1 | contig 10964 bp, 21 predicted proteins | sample Munlanlwell13791_FD_192502 | JGI IMG/M metagenome (GOLD analysis project Ga0265297, IMG submission 192502) | Leachate microbial communities from a municipal landfill in Southern Ontario, Canada - Leachate well 137-91 | ecosystem: Engineered > Solid waste > Landfill > Unclassified | place...
TGAACCCCATCTTCTTGCAGTTACAGGTGCAAGTGCCTTTATTCGGTCGGATCTCGTAGATTCATGGGTTCCTCCATGTAGGCGGCGTTATTGGGGATTGTTATTGTAGGAGGAATTACTCCGTCCTAATGCTGGTGGGCGGTCCGTTGTATGTGGGGAGTCGCCTGCAATAGCATATGTTTCAGACACAAAAAATCAGAGTACAAACAGCATATATAACCACGTTATCTTATCCAAACGGGTTATTCATTTTATAAGATTATCCGATTAATTACCCATAGGTACCCCACCTCCTGGGGAGATTATTTAAGGTTGTAAGCTTATGTGGGTTTTTTGTCTCTTATTAGTACCCGTCCCTATCTATAGCGGTGGGAGGGGTTTCTTCCGGCTACTCGGCAGGCAGTCATAAGCCGCCAGAGACCGGGGTTTCCTGGATTTACCAGGACCATGCACCATCTCGGATTTGGGCCGAGTCCCATTGTCGGGGGTAGTCTGTGAGCTGCAAGGGGAGAATCCTACCCCTATGTCAGCTGTGCCCAAAAACTACTTAATAAAAGCGTTCATGTAGACCTAAGACGTCGCGAACATCTTAGGGTGAGGCAAGTTCCGGACCTCCCTCGAATCCCCCAGCCTGGAAATACTTTTCCGCTGCCAGGTGATTAAGCGAACGCGGGGCATAAAAAGGCACCACCGGCTACCCCCAACCTCTCACAATTAATTACGTATCCCTAGGAATAAATGATTCGTCAATCATTTAAACCCGTTCTACTATTCACTCAAAATTACATATCCTTGTTACAGCGTTCATCCCCAGCATTTAAATGTAGACGCGGTTCAAGGACCCCTAAAAATGTCAGGCGGAAAAAAAAAGAATCTACCGCCAACAGTAGCTACGAAGTATAAAAAAATACCTGTAGGATATAGGATTACTCCCATACCCTACAGGTCTCGGTCACACTTGGTGCCGGTAACCCACTACATGGCGGCTACGTCTTCCTCACCAATAACGGCACCTTCTTCTGCCGCCGGCAACGTAGCACCCGCATACCCTGCCATGGTCGGAGCGACAGGAGCCTGGTTTGTGAATCCCGGAATGTTTCCGGTGTACTGCTGTACCGGAGCGGCGACCGGCTGTGCGAACGGCGCACCCTTGACGATAACCTTGGCATAACCGAACATGGTCATACCGGGCTGGTATGCCGTTGCTGCACGGGCTGCCGAGATCTGTGCCCACAGGTTCTTGCCATCGTTGACCTGCTGAAGGCTGACACAACCCATCGCGATCATGTACGGCGGGCACCCGTTCCAGAACGGAGGACGGCTGGTGAAGTTGAGCTCACCCTTACCGATCATCCAGTTGTGAACTTCCTCGTCGAGCCGCTTGCTGGAATCCCGACCCAGTTCGGCGCGAATCAAGGTGTACCCTTCCTTCTGAATCAGGAAGGGCGTGCCGTCAGGTTTGACCAGCAGTTCACCGCTCGCCCCTTTCGCCTGCGCCATATACTGATGCCGATCCAGGATGACGTTCTTCAGCCGTTTGCCGACCGACAAGTACTTGGCGAAGATGTCCGCCCACGGGGCTCCGCCGGTCTTGCTGTTCCAGACGGTGACGTAGATGGTCTCCTTCGGGCCATCCTGCACCTTCCCCGCCTTGTCCTTGTACTTGGGATTGACGACTGCCAGGGTGGTGGAGAAAGACGCGGCGCTCGTTGGCGTTGCCGGGGTATATGTTCCGCCGACCTGCCCGTTACCGGTTGTGTCTTTCTTACCCATGTTGATACATTCCGAAATTGTTTGACGACTCATTGTTTTGTCTCCTTATACAATGAATTAATAACACGGGGGAGTAGTGAGTCCATCCCACCCTCCCCTCTTCGTTAAACCGTTCAAAACCGTATGTCCCCTGGTGTTAATCTTCCAGCGTGGCTACGGCGATGATCTTATACTTGTGGTGGTTCTTCAGGGCATCCAGCGCAGCAAGTTGCCGCAAGCTATAATCACCCTCTACCTTTTTGGCAGCACATATCCGTACATCGATTGCCAATTTTCCCTGGCAGTTGTCCCGCAGGAATGCCAAGCAGGTGGTCAAATCCCTGAAGTCGTATTTCTTGCTACCGGGGCGCAGGGTAGCCGGAATGTTATTCTTGATTACTGAAGCCAGCGTAGCCCTCCTCGCCTGACGCGTTGTCTTCTGCGTCAGATTCACCATACCAACTACCTTCACCTTCGCAGCGGTCTCCGTGGACTTCTCCAAACTCACAGTCATGGCGTACCTCCTCGTTTATAGGTTGGACATGAGCAACACGCCAGTCGTCGCCCATGCTGAAGTATACTTCTTGATAAAGCTGAAAGTTCCTTGCGGGGCGCTTACCGGTTACAGCTGTCCCCCGCAAGGGTTTGATTGTGATTGAGTCATGTGCCAGAGCTACTACTTTGCCCTGACACATGCATTTTACCATTTGCGCCAGGTGGCAGGACCACCAGGGGCTTCTTCCACGGCGGAGGTAATACCGCCCTTGGGAAGACGGGGGTCTCCTTCAGGTGCCATCGCCAGGGTACGTTTGATACCCCCTCGCGCCTCCATTGCGAACTTGGTCCACGCTGAACCATCCGGAGTCCGCTTGTTGGGGTTAGCTGGGAGAAGGGTGCGCTTGTGCTGCAACCCTCCGATGTTTACATACAACGTATACATCGGCAGACCCTGGACGCGGCTTACGGTGCCACTGAGGAGTCCTTTGGATAGCAGGTCAATGACCTCGTTCTTCCCCCCGCCATTGAACACCACCATCTGCCCCCATCCATTGACCGTGTCGTATCCCAACAACACGTCCCGATATCCTGGGATGTCGCCAATATAGATGGGTTCAGTCACCATACCGGCATTGGTGAACGGACGATGTTCCACCGTAGGTCCCGGAGCAAATCCACACTTGGTGTACAAGTGCTGATGGATTCGGAGCATAATCTCCCGTATTGCGGCAGCCTTGACTGCCTCTCCCACGGCTCTCTGATTCATCTGAGCCGGAGGGGGAGATGCTCTCGGAGGGACATACTGGTTATGCGGGGTATTAACCGGCGCATTTGTCGTGATGGACTGCTGAGCGGCAGCTGGTTGTGAAGCAGCGATGTCTGAAGGTAGGTCATACACTTCATCATCATCGTTATACAGCGGCATTTCGAAGGGTAATTCTTCGGATGCCGTTTGCATTTCCGGCTGCATTTCCATTTGCATCGTCGGTTGCTCAACTGTAGGCATTTGAGCAGGCGGTGGAGGAGGAGGCTGATGCACAGGTGTCTCCTGTTGTGGAGGAGGCTTGGGTGCTGATGCCTGTGCTTCCATCATGTCGAGTCCCGCAGGTGCCGGGGTGAGAATCTCATCCCATTTGGGGTCACCGTCATGAAGCGTGTCCTTCGCCAACTGCTTGTATGAGAACTTACAGTTGCGGGTTGTCCTGTCCCACCATACCAGCCCCCCTTGGAGGCAGGCATACTGTGTGACTTCCCAGGGTTTGGTGCTGTTTGCATCCAGGCTACCTTCGAATGCCAGGATGTCCTCAATCAGCCCACCCCAATTCATTGGAAGCTCCAGGTCGATGTGCTTCGCCCAGAGATAGGGCGAAATCTTCTCGAACTCCTTAGCCTCCTCTTCTGCCGTCTCTGAGAACGGATTTGTCTGCTTGGCATGCATGAACTCATGCCCAAGCGTTCCCAGCAAAGCAATCCACAAAGTTGCTCTGAAGGAAACCCCGTTTGTGGAATCCTGAACCTGCAGGAGTGCCCAGTCCACCAACCGAGGTACGTTAATCATTACGGTGCCGGTTTCCGGATACCAGCGTCCGCATTCTTCCAAGGACGGGAAAGATTTGAAGGTGATGAGCTCCACGCTATCCGGCGCCATTACCTCTGCTACTTCAAGAAGACGACGTGGCACCAATTCGCCGCCCTTGAGTGTCAACTGCTTCATGGATTTCTCCTCCATATAGGCGAAATTCATTAGGTAGGAGGGGTTCGCCATCCCCCTCCCACCTCACCGTTCAAAACCGAAAGTTCTACAACACGCTCGGAGTATAGCGGGGCGTGTCCTCGTAAGCGCGGTCTTTCCAGAATTGGAAGACTGCCACCTTCTCCTGCTCCTGGACTGGAACTGGCTTCTCAACGTTCACCGGGGTTAAGAAGATTACCGTACCGTCCTGCTGTACTACATACAACTTGTTCATACTGCACCTCCTTGTGCTGTTTGTTTCTGATGAGGAGGCTCCCTACCCCCTTCACCAAACCGTTCAAAACCACTACTACCTACCCACAACCACCAAACATAACAACCAAGTAAAACATAACCATAGAACGCTAAGGACCCTGCTTAGGAACGTAATAAAAATCTCCTGGTAATTTTGGAGCGCCGTTCCCCCCGAAGCAACGCGAGGGGGGCTGTCCTAGAACGTCCCAGGCTACTACATACGAACTACTGGATGAACTTATATCAGAATACTGTAAACAAATACAACCTAATAGCGGAAGAACAAACGAAATGATATAGGAAAACAGATGTGCGTAGGAAAAGGGTTCTGCTTAGGAATAAAAAAAAGGCTGTTCAAAGGAAAACCTCGCGTCTGAGCGAAGCGTTCCAATGAACAGCCGGGTGGACTAATCCACTATGAAGGTTTTCCAGGGTATCATGAGAATGATGTATCCTGCGGGTGTGACATGGAAGCAGAACTCACCATCCCTATCCACAATCTGTATCTGCTTAGTGGTTTTTGCCTCGTTGATGGCAACCTCCAACATATCACATAGCGTCTGCGTTTCTTCAGGACTTATACAATATGCAGACACATAGTGATACAAATGTGAGATATGAATACGGTTTCCACAATCTAATTTTGCGTGTATGAGATGTGTTATACTCATGTTATTCTCCTTTATCTGTTTGTGGTTTAACGGAGTATGTAACTCAGAACCCGTTTGAAGTTAGCAGTTGATTTGGGGTTATCCTTGAATCTCAAGTTATACTCACCCATCAACCGCCGAATGGCACCTGAGTGTTGGTCCATGCAGGCACACCCTATTCCATGGTTTGGGTGCTCTTCATCATGTTTAAGTATGTCCTTGATGATTTTCTCCAGAACATCAGGAGGCGATTCGACAAGGTGCTTGGTCTTGTCAATCTCTTCCAGAATGAAATTCGCTCTTTCGATGGTATCGTGCCGGAGATTATACGCGGTGTACCCAGGATTGTTGAAGTAATCATTATGATAATTCTTGTTATCTATGAGTAGATTCTTGATAAGAGTTATTATGTGTTTCAGGAAGATGTCGGAACCTTCTTTACTCCGTCTTTTGGACTCTGGTTTTGGGGTTGTTTCACTCATACTCATTCTCCTCAGGCATATCTGCCTTTATCATGTCGTTGACAATCATGAACTCCACTATGAAGTTCTGAATCTCGATATTCTTGTTAAAGGTGTCTCTTGCCCGGCGGACAAGTTTGAGTCTATGTTCCTCCGGGAGAGCAGTAACATCGAACCTTCTCTGAATGAGGTCGTCCATTGTTTCTTCTCCTCTATTTCTTATTAATATTTTCAGCTTCATACTTACGACGAGCGTGTTGCACTATCTCATCACGCTCGTCTTTGCAAAAGCCACATCCGGGAGGACAAACTCCGCCTCTATGGAACTTATACTTCTCCATCAAAGGCGTTGTGTCCTGGACACATTGCCTGAAAAGGTTGTTAAACACGGTTCTCATTACAACCTCCGTAATGAGGGTAAGTTTACGTTGCCATAGGAGATACCCTTACAACCTCCATCAACGTTTTGCGTCTTTCCATGAGCGTCTTGCCAAGCATATTCTGCCCGATACCTCCACACTTACCCCAGAAGGTATCTCCCCAGGTATTTCCTTCAATGAGCTGAGCTGGATAGGTGGCAATAAGCATACGAGCAAGCTCTGAATGTATAGGGTATTTGAGCGCAGTAAGGTCGCGCATTACAACAACCCGCACTTCTTCCCAGTCAGGACGAAGAATTATTCTCCTTCCCATACGTTTTGCTTCTCCTGGGAGAGCACTACAGAAGCTGGAACGTATTCCAGGGTCAAGAGACTTCGCTGCCTGGTAGGCAGCCTCAGTGGACTTGTAGGGCAACCCTTCATACACTATCTCCACAGGGTAGAAGTTTGAAAGGAATCTCATAGGTCCAGTGAAGGAGCCAATGATATCCTCATTCTTCACAGTATGCACGTACACACGTAAGCCTTTCTCTCTGGCTATACGAATCATGTGCTCTGTTCCCTTACTTACCCCATCCCATATGGCGATAAGAGCTTCAGCATACTCAGCCATCTGAACATTACGCAGAAAACCAGCCCGCTTGTGATATGTGTCCCAGTCAGCAGGAAATACCTTAATAGGTACACCTGCCCTTTTTCCTGCCTCTTCACCAAGAGTATCAACACCCCTGGCACCACCAGACACTACTTCAGATATCAACCACCCACATGCAGCAGCAGCGTCAAAGACGTGCTTAATGTCAGTGATTGACCTCGAACCAGCAATGATTGTTTTCATGGTTACCTCTTACTGATTATTGTTTTTGCTGCAGAGAAGTTCTTTTCCACTATGTTCCCAAACCGAGTCTTGAACTCAAAGATACTGTTGGAATCTTCGGCTAATGAGAACAAATCAGAGCACAGATTCTCCATTTCGTTGTCTCTATACAACTGAAATATAACCTCCCATACTGGATCGGAATCTTTGTCGAATACATACTTAAAGTCCAGTACCTCTTCGATGTCCTCTGCAAGGCATGCACCAGTAACGTCATGCACGAGATTCCGTATCATACTGATTACTGTAGACAGCTTGTCGTGGTCATTCAGATATACCTCGGTTACAAGGTATTCTTCTGGCATCTTGAGTATCATACAGTACTTATCTACACAAAGGTCACGTATGTAAGGCGTAACTTTGTCCTCAGTAGTATACACTGTTGGAGTTTCTCTGAAGAGTACCTCCAGCAGTAAAGTGAGAGTGTTGATAAGCGCTTTAATGAACGGGTAGTCATGTTGCTTTATCTCAGGTATTCGTATGACTACCAGCTCATTACTTTTAAATCCAAAGCCAAGGCATGTGGTTTTCATGTCCGTGTCTCCTTTATAGTTGTTTGTTGTACTGGAAAGATCTGCACCATAAAGGTCCATATCTGTCCATCCTCCACTGATGTTGCTTTCGTCTTCTTCTCGCATGATTACTCCTCCAACTACTGTTACAACAGATTCTGCCACAGCAAGGTGCATGTGACGGTTTCATTGTACAGGGCAGGATGTTGAATGTACTTATACAACCAATCTCCAAGTACAATCATATCCTTCCTTACCTTGTTCTTCCTGTACACCAGCTTGCCGTAGTGGTTCTTGGACCACGCACCGATGTATACGGGGGATTCCTTGTCCTCCAACAGAAAGGTTTTGTAGTACCCCTTAGTAGGGTCCTTCCTGATACGAAAGCTTTTTGTTTTTCCTGTACGTTTGCTGAGAAGTGTGATATTCACAGCTCCCCTAACGTTCAGCACCTTTTGTGACACGGTCATGTTATGCATGGTCATGATACACCTCCTACAGAAGATGATACTTGTTGATGATGTCGATGTTGTCCCTGACAATCTGAAGCGTAGGGTAGCAGATATGATAAGGGTCATACATCAAATCATCAGCAAACCTGAGCAGCTTCTTACAAAGCTTAATCAGCTGTGCCTTGTCATCGATGTACAACTCTTCGATGAATACGAAATCCTGTTCGAACAGACATCGCTCACTGAATACCTTGAATACTCCTTTTTCAAAGGACATATCCATAAGCATCTCCTCCTTGCTGGAGTACTTGGTTGTAATCCACACAGACCTGTACCCCTTCACCTGGTAACGAATCCCTACTAATGTTTTCTCACACATGGCGTTAGTCTCCTTTTGCCTTGGTTTGTTGTATTGTGCCTATTTCATTGTTGATTGCCTTGGAAGGCTGGGTCTTCCTTGAATAGTTTGTCAGTTGGTACCCCTTTGTGGGCGGGGTCATTTAAGAACTCTTGCCTCTCTTGCTCGTAATGGGCTTCAGCATGCTCCTTCCACCCATCCTCCTCATCCTGAGGTTTCCATCCATCATGACTAAGAGGCTCTCCATCAGGCTCCACAACAGGGTAAGATGTCTTGTGCAAGCAATCAGTACACACGAACTTACCATCCATCATAAGTCCGTTATCATACCTAACCCTTTCCCCACAGTTAACGCACTTCTTTGTTCTGATAACTTCCACATGACGAGCAACATAGCTGCCCCATGCAAACCCCAGGACAATACCCAGAAAGAACATAACAAATGTCCAGTTCATATCACACCTCCTTGTGTTAGTACCACCATTCCGGGTACTGTTCCTGTTTCCTACCCTCTTTTATACACATAAACAGCTGCACCTGCAAGTGCTTGTAGTCTATACCTGCCTCAGTAAGCTTGCGAGCAAGATATGCAGAAGTACAACGCAGTACCTCAGCCATCTGTATCAGAGCTTTACCGTTGTTGTTACAGTTTCTCCTGAGGCTGTCCCTGAAGAGAGACCCCAGCACATCGTCTGTAGGAATCTTGATGTTTCCTGTTGCCGGTTTGTAACGCATGTCGTTAGGATTTCTTTTACTCATGATACTTCTCCTTGCCTATTGGCGTTGAATTGAAATCTCCCAGGTATGTAATCATACGCCGGTCCCATCAGTCTGTCAAAACGTCTAACGTAAGCCCTTCTCGTAACACCATCACTTCTCGTGACAGTCTAACTCCTCGTACAAGTCTAATACAGCCATAAGCTGCCTCCTTTGCCCAGTTGGGCAGTGGAATACTGAGGGTCTGCCTCATCAGTACCGGGGGACCAATCCTCGGTATACAGGGAGGGGGTTATTAGCCCCCACCCCGTTTCAGCTTTCTTTGATATATCTCCTCATGGAACATACTTTAGACACAAGTTCCTTCGGAATATCCTCGATGTTATCTCTTCTGTACACACCTGTGCTAAGCGTAATCTTAGTAGGCGCATCCTTCATGAAGTGCATCATATCTACTGCTATGATAACACTATCCCCACAATCCTCCCATACTGTGTATCCTTTTGGTAGCATGTCTATTCCTCCTTATTCAACGAGAGAGCGGCGCAGTGATACACAATACCCTTTTGCGAACTTCTCAAGGGCTTCTTCACCAGCAGCCTTCACCTCCGGGGGGATGAAGACGGCATATGTATCCAAATCCCCATTATCACTAATACAACGTACCGCATGAAGGTTGTTAGCGTCATACACCGAGACAATGTGCCGCTCAGCGTCAGCATTCTGCAGGTACTGCCCATGGTAATAGACAGTGAAAGAGAACACTATAACAAGAAACACGATTAAGAAAGTAAGTCCTTTATACATGATAGTCTCCTTTGCCCAAGGCATTGAATTAAGCGAGAAGTTCATCTGCTGCAGCAACAATAGCTACAAGCACTTCTCTGTCAACATGGTGTGCAGGACAGCACAGATACCAAGGCTGCCCTGCCTTCCATCGTTTAACTATTTCACGAACATGCTTCCACTCGATGAGTGCATAGCAATCGCCCTTCTGTGGTGCTGACGCATAGAGGAGCCGCACAGCGACCCCTCTACTTTCAGGTATAAGCGCAATTTGGTTAATCACATAGAATGTCATAGCCACCTCCTAGAACGGGATAGGGTCTTCTGCCCAATCAGAACATTCATGAGGCCCAATGAGACACAGTTCATTTGTCAGAGAACAGTACAACGATGCCATAGGCATGTCCTCATCTACATCAATCCGTGAGCGCTCGCATTCACAGCACAGCACCAACTTCTTCTTGTCTTCCATTGTTTTCTCCTTTGCCAACAGGCGGTGGATTATTGTTTTCCTTTCTTCAATACAGTACCAGCAAACACGATGATACAGATGGGACCAAAGATACCACCTGCAATGATATCAAGCACCATTGACCCTATGGTAATTGGTTTCGTGTCCAGAAAAGAATGTGTTACCATAATGATTATTCCAATTATTGACCAAATACCCATGATGTACCTCCTTGCTACTCAATGTAGCGTTTGTAGATTAACCAACCTGCATACACATACAGAATGCAAGCACAAATCACAGCATACCATATAAACGGTATTACCCACACCACCGATGCCCAAAACCAGCATATCACGGGCAGCCACTTGTACAGCCCATCAGGCAATATCCTGAAGTTTCCAAACAGCACTCGTTTAATAGTTTCCATAATCTCCTCCTATGTTAAGTTACGTTGTTGCTATAGACACTACACTGAGGATAACATTCTGACTGTTACCCCCAGTATGCTGCCTACTTCTTGGTTTTGTAAAACTCCAGATGCTTTTCTGCCATCTCCCTGGTCATATAACCAGTGAGCCGTTCTTGGGGCTCAATCAACCCTCCCATTGGTCCAGGAACCTGGTGTTTAAAGGCAGTTCCAATGTAAAACCCCGCATTGGACTTCATAACGCACGGTTCACTGAAATGTCCCCAATCTCCATTATCCTCGACCAACTGTCCCCACACTACTTTACTCTCATCTGCAAACATAACAATCTCCTTTGCCCAAATGGGCGGTGGAATTGTGGGCGATATGCCCATGAAACTGTCAAAAAATGGGAATCCATATCTACATACTTCATATGATAGCTCCCACTTGCCTGCTTAGGCGTGTCACCTCCCCCTATAATGAAATGTACGGACGTACATACACTCATCGTATAGCTGTCACTCCGTCACACAATTTCAAGCCATTTTTAACGTTTAGGATAGACTTGTGACCTATATGTTATTTTATACTTGACATTGGTTTTGTGATATGGTAATATTCACGTCAGATAGATAGAATTTTACTGGGTAAGGTAAGTAGACAGAAAGTTA
>Ga0265297_10011296_pt1 | contig 10960 bp, 17 predicted proteins | sample Munlanlwell13791_FD_192502 | JGI IMG/M metagenome (GOLD analysis project Ga0265297, IMG submission 192502) | Leachate microbial communities from a municipal landfill in Southern Ontario, Canada - Leachate well 137-91 | ecosystem: Engineered > Solid waste > Landfill > Unclassified | place...
ACAATTAGGGCAATGTCGCCATTCTTTTAACTGGTCTTGAGGAATAGAGGCATTAAAACCACAACTTGAGCATATAAGCCATAGATTATTCATAATATTTTATTTAGATATATCCCAATCAATTTTTATAGCCAAATTATTTTTTAAGCAAAAAGAATTGATACAATATCCGTATTTATTAGAAAGATAATCAGATATTGCATTGTATTGTTTATCTTTTAAAATCTTATTGGGTATTTTAATTTTTTTAGGTAACATATAACCTCCTTTATTAGTCTATATCTCCGTCTTTAGTAAAATAATAATCATTTACCTCGCAATGCTCGTTAAATTCTGTTTCGCTCATTCTATATTCAAGAATTCCGTATCTTTCTTTTTCAATTTCTTTTGCAATTTTTAGATATAACTTAATAAAAGGATTATCTTTATCATCTTGAAAAGATAAATATATCTCCTCTCCATCTTTGTTTATTTCTTCTATTTCTACACTTTCGGGAAAATCATATCTATAATCATGCGTAATTTTGTATTGTTTTTTCTTATACTCAAAATTGCCGAAAAAACAAAGTCCATCGGCTTGCGAATAACTCAAAGAATAATTTAACTGCAAAGTATCATCATATTTAATTTTATATTGCTCTAATAATGCCTTGCAACTCTCTTTTAAATCTTCGCTTAAAAATGGATAATCTTCCTTTTCGTACCATTTTTTAATTGCTTCCTCTCTGGCTTCTTTGCTTAATTCATTGAAACGATATACATTGTAATATCTTCTTTTCATTTTTAAGCCTCCTTTTTAACTCCTTTCTATTATATCTTTAGTTTTTAAATCCATAATATTATATCGCTTATATTCAATGCTCAATAAAAATTCATAACCTTGCTCTAAAGTTTCAAAGTCTTTATGTCCGGCAGTTCCATTCTGTAAGATATAAGCTACACGATAAAGCATTAACAATATCTCCGCTTCATTGTTTTAATATCTCCTTAAGGCTATGTCTTGCCTCTTTTAGCTTGCTGTATGCCCTGCAAGCCTCTTGTATTCGCTCAATGCTAATCTTAACCCCTTGAATGAGTAAATATACCCCATAAACAAGCCACGCAACCACCAATAAAAGATATAATATTTGTAATATCATTTTTAGTTAAATTTTTTGACTACATTTAAAAATTTTGTATGTTCTTTACCTTCAAAATTAGCGTCTACAACTTTTTTCAAAATTGTTTCATATTCAAAACTTTCATATGTTCTATTTAAATAAAAAACTTTTGTTTCATATATAGAAAATCCATTCTTACGAAGCGTTGCAACGTGCTTAAATCCGTTACGTGTAGACTTCCAATTGCAAACTATGTTATAATTTTTATTCAAATTAAAAATTCTCATATAATAACCCTCCGCTGTTTATTCAATCTCTTTTAATATTTTACCTTCAATTGATAAATAACCATTATCAATTAATGCTTGAGCCGTTCTTTGATAACAACCTTGGAATTGTGTTATCATTTTGTTTTTAAGCAATTCGGAAAATAATTCTAAACATTGCCGATTGTTAAGCTCTCCGCTTTCGTATGCGATTATATTATCCACAAAATTATAAAATTTTTCTTTTGCCATAAATTTATACTCCTGTTTTATATGCTCTAAAATCTCCCCAAAAATATTGGTCTATCGTGTCAAGTGTTCCGTAAAAATGACTTTTATTTATCACGCCATAGGCTTTTATACCAAAAATTTCCCCAGTTAAATTATCAATCATATATCTACCACTTGAGCCTATGTCTATATAGGAATATTTATTTTTTATATGATAATGAGCGATTGCATTATCTAAATTGCATTGACAACCTAAATTGACTTTAATTAATCTTTCTTGCGTTTGTTTAGTGATTAAATCGCATAATATTTTTAATTTCTGTTCCATTGTTTTAATCTCCTATTCTAAGAGCCTATAATATAATCATAACCCTTGATAAAAACATCTTGCAAGAGCCTTAAACCCTTGCAAGCGGTCTAGGGAGGCGATAAAGAGCTACAATTAAGCCCGAAGGCTTAAAGGGTTATATTTTATAGTATTTTATATAATCTCTGTGCAAATTCTTGTAATTCTTTACATTCTATATTTACTTTGCATTGTTCACTAATATGCCAACAATAATGAGCAATATAATCGCATATACTAAAATTATGTTTTGCTCTTATAAACTCGTGTTTACGCCAATTAGCAATTATATGTTTTTCGTTTGCTTTTAAGTAGTCTTTTACGATTATCATTTTAATTCCTCCCTTTAAATAAATTAATATCTATTTACAAAACAATCTGGCTTCCCTCTTAATCTCTGATAAAATCTCTTGAGCGGAAAGGATTGAATATTTAACCTTCAAATTAACCCCTTCGTGTGCTAAAGCTCGTATAAACTTAGATTGTAATTCTAACTGTTTATCTGCGTATTCTGCTATTGATTTTTTCATTTTATACCGCCTTTTTATTTACTTAAATTAACCTCTAATTCTGCATAAAAAGCAATTCTATCCCATTTTACTTCATTGGCAAATTCGTCTTGAGAATAAATAAAATCTTTGTCAATTCTAAACAATTCTTTTGATACCTGCTCTACTGTTTTGCCTGTAATTTTGCTTTTTATTTTTACCATTGTGTCCAGCCTCTTGTTGCCCTCTTTTTATTCTTTTGGCTTCGGGCTTTGCCCTTCTTCTAATTAGAGTATAACATACTTTTAAGGAAATTGCAAGGCTATTTACAATAATTCTTTGCTAATGATACTAAAGAATAAATAGCCTCTTTCTTACGCTCTGGCAATACATTGCTCAATGCTCTTATCTCTTTAATCCTTCGAGCTATTCTTATTCTTTGCCCTATTCTTTTAAGTCTTTTGATTCCTTTCATTGTCTTTCACCTCAATTAAGAGATACCATTTAATAAAATAAATGTCAACCCTAAATGATAAAATAATTGATAGCGTTTACATTAACCAAAAAGAAAGGCTAAATACCTACGTAAATAATCATTGAGCCTAAGAGATAATCAGATACATAATTATAAAATTGGTAAAGTGTATTTTGCACAAAGTATTATAATAACTATAATTAGTTAACTGGTTAACTATTAACTGGTAAATAATTAACAGGTTAATTATGCAATCGCAAGAGGCACGATAGCCCTCTTTAAACTACAATTTATTGTAATAATAAATAGTAAAATAGAATAGATAATAATTGCATAAGTTATTGACTAATAAGCACTTATGAATGGGGCAGGGTTCTTTTTAGCAAAATAGCCTATTTGGTTCTTCGGTATACCGACTATATCCATTTTTCGCTTGAATTACTAATCAATTCCCTTGATTTTATTAAACAATTGCCATTTAAACCCATGGAATTTTGACTATACTGAGATTTGCTCCTTCGGGGAATTGGGTTGTTTAGGGTATTATTGATTTTTCTTAATGTAGTATTGAGTTTTTATTATTTTTATTAAATAATCAAGAATTATCTTCGGGCTTAAAAAGACCCCTGTTCGGGGTATGTTCGGTAAAGATATTGATTTTATTGAGTTATTTTAATTTACATAAATTTATACTCTTAACGGTATAATAATCACATTTTTGAGTAAATTTTATCATTGTAATCATTTACTATAAGAAATTGGGTATTATGGGGTATAATTTATAAAAATAATATATTTGATTAAAAATCTATATAATTAGTTAAAATTTTGTATATCATTGATATATTTCTGATACACATCTGATATATAACTTCTACCTAAATATACCTATTGATTTCATTGATGTTTTTAGATTTATAAAATATAAGATAAAAATATATCAAAAAACGATAGTTTTTGATGAAAAACTACTATCTTCCTATTTATACCATATCTTCCTTCTTCTACCTATATATAGTATCTTCCTGTTTCTTCCTCAATCTTCTCACTTCTTCCAACAATCTTCCTATATCTTCCTGAATCTTCCAACATCTACCTTGATTGATTTCATTAGTCTTTTAACTACTATATAAAAATATCCAATAAAATCAATACTTTTTAAACTATAGTTTCTTCCTACTTCTACCTCCTTGATTCTATTGACTTTTTTCAAGCCTACAAAGAAAAGGTTTCTTCTCTTCTTCCCCCCTCTCTTATATATCTCTCCCCCTATTATCTTATCTTTAAAAGAAATATATATAATACTTCGTATTATAGAACCAACTTCTTAGGAATTCGCTCAGCTCATTCCTAACTCGCTGAAGCTCGTTCCTGATTTTTTATCATTGTTATTTTATTTCTTTTAAAAGAGTTATATAGGCTCGGATTTTTCCTCGCCTAATAAATAAATGATAGAATACACTATATATAGTATAGTTATTAGTCTATATACACAATGATTAAATGAATTAAATTTATTTTATCAATTATTTTTAAGTAAGTCAAATAACCTAATAAAATCAATGACTTTTAAGATTAAATATTTTTATCTTAGAGTTATAATATTTAAAATAAATACATACTTATTAATGTAGGATAAGAATGTTCTTTAAAACTAGACAACAGCTTATCAAGGATTTACACCACTAAAATGGAGGGTTTAACCCATCAAATATGAGTGGGATGGCAATACTTGATAGGTTTTCAATAGTTCTTTTATACCGGGAGTTCCCGGATAGATGTTATAAAGGGCAATGAAACTCTTTCTCAGAGTGGAGTTGCCCAATTGAAGATTATACTTTCAGTGGTTAGAAGATTCGCTTAATATCTCTAACGTATCTGATAATCCTGAAAGATTAATACAAGGGCTTGGTGAACTTAATTAAGTCCACCTTTGCTTTAAATTAAAACTAATGTTGACGATGAAGATTGTTGACATTAGTTTTTTTATTTTATGACACTTAAACAAAAATTTATAAAAAAATATTCCAAGCAAACTTATAATAAAAAATTTAGCAAAGATTTCGGAGATTGTGTAGAAGGTTTGGATAGGATTTGTTCGATAATTGCTAAAGCAAAAAAGAGGAATAAATGCAAATCAAAGTAAAAATAACAGACCTAGCCACAGAACCTACAGTAGTTAATGAGGATTTGATTTTAAGAGCGAAGAATACAAATGTCATATCGCTTATTTGCGAAGATGAAGAGCTACAAAGGGTTGACATTTCTTCAAGCACTGTGTTCTTTACAGTAAAACCAACAATATCAACTGCTGATGCAAGTGCTACATTAAAAAAAGATGTAACTAGCCATACAAGTCCAACAGCAGGAGAAACAGATATAACATTAACTTCAACAGATACTTCGAGTTTGTCAGGTAATTATATTTATTCAATAAAAATAAAATTATCAACTGGATTGATTTACACTTTGGCTGAAGGAACGATAACTTTTATGCAGGAAGTAACAACAAGAGAAAGTTAAAAAATGAAAGATAAAATTACAAAAATCATAGGAGGAAATTAAAATGGGTTCATTAATTGATAGTTCATTAAATTTTGGTTTACAAAATTTTATAATTTGTGCTCAAGATGAAACCGATGTAACTTATAATTATTATGGGTATCAAACAAAAAAAGGTTCTACTTTAATTATGAGAACCAATAAGACAGCTACATCTTTGAAATTTTTTATTGGAACAGGAGATTTTGATACTATCTGGGCAGCTAGAGCAGCAAAAGTATTTGTTTATCCTAGTGCTTTAGTAAGTCCATCGAGATAAAATGAATAATTTTTTTAAAATAAATATTATTCTAACCAAAAACATGGAGGAATACCAAAATGTCGGAATTTAAATTTAAAATAAATCCGTTTGCTAGCGTTGGCGGACAGCTTGTTTCTACAAATGTAGTTATAGCATTTAAAGCTGCTGTAGCTACGCAAGCATCCTTGCCCTTAATCTCTAATGCCAAGGGAGATGCAAGAATTGCTAACGACACAGGTGTCTTATGGGTATGGAGTTTGGATGCTGCCACTGGTCTTTTAACGGATTGGGTTTCTGCTGGTGATATAGTGGATATTGATTGGTCGGTGATTACAAATAAACCTTCTTCTTCTGTAGCAGATATTGATTCTGCTGTTTCTTTAAAACATGCAACAACCGTTCAATTTAATAAAGCAACCGCAGCAGAAATTAGTGGATTAACTGATAAAGCAACTCCAGTTGATGCTGATGTAATTTTGGGAGAAGATTCTGCTCACTTAACTGTTTTTTCTAAAATAAAAATAACATGGGCAAACATAAAGGCAACTTTAAAAAGTTATTTTGATACTCTTTATGAATTAGCTGGTGCAGTATCTTCACACGCTGGTTTAACTACAGGAGTTCATGGCGTAGGTGCTGGAATAATAGCAAAAGTAGCGGATATAGCAACAGATTCCAATCTTTCTGTAGCAGCTCAAGATGCAATTACAAAAAGACACGCTTCAGGTTCAGATAATCAAACTGCATCTGATGTTCCTACAGATGCTTCTGGTGTTACTGTTCAAGACCACATAGACGATACATCTAATCCTCACTCAGTAACTAAAACTCAAGTTGGTTTAGGTAATGTAGATGATAAATCAGAAGCAACTATTATAACAGATGTAAAAGCCGATAGTGATGTGGCTTCGGCTATTTCTCTCAAACATACACAGGGAACAGATTTGGGATTAGATACAGGCGGTACAAATCCCATAACTGCTGCAACAATCAAAGGTCATGTAGATTCAACTTTAAATCCACATTCTGTTACAAAGGCACAAGTAGGTTTAACAAATGCAGAGGATACATCAGATGCAAGCAAACCAGTTTCTACAGCGCAAGCAACAGCAATTAATGCACTTAAACACATAGATGTAATGATTGATGGAAATGGTTTTGTAATTACAGATGGAGTAAAAACTCCTTATAAATTTGTTCCAGTTAGCGGAACAATTAGTGGATGGGATATTTTGGCGAGTAATTCAGATTCTTTTACTGTAGACATTTTATATAATGAAACTTTTAGTTCTGCACCTGCTTCAATTACTGGAACAGGAACAAAACCAAATGTTAGTGCATCAGCAAGTGGTTCAGGAACTAATTTAACGGATTGGGGAACTACTGCATTAGTTAAAGGTGGTATTCTTGCTTTTCAAGTAGCAGGAACTCCAGCAGCAGCTACATGGGCGGTTTTAAGAATTAGGATTAGTTAATGAAAAATAAAAAAATTTATTTGCATACTAAATTTTTATTTTTAGAAATTTTCGCTTATAGAATAAATAAATTTACTTTAGGAATACAGCATTCATTAAGTGATGCGATAGAAATCAGTTTAGGGTATTATAATATAATTATTTTTTATAAAAAAGAAAAATTTTAAAGGAAATAAATTATGTATTATTGGCGAGCTAAAGCAGCAGCAAATTATTCAGATATAACTACAGCAGGTGGTTCTGCGGTTTCTTGGACAAGAAGCGGAAATACAATAACCATAAATAAAGTTGGTCATGGTTTAGTTAATGGAGATATAATAGCGATAACTGTTTCGAGTGGTATAGATGTTCTTCCTTTGGGAGATTATACAGTAACAAAAATAAATGATGATAGTTTTTCTATTACTTATGATGTTTCTGATGTAAAATTAGTTTCTCATTTTAATGGAGCAGATGGAGTAACTGATTATACAGCCGAAACAGGTCAGGAGTTTACTTTTATAGGAACGGCACAATTAGATACTGCTTATAAAGCATTGGGAAGCGCATCTTTGTTATTAGATGGAAATTCTGATGCAGTTTCTTTCGCTAATAGCGATGATGTAAATTTTGGTTCTGGAAGTTTTACAATAAAAGCTAGAATAAGACCAATTTCAGGTGCAGGAGTTTATAATACTATATATGAACATTTTACAGATGGTTCTAATTATCATTTATTAAGAGAAATAAATGGAGAAATTTATTTTGATAAATTGGGTGGAACAGAAATACATATAAGTACTTCTGGAGCAGGAATCACTTCAGGCAATTTTTATGACATTGAGTTATCAAGAAATGGAAATGATTGGAAATTTTTTGTAAATGGTGTTATTAAATATTCAGGAAGTATTTCTACTGCATTGTTAGATTACACTGGTAATCCCTCATTTGGTGGGAGTGCAACTATAGGTCAATGGTTTAATGGACATATAGATGAAACACTAATTATAAAAGGAAGAGCATTACATACTGCTGAATTTACTATTGAAGATTATGAATATTATGCAACAAGCGGAACATGCACCTATACAAATTATGTTTGGTATGATGCATCTCCTGCTGGAAATAAATATGATACAAAACCTGATAGTGATGATGATGTTACAATAGTTTCCACAAATCAATGCACATTATCAGCAAATGAAAGTGCATTAAGTATAACTATAAATGCAAGCACTACTTTATCTTTAGCAACTTTTAATTTAGATGTCGGAGGTTTGACTACAATAAACGGAACTTTAATTATAGGCGCAAGCGCAGGAACAGGATTAACTACAGTTGGTCTTACCGCCAATTCTGGTTCTCATATAAATATGCAAATTACTTCAAAAATAAATAATTCTAGTCATCTTGATATTTACAATTCATCTATTTTTACGACAAATTATACTGGTTCATATACTCAAACTAATAGTGGAAATTATGTAAATCGTTCATTTTTAAATTCTTGGTATAATTTTGTATTAAATGAAGGAGCAACATTAACATTTTATTCAGCAACAAGTGTTCTTACTCATTTAGGGTCAAATTCTTTAATAATAAATGGAACTTTAAATCTGGGCAGCTCGGCAAGTATAGGAGTATCTGCTACAGGAATTATTACTTTTGGCATAAATTCTGACATTACAGGCGCAGCAACATTATTAATAAATGCTACAATTGGTTCTACTATAACAAATAATAAAGCGAATGCATTTAGCTTTACTGGAAGTATATCTTATCGTAACAGTAATACTATAATATTGGCATGGAATTTTCTTAATGTAACAATAGAAATACGAGGAAGTAGTGTTAATTGTGCATATCGATTTTCTTCTGGTACATTAAAATGCAAAGATTTTACAATAAGTAATAATAATACAGGAAATGCAGTCTTAGATTGTTCTGCAAATCCTTCTTTTGAAATAAGTGGAAATATAGATTTGAATGCTGGCACAGGAGTATATACGACTGTTTGGACTAAAGGAACAGGAACAATAACTTTGAAAGGAAGCTCAGGAACACAAACATTAGATTTAGATAATCAAGTTTTAGAAGATATTATTTTAGATTGTGCAGGAGCAGAAAAACAGATAGTAGTCGGTGGAACTACAGATTCTTTAAGCGGAACTGGAGGAACTTTAAATAGTTCAGTTGCAGGAACACAGAGAACATTAATTTGTGCTGGAACTGGAGTTTGTTCTAATGTTACTTTTAAAGACATTTCAGTTGGCTCAGCTAATAAAGTAAATGCAAAAAATAGTTGCACAAATCAAGGAAATTGTTTAGGAATAGTTTTTAAAGACGTGGTAAAATAATGAATATAGATAAAATTATAAAAAAATTGAGAAATCTTCCGCAGTACAAAAATCTTTCGGAGGAAGAAATAGAATTAAAAGCTAAAGAACAAGCCGAAAAAGAAGAATTACTTGGTTCTTTGACTTTTGCTATAAATGATGAAGAAAGAAATTATGCTAAAAATTTGATAGAAAATTATTTAGCAGAAAATAGTGTAGAAACCTTTGCCGATAAAGAAACTTTGAGACAACTTATTGATTTAGAATTGATAGTAAAAAGAATAAAAGAACAATTAAAAAAAGAATACGAAAAAGCCAATCCAGTAACACCATTGCAAATGATTGATGAATTAGAAAAATTAAATGAACAAATAAATGAACTCAAAGAAAAGTTAGGATTTGTGAGAAAGGATGGAGAAGAGCATAGCGGATTTCAAATAATAGAAGATTTAAAATCAAGATTTAAAAAATGGATTAATATACCTGATAATCGGGCTAATTATACTCTCGCTTGTCCAAAATGTGAAGAATTAATTTTAATTAGACGAAGAATTGATAAAGAAAAAGATGAAGTTAAACAACATCCTTGGTATAAATTTGGTGGATTATTATTTAATAAAGAAATTTTTAGGGATTTAAATGATAAAAAAATAACTAAAGACCAAGCAGCTCGTTATTTAGATTGTTCGGTAGATTATATTGATTATATAATCAATACTTATCCTATAGACCAAGATAATACAGAACCAGATGAAATTTAAAATTTGCCCTATTTGTAATAAAGAATTTATAATGAAAAGCAATAATCAAATTTATTGTTCTGGAATATGTAAAGATAAATTTAGATTTAAAAAATATTACAGAACTCATAAAGAACAATGCAAACAATATAAAATAAATTATAATATAAAAAACAAAGAAAAAGTTGCTTTAATTAAAAAATTATATAGGCAATCTCATAAATCAGAAATCCAAAAGTATATGAAAAAATACCGAGAAGAGCACAAAGAAATTATTTCTATTCAAAGAAAAGATTTTAGACAATTGAACAAAGAAAAAATCAGCAAATATATGAAACAATATTCCAAAAAATATCAGAAAATTCTTAATCATAAAATTGCAAAGAATCTAAGAACCAGAATCGGTCTAGCTCTCAAAGGAAACCCAAAATTGAAAACTACAATGAAATTGGTTGGTTGTTCAATTGACCAATTAAAGCAACACTTACAATCACAATTTATTCAAGGGATGAATTGGGATAATTACGGAAGAGGAGATAATGGTAAAAAGCAATGGCAAATTGACCATATTGTTCCATGTGTATCATTTGACTTGAGTAAACCTGAAGAACAAAAAAAGTGCTTTCATTATACTAACTTACAACCATTGTGGAAATTAGATAATTTGAAAAAAGGAAATAGATAATGTATAAAAGATTAACAGAACAAGAATTAGAATTTA
>Ga0265297_10011297_pt1 | contig 10960 bp, 9 predicted proteins | sample Munlanlwell13791_FD_192502 | JGI IMG/M metagenome (GOLD analysis project Ga0265297, IMG submission 192502) | Leachate microbial communities from a municipal landfill in Southern Ontario, Canada - Leachate well 137-91 | ecosystem: Engineered > Solid waste > Landfill > Unclassified | place...
CCAAATACATTGTATTATGTGCGTGCCTATGCATCTTCGTATAATGAACTAATTTACGGAGATAATATCATTTTTAAGACCCGACAGACAGCTCTTTCTGTTTCTGCTCCTACTTTAAGTAATATAACTACAACAACAGTTGATTACAGTGGAATTGTAACAAGTGAACAACCAACGCTTATCACTAATAGAGGTGTTTGTTGGAGTAAAAGCAGTATTCCAACCACAGAAGATAATAAAACTAGCGATGGAATAGGAGATGGCACTTTTACCGCTTCAATTACAGGACTTAAAGCCAGCACGACCTATTATATTAGAACCTATGTAACAGACAATGAGGGAACGGTTTATGGCAATATAGTTATGTTTAAAACAAGTGATCCAGCTATTTTGGGTGCACCATCTGTGAACACGTTGTCTGTCACTAAATCAGGCTCAACTAACCCAAAAATTCAAGGTCAAATTATTAGCGAAGGAAATGCCGCAGTTACTTCATATGGTTATTATTGCTCAACATCTGCAAATCCTACAGAAAGTAATAGTGTAACATGGGGTTCTAATACTGGTACAACTACCACGTATAGCATGTCAATTTATTCACTGACATCCGGGGTTACTTATTATGTTAGAGCTTTCGCTAAAAATAGTTTTGGTACTGGTTATGGTAATGTGATTATTTATGTTCAATAAAATAAAGAAAAATATTTAATCAGTAAAAGTAGGTGAAAGTCAATATACCTAGCCCATAACACATTGACTTCCGCTCCCCTCTTTTGTTCCCAATAGCTATTGTCCGCTTTCACTTTGTCTCCCGATAGCTATCGGGATGGCGAAAGTGAAGCTCCCCTGCCTGCGGCAGGCAGACGCAAACGAAACATTCCGTGTAACGGATACCGCAGGTGTGAATAGTCATGGTTGTTAGGGACAAAATATTGTAAATTAAAAAAAAGACCAAAGAAACAAGCTATTTAAAGACCTTCCCGGAGGTAATTTAATTCAATACCCACCTCTGTCGTCGTACGCAGAAAAAAGGATTGTCCTGAAAAACAGAACAATCCTTTTTGTTTAGTTAGATTTTCATCCCGATATAGAACACATAGCCGTAATACGCTTTGTACAGATCGTATAAGCGGGCTTCCTGCTGCAGATAGGCTACCAGTTCTTCGGCAGAATTATTACCGGCATACTTTTTCAGAAAAGCTTCCTGTACCGCGACTTGGGGGACATAGAAATGTTCCGTCCAGCATTCTTCGGGCAGGATAAAAGTGGCAACCGGAATATATCCGGCTTTTTGCATTTGTGCTAGCTTAGCCGGAATCGTGTCTATCTCCGGATAAGCATCCATCCAAAATGAATCGATTTCGGCCGGTCGCTCATCGGTAAACCACGAAGCCTCTGTAACAGCAATATAGCCACCTGTTTTCAGGAATTTACGCCACTCGTTCAGGCCCCGTTCAAAACCGATATTATAGATGGCTCCTTCGGACCAGATCAAATCCAGTGACGATTGCTGAAAAGGAAGATTATCCATCGAACCGGTTATGCCTTTAACCCGATCCTGAAGATTCAGCCTGGCTGCATTCCCGTTGAACCGGTCGATAAAAGCGGGAAACAAGTCGATACCCGTTATCTCTCCCGGTATCTGTTGTGCCAGCACCATTGTCTGACCACCTGTTCCGCAACCAATATCGGCAATCCTGGATTTGTTGGTCAGATGATGGATAAAGCCTAATGCTTTCAGGGTTACTTCGGGGCTACCGGGTCCCTGACGTTCGACGCCTGAAAAATATTCGCAGATTAAGTTTAAATCGAATTCGTGAATTGATTGATTATCATTACTCATGATGTTTACATGTTTAGCATTGAAGCCGTTTTGAGAATATACAATATTCTTAGCCGGCATCAAATTGTTATTAATAAATGGATATGAAAATAACCCGGGCAAGAATATGCCTGAGTTTTATTAATGGATAACCCCGGTGGAATACCAGCGGTTATTTACTTCACCAAATCCGTATTAAGCTTAAACATCCAATGGTTTTAGAGAATACAAAGGTAAGGATTATTTGAGAATACTGATAAACTTACCCGTAAAAAAACAGAAAGCCGGCACTTCAACTTCGTTTAGGGTCCGATTTATAAATATACATTAAATTTGAAACTAAACAGACAGTCGCACCGTTATATGCGCTTAAAGGGATGATTACAGGTCATTCAATCGTTAGCAAAGAAATGAATTCCTGTCGATCCGGTCGTTCAGATATACTAATTTTAACTCGTAAAAAATGAAAAAGATATTATTAATAGGAGCAAGTGGCTTTGTCGGTTCAGCCATTTTAAATGAAGCCATCAACCGTGAATATAAAGTAACTGCTGTAGTACGTCATCCGGAGAAAATTATATTGAGTAGTGAAAATCTCACCGTGATAAAAGCGGATGTTTCATCGGCGGAAACAGTTGCAGAGCTGTCAAAAGGTTTTGATACGGTTGTCAGCGCTTACAATCCGGGCTGGACAAATCCGAATATTGCAGAAGAAACAGCATCAGTTTACAACTCCATTCTGGTCGGTGTGAAAAAAGCCGGAGTGAAACGTCTGCTGTGCGTGGGTGGGGCCGGATCGTTGTTTTGCGCTCCGGGAGTACGCTTAATGGAAACCGGAGCTATACCGGAAGCATTTATGCCTGCAGTAAAAGCACTTGCCGATTTCTATCTCCTCACATTGACGGGTGAAAAAGAAACAGACTGGGTGTTCTTTTCGCCGGCAGGAAGCATTGCAGTAGGAGAACGTACCGGACAATTCCGTTTGGGAAAAGACGATCTGATTGTTTCAAAAGATGGAAACAGCAATATCTCCGTGGAAGATTATGCCGTGGCAATGATGGATGAAGTGGAGAATAAGAATTATCATCGTGAACGTTTTACCATTGGATACTGAGAATAATATTTATCTGAGACCAATTGACAGGGTAAAATCATTGTTGCTGCTTAAGGAATAAAAAGTTTTAGCCGCACTTAACAACATAGCTTTCGGGAATTCCGAAGGCTATGTCTATTTACGTTATAATGTGGATAATTAAAAATTCAACGGATATGTGAAATGAAACAATTAAAATATGCTATATTTGCAGCAGATGAAAATATTGTCGGAATCTCCTGCAGCAAGAAACATTTTATATGAAAAATGAATTAAACATCACGCTACCCGAATGGGCTTTCCTCGATGGAACTTCACACCTGGGTGATACATTGGAGGATCGTGTATTATTACAACATATTCAAAGTTATACTATTCTGGAAATGCTTTTAATAACCGGAGATGAATATAGTATTAACCCTACTCTGAGAACAAAAGAATTCAACTATACAAATATCCTTGGAAAAGATGAACGTCACTTGTTGGTGGTTCATTTTAGTCTGGCGGGTGAAGTGGAACTAAACTGGATAATGGACAGAGCGATTGAATTCTTAAAGCTGTTTATGGATTGGGATGATGCCAGTCTTATTATTGAAGAAACATCGAAGGATAATTAAAATAAGCACTCAACAATTTATAAAAACTCCCATTAATCTGCTTTTTTCCGCGTTCCATTGATTTATTTTAAAATATAAAATTCAATTATTCATATACATATAACATATATAATGACTTATGGATATTGATTTTCAGGTTTTGAATGAAGCAGTAATCTGTACTTTTTTTCATTCAAGCATTATTGTTGTAATTTAGCGCTGTAATCAAATAATTGAAATCATGATAAGACAAATAATACTACTCTCGGTTTTAGTCGCTGGTCTTATGCCTTGTTTCGGGCAAAATCGTACAGAAGTACCACCATCTGTGGATCTTCAACTATACGATATTATTCAACAGATTTCATCCGACCGTATCCGGAAAGATGTTATAACGCTGGCAAATTTTGGTACACGGAATACATTTTCCGATACAATATCAAATACCAGGGGAATTGGCGCAGCTACCAGATGGATTAAACACCGGTTCGACAGTATTTCAACGCAATGCAACGGGGGTCTCGAAGTTTTTTATCAGGATAACCGGATAAAGAAAGGAGAAAATAAACGCATTCCGCGTGATGTGTTGGTCAAAAATGTCATCGCTGTTCAACGGGGTAAATTACATCCGGATAATTACATTATCATATCGGGCGATATCGATTCACGGGCGAGCGACGTAAACAATGCTGAAACAGATGCACCCGGAGCGAATGATAATGCCTCAGGACTGGCGGGAGTGCTCGAAGCTGCACGTGTTTTATCAAAATACCAGTTTAACAACAGCATAATCTATGCAACATTGTCGGCAGAAGAACAGGGATTGTTTGGTGGCGAAGGTTTTGCCGCCTTTGTAAAAGAAAAAGGATGGCACATACTGGGAATACTCAATAACGATATGATCGGAAACATCGACGGAATTGATGGAACCATTGATAACCGTAGCTTCAGGATTTTCTCCGAGCCGGTACCTCCAACCGAAACTGAAACAGAACGAAACAGCAGGAGATATATGGGAGGTGAAGTTGACGGAATATCCCGACAACTGGCCCGGTACGTATTTAAAATGACCACAGCCTATATGCCGGAAATGAAACCGGTTATGATTTACCGTCTGGATCGTTTCGGGCGCGGTGGTCAACAGAGGCCTTTTAATGATGCCGGTTATGCAGGAGTACGAATCATGGAAGCAAACGAAAACTATAACCGTCAACATCAGGATATACGGGTGGAGAATGGTATAAACTACGGTGATGTTGTTTCAGGAGTAAATTTTGATTATGCAGCAAAAATTACTTCTGTAAATGCGATTACGCTGGCAGGTTTGGCTTTGGCTCCACTTCCACCCGCTCATGTAAAAATTGGTGGGGCGGTGTCTCCTTCCACAACCCTTGCATGGGATAAAGCTGATGATTTGAATTGTATCGGATATAAAATATACTGGCGGGATACAACTTCTCCGCAATGGCAGTATTCAAGGTTTGTAGGGAAAGTAAATAGCTTTAAACTGGAGAATATCATCATCGATAATTATTTCTTTGGTGTGGCAGCTGTAGGAAAAGATGGCAATGAGAGTCTGATCGTTTTTCCAAATGAAATGATCAGGTAAAAGTAATAACTCAACAACAAAATTATGCAAAATAACACCCAGATAAAATGTCCGAACTGCGGGACATCCATCGATGTACAGGACATTCTGGCCCATCAATTGGAAGATGAGATTCAGCTGAAATATCAAAACCAGTTAGCCGAAGAAAAGAAGAAATACGATGCCGAGTTTCAAAGTCTGAATCAGGCCAAAGAGCAATTTGAGCAAAAGAAAAAACAGGAAAACGAACTTTTTCAGGACCGGTTGGAGAAACAACTGAAAGAAGACAGAAAATCCATAGAGGAAAAACTGAAACTAAAATTCAGAGACGAACAAGCCGAACAGTTCAACGCCTTACAAAAAGAACTGAATGAGAAATCGGAACAGGTTAAGGAACTCAACCGCACCAAAGCCGAAATTGAAAAGCTGAAACGGGAAAAGTCGGAACTGAAAGAAGTAGCCGAAGCCGAAGCGCAGAAAAACCTGAACGAAACCCTGCTGTTGGAAAAAGAAAAAATCAGGAAACAGGAAGAGGATAAAAACGAATTGCGATTCAGAGAACTTCAAATGCAATTGGAAGCGCAACGGAAACTGACCGAGGAAATGAAACGGAAACAGGAACAGGGTTCCATGCAGTTGCAGGGTGAAGTGCAGGAACTGGCCATAGAAGAATGGCTGGCTGCGCAATTTCCGTTGGACTCGATTGAGGAAATTAAAAAAGGGGCGCGTGGAGGAGATTGTATTCAGATAGTCAACACCCGTTCGTTGCAAAATTGCGGAACAATCTATTATGAAAGCAAACGAACCAAAGATTTTCAACCCAGCTGGATTGAAAAATTCAAGGCAGATATTCGTGAAAAAGGAGCCAATATCGGTGTGCTGGTAACGGAAGTGATGCCTTCGGATATGGACCGGATGGGATTGAAAGAAGGTATCTGGATTTGCAATTACGATGAATTTAAAGGACTTTGTTCGGTGTTGAGGGAATCGATTATCCAAATAAGCGTGGCTGTCAGTTCGCAGGAAAACAAAGGCGACAAAATGCACATGCTCTACGATTACCTGACCGGGAATACCTTCCGATTACAGGTGGAAGCCATTGTGGAAGGTTTCACACAAATGCGGGCCGATTTAGAAAGTGAAAAGCGTGCCATGCAAAGTATCTGGAAAAAACGCGAGAAACAAATTGAAAAAGTAACGGTGAACACCATTGATATGCATGCTTCCATCAAAGGCATAGCCGGTAATGCCATTCAGGCGGTCAAATTACTGGAACTGGAGGAAGGAGATATTGTGAGTGAGGAAGAGTAAAAAATACAGACAATCGGGGTCAATGGGTAACAGCATTTAAGTTGTACTTCCAATAATAACTTAAAATCGGTTTGACAAAAACGGATACTTGTTTACGAGTTCCGTTTTCTTTTTTTCCGTACTTTCTTTGAATTTGAGGAATTCCACCGATCCGGGATGTAGCGGACGATGGGACAAACCGGCATTTAATTGTTCCAGTTCTTTCATAAGTTGAATTGTTTCCGGTGAGAAATAAGTTTCCGAAAAGCGGCTCCAGATATAATCTACGGCTACATCCGAGGGATGCATCATATCCGAAGCATAAAAACGATAATCGCGCAATTCGTCCAGTTGAATTTCGTAGGCCGGAAAATAATGCACCTGTTGGAATTGCTCCTGAATTTCAGCAATTGCCAGCAACAAAGTACTTTTGCTTAAATTGTTTTCGTGTGCCCCGTCTTTAAAATGACGGATAGGACTGACTGTAAAAATAATATGCAGATTAGGAAGAAGCGCCTGAAGTTTGAGTAATAATGCTTTATAACCGGACACAATTTCGTCAACGCTCAGTCTCCTTCTCACAAACCGGTTGGCTGGTAATTTATGACAATTGGAGACCACGCTCCCACTCTCTTTTTCTTCGAAAACCCACGCAGTTCCAAAGGTAATAAGTAAGAAATTCGTTTGTTGAAAAGTAAAACTTGATGCCAGTAAACGATCATTTATTTTATTCAGACATCCTTCGGCGGAGATATCCGAGAACAGGCTGCTATGGGAAAAACTCTGCCAGATTGAATTATTTTCGAAAAGATCTTCCGTTGTAAACCGTTTATTTTGAAGGATTAATTCAATACTGTTCAAAATAGAAACCGGATTGTAAAGCACACCGAACGGATTGATATCAGTCTGAAAATAAGCGTTCGCCATTTTTCTGCCAATATTATCCGAAAAACAGGAACCCAAAGTCATCACTCGACTTTCGTACATGATTTCTACCGCTGAATGGGGAATATCTATTTGTGTTTGGAACATAAAGCTGTATTAAGACTGTAAGAGCACGAACAAAAGTAGAATAAAAAAACAGAAACACAAAAAAAGCCCCGGAGTAACCGGGGCTTAAATAAAACAATAAAATTGAATTTATTTTTTTGCAGGAGTTGCTTTTTTAGCTGCATCTTTGCAACATGCTTTTCCATCTGCTTTTTTAGTACAGGTTTTAGCATCTTTGGTGCAGGCTTTTTTGTCGGCAGTTCCGGCACAACAAGCTGTTTTAGCTTTTGCTGGTGCTTTTGTTGTTGCAGTTTGAGCTGTTACCGATGCAAATGATACAAATATCGCAACAAGCGATAACATAATTACTTTTTTCATTTTGTTTAAATTTTAAATATTTGTTTAATTGTTTAGTTTTAAATAAATCTGGAAGTATGAAGTCTAAAGATCAAATTACAAGAACTCTTTTCCTGGCCAGTATTTCTCTTCCGGACAGGGAAAGTAAATCGTTTGGAGGAGGATAATTCGTTCGAAAATCCAACTGTTGGTTACTTTTCAAAACCAGCATGGATGAATAAAGTAAATCAATACATTTTGCCGAAATATTCTTAAATCCATCCAGGGGGTTGATTAATGGCGTATCAACAGTCACTCGCATAAAGAAACACTTCTTTGAATGCTCATTTACAGTCTGACATGTTATTTTTTCCTGTACCGGTTCCTGTTGGTGACAACAACTCTTGCTTTTTGACTGAATTTTCGGAAGGAATAATACCGATTCAGGCTCTGTACTTTCAAATGCTTTGATATGACAAGCTTTACAGCTATATTTCATGACGTTATAACCTGTACCTGCAAACAAAAAGTAAGTTGCAGACAAAATCAGGAAAATATATTTAAGCATTTTTGCCATAATAATTTATGCAAATATAAATACATTCATTATTTCTCCAGCTAAATAAACCAATATTTGATATACTTTTAACACTATTCCTAAATTCAATCGTTTTTAGCAGCTCATTTCTCCGGCATTTTTCATCGCTGAAAGCAAATTATAAGACCCTTTAATGACGACTCTTGAATTTTCCGTGTCAAAACCTTCCGGTAAAACCACTTCGATGTAGTTATTGTTCATAAGACCTTTTTGCACTTCGACCATGCGATATTCAGTCATTGATTTAGCATTTTCAACCTTATTTTTATCAAATACAAAAATATAGTCTTTATCTTCGAAACTAACCACCGCATCTACCGGCAATGTGTTGACCTGTTTAGCCTTTGATTCTATAATACAGTTAACATACATTCCGGGCAAAATGTTTCGACAAAATCCTGTAACCCTTGCATAAACCTTATAGGTTTTGTCATCATTAATCGATTTCCCGGTTTGATAAATAACCGCTTCGTGTTGTTCTGTTTCATTATTAATAAAGAAATGTATTTTTTGATCCCTGGCAACCTGATCGGCATCCTTCTCGAAGAGAGTTAGCTCGAGAAAAAGATTATCGGAATTCACTATCTCGAACAAGACATCGGAAGATGAAACCGATTTTCCAATACTTACATTTATCGCTTTCACATAACCCGAAATAGGCGAATGCAAGGCAACGGAACGGCTTATATTGTCTTCGGTGAGATTGGCCGGATTTATTCCTATCAGTTCCATTTTTTGTTTTAAGGCATTCACCATCGATTTCAGATTTTTATAATCCGCGGTAACCAGTTGAAGGTTTTTTTGAGAATAAACATCATCTTTGTAAAGCTCTTTATGCCGTTTGTATTCAGCTTCGGCATATTCCAATTTGTTTTTTGCTTCCAGATAATTCTGCTGTATGTCAATAAATTCCTGATTTTCAATAATGGCCAATGTTTGACCTTTCCGTACTGTACTGCCGGGAACAAGCGAAGTGCTTTTGACAAATCCGCCCATAGGCATACAAACCGTTGCCAGGTTCTGCGGAGCTACGGAAACTACGCCGTTCACCTTTAACGTTCCGCTCATTGAACGCATCTCAATCGCACCGGTTTCAATATTGGCCAGTTTTATCTGGTCATCCCGCAATTCAACGATATCTGCGGGGAGATTTTCTGCTTCTTTTATTTCAGCTTGTTTTGCATTGCCGCACGATACCAAAGCAACCATGCATGTTGAAATCAAAACGATGGATTTAAAATTATATTTTGTCATAATTGTATTGTTGATAATTTATTGTTAATGGAAAAGATAAATTTAAAAGGTCTTTCCTGTTATATATTCAATATTTATAATGGTTTGATTGTAACTGTTGAGCGCATCCAGATAGTTGAGTTTAATACTTAGTGTCCGGCTTAGATTTTGAATATAATCCAGATAATCCATAGCTCCTGCCCTGTAACTTTTTGTTGACTGATCAATAATGGCATCCGCTTCGGGGATTGCTTGTTTTTCATAATAATCCAGGCTCTTGGCGTATTTTGCAAAATCGCCCAATAATGACCGATAAGTACCCGAGACCGATTTGATATAGTTTTCGGAATTTACCTGCGTCACTTTTTCTTTTATTTTTGCAGCCTTGATATTGGCAGCATATGAACCAAAAAACAACGGAATGGAAACACCTACCTGAATACCGCTGAATCGATCATTAGGTCCAAAAGTGCGTGGGACACCGTTTACTTCCTGAGAACCCAATATCGTTTGGTTGTAATAACCAATGCTTAAATCGGGTAACAGTTGACTTTGTTCTACTTTGCTTTCCAAATGAGAAACTTCAATCTGTTGTTGTTCATGCATAACCGAAGGATTTTGAAGCAACGATGCATCATCAACAGTCGGGACAAAATCAAACCGCACCAATACCGAATCGGCAGGAAGAATGGCAGATCCGGTATTTAAAAGTGTTTGCAGCTTTTGAATCCAATTCACAAGATCTGCATTGATTTGCTGTACCTGGTTTTTCGTTTCCATGCTTTGCGAACGGGCCGAAATCAATTCGAGACGGTTTGTTTCACCCACTTTCATTCTTAGTTCCGCAGCTCTCAGAAAACCGGTGTATAAAGAATCCTGCCAGACAAACAATTTTCGTTTCGATTGCAGGTAGGCAAATTCCCGGTAAATCTGTTTCACCAACGTAGCTATCTCAAGTCGCGATGACATCAATTTCAATTCACTACCCTTTACATTGGCAGAAGCCAACTTACTTTGATTCATGTATAGAGTAGGAAAAGAAAAGGATTGTGATACAGTAAAGCTATTGTCTTTTGAATAAGAATTAAACTGTCCGTACTGACCTTCGACAGATGTCTTGGGGATATTCCACGCCGCACCTTTCAAAGTCTTCTGAACATCCACAGCATAAACAGAAGAACGAACAGACAAATTACTGTCCAACGCCATTTGAATAGCCTGTTTTAAGTCAAAAACCTTTACTTCCTGCGCATTTGTTTTGCTAAAACCGGAAGAACTCATTATGAGGAACAAAACAAGGGTCAATGCTTTTGCAGATTTTCGTTTAAACGTAGGCCGAAAGCTGCGCGTACTAAAGAAAATATAAAAGACCGGCAGAATAACCAATGTCAAAAATGTTGCCGTGATAAGACCG
>Ga0265297_10011298_pt1 | contig 10959 bp, 10 predicted proteins | sample Munlanlwell13791_FD_192502 | JGI IMG/M metagenome (GOLD analysis project Ga0265297, IMG submission 192502) | Leachate microbial communities from a municipal landfill in Southern Ontario, Canada - Leachate well 137-91 | ecosystem: Engineered > Solid waste > Landfill > Unclassified | place...
CCGCTTGAGTTTGAGCATCTTGCCCTGTTCCCATTTCAAACTGCATTGCATTTAGATAGGATTGTTCATAACTTCCGATGGCTACTTCACTGAGCAATTGAGTCGCAAAATAAGGGTCAGGTATTCAATCTTCACTTTTTATAACTCCACAAACCAACCCTGCTGAAAGATTCAAATAATTTGCAATACTGCTTTGAGTATGTCCGTCTTTAAAAGCTCTGATAATAGCACAATTGCGTTCTTGTTTCGATCCTATATCGTTAAAGTGTTCATGCAGGGGTTTTGCCCTTGCCATTTTTATTTCTTCATTTTCAACGCTGATTTTACGTTTTTGCTCCTTATTCAGTGCATCCAATTCTTCTTCGCTCAACTCCGTTTCTAAAAACTCTATTAGTGTTTGGGGCAAAAAGTCATGGATCAATATCGTTCCTTTTGCACAGGGAATAATCTCACTGTTTCCAAAGAGAGTTGATGAAAGGGTATAGGGGTACTCGCCTATTTTATTTGAAAGATCCGCTTTAATTGGATTATTTTCTATGTAGCGCAACAAGAGATACAAGTAGTCTTCATTCAACACATACCATGATCGAAATCGACCTTGCCATAAGTGACCGACACGTTTCTCTTTTTTATTGAAATAGATAGCGTAATAGCTATTGACCTGTCTCATCATTAGCGAAAGATTTTCTTGTTTGGTTTCGAGGAGAAGATGATAATGGTTGTCCATCAGGCAGTAGTCATGAACGATTACATCGTATAACTTGCATGCTTTACAAAGTATCTGCAGAAACTTATCTTTATCCGCAGATGATGTAAAAATATTTGAACGTGCAACCCCACGATTGAGCACATGATGATAACCCGCCATATCCAAACGTGGACGCCGTCCCATATTTTACCTTTCTGTCTTTTATTTATTTTAGGTCAGTATAACCAAAAAGTGAAGATTAAATACCTGACCCCTATTTTATGACCCCTATTTTGTTAAAATTGCTGACATTTAATTTGGGCATGATGCATTAAAGTCTACAAGACCGTTAGTTTTTAGGGTTATAAAATTTAATAAATCGTTGATTGCTTTTTGATCACTTTTATCTTGGAATCGCAAAGTTAAATTATTTTTGTAAAAAATTAAAAAATTTTTATTTGTTTCAATACGCATTAATATATCACAGTTGCTTTTTTCTAAATTATATAAACTTTTTACGCTTTTTATATTTGATAGAATTGATCTGATTTGCTTTTTATCTTGAGTCGCTTTAAAAATATAAATTTTGGATGTTTCCATATCTTTTACAACAATGCTATCTTTTATTTTTATTTCATACTTTGGAATATAGTAGTTATCTCTTTTCTCCTCATCTAGATACATATTTAATTCATCATTAGTAATAATTTTTGCTTGATATTGAATTCGTTCATAAATTTTATGATAAGAGTAGATATATTGTCCTATATAGATAAGCATTAGAGGAATCACCAATCCATATAAATTCGTTCCTACATCAATTTTTTGTATAAAAATACGTACTGCTGTAATTATAATTGCAAAACCTATTGAGATTTGTAGTAAAACGAAATAATTATTAATAAAGTCCAATAAAAACCATACGATAGGAAAGATCAAGATAGAAATAACTACAGTAAAAATTGCAAGTTTCTGTTTATTATAATCTATATTAAAATCTTTTTTAGTCATTGAACAGTTCCTTTTTTTATGCTCGCTACATCTTGTTGGTATTTGCTATTTGCCTCTTTAGCTTTATTATATACATCATAAATAGTGTAAATTGCATTTAAATTTGTAATCGATTTTGGCAATCCAGGATAACCAGTGGCATTAATTAATGCGTCTTTTGGAAGATCAGACGCACTCGTATTATATGCATCTTTAGCAAGACCTGTACCCCATAGCAATATACCTATTGGCGGTTCTGTCACAAATCCACCTATAGCGATTGCACCAGAAACAGCTGAATCAATATTTTTCATTTTAATATTTGGGTCATAACTGGAAATGTATTGAGCATGATCGGGATTAAATACTTGGCTTGACCCACCCTTGTTATAATCTACGAACCTCTGCCCCGTCCCTTCTGAAAGTAAAAGCGCTTTAACAGTTTTTACGTTTTCATCCTTTTTCGGTCTTCCACGATTTCCAAGTGTTTCAAGAAGCCCTTATTACTATGGCAATTTCTATTTGCCATTCTTCTACTCAAAAAGTAGCCTGTCCCCTTTTTCTCTTTTGTGCCTGATGGAGTCTGCGTATTTTTAGTATCAGGTTTAGGGTCTTTGGTTGCAGAGGTGAGTCCAATATTGGCACCGACACTAAATCGGCTCTGGCTGTTATAGTGGGTGTCAGTCAGGTTCTCTGTTGTGAGGGTGAAAATTGCCGACAATTATTTTTTCTTTCTACTTTTACGAATGCCGAAATATATAACCAAAGAAACAACCACAGCGGCACTAAGCTTAACCATAGCGCCATTTTCCCAAACTTTTTGATCTAAGCTTCCATATAGAACAATAGCGATTAATGGTAATGCCAAAATCATTGTTAAAAATTTATCCAGTAGTTTTTCTGTTGAACTTTCTTCTTTTGATTTTTCACCCAGCTTATCTTTCGGCCATGTCAAATCGCCAAATGGGCGAAGACGATAGGTGTCTGCTTGGGCAGTATATCCACCAAATGCAGCGACTATTATACCAATCCAAAAAATTAAAAGCTTAATCCCCCCCGACCAAAAAACATACTCTTTGAATATAATTGGTAACGCAACAATACTTACACCTAATATAATTAACAAACTTCTGATAACTGGAGTAAAATTGCCATTTTTAATGATTTTCATTTTTTATCTCCTTTAAAATATCCATTGATAGAGTCCTGAATACTTTGGGTAATTTCATTATTTTTTGCCAGTTCTGCTGTTTCATTAACAAACAGTGATGCTGATTGATATCGATTTGAAACTCCTCTTGAAATCAAATCAAACAAAGTATCAGTTGCTGCTTTCCCCAGATTCGGTCTCACCAGTTGTTCCAAAGCACCACTACCAACACTGACCCATCCCGTTATTCCTGAAAGGCCAAATGATGCGACAGCCCATGGATCGCGTTTATCTCGTTCTTAAGCTCCAGCTTGGGAATGCATACTTATATCTGTGTTATTCAACATCCTGCACTTCTTACATGCAAGCTTTTATATGCGTTCCAAACGAGGACGTTGGGAACGAGGAAAAATGCGATGCTGTTGGCAGTGAGTTCACTGTTGTCAGCATTGGTGCTGCTGATCGCTCCGCCGATGAGATCGATACTGTCTGCGTTGACGTGGTATCCCCCATCGCCTGCAAACAATCCCGATTGCTCGTTGACACCGAGGTAGTCTCCGTTGCCTTTGGAACCGTTGGCTCCGCCACCGACTCCCCATGCAGTTCCTATACTCACTTGGACTTTGAGGTTCATGCCGCTCTCATTGCCCGTGCTTTTTTCTTGGTCTTGGAGGCTTTGGATGGTGAGGTTCTCTCCGGCGTCGGCATTGATAGTATTGGCTCTGGCATCGGCACCTGATAGGGTGAGGTTATCGTTGGCTTTTAGATTAATGGTATCGGCGGTAAGATGGGTATTATCATACGCGGTGCTATCTGAGTTTGATTTGCCACGACTGGCTTGTACCCCTACATACGCATATACTCCTATTTTTGCCCCCACTGAGGCACCGACACCCACTTCTACCCCGTATCCGCTTCGTTTACCGTCGGAATGGTCGCTGTTCACTCCCGCATCCAGAAGAATATCTTTTGCCGAATCGAGGCTTAATGTTTTTCCTGCGGTGAGTGTGGCTCCGCTGGCATGGATATCTCCCTCGGTGGTGGTGAGATTGACGTTATTGCCGCCGGTGATAGTGCTCGCTTGCGCCGTACTGTAATTACTGTTTTCCGAACTCTTATTGGTCGTAAACCCGACCCCTGTTTCTACTGAGACGAGACTGCCTTTCTGCTCACCTCCGACAGTATCGTTTAGAGCTTGATCGGCAGTACTGTTAAGGAAACGCTCAGCAGTATCTTTTACAGCTTTGGCAGCTGTGTAGGCATTGGCCGCAACCGCCATTTCCTGCATCGCTTGCAATCTCCCGTCACTCTTGCTCGCCGTATCGATACTATTGGCCAAATCGATAATCGGGGAGCTGACTCGTGCAAAGGCACCGATTTTTAGCGCTTTATCTTCTGTACTCGATATTCCCGTATTATCAGCGGTCGTAATATCAATCGTTTTAGCTTTAATAGTGACATCGTTAGCCGCCATGACGTTACTGGCGCTTTGGGTGTAGGCATCACCTGCGTTTAGATTGACAGTATCTCCAGTGAGAGAGGGAAGTAAGCAACTCATTATTTGATTAAGCTGTTAATTAGCTCAAAAGATAATAAACCAACAAAAAAAATAAATAAAATTGCAAAAAATATGACATGATGCAAATATGACTCATATACATATTCTCTTGTATCTTCATTCCAAATAGAATCTCTAAAAACAATCGTAGTATTAAATCTTTGATCTAATTTTGTTTGTCCAACTTGGTTTATTCTCACTATTCCACGAGTCAAAATATTTTCTAATTGATATATTGTATAAAAATAAACTGCTCTAGCTAAAAGCAGTAACATTTTTGGTCTATTTTTCTCATCGTATGGCACTTTTATTATTCTAATTCGCATCAAGAGCATACCAAGCGTATATCCCTTAACATGGGGCAAAATTGCATAGTTAAACGGATATATAAATAAAACAATTGGATTGTTTATATAAGCCAAAGGTAAAATAAATAGCAAAACATCAATCCACGCTGCCAATATTCTCTTTTTAATTATCTTATGAGCATTTTCTTCACTCATCGATATTTTATTTATCATGTTTCACCTCTATATCTGCACCAATCCCAAGACCAAAATCGACTTGTCCACTTGCACCAATTTTATTTTGATTTACATTTAACTTTCCATCAGCTCCAATTCCTCCAATAGAACCTTTGATCCCTCCCTTTATTGAGAAATCAGTACCAAAAAGTTTTTCAATACTAAATCCAGCTCTTCCGTCAATTGTTTTGTATCCTAAACCACCCTCAATATTAACCCCTTTATCGTCTATATTAGATTTAAAATTAGGGAGTTCAAACTTACCTACTCCCAATTCAGCTCCAAATAGCTTATAATATTCCATAGAAAGCATTGTTAACTCGCTTTCATCTGATTTCAGAAGTGTAGTAAAATCCCCTAATTTTTTATTTGTTTTTTGAATAAACTGTGAAGAAAATTTACCATTCCATTTATCATTATTGGTTCCATAAAACACATTCAGTCTTGGATCACTTTCTCTAAAATAAAACTCCAATTGATGATTGTTAAGAGCATTTAAAAGTGTTTGATTATCACTTCCTAATAATACCTGATTTGCCGCTTGAGTTTGAGCATCTTGCCCTGTTCCCATTTCAAACTGCATTGCATTTAGATAGGATTGTTCATAACTTCCGATGGCTACTTCACTGAGCAATTGAGTCGCGTAACCGCTCATGTCCGCCAATGTTTCGCTTGTGCCGCCTCGGACATGGCTTGTTTCGTGCCCGAGGGTGCTTAGGGTATCGGCTCTATTTTCTGGATTGACATCAATGGCGATCAGGTTTTTATCGGTGGAGCCTTTGGCATCTTGGTAGGTGGTGATAGTCGTGAGCAGTACATCAACTTTTAACCCAGTCGCATCGGCAAGTGCCTGAAGGCCCTCTTTGGTTTTTGGGAGATTGTCGAACTCTCCTTTGGTAAACGCATCGAGTGTGGCGGCAAGTTCCGGATTGGTTTTGATTGCTTCTGCCATTTTATAGGGATCTTTAAAACTGGCTATGGCGTTATCGACATCCATATTTCCTGTAATGATATTACCTGCAAATGCAATAGCGTTAATGGTATTTCCTGCCACTATCTTGGTTGCATTCCCCAGTATGTTTTTACCTGCTTGGATATCTTGGGCGGCTTGGATACCTGTTTGAACTACCGTCAGTGTGGCATTCGCCATTTTTTGCTGATCCGAAAGAAGTACTTTCAGATCAGGGAGTTTTTCGAGTGGTGTATTGGTGTTGGTCATATCGCGGTTAAGGCTTGCGATCGTCTCGTCTGCGGTTTGTCCGGTGAGGGAGAGCTGTTTAGCTTCATCGGTGATGGTGACGGTTCCCTCAGAGATAGCGGATTTGGTAATAGAGGATGAGTTACCGCTTTCATATCCCGCACCTGCTCCGTAGCTATTGGATTTTGTGAAATTAGACCCTCCGCTGAGGGCTATCGCTCCGGCTTGGTAGTCGCTGTGATTTTCTATATCGCTAGTGGTGAGGGTTCCTGTCGTCAGAGAATTTTTATTGTTGTCGATAGCGTTTTGGGAGGAGGAGATGACACCGCCGATAAGGTTGGTATTGTTGGCCACGTTGATCTGAAATCCTCCATCCCCTGCAAACAATCCCGATTGGCTATTGACGCTTTGGTAATCTCCATTCGCTTTTGCGAGGTTAACTCCTCCGCTTCCCTTTTTGTCGCTGATTTCCCATGCCGTTCCGAAACTCACCTGGACTTTCAGGTTCATTCCGCTTTCGCTTTCGGTACCGTGTTCTAAATCCTGGAGGCTTTGGATGATAAGTCCATCTCCAGCGTCGGCGGTGATCGTATTGCCTCTTACTTCCGCCCCTTTGAGGGTTATGTCGTTTTTCGCTTTCAGGTTGATCATATCGCCGAGGAGGAGTGCGTTCTCATATGCGGTACCATCAAAGAGCGATTTGCCGTGTCCGGCTTGCAGACCTACATACGCGTAGATTCCCGTCTGAGCTCCGTAGGATGCCCCCACTCCCACTTCGACGCCGTAGTTACTGTGTTTACCGTCGGAGTGTTCCGTGCTTTTCGCCGCTTCGAGGAGAATATCGTTGACCGAATCCAGAGTCAGGGTATCTCCTGCGGTGAGGGAGGAACCTTTGATGCGGATATCTCCCTCGGTGGTGGTAAGGGTGACGTTGTTACCCCCTGTGATATTGCCCGTTTGAGCGGTACTGTAGGTTGCCGTCTGCGAAGCGTTTGATCCGGTCACGCCTACTCCCGCCTCTGCATATACTAGTGCCCCAGATCCCCCTGAGCCCGGTACTGCGCTGGCGACCTGATAGACATTGGATGCCACCTCCATACTCTGCATCGCCTGCAATCTCCCATCACTTTTCTGGGCCGCTTCGACGTTATTAGCTAAAACGGCAAGGGGAGAGCCTACCCGGGCAAAGGCACCGATTTTAAGGGTCTTGTCATTGCTTTGGGAAACTCCAGTGTTGTAGGAGGCATCGACATCGATACTTTTGGCGACGATATTGACGTCTTTGGCGGCCATCACGTTACTGCCGTTTTGGGTATAGGCATCGCCGGCACTGAGGTTTACGTTTCCTCCCAGAGAGGCTATGTTGCTGCTCACCTGCGTCGCATCGTTGCCGCTATCGTTATGGGCTTCCGCATGGTAACCGCTGAAGCGTTCGGTATCGCTGATGATGACCTTACCGATCGCTTTGTTGTTCGAGAGGTTATCCCCCTCACGGTTCTCTGCCGCGCTCTGGATGGTGAGGTTACGCGCGGCGTTGATGGTGACGTCACCGTTAGCGGCGATGTTACTTCCGATGATACCGATATCGCCTTGGGTCGTCTCTATGGCGAGATTCCCCCCTATGGAGAGCTGCGTAGGGGTGACGCTGTCGCTCGAACCGTTTCCGGTCCCTTTTTTATTATAGACCCCGACGATATCGGTCGGCATATTCGCACTGGCACGGTTATCCAATAGCATCCCTTTTGAACTATTGTATGCGGATGCACTCTCTCCGCTGCGCGCAACTCCCAGGTTGATGTTCTCTTTGGCCAGCAACAGCGCGTTCCCCTCGGCACTCATTTGTGTCCCCTCGGAGGTGATGCTCCCTTCGGTCGCGATAATATTGAGATTGCCCAATGCCGTGAGGGTGGTAGCTTGGGCGGTGCTCGACTCGTAGGTCTCGTTACCCGAGGAGTTTGTATGATTCATGCTCAGCACCGCCGGTGTCATAGCCGCTCCCGCCGCCGCATTGCTCCCCTCGAACTCGCGACTGAGGCTATTCATGAAACTTCCCGTCTCCGGGACATCACCCTTGGCTCCGTTATATGCGCTTTTCATCGCCAAAAGGGGACTGCGGGTGATTCCCATCGATATACCGCTTGAGCTGGATTGGAGGATGTTTTGCTCTGAGAGGGTGTTTTGGGAGCTTTTGAGGGCGATCTCTTTGGCAACAAGGTTAAGATCTTTTCCCGCTTCGAGGTTGCTGCCGACGACGTCCAGCCGCTGATCGGCTTGCATGGTCGTATTGCCGTTTAGGGAGACGATGTTGGAGGCGACGTTTCGGACGCTTTGTGTTCTCTCGTCGCTGTTCGTATCGGATTTGGAGTAAGCGGCGCTGATTACTCCGGCGGAATCGTCGAAATTAAAGCCTGATTTTTTCTCCTGTTTGATGTACGTTTGGCTCGACGTATCTGTAGAAGTGAGGATATTGATGTCATTACCCGCACGCAGGCCGGTACCGTTGTCGGAGATGACGTTTGAGCCTTGTACGGTAATATCGTTACCGCTGTTGATCGAAACGCTTTCGCCGAATAGGGATGAAGCTTGGGAGGTGGAGGCGGCACTTGTAACGTTTTCGGACGAAGATGTGGAACTGAAGAGATCGTCGTTTTCGTCGGCGTCATATTGGAAAGATTTTCCAATGCCGCCGCATGAATCATTATGTCCCCGTCCGCTTCGATTCGAGCCGCTTCATTACGAACAATTCCGGTATCATGAATACTGATAGAACCTGCTGATATAATCTCGGAAGCTTCGGTGTTACGAAGCGTATCCGATGCACTCAGATCGATACTGTTTGAGAAAAAGGGAACAGGCTACATTTTTTCATGCATATTCATCCTTTCTCGGTCTTCCACGATTTCCAAGTGTTTCAAGAAGCCCTTATTACTATGGCAATTTCTATTTGCCATTCTTCTACTCAAAAAGTAGCCTGTCCCCTTTTTCCCTGTCCCCTTTTTCCTCTGTCCCCTTTTTCCTTTTTCCAGAATTATATACAATTTCACAATCATATAATCTCTCAGCTTGTCAAGATTGTTCGGGTTGTTGATAGTTATCGCCTAAATAATCTCTTATATCTCTAATTTGATTATCTCCTTGATCGCTGGATGACTCAAGCGTAACCATCAATGGAAAATCATCAAAAACTAGTTTAAAGCTTTCGCCATTGATGGATATTTCCCAAATAATTAAATCAAAACTGCTTATTTTTGATATTATTTCCCCTTTTAAAATACGTATCAAACTATTTGCGTAATCAGGAAAATCATCCCAAACAATCTTTTCTGTGATTTCTAAACATAAATGGCCAGATGCCATTTTATTAATATTTAACAACTCAATATTCAATTTAAAATCCCAAATCCTTTCCACCAGAACGTGTAGAACTTTTATCTCGTTCTTAAGCTCCAGCTTGGGAATGCATACTTATATCTGTGTTATTCAACATCCTGCACTTCTTACATGCAAGCTTTTATATCCGTTCCAAACGAGGACGTTGGGAACGAGGAATATTATCGCAGCCAGTTCAAAAACTCATTGTGAGGATAATTACACTCTTCTTTGGATTTGGTAACCGTGTCGTATAGCATCGTGACAATTTCATAATCTTTCCCCTGATAAGGGATCGTTTCAAATGTTGTTTTAATCCCGTTTTTACACAACGAATTAACATCATTCGGATGGGGCTTCCATCCATTTTTAATTAAAAGCCCTTTTGCATCTGCTTCCCATTCTTTATTCGATCGCTCAAGATCGACACGGGTTGCAAGCCAGGTAAAATAACCATATGTTGAAAAATTATTTTTCATATTTATGAAGTTTCCATCTAACCTATGTAAAGAGTGAACTTCATTAATAATTTCAAGGTATTTGCTATTATTTTCTTTATTAATTATATATGTTCCAAGAACACCATACACAAATACAATAATAAAGATTACTCCACTTAAAGAATATAAAAGTTGTTTATTAATTTTGATTAAATTTGCCATGTTTTCTCCATATACTACCGTGTTCCTGAGCTATAGCGAAAATATATTAATGTTTTTTCTTTTTGGGGTTTTACTGAAATTTCAACACCGTCTTTATTCATAATTAATGGTCTTGCATTTTTAAGTACCCAACCGTGTGACAAATATATTTTTTTTAGTTCATCTTCACAAAAAGGTTTACTTACTTCAATTCCAATATAACAATTATTTTCGCTTTTGTTTCCATACTCAATAATAGATAATTTGTCATCTATCACCATTAATAAACTTGCCTCTTTTAAAGCAAACCCCAATTTAGTATTTATTGAATCATTGTAAAAAATTATTGCAATAAATCCAAACCAAATTAGCATAACCGAAAAGTAAATACTCTTTTTTTTTAAATACATTTATTCACCTTTTAAAGAGCTACTGCCACCAACACTTGCACTTATTCCCGGTGTTCCAATCCCAGTTTCTAATGCAGTGGTTCCATCTTTAGAAACATTAACTCCTGCACATCCACCAAATGCACATGCTCCCGTTTGCCCACTTAAACCACCTAAAAATTCACTGGTTATACTTGTACGTTCTTTTGTATTGCTATCAATATATCCTATAACTGTATTTGCACCAACTTTTGTAAAAGAGAATTGCCCATCACTCGGAAACGAAGCACTACCACCATAAAAAATTTCACCGTTGTATAGATTTATAGCAATATTACCGTTTACTAATCCTAGTCCAACAGTTAAGTTAATATAATCCGGTCTGGTCGGCACATCCTTGGCGTTATAAGCTCCGTTACTAGCGTTGACAAATGGCTTATTGGTGTAGTCAT
>Ga0265297_10011299_pt1 | contig 10959 bp, 13 predicted proteins | sample Munlanlwell13791_FD_192502 | JGI IMG/M metagenome (GOLD analysis project Ga0265297, IMG submission 192502) | Leachate microbial communities from a municipal landfill in Southern Ontario, Canada - Leachate well 137-91 | ecosystem: Engineered > Solid waste > Landfill > Unclassified | place...
CTCAAAGCACCCGCGGTCCTGGGTAGGACCACTCATTGGCTGCCCATCGAGATCCGTCAGTCGGAACGGGACGGGGGTACCTGAGTCAATGCACGGCGACTCAATGCCTGGTTGCCAGCGGAGGCGGTAATCGTTGTTTGCAGAGTCGACGAAGACTGGGTCGCCAGACAGGTCTGAGGGCGACACGGGCCAGTCCACCGAGTAGCGGTTGTTCGTCGCCCAGTTGTTCATCGAGCCAGTCACCCCGCCAGCTACGGTACTAAACTCCGAAGTCGCAGCTCCATGCGCGATGCAGTTGGATACGAATCGGTCACCTCCAACCGGGGCATCTGCCATGAATATTCCGTACTCACCACCAACAACGGTGCAATTATCGACATTGGAATCTGTCGGCATCCCGACCTGAGTACCAGCAAACCCAATCGCCTTTTCAGTTGTTGGAGACGAGGTGCCATATACGTGCAAATTTACCAGTGAGGCACTTCGGTTCGATAAGTAAAATCCGTTGATAATTCCACCAGCAGTGATGCCATATACACTACTGTCAACTATTGTAGCATACCCGTTGACGCCTGGCAGGTAAGCGCCATAAAAAGCAGCACCACACGACACATCTCTTACCGTTAGCCGCTCAATCAATGGGCTGGCCACAAGTGCGGCCGTTGCTGAGATGACGCCATAGGTTGATCCAGCAAGAGTCCTGGTAACATTCTTGATTGTAACGTCTCGAACGACAACACCTGCACCACTTAGCAGGTATACTCCGATCCAACTAACGCCAGCAGCATCCACAGGGTAGTCGATTAGTATGTCGCCGATCTCGTTGAAATCGGCATTGACGACGAGCGTTTGCTGGTAGACTCCTATTGCACCATTCGCTGTGAGCCAGAAGCCAGCGATGACGTTGCTGGCTCCGCTCACGACGAAAGGCTGCGCCCCGATGTAGCCTGTGACCTTGACCCGGCCTGTCGTACTGCGCACATTGACGTCCCAACCAGTATTCGTCGCTGCAAGCGTGAGGAAGACGCTCGTTGCCGCAGTCCCGTCAAACACGTAGTCTGCCCCGTAGTGTCGCCAGATGACGTTGACGATCCCTGCCGGCGGAGCAAGGGTCTGGTTGGTTTCCGTATAGGGGCCGTACGATTCAACGGTATCCCCGGAGACGAGGGCAGCGAATGCGGTCGCCATCACGGTGTAATCCCTCCCGGTCCCGACCGTGCGGACCAAGCCCAGAGCCGGGGGGGACAACGAGCAGAGAAGAACGACGAGCAACAGGCGCTTCACGGTTGCACCTCCGGGGGCATAGTCAAAGGCAGTGGAGGCTCATCGCCCTTCACGCGCTGGACCTTCCCGTCGATGTAGATCCACCGATGCAACGGCAGGTCGTCAACGCGAAACGAGGGCGGCATGTCCACGTCAGCGGTCGCAAGTGGGGGGCGATTTTCCCCCGGCCCCCATACGTGCCCCGCCCACACGACGGCCACGATCTGGCCGGTCGCCGTGTTGTAGCAGATGGAGTGCTTGTGCACCGGAGCGGGAACCGGCGGGGGTGGAGCACTCGTGTCTCCTGCTTCCGTGGCGACTTGCGCGGGTTTGTCTGGAGCGCCGGCCGGCTTCGTCGAGTCGCCGGAAGACAGACCAAACACTGCCACTCCAACGGCAAGCGCCAGGCCGACTACGGCTCCTGCCACCTTCAGAGAGTTGCTCATCTTGTGTCTCCATCGTTGTAGGACAGGATTCGCACCCGGGGGCTGACCACTGCCGGCGAAACGTTCATCGTGTTGATCACGAAGGCCAGGTACGTCGCATGGGATCGTACCAGCGGCTGCGCCACGACGGTCTCCGTCCTGTCCAGGCTGAGCCGATAACTCGGGACAACCAACGCCCCGACGCTCAGGTAGTCAGCCAGTGCCCATGCCGCACTCGGGACCTCATTGAGTGCGAAGACCTGCACCGTGTAGTCGTAGTCAGCAGACGAGTCCGTCTCTGTGATCGCGATCTCGTGGAACTGCTTCGTCACCGGCAGGATGTAGAGTTTCACTACCGTTCCTGCGACCAGCGGAAGTGGGATCGCTCCCAGGTTCGCATCAGCCGTGACCCCGCCATCTGCCACGTTTCTCCAGAGGAGATCTTGTGCCGCCGCTGCGCTATCAACGACGGTCCCGGTCGCCGTATTGACCGGGATGGTGCTCTGGTTGCTGGCAATCACCACCGGGGAACTGGCGGCCATGAGTGCCTGGCCGAGCGCGGGCCAGAACATGCCGTCGACCGTGAGGCTGTTGCCGCCGTCCTGCACGTTCACAGCCAAAACACCGGCCCCGTTTCCCACTCCGATCTGACCATCAACAGTGAGCACGTTGCCGCCGTCTTGCACGTTCACAGCGGCCGCCCCCGCTGCATTGTCCACGGTCACATTGTGACCATCGGGCAATTGAAGTGCTGACGTAGCAGCCCCGGTCGGAAGCGGGAGCGCTGCGGCGCTTACGGGCTGCGTTGCCTGCCAGAACGTGCCGTCGACCGTGAGTGATGCCCCGTTGTCGTCTACGGACAGAAGGCCCGTGCTGTCGTTCGCCACGGTGACGCGCAGGACCGTGGCCTCTGCCCCGCCCCCGACGACCGTTCCGAAGTCGGTGTTGGTTTCAACGACGGCCAACGTCGCTTCCGTCGCCGCGCCCGTCGGGAGCGGCAGAGTTGCGGCCGATACAGGCAGAGTCGACTGATCGCTTGCAATCGTGACAGGCATGGATGCAGCCATGAGGGCCTGTCCGAGCACGGCCAGTTTTCCGTTGACAAGAGCAAGTGTTGCCTCGGTGGCTCGGGTTATCAGGCTGGCTTCGGTTGCGGCCCCGGCGGGCAAGGGCAGGGCTGCGGCAGATACAGGGACGGTCTGATCCGATGCGATGTTGACCGGCAGCGAGGCGGCGGTGAGCGCCGTTCCGAGTGCGGGGATCTTGGCGTCGATGCTTGTGGTATCGCCTGCGATGGTGTCGAGGTTGCCGCCCGACTCAAGACACACGCCCAAAAGGGTCACCTCTGTTGCGAGGGTGGTGCAGGTCGCCTCGGTGCAGACCCCAGCGAGGGTCACCTCGGTCGCTACCTTGCCGTCAATCGAGGTTGTGTCTCCTGCGATGGTGGCGAGCGAGGTATTGCCGGTTCCCTGCAAGGTCGCGGTCGCAGGATCCGCAGCAAGGATGCCTGTGTCTGCGTCGATGGTAGTCAACAACGCCGTCTGTGCGTCCTGCTTTGCCGCTGTCGCAGCTCCGACCGGCAGTGGCAATGCGGCCACCGACACATGCAGCGCACCGGCCGTGCTCTGGAGGGCGGCCCCAGTTCCGTCGCTCATGGTGCATTCGACGATCGGCCAACCCGTGACCAGGTCGAAGTCGATCGTCTGGTAGGTCTTGCCGGTTTCATCCCACACACCCTGCAACTTCACCAGCTGCGCATGCGCCGGGGATGTCAGCGCCATGACCACCATCGCCGCGAGCAATGCAAATCCTGTCCTCATGGAATCCTCCTAGTTTGCGGCCCCATGATACAGGCAGATCGGGTGTTGGTCAATCCCGACGAAAGGGGGTCAGAGCCGGCACCGGAAGGCCGGCCCGCCTGGCTGCGATTTCGAGGACCGTGGTTTTGAGCTCATAGGCGGCTTCATCGACCTGCCTCCCGGGTTTCAGATCGGGGATGGCTTCGGCGGCCTTGCGCACCAGCATGTCGATTGCCAGTTCAAGAATCATCTGGTGATCCGACATGCAGCAGGGGCACACCCACTCACGCCTGCCCTTGCCAGCGGGGCGATCCCACACCATCGCCCGGCCGCAAGCGGGGCAGTTCTCGCACGGGCCCGGGTCGGTTCCGCACCGGAGGCGCTTGATAGTGCTCATCGCTTGCGCCGCTTGATCGGCTTGCTTGCCGCCTTGCGACCGACCGTCACGTACCAGTCGCCGAACCCCCGGAGGTTCTCGGCCAACTCGACACCTCCAAACTGCCACGTCGACGCATCGCCATTGCGGTTGATTGTCGCGGCAATGAGGATCATGCAGGCATCCGCACAGGCCTTGTCCTCGATGCAGCGGTGCGAGCGGTGCAGGTAGCGGCGACCGTACCAGTGCCGTCGCCACTGGCTTCCGCAGAGGTAGGTCTTCCCGTCCGGCCCGAGCGGGGCGTTGCAGTGCGGGCATGTCTCAGTCATGGGCGTCCTCCGTCGGCTCTGCGGTGATGGCACACAAGTAGTTCCTGCACTTCAGGGACCGAAAGTACCCACCCTCGGGCATCGCTTCCAACTTGTACCCCTCTGGCGATTCGCGGCATTCGCACGAGCCATCCGGCATGATCATCATGAGCCGGCACGGCCCCTCTTCGTTGCCACACCGGTCTCCGATGAATCGGATCGTCACCGCCGTCTGCCCAGGATTGGAGGTCGGGGCCTCTGCTTTCATGCCGAGTGCGGATCGCACTTCGATTGTGCAGGCACGCAGGCGTTGCAGTTCCTCCGGAATCTGCGGTCCCGGCGCGTTGCAGTCCTCGACATTCGGCCTCGGCTCCAGTGCCACCCGCACGAAGCAGTCCTTCGCTTCAAGCAGCTTGCGAAGGCCGGCGCTTTTCTCCGGGCAGTCGGGCAGCGTCTCTTGCATGAGTTTCGCCGTAGCGCAAAGCGGTGCGCTCACCTCCTGCAGTTTCGGGGGCAGATGCTTGTACTCGAAGTACTTCATGATCGGGTTGTCCATCGTCAATCCTCCTTGGTGCACCCGCAGTGCGGGCAGGTTTCCTCTTTCACGATCCAACTCCAGACCTTCCGCTCCCTTCCCCGCCTCGACGTCTTGTAACTCAGACGCACCTCCAACACGAGGTTGCGACCGCCTCCGAGTTCGAGCAGGTCGAATGCGGCACCCAAGTCAGGCCCCTTGCTCGCCGGCGGGATGGCGGCCGATCCTCCTGGCGGCGGGATGGCCTTCGACAGGTCAATGGTTCCTCTCGGTCGGTGTCCGCCGAGGCACGTGTCTCTCTGGCTCATCACGCTTTCCTCTGCCCCTCGGGGCTGTTATCAGAACGGAAAATCCCCGTCGCTCGGCGGCGGTGCGTCATCGTCGTTGCCGTTGCTCCCCGCATCCGGGTCGCTCACCACCCGGTTGAGGAACACGTTCTGGTTCTCACCCTTCGACTTCAACGTGATGGCGATCACCTTGCCTACCACCCCCGGCAGTCGGCGCGGCAGTTCGGAGACCTTGCAGTCGTCAAGCCCCACGGCGAACATGTCCCGCTTCAGCCGTTCGAGTCCGTCCCGGGTGACCATGCTGTACTTCCACGCCAGCCGCCCCGCCTGCTTCGGCCCCTTGATGCGGAGGCTGAACTTGACCATCGGGTCGTCCGCCTTGCTGCGGACGAGGTCGGCACCCGTGATCTCGGCGTCGTAGTTCCCATCCGGGATGAGGGTGCGGTCCCCACCCTTGCGCTCCGGTGCCGGGAGTTTGTCGTACTCGTCATCCAACCCTTCGAGTTCCCTTTTGCTCACGTCCGCCATCGCCCTTCTCCTCGCCGGTCATCCCGGCTGCTTCCCGGCCCGGTCAATCGCCCACCGCAGGCGAGTGTCCACGCAAGCCGGCGTGTCTCTGACTATCGTACCTCTCCCCGTCCCCTTCGCCTCGGCCGGATCGTCCCGGCAGTCGCAGGCACCGTCCGTTGCGCACTGGCACTGCCAGCACGCCGGCGGTGCGAGAGTGAGGAGCTGGTCCAGAACGTCCTTTGCCTTGGCCACGGTCTACCCCCTCGCCTTCAGCGGCAATCGCCTCGCCCGTGCCCCTTCGAGCGCCACATGGTAGTGCAGGTCGGCGGTGACGTAGAGTACAACCCTCGTGCCGTCGAGTCGGGCGGTGAAGACCTCGGCATCCGCCAATCGTCCTGCGTGCCGGATCCGGTCGTAGATCAGCTCGTCGTGCAGCATGGTCCGCATCGCTTCGAGCGTCGCCTCTGCGTGCCAGGTCTTCATCGAGGGCCTCCTGTGGTCTGTGACCCTTCGTGGCGGGCTCGGGGCGGCCACCCGGGCCGTTTTGCTGGCTCGCCAGGCTTGCCCGTGACCCTTCGGTGACCCTTGGGAAAGCCAAAGGTCACGCAAAAAGTCAATGATTTCGCAGGGGGTGTGACGTTGTGACCCTTGGGGGGAAAGATCCTCGCACTTAGGCGCATGCCTGCGTAGGGGTTAACTAGAGAGTCTTTTAAGTACGCGTGCGATCGCATGGAACAAAGAAGTACGTCTTGAAACGTCACAACGTCACACCAGAACGGAAGCCATCGGAATCGTTCGGTTTTCTTTGTGACCCTTGACGTGACCTTTGCTTTTTGAAGGGTCACAACCACCCCTCCAACGTCACGCTTTCCGAATAGTGCGACTGGACGTAACCGATTCACTTGTGCGAACAGTGCGAGCACCTTACACCCCCTGTCCATCGCTGTCGACCAGTTTCAACCCGGGGTAGAAGTACCCGATTCGGCCGTGGACAGACTCCATTCCTTTCGCCTTCAGCCCCTTGGCAAACGACTTGCTCCCGACGGGCTTCCCCTCCCCTGAGGTGTCGCACCAGCGGACGTACCGTTCGTACAGATCCTTCATAAGCACCCGGCAGTCCGGATCCTTGACTGTGCAGTCCTCAAGGAATGCACCGAGCGAATCCTCTTCCGTCTGGTAGCTCTTCGTTGCGAACCGGACGGTGTCGGGGGGCTGAAGGCCCATCTGCTGCCACTCGATACACCCTCGAACGAGCCAGGCCAGGATGCCCTCGGACTCGGCCCTCAGCTTCTCGGGCAGCGACGTGTCCACGGGGTGCTGATGGGGGCCCTGGGGTTTCTCGACGAACGACTCAAGGAAGGGAACGAGGACCATGCGCTGCCAGAGGGCCTGATCGTCTGCCGACACCCGGGGCTTGTAGTTCGAGATCAGCATGAGCTTGTGGCTCGGCTTGAACTCGACTTGCCTTGCGCCGTAGGGGGCTCGGCCCTTGAGTGTCCCGCCTCCGGTCCACAGTTTGACTTTGGCGGCGTCGAGCGGCTGCCGGTCGCCTGACTCGCTGGCCCAGACAAGGCGCCGTCCCCGGAGGTCGAGCATGGCGCTGTCGTGCTCGGGCTGGTACTTCTGTGCGATCAGGCACTTGGCGCTGATGGGGGTACTGAGTGGACCGAGCACCCTCGAGACGGCCTCGAACAGGGTGTCCTTGCCGTTACGGCCCTTCTCGCCCCAGAACACGGGAAAGATGTGCTCGACGACCGTGCCCACCAGCCCGTACCCCAGGAGGCGGCGAAGGAAGTCTGCTGTTTGCTGATCGGGCATGATCTCTCGAATGAACTGATGGAAGCGAGGTGCTTCTGCATCCGGATCGTACCGAACCGGGCATGCGGTCTTGAGTTTGTCCTCTGGTTTGCCTGGCTCGATGGCGCCGGTTTTCAGGTTGACAACCCCATTCTGCACCGGGAGGTACCAGGCACACTGATCCCAGTCGTCCCCAGACACCCCGAGCTGGTCCTGACCGGAGGCGGCATACTCGAGGACGTGCTTGCTGAACACGAGCTTCCGCAACGAATCCTTGGCCGCCATGAGAGCCTCGAACCGGCCTGTGCCTGCCGGAGCCTTCTCTGCCCCGTCCTTGCCGCGTGTGGGTGGTCCCTTGGGGCGGTTGCGAATGGCCGTGGACAGGACGAGGTCTTGGACGTGTCGAAGCAGTGCGAGCTCCTCGCCCAACCGGCACTCGATCCAGGCGTGCCCTCCCCACCGGTACCAGACGTTGGCGGCCCTATCGAGGCAGAGCCGACCCTTCAGCAGCTCTGCGGCGAGACGTCCGAGGCCCTGCTCTCCTCCGAGTGCGTACTCGATGACCTTCTTCTCCGGGATGGAGGGGAATCCATCGGGCGGCCGGGGAAGCTCGACGACCTCTGCCTGCGCTGTTCCGGGAGACGCCTCGATCTCTTCGTCCTCATCGTCCATCCCGGGTTCGTACTCGGGTTCCGGGTAGGGTTCGGGGAGCTGCAGGCAGTCTGCGAGGGGATCGGGTGCGACGGCCAGCGTTCCGGTTGTCTGTGTGGCCTTGCCCGGGATCGTCCGGTCGAGCTCGGCAATGCCTTCGATGTCCTCGTCTGTCACCGGCAGCGAGGGTCGGCTGTCCCTTAGCGGGTCCCGGTATCCGAATCCGGACTTGCGCAGCTGCGCCGAGGCTTCTGCGAAGTTCCCCCCGCAGTCGAGGATGGCGTACAAGGCGAACGGGCTGTAGCTCTTCTCGGGTTCGAGGGGGCTGGCGTTCGACGTGAAGACGTGCAGGTGGTTTGGGACGTGGCCGAAAGTGGCACTGATGCCCCCCCGGTCCTTCCCTGGACGTCGCCAGTACTGCACGTCACCTCGCCGGTGCGTTGCGGACCAGCCGTGACGCACAAGCAGCTCTTCGACGTCCCCGTCTCGGTTGTACTCGTCACCCGGCCGGTCCCCGTCATCTGATGTGCCGGCTGTGCGAGGGCCGGAGTACAGTGGCGGCCCGTCGACGGGGGCCGGGATCTCATCGAGCGACCGTGCGCAGGAGAGGAGGATGTCCCGTTCGTCTGGGGTGAGGACGTCGACGTCGGCCAGCGTCCGGTACTTCTCTGTGTATCCCGGGGTCGGCGCGACGACACAGTAGCCGCCTTCGCCCCTCGTCTCAATGAGGGTCTTGACCACGTCCCGGTCCTTCTCTTTCCGCATGCCCCGGGCGAGCTTCTGGTTGCCTTGAATGGCTTCGGTGCAGCGGTAGAAGATATGGATGCCTCCCCGCAACGATTCCTCGGCCACGAACTTCCGGTGAAGCCCAGGTGCCTGCTCCTTCACCAGGTCGAGCCAGGGGGTGAACTTCTCGCGGTCGTCGAAGTCGAGGATCTCGAGGTTTCCGGACACATGGCCCCCGATGACCGCGATGGCGAGTTTGGCGTCCGGTGCCGAGAACCAGATCCGAGCGTCGTCCTCTGTGGCTCGCTCGGCCTTGAACGGTTCCCACGTGGCCTGCTTGCCCTTGCGGGGGAGCAGGTTGTGCGCGGGTCCCTTTTCCGGGAGTCGGCAGGGGAGGATCGAGAGTCCGGTTTTGAGGTAGGTCAACGCGGCTTCAAGAAGGGTTGTCACAAGTCCTCCTGCTAGGTCGGATGTGGGGCGGGATCTAGCAGGGACTCCCGCCCCTCATTCCGACAGGCGCACATGCGGATGGCCGGCCGCATGGTGTTATACTACCGCCTGCTGCGGTGTTGTCAAGTGCCCACTTCCGTCTCTTGCCCCTGTCTGCTCACTGTCTCAGTCCAGTTGCCTGGCTATACGTCCCCATGGGAGGAAGCTTGTTCCACCACCGTTCCGACTTGCTCACAAACCCCACCTTCCACAGGATCAGCACCGAGTTGTGATCGGGTGCCGACTTCGCTGGCAACGACCCGTGCAACCAGAAGGCGATCCTCCCCTCGACGAACCAGATCCCGCTGGCTCCAGATCCAGCCCTCCCGATAACACACTCGTGCCACCATGCCTGCTCGGTCTTGGTCCCCGGGCAGAGCATGAGAGTCGAGGCCCGGCCGGCCAGTGCCTCAGCAAGGGCCTTGCTAGCAAATGCTGCAAGCTGGTCCGTTGGATACGGGGGGTTGCAGAAGCACCTTGACGGGCGCTCGCCCTCGTGTTCGATGGTCGGCCCCCACGGTTGCGCCAGTGCGTCACTTCCCGCCGTGAAGTACCGTTCGCACAGGTGGTTCTTGTCACTCGCTGCCACGTCAATGTCGAACGGCCCGAAGTCCCGGTTCAACAGGTCGAACAGTGGCCGTGGCGTCTCCCGGTGGTCGCAGTATCCGTCCTGCGTCTCGTCATGCGTCGGTGCGAGGCCGGGGAGGTAGCTCATCGCTCCCCCCTGTCCTGCGGCCAGACGTAGTTCCCCGCCCGGTCGAGGTGCGCGGGGTCCAGATTCGGCACGCCGTCGCCTCCCACGTCCGGCCGAGGCCCCTTCCTGCCACGGGCGAACCAGCGGAACTCCCGCTCCCCGTCCGTCATCGGCCGAGGCCGGTACAGGCCAACCCGCTCAGCCAGGGACAGGACGGCAAAGCCAGCGGTGATGTATGCCAGGCGGGCAAGCAGCCGCAGTCGTTTACGCATTCTCGTCTCCTTTCCGTTCCTTGACCGGCCCGTCCCACGCCTTCATCGGCCGGCCTGGTTCCTGTGCCTCGAAACGGTCGCACGCAGCGAGCTGGAGGAACACGCGGAAGCCGTCGAGGCGGCAGACGTAGACGTCCGGCTGGCCAGAGACGATAGGGTCAACGTGTCGGCACGCAATCCACTTGCAGTCGCTGCACTCGGTCATGGCTTCTCCTCTGGCTTGCGCGAGGACCACGCTACCTCCCTGGACAGCTCCTCATCCTGCGGGACGTGAGGCGCTCGGCACTCATCGAAGTTGCGGAACTTATACCCCCCATAGACACAACCGTCTTCCCACGACGTACCCGTCTGCCGAGTCGGTATGCGCAGCCGGCGGGTTGTCACTTTGACGACAACCACCTCCCGTTGACCGTCCGGCCGCACCTCCTCAGCGAGGCAAAACGCCCGAGCCTCAGCCAGTGCCTCGTCCCGCCCGGAGCCCGGCCGGTAGAAGTCCGATAGTCCTACGATTGACTTCTCATGGTCAGCGCCACCCCGGACCACCACCTCCCAAGCCACGTCCAGGAACGAGTACGCCTTGATCGGGGGCGGTTGCGGCGGGGTCGGAATCTCTACCACACCCTCGCAGATTCCGACAGACGGCACGAACTCTCCGATCTCCGGCAGCCGGGGGGCTGGCTTTTCGTTGTCTCTACTCATGGTGTCTCCTTTGCCGGTTCCGCCCGGACCGTTGCGCCAGCGCCCATGCGGGATAGTTGCACGTCCCCGCCGATCTCGACTTCGACGGTCGCCTTGATCCGCACCGGCACGTTGGTGGCCAGTGCCTT
>Ga0265297_10011300_pt1 | contig 10958 bp, 11 predicted proteins | sample Munlanlwell13791_FD_192502 | JGI IMG/M metagenome (GOLD analysis project Ga0265297, IMG submission 192502) | Leachate microbial communities from a municipal landfill in Southern Ontario, Canada - Leachate well 137-91 | ecosystem: Engineered > Solid waste > Landfill > Unclassified | place...
CGACAGCACGCCGCGCGTGAGCGTGAGTGGCGACAGCACTCCGCGCGTGAGCGTGAGTGGCGACAGCACTCCGCGCGTGAGCGTGAGTGGCGACAGCACTCCGCGCGTGAGTAATGAAATAGCGGCGCTTATTCGCGGCGAAACGCGCGCGGATGCGCCCGAGGGAATATGTCCGCGCTGCCTGATCGAGCATGATTATGACGAGCCCGAGAGCGGAGTTATGGCGGTCGCGATCCGCGATCGATGGCTCGCGGGGTGCGCGTACGCGGCGCGCGCGAGCAACGAAGCACGCGATTTTCTCGCGGTGGAATCCGTGCGGCAGCAATGGCGCGAGGGTTGTGATTTGGCGCGCGCTGTCCATACGCGCGAGGATGATTATCCGGAGGTGGTGCTCGCGGCGCTGTATTGCGCTGTTTGCGTAAAATGGGCAGATGGCGTGCGATTCGCGCGCGGTTGGCTGGTAGATTATCTCGACGCGCGCGGCTTTTTATTGGATGAATGCGCGCATGACCTCGCGATTGCGGGCGCCAAAGCGTTCGCCATGTCGTGGGCGGAGGGCTGTGAATTGCTGAGGTCGTTTCGCGATATGATCGCGCGCAAAGAATGGATCGCGGTCGAGCAAAGCATGCGCGCATGATATTATTGCATGCGTTCGCGCCCGCGCGCGTCCATTTATTTTTGATTTTGTGCCCGCGAGATATAATGGATTCCCTTCGCACGCGCGTCGCGCGCCTTATTGTTGAGCTTTTTGACGCATCGAGCGCGGCGATGAGCAACGGCGGCGACGGTATTCCATCGCGCAACCCTCGCGTCGCGAACGCGGAGTACGGCGCACGCTGGCGCGAAGCCGCGGGTGAGATCGGCGCGGAATTGCGCGATGGTAATACTTCGCGCGCGGACGCGCGAGAATTCGGGTTGAGAATGATCGCCGCAGCGGCAAACGCGGGATGGGTTGACGGAGCGCGCATGGTTCACGATGCGGCACGCGAAAATCGCGCGAGTGCGACCCCGGCCGCGATTATGCACACAATCGGCGATTGTTGCGTGATGATTCGCGCGTTGCCGACGCTGATTGTCGCGGCTGATTCCCACCGCGATTCCGCGCGCGCACTATGCAACCAATTCCGCGAGCTCGCGCGCGAGTGGTTCATCGAGATAGGGCACTCGCAGGCAAGCGCGGAACACCATGTTCAGGATATATTTCGCGAGAGGGAGCGCGCGTGACATTTTTTTGAATCATTGCGCGGAAACATAATTACATGGCCGACGCAATAGATATTCTCGACGATGCGATGCTGGCGCACGTGGCGCAATATCTGCTATTCGATGTCATTGTTGCGCCGCTGAGAGCATCATGCGCGCGCGGGCGCGTATGTGTGGGCGCGCGATCGACCGCGAACGCGATTATGGTTCACGGCGCGCGCTTGCGGTCGCGCGATGTCGTTGCGATGGCGATTGCGTCGGGTGAGCGCAACGCGAGTGAGCCTGGTGTCGGTTGCGCGGGTGTGGAATTACTCGCCGCGGAAAGCGTTTATTCGCACTGGATCGAGGGATGCGAGATCGCGATCGCGCGCGGCGACGCGCTTCCTCTATTCGTTTTGGAGCAATCACTCGAGGCACGCTGGGAAGATGGTACGCGGCTTGCAATCGCGCGCGCGAATAATGAGATCGCGCGCGGTGAAATAGACCACGAGTTCGCATTCGTGGCGCTAATACGAGCGGTGGACAACGCGATTGATGCTCGCTGGCGGCGCGGTCTCGAGCTCATCGTAGATTGGCATCGCGCGCGCGAGATCATAATCGCAAATTGGTATCGCGCGCCCGAGGGCGGCAGCGTGAGCAGCGAAAGCACTTCGCGCGGCAGCGTAATTAGCTATTATGATCTCGCGCGCATGATCATTGAGCATTCCGTCCGGCGTCATTGGATCGACGGCTGCAAATGTGCGCACGCGCTGCGCGCTATGGAGGCGCGCGGTGTCTCGCGCGCGCAACACGAGGCCGATATTCGCGCGGACTGTTTAGAAATAATAGAATCCGCGTGCGCGGTGTACCAGCGCGATCTTGCGCGCGTGGCGCGCGACGGACGCGAATCCGTCGCGGTGATAATGATAGATCCATACATCGATCTCGCGCGCGAATGGTCGCGCGAGTGCGGATTGGGCGATAGGTGGTTGAGCGAGAGCGCGCGCGCGCAAATATAATCGCGTGGCGCGACGCGGCGGTTTTTTTTGAATGCGCGCGGCTGAAATAAATGATGGACGCGCGATGCTATGACTCCGCGATCAATATTCTTGACGACGCGATGATATTGTTCATCGCGTCCATGATGCGGTTTCACCAACTCGCGGCACCGCTATTCGCGGTATGCGCGCGCGTTGCGTCTCTTCGCGCGCGGCGCGAAATAGCTTCCCTCGAGCGCGCGACATCGCGGGGATTGCTTGGGTACGCCGTGCGCGTGCGCTCGCTCGATGTTCTCGAGCGAGCGATCATTATGAATGAAATCGAGGCTCATGATTTAAACGCGCACTTTCTCGCGCGAAAATGCGCTTGCGCGCGATGGATCGCGGGTGCCGCCCGCGCGCTCGATTTATCGCACGAAGCATACCTCGCGCTGCTCGATATATCCTCGTTTCGCGCGCGGCGTTCGCGGAACTCGCGCTGGCGATTGCGCGCGAGTATGATCTCACACTTGATCCGCGCTGCGTCGCGAAGTGCGCGCGGTGGCTCGAGCTGGGTGACGCGCTGTGATACTCGCGCACGGCGCAATACTCGCGTCGCGACGCGGGCAGTTTTTTTGAATACACGCGACGGAAAAAACATCCCTATCCTTACACACAACATGTCGGCGCTGGATTGTCTCGATGATGCGATGATATGCGCGATCGCGGACTACTTGTGGGTCGACGTTTTCATCGCGCCATTCCGCGACTGCAGCGCGCGCACGCGCGGAGCGCTGGGTAAATATCGCGTGCTCTCGTACGAACCCGTGGTCGCGGGTGCCGCGAAAGTGTCTGCGCGGTGTCCCGCTATTCTTTGCGCGCATCATCTCGGAGGGATACACGCGAATCCGAAACTATTATTGATCCACGGCGCGCGCTCTGCGTCGCGCGATGTTGTTGAGCGCGCGATCGAGTGGCTCGATAGCGTCGGATCGCGATCCTTCGTGGCACTAATTTGCGAAAGCACACGCCGCGGATGGTTCGATGGGTGCGAAATCGCGCTCGATTGCGAGCGCGGAGGCGATTGTTTTGTGGGTGCGATCACGACGACGATCGGCGCAGCGGTGCGTGAGCGATGGATCCGCGGTCTACTCGAAACGTTCGCGCGAGTGGATGCCGCGATCATCAAGCCGAGCGTTTATTGCGTCATTGCACTCGACCTGGTTCGCGCGCGTTGGCGCGAGGGTTGCGATATTGTTGTGGATTGGGTCAGCGCGGGCGATGCGCGACGTCGATCATTATTCGCACGCGAGATAGCGCGCAAATCGATTGAAAATGGTTGGGCTGACGGATGCACATGGGCGCGGCAGCGCGAGTAATGTACTCTGCGCGCGGACAATATCGGGCAGCGTCAGCGACGCAGGCGGCGATTCGCGTCTTCGGTCGCGCGTTTATTTTTTGAATCGCGGCGCGAATAATACAATGGCGGATACCGACTCGGGGATTGCTGGGAAAGGCCGCGACTGCTCTCTGCTCGATATTCTCGGTGACGATATGATTGGCGCGATCGCGTCGATGATACATTATGATATTCTTATCGAGCCGATGCGCGCATGCGCGGCGCGAGTGTGCGCCGTTTTACCCGCGGCGGCCGCGCCATTGCGCTTCCGCGAGGCGACGGCGCGCCCGAGAGAACTCGCGATGTATGGCGCGCGGATACACTCGCGCGAGGTAATAGCGCGCGCGGTGGAATGGTTGGACGCGATTGAGCCGCGCGCAGAACGAGTACCATTTTTCGACAAGATGATTCGCGCGATCGCTCGCGAAAGGTGGATTGGCGGATGTGTGGTCGCGCGCGTGTTATGCGTTACAGACGACGAGAGCGCAAGCGCCGTAGATCAAATAATGATCCATTCCGCGCGCGAAAAATGGATCGCGGGCATCGGTTTCGCGATCGATTGGGGATCGATGCTACTCCGGGAGCGCGATGGATGCGAGGATAGATTCATTTTCGAGAAGGATGCGCTGCGTTGCATCGCACGAGCGATTGTGAGTGCACGCTGGGGCCATGACAATACTCCGCGCGCGAGCGTGAGTGGCGGCGCGATTGTGGCAGAGATGATGGCCGCGGCGTGCGCATGGCAGGAATCACTGCGCGCGATCGATCGTTGCATTTCACTATTCGCGCAAGATTTATTGATCGAATCCGTATGCGCGGACTGGATGGATGGATGCGAGCGCGCGTTCAGACTATACCTCGATCCTCCCGTCCATCGCAAGACGTACGGCGCGCGCGAGAGAGCGGATTTCGCGCGCGAAATGGCTGAGCTCATGGTGAAAGTCGCGACCAAATGGTGGCATATTTCCGCGCGCGGGGACCGATTGGGTAGGCAATATTGCAATCGCGCATGCGAATGGTTGCAAGAATTCGGCTGCACGAGCGGAGAGGCGCGCGATTTGGTGCGCGAGTGGAGAGCGTGACCGTGTCGTGGGGCATCGGCGGCGCGCGGTTTTTTTGAATTATTGAGCGCGAATAATATCGGGATGGCATCGGCGGATGATCTTGAGGCGCGCGTCGTTACGCTGTGGGCGCGATATGGTTCGCCCGAGAGCATGAATTTTCTCGATCTTGCCGCGCGGATGGGGCTAGATATCGAGGAAATGGAGCGCGCGCGGCGCTTGTGCGAGATATGGTCGCCCGCAGGCGTGAGCGGCGCGTGGGTCATTCTGCAACACGCGCGGAATGCCGCGCTATTCTCGGGACGCGCGGAAGATTATGTCGCGCAACACTTCTCGCGAGGCGATGAATGGGCGCCGATGCGTGTGTATTATGACCGCGATTTGAGCGCCGCGGTTTCATCGGGATGCGAAAATGAGCTCGCGCGCGCGGAGAGCGACGCGTTGGCCGCGGGCGTTATTGGCGGCGCGTCGGGTGTGGAACCGTCAATTCATGCGTATGTTAACGCGCAGGTGAGCGAGCGCGAATGGACGCGCGATAATGAGATTGTGCGCGCGGTGGCCGCGGATCAAGCGTTTGGCGTAGTACTTCTCTCGCCGGGCTGCGCGATCGCGCTCGCGGCGCGTTGTTGCGCGAGTGAATATTCACTGCTCGATCGCTCTGTATTTTCGGTCGCGCGAGATATGTGCGCGATAATGCTAGCGTTTTGTGCCGCGAGCGGGAGGATCGACGCCGAATTGATGCGCGGCGCGATCATGGCGCATGATTTCGCGGAAGCGTGGGACCGCGCGCGCGGAAAGTAGCGCGCTTATTTTTTGTTGTCTGCGCGCGATCGAAAAAAATGAGAGGGGGAGGGGAGCTATTGGGGGCTCGCGGATGGCGCGGAAGCGGCAGCGGCGGCGTCGCGCACCCACACCTGAAACGTGCCGCGCACGCGACACGGTTCGCAACCGAGAGTAAATGAGCGCGGCGGAATCGCCTCATCGCGCGTCTTGTGATATTCGGGCGGGAATATGCGCGCGAGCGTTGGTTTGCGGAAACCGATCGGAAGAATAAACCCGATCGCGCCACACTTCGCCGCGCTCTGCATTTCGCACGCGCGCGCAACGAATCGTTTCGCGAGAGACGATCGGGGCCCAAATGGGGGAGCGCCGAGGAAATGTATGCGGCGTGATGTGGCGCGCGCAAATATTGGATCCAGCGGCGCGCACAGGAAATCGGCGCGCGCGATGGTTGCCGCCGGATTACCCTCGGGCAGAATATCCGCAAATATGAACTCGACGCCGCGACCGCTCCAGCGCTCGATAATTGGGCTCACAAACGCGCCTGCGCCTGCGCTCGGCTCAATAATTATATCGCCGGCGCCAATATCGGGGACCGCTTCCGCGAAAATACGAACGCAGCGCGCCGCGGTATCAGCGTTGGTATAGAATTTATCGAGCTCGTACGGCGGCATGAGCGAGATGAGATCGCGCGTGCCCGAATGTATCTGGAAAACATCACCGCGCGCGCCGCCTGATGTATACGTGCCGCGAATCGCGGTGTGCGCGTGCATACACGCGCGCATGATGGCCTGATTTTCGTCGCGCGCCGCGCGAGCGTGAACGATGAAAATATCCTGGATCGACGGCGCGCTCCATATGTGCTCGAAAATGGTGTACGCCGCGGACGCATCGCGCGCGACGATTGCATTTTGCGTGAGAGCCGGCGGCGCGCGCTCGACAATGAATATTGCGGCGGCAGTTTGCGAGAGAATGTGCGTAAGCCGCGGGTCTGGCAGCGCGATTGCGTGAGTTTGCGCGGAGTCACTGCTCGCGCGCTCCGTCGGATTGCGATCGATACCCACCGTTGTAATTTCGCCTGCGCCGCTAAATAGATCCACGATGCGCACTGGCGGCGCGATGAATTTGGTGATAATATCGGCAATGCTCGCGGCGCGTTCGGGCTCCATTATATGGCGCGGGCGTTATTCAATATTATGGCGGCGCGCGATACGCTGCGCGCGCCATATACGACGACGTGTGCGCGCGGGGGAGGAGGCGAATAACAGCGCAATGCCGCACAAGATAATACACCTCAATTGCCATATTTTCGCGGGCACGCTCGCGGCCTTTTTCCGGCCGAGTCTAATTTATTGTGATGGGGAGCGCGGTGGGTTGATCGCGCGATGGATCATTACGCAGCGCGCGGATGTCGCGATTTTGAGCGAGGTGTGGTCGGGCGCGGCGAAGGATGCAATCCAGCGCGCGTTGAGTAGCGAGTTTACATTTTTCGCGCGGGCCGATTCGCGCGGCGCGGAATTTGATGCTGACGGCGGTGGCGGGTGTTGCTCGCATGATGGCGCGCGCGGATGCGAGTGTCTCCGCGCAGGCCCTGAATTTCTCATCGCGAGCCGATTTCCGATGCATGATTTCTCGGTTACGCGATTCGCGCGGCTGACGGGGTGGGACGCGATGTCGCGGAAGATGGCGTTTGGTTTTCATGTGCTGGGTTCATTCATTTGCGCGACGCACTTTGATTCCGCGGATGGCGAGGCGCGCGCGTCCAATCTCGCGCAGGTTATCGAGCACGTGCGGCGCTATGGCCGCGATCGTCCCGCGATTATTGTCGGCGATCTCAATATCTGCGAGTTAGCAGGCAGCGCGCTATGCGCAGAATACGTTGCCGCGCGTGAGGCGCTCGCGGCGGATGGTTTCGCGGACGCATATCGCGCGGTATGGACCGACGCGGCGGCGTATCCGGGATATACTGTCGACGCCGCGCGCAATGAAATCGCGCGACATTTCGGCGGCGGGCTCGCGCGATTGGATTATTTCTGGACGCGCGGATATGATTTGCGCGCGATTCCATACCTGATTAAGCTCGCGCTGACCGAAGATGGGAGCGTGGGCGCGTTCGCGCGAGCGACAACGCCGCTTGCGTGTGCAATGGAGGGAACACCGCCGGCGGAATCGTGCGCGGTTGAACGCGTCGATGGGGGCGCTAGCGACGCGCGCGATTTGCGAAGCGCGCAGAGTGATGTCCACGCGATTGCTCTCTCGGATCATTACCCGATTTCGCTGGTCGTCGATTCGCTGTGATGCGGGGCGCGACGATGGGAAAAAAGATCGCGCCGGTTAATTATTATCGGCGCCGCTATAAATCCAGCGCAGGAAATGGCCCGCGAATGGGTGATGCTCGAGATTGTGCGCCGCGTCGATCGCAGCCGAGCAAATCGCGTCATGCGCGCGCAGAAATCGGATGGTTCTCTCGAAACTCATGAACGCGAATAGCGCGGAGACGCACGCGCCAACATTAAAATCGCGCGTCGCGGTGCCCTCGATAGTCGCGATATGGGCGCTCGTGATGCGAAGCGCGTGTTGGCGGAGCGCCCACGCAACGCTCGCATCTGACCCGGGGAGCGGTAGTGGTAGAAGCGGTAGCGGTAGCGCGGGCTCGCGCATTATCTCGCTGAGTACTGGCTGAATATATTCCATCCGGTGGCCGGAGGCGCTTTTTTTGCGACACGCTGATTCATTTTGGGGCGCAAAATGAATTTGGGCGGCGCAAGCAACAATGGCATCCAAGCAATCATTTTCCAAGCAAGAGGGAACTAGGGGGAGGAGGAGCACCACGATGCGCGCGGACGCGCCTTCATTCGTCCCGCGCGGTATGGGACCGGTGGCGGATGATAGTCGCGGCGTGGCGGAGGTCAACACGCGCGACGAGCTCTATGGTCGCGCGGCGCAGATGTACTCGCGCCTTCAGTATCTGAGCGGGATCGCGGGCGCGCGCGGTGGTCCTGACGCTGAGAGGGATGAGATGGAGTCCGCGCGCGACCTGTTCGAGAGTGTCGAGAGCGACGCACAGCTGGCGACGGCGATGGTATTTGCGGTCGTGGACAGCGTCTATTTGACCGGCACGTCCGAATGGACGGAGCTGGCGACTGCTGTTCGCGATGAAATACTGGCGCGCGTGGCGTTGGTGCCGCCGATCGACATCGGGTTTGGCTTTTGCTGGTCCAATCAGATCGTCCATATCATCGAGTTTGCATCCGAGGAGTATGGGCGCGATACTGACGGCGCGATGAAGAGGCGCGACGCGGCGGCGGTGTGATGAGAATACTCCGCGCGGCGGCGCGAGTGATGAGAATACTCCGCGCGGCGGCGCGAGTGATGAGAATACTCGGCGCGGTGGCGCGAGTGATGCTGAGCGGTGGCTGTTTGATCGAGAGAAGTGGAGAGCGCGGATGAGCGCGCCATGGAGAGAAAACGTTCTTTTTTTTCGCTCGGCGCGCGGTCTACGTGGTGAATATCGGCAGTGTAAACCCATCGCTTGTCGTCACGCCAGAGGGCGGGACGACGTACGCGAAGCCGTGCAGATCAGGGGTCACGAAGGGCGCGCCGATCTCCGCGCAGAATATTTTCATCATATTATCGTTCGTTGCGATGAACGTCCCGCGTATGCGCTTCGCATCCGCAACCATCCCGAGATCGCCCCAGTTCTTCGCGGATAGCTCCACCTGCGCGCGCTGCGCCGCCTGGTCGTGCGCGATGTCCATGATACTGGGGCGCTTCGCATCATAATATCTCATCCACCGCCGCGCGATATCGCGCGCTACGGATTGCGATTGCGAGTAACCGCGCACGATATTATATCCATCGCCTGCGCGATGGACGAACCTGATGAATGGTCGCGCATGATGCGGATGGCGGGCTGGTCGCGCGCCACGACACGCGAGAATGATGAGATGTTCCGCGCCTCTATCGTCCGCGACGGTGCCGAATATAATAATATCCTCGGGCTCGCGCGCTTGCATCCCGTCGCACGCCGCGACCGAGAAGGTGCGGAACGTGACGTCGTTATCATCGACATCGCGCAATACCCCGGCCCTCGCGGCGGGCGTTCGGTACGCTCGCGTTTGTTGGTCGGGCTCGGGGCCATCGAACGCGGCGACGAGCTGAGGGCGACACGATGCGCGGTACGCGCCGCGATCATATAGCGTTGAGTACGTCGCTATCTTGACTTGCCGCGCGCGCTCGCAGAATGTCGGCGCGTCGCGACTATCGCCGCATGCATTATCGATAATAGCGTGGGTGAGCATGTCGAGCTGTTGTCGCGCGGCTTGCAATTTGATATTGTCCAGTATTCGCCCGGCTACGGCGTTGGGCTCATGCCCCACCATGCCGCCGAATCTGTTCAAGACGGCATCGCGGAGCGCGATAATGAGACCTTTATCGCGGGTGCTCGGGAATGGAAAATTAATGGCGATGACCCAGCCCAAATAAAGCGACACGAGCGCGCGGACACCCTGTTCGGTGATGGCCGATTGCGGTGCTGTGTCGTGCAGCGTATCCAATATGAGCATGCATATGAATCGCGCGGTGCGCTGCGCGCTGAATACAATATGATATTGGTGCGTCGACCGCACTGATGGCGCGGACATCTTATCGCGGACGTTATATATCGCGCGCGGATGCACGTTGCCGTGATTATTTTGCTGGTTTTTATTGCGGCGGTCGCGATTGCGGCGGCGATCGGCGGGGTAGTGTTCTTTGCGCGCCGTTTTCGCAAGAGAAGATGGTACGATGGCCCGATGCGGGACCCCGGCGGCGCGGTCATACGCGAGTTACGCGAGGGTGAATTGACCGACGATTAATTGCGCGCGGGCGCTATTTTTTCGCCGATGCGCGCGATGGCGGAGCGCCCACAAAAAAATGCATTCGCATTCTGAGATTCGGCATCCCTCCCCATGCAAATGGGAAGAGAAGTCTCTCCCTAGACCCGGAATGTCGGATAACGATCTGTGGTGCCGGTAGAGGGCGCCGAGAATCGTCATGTGGCCGACAACGAGACCTGCTCGGTGCTGAGCGGGTTCCGGAGTTTTGAGCAGGGAGGGAGGCGCGTTCGCTAAGAACACTCTCTGGGGTCGTTATGGCGCTCGATCGCGCGGCTGAGTAAAGCACGCCGGCGACCATATGCCATGTAACAACAACCCCCGAGAGCATCCCGCGCGATCGCGATCTCGGATGGTGTGGGGTGGGGCGAATGTTGCTGTCATTCGCGCACCGTTTCCGATGCACCCGAGGGGGGCGCACCTTTTTACGTCTCGGCGCACCATCGCGCTTGTGACGTCACGCTCGCGGGAGTCCGAGCGGGAAGAGATCAGATCACATGGGTCCGATCATGAGCCTTACGATCATTTGGTAGGGGCGCGACGAGTATCAGGTCGCGCGCGTACCATCACGGCAAGGACATCATGATCATATCATGCTACCGGCCGGGTGGCTAACGATGGATCTCGCTAGCCGCGCCGCCGCTCCTGAAGGGCGCCCGAACAAGGTCCGTTCGGCGACCATTGA
>Ga0265297_10011301_pt1 | contig 10958 bp, 14 predicted proteins | sample Munlanlwell13791_FD_192502 | JGI IMG/M metagenome (GOLD analysis project Ga0265297, IMG submission 192502) | Leachate microbial communities from a municipal landfill in Southern Ontario, Canada - Leachate well 137-91 | ecosystem: Engineered > Solid waste > Landfill > Unclassified | place...
TTATGCCTTAAAGAGGCCGACCTTGTTCCTTATGCCTTGGAAATAGAATCGCAATCCATTGTGAGGTCTGTTATAAAAAACGAATTTTCCGAAGACCCCGTTTTCATAGTCGATTTCGGCGGAACAACAACAAGCATTATTATCTTTCACAAGAAGTCCATAATTCTTACCACATCGCTTTCATTGTCTTCAGGGAATTTGACTAACGCTATTGCAGATGCTTTCGGAGTGGATTCAGAAGAGGCTGAAAGGATAAAAATGAGATATGGCTTATCGGATGCAAAGACAAAGGAATCAAAAAAGGCTGCTAAGTCAATGGAGCCTGTTTTAAAAGACTTAGCGGAGCAGATTGACAAATATACTGACTATTACAAGAACCACAACGGCGGGAAAAAGGCCAAGAAAATTCTTTTGTGCGGACGGGGTTCGAACCTAAAAGGGTTTGCCGAGTTTTTATCATACGAGTTAAAGGTTGAAACGGAAATAGCCAATCCGTGGATTAATATCTTGCCGGAGAACCTAAGGGAGGTCCCCGAGCTGCCGTTCAAGGAGTCCGTAGGCTATGCCACTGCTTTGGGCTTGGCGTTGAGGGGCGTTGATGATTATGATTAATTTATTGCCTCCAATTGAAAAAGAAAGATTGAGGATGGAAAAAGTTAAAAGAATGGTTATCGTTCTTTGGTTTTTAGCAAGTTTTTTTCTTATCTGTCTGATTTTGGTGTTTTTTTCAATAAGAATTTATATTAAGTCTCAGCTTCAAACTCAACAGTCTATTTTTTCTCAAGCCAGGGAAACAGACAAGAAGAAAGCGATTGAAGAATTTGAGGCCAGGGTAGGTTTGATGAATTTGGAAATAGAGAGGATCAAGAATTTTTATGACAGCAAGGTTTATTTTTCAGATTTGGCAGAGAGGATTTCCGTCGTGTTGCCTTCCGGCGTGTACCTTAATGATATTTCCATGGATTTTGTCCAGGACAAGAATATAGTAAAGGTTTCTTTAAACGGCTTTTCTCCCTCCAGGGATGCTTTGCTGGAGTTGAAAGAAAATATGGAGATGGAGGAAGATTTTCAAAATGTTCATTTTCCCCAGTCAGACTGGGTTAAAGAGTTTAACATTGATTTTTCCATAGGCTTGGAAATAGCTGTAAAAAAATAATATGTCACCTTTCAAAAAGATAATAATATTTTCCTTGATATCCGCGCTGGCGTTTATGATTATTTTAATGTTTGTTGTTTTCCCTCTTTTCGGCTCCATAAGGGAGATATCGAAAGAGATATCGGCGCTTCAGGAAGATATGGTTATTTTTGAAAACGATTTCATAAGAGCGAACGATTTTCAGAAAAGCTACGACAGCTTAGAGATTACCTCCGAAAAAATAAGCAGCCGCCTCATAAGTTCTTCCGTGCCCATAGAGCTGATAAAATTTCTGGAAGATGCTGCAAGGGACGCCGGTCTGACTATTGAGATATCTCCGGCGGCAGCAGCAGGGAGCAGCGACCAATTTCTGGGTTTTTCCATAAACTTGGCGGGAGATTTTGCCAATACAATGAAGTTTTTGGGGAAAATAGAATCTGGAAGCTATTTTATAAAAACACAAAGAATCCATATGAGAAGAGGCGCCCAGTATGCAGGCCAGTTGATGACGTCATTGGAAATTAAAGCTTTGACAAAGATATGAAGTTAGAGAAGGAAAAAATAATAAACTTTTTGTTGAAATTTCCCTGGATAGTGGCAAAGCACGCCTTTTTTGCATGCCTGGTTATTTTCTTTCTGGCATTGTTTTTGGGAATTCTGCTTTTCTATAAATGCGACATTGCTTCTGAGACAGCATATTTTGAAAACGGCGGGGAAACGTTCCTTCTCAATTACCAGTCTTATCAGTACGTTCTGAAGCAGTGGAAGGAGGGCGAAAAAAAATTCATGGGAACGGATTATAGAGAATATAAAAATCCCTTTGAAAAGGGATTGACCGAAGAAGAAATTTAGGATATAATTGCATAGAGCCCTGCGTTATTACGGGTTGGGCTCGGAAGGAAGCCCCCGTAGTTCAATGGATAGAATAGGAACCTTCTAAGTTCTAGATGTAGGTTCGATTCCTGCCGGGGGCACATTATTCGTGGCGGCTGTAGCTTAGCGGCTTAAAGCGCCTCGCTGTGGCCGAGGAGACCGTGGGTTCAAATCCCATCAGCCGCCCATATGGATTTCTTTTCAAGAAAAATTTCAACTCTGGCAGGAATTATCGTTCTGCTGATTATTACGGTAGCTATCGGCTCTTTTGTGGTTTATCAGTTTAACGAGATAAATAATATAAAATTGGAAGCTTTGGAGCGCCAAACAGGCATTGACCTCAGATAATCATTTCTTTTCTTCCAGGGTGACTTTTATGGTCATTATTTTTTTGTTTCTCATTACTTTTAACTCAATTGTTTCATTTATATGGCATTTTTGCAGTATTGATGAAAGAGGATTGTCTGTTGTTATCTTTTCTTTTTTAGCTTCCAGAATTATGTCAAACTCTTTCAGTCCCGACCTCTGGGCCGCAGAGCTTTCTACTACTGCCGATTCCCCGAGGTTTTCTCTTACTATCAAGGCTCCGTAATCAACCGGCAGCTTGTTTTTTTCCGATATGTCTTTGTTCAGAATCACGTATTTTATGCCTAAGAAAGGAATTCTTATCTTCCCGTATTTTTCAACTTCTTCCAGGTCTTTTTTCGCATAATTAATGGGAATAGCAAAGCCGATATTCTGAGCGCCCATGACCGCCGCGGTATTAATTCCTATTACTTTGCCTTCCATATTTATCAACGGCCCTCCGGAATTTCCGGGGTTTATCGCCGCATCTGTCTGGATTAGCCCTCTTAATCTTTGCGATTCCTGGGTGACATGATTGGTTGCCTGAATGAATCTGGACATTCCGGAAACTATGCCGGCGCTTAATGTGTCATGGAATTCTCCCAATGGATTGCCTACGGCGACAACATCTTCCCCGAGCTCTATATTATTTGAATCGGCAAGTTCAACGTGCGGAAGATTCTTGCCTTTTATCTTTAAAATCGCTATATCGTTTATGGGGTCTCTTGCCATGACCTTCGCGGAATACCTGTTTTCGGGGTCAATAATTACAGTATAGTCTGCGTCAGGGTCTGAAACCACATGGCCTGATGTCAATACGTAACCGTCTTCTGAGATTATAAATCCTGAACCGCCTCCTATCTTAGTTGATTCTTTTTTGCCCTTCTTAAATTTGGGCAGGATTACGCCTTTTCCTTGGAAGGGCATTAAATAAAACCCTTCAATTTTAGGAAGGTCTTTTGATATCACTATGGTGATTACAGCCGGACATACTTTTTTTGCGATAGCAACTATTGGTGACTTCTGAATCATATGTTTTTTATTAATTACTATATGTTTATTATAGCATGTTGAAGATAAAACAGAAATATGATACCTTTTAATAAAGCCCCCGTAGTTCAATGGACAGAACAAGAGACTCCTAAGCTCTAGATGCAGGTTCGATTCCTGCCGGGGGCACATTTTATTGTCAAATCTTGACATTTTTGAATTCATATCTACCATAATAGTTGAGGGGGGTGAGGAGTAATATCTCCAAAGGGACTAAAATCTACGCAGAGGAGTTTTACATAGCGCTAACGGCTAACCCAAACCCGTAACTTAAGTAATTGAACAATTCTGTTAGATTTGTTCCCCCCTCTTTTCTAAAGGAAGGCGGCCTTTTTATAAAGGTCGCTTTCCTTTTGTATAAATGTTATAATGCATAAAAAGGTCGCAAAACAATATTTTTAAAAAATATGGCAGAGAAAAAAACAGTCCGTCAAAAAAAAGAGAAATTGGCGGGCAATATCATCCATTATTTTTCAAATATTAATGTTGCGGTTGTAAAGACTTCGGCTCCTTTGTCTGACGGCGACGATATCAGAATCATCGGAGGGGAAGACACCGATTTCAAGCAGAAAATAAAATCAATGGAGTCTGACCACAAAAAGGTAAAGAAGGCCAAAAAAGGAGCGGAAATCGGAATAAAAGTAAACAAAAAGGTCAGAGAAGGATATAAGGTATATAAAATTTAATTATGGATTGGCAAATAGTTTTCCAATTGATATTATCCGTCTTAGCCGGAGCCGTGATGGGGGCGGAAAGAGAAGTCAAGAAAAAAGAGGCAGGGCTGCAGACGTACAGTTTGGTTTCTCTGGGTTCCTGCCTTTTCGTTATAATAGGCTTCAACTTTTTTGAAGTTTTCTCAAATGCGGTTAATGTAAGCTTTGATCCGTCAAGATTGATTCTTTCCGTGGCGACCGGAATCGGTTTCATCGGGGCCGGCGTGATTATTCTAAGGCAGACCAGGGTTGAAGGAATAACGACAGCGGCCGGGCTGTGGTGCGCTGCGGCCATAGGGGTAGCCATAGGCGCCAAGCTTTATTTTCTGTCTTTCGTATCCCTTATTCTTGCCGTTGCCATCTTGAGCGGGTTTGGAATATTAGAAAAAATGTTTTTCGGAAAAGAGAATAAATGAGAGCTTCCTTCGTTTTTTTAAAAGCCTTGGCTGTTTTTTTAGGCACAATAATAGGGGTCGGGATATTCGGTCTTCCTTTCGTCGCTTCAAAATCAGGCTTTTTAATCGCGTGCGTATATTTTGTGCTGATGATGCTGGTTGTAATTGCGACTAACTGGCTTTACTGCAAAGTTGTTCTTGGCACTGAAAGCATCTGCCGTTTGCCCGGATACGTGGGCATATATTTAAGCCCTTTCTGGAAGAAGTTTGTCTTCGGAGTCATATTTTTAGGGCTTACGGGCAGTCTGCTTGCCTATATGATTATCGGCGGAGAGTTCGTTTATTTTCTGCTTTCTCCCGCATTCGGTTTCGGGCCTGTTTTCTATACTCTTTTGTTTTTTTTCTCGGGCGCCATTTTGGTTTTTTTAGACATTAAATTTGTGGCAGGCATAGAATTGTTTATGCTGGCGGTTCTTCTGGCAACGCTTGCCCTCTTTTTCACGGAATCTGTTCCTCATATTGACATTGCTAATTTTCAGCCGATTCATTTGGATTCATGGTTTTTTCCTTACGGCGTAGTGCTTTTTTCTTTGTGGGGGACAGCCGTTGTCCCGGAGATGAAGGAGATGCTTAGCCATTCTCTCGGGAGCGGCAAAAAAACAGAGAGAATGATGAAGGCGCTGATTGTGTCCGGAGTGGTTATTTCTTCCTTGGTTTACCTCCTTTTCGTAATTTCAGTTTTAGGCGCATCGGGAGCTGGCACAACAGAAGATGCCATATCCGGACTGCAAAGCGTTATCGGCTCTTATATAATAAAATTAGGATTTATTTTCGGGATATTCGCTTGCTTTACTTCTTTTTTGACCCTCGGCCTTACTTTAAAAAAGGTTCTTCGTTATGATTTTTTGGTTCCTAAGAATCTGGCATGGGTTATAACTTTTTCTTTGCCGATTCTGCTTTTCTTTTTAGGAATGAGGAGGTTTATAGATATAATAGGCTTTGTGGGGGCGGTTGCCATAGGGTTGGAGGGGATTATACTGGTAGTACTTTACAAAGAGTTTCTAAAAGATAAGTTTAATAAAAAAGTTAATCCGGCAGTTTATCTTTTGGCCCTGGTTTTTGTTTTCGGGATATTTTTTGAAATAACAAGATTTTTCTGGTAAAATCAAACAATATGGGATGGGTAGACATTATCACAATCGCTATTTTCGTAGCTATAATGATATGGTATATGGTTAATTATGTAATCCCTTTTTTTCATGGCTAAAGAAGTTCCCTATGAATTATATCGGAGAATTCCGATTAACAGCCTGATTCTTTTCTGTGTTTTTTCCGTTTATTCCAGGAAAAACAACTGTAGTTTTGAAGAGCTCACCAAAGAATGTTTTGAGCTTTTTCCAAGAGTATTTTGCCTTAAGGGCATAAGCAAGTGGCCGGATTCCCGCAAGCTGGACAGGCCGTTAAGGGCATTAAGAAGAAGCAATCTTATTAAGGGCGACCCTGATAAGTCTTTTGTTCTGACCGCCGCCGGAGAAAAGACAGCAGAGGGAACCGCCAAATTTTTAATGCAAAAAAGGCTGATAATATGAAAAAAAGAGCGCATCTCTTTATTTCCGGCAGAGTGCAGGGCGTTACTTTCAGGATGGAGATGAAATTAAGGGCCGGTTGTCTAAGAGTTTCAGGATTCGTCAAAAATCTTCAAGACGGCAGAGTTGAGGCGCTGATAGAGGGAGAGGAAAAGAAAGTAGGCAAATTAATTGATTGGGCAAGAAGAGGTCCTGCCTTTGCAAGGGTGACTGACATTCAAATTGTTGAGGAGGCGTATGAAGGGGAATTTAGCGAATTTAAAATTATTTATTAGTTATGTACGCATATATATTAATAGCGGGTTTCGGAGGAGGTTTTCTCAGGGGTTTGGTCGGCTTTATCAAGCACCAGTTTTCTTATAAAAACGTAAAGTTTGACTTGAAGTATTTTTTGGGAATGATGTTTGTGTCGGGGGCAGTCGGGATGATGGTATCTGCGGCTGTCAGAGAATCAGGAATTGAATTCCTGAATTACCCCGGGTTAAGCCCTGCCTTGGCTTTTGTAGTAGGGTATGCAGGAGGAGATTTTATAGAGAATATTTATAAGATAATTATCAAGAAATCTTCTATTTATAAAAACTAAAAACCCCAACCTCTATGCTCATATATTCTATGTGCGCAGGGGATGGGGTTTTTAGTTTCTTTTGAGTTAAATTACATTTCTTCTTCTCCGCTTTCTTCTTCGCCTTCTTCGCCTTCTGCTTGTGAAACAGGAGTTTCGTCTCCATTTCCGGTTTCTTCTTCAGGCATTTCTGTAGACTCTGTTTCTTCTTCAGGAGCGGTTGTTTCTTCTTCTGTTCCTTCTTCCGGAACATCCGCACCCTCTTCTTGAAGTGTAAAAACAGGATATATTTTGTCTTGAATCATAACTAATTTTAAACGTATGATGTTTACAATAGGCGACCTTTATTTCTTCGGCATTCACCATTATATTTTTTATTATAAGGTTTTTGACAATCGTGTCAACACCCCTTTCGTAAAATAGCTGAAAATGATAAGATGAAATTAATAATTAATGAATTAAGCAGCATCTAAATATTATGAATCTTGGAAGAATTTTCGGCTGGATATTAATACTGGTTGGTTTGGCGATAATAGTCGCAGTCTTGTATTTTTCTTACGCTGTGTTCACGGGGAAAATGCATACTCCGGAAGTTTTCAAATACGACAAAATTCCAGCCGCTTTGACAATGCCTCCGAATCAAGAAGATATCCAAAACAGCATAGACGAGGCGATACAGGAGCAAATCAGAAATATAGTCCCCTCGGAATTTATAGCCCAGCTTTTCAATCTTATCAGCTGGTCTATCTTTGCCGCCCTCCTTATTTTCGGCGGGGCTAAGATATCTTCTATCGGCATAAAGTTATCTAAAAAGGAACAATGATTTTTATTGCAGATTTTCATATTCATTCAAAGTATTCCAGGGCCACCAGCAAGGATATGGATTTGGAGTCTTTGGATAAGTGGGCGAAAATCAAGGGAATAAAAGTTTTGGGCACAGGTGATTTTACCCACCCGGAATGGTTTAAAAATCTGAAAAACAAGCTGGAAGAATCCGAGCCGGGGCTTTTTAAGCTTAAAAAGAACGACCAGGGCACCCGTTTTATTCTGACTGCTGAAATAAGCTGCATATATTCCAAAGGGGGCAGAGTTAGAAAAATACACGTATTGCTGCTGGCTCCTTCGTTCAAGGCTGTTGAGAATATAAATGTCCGCTTGGGATGGATAGGGAATTTAAAATCAGACGGCAGGCCTATTCTGGGGCTGGATGCCAAAGAATTGGCTAAAATAGTTTTTGAGTCATGCCCTGATTGTTTGGTTATTCCTGCTCACATATGGACGCCCTGGTTTTCTTTGTTCGGCTCCAAGTCTGGGTTTGATTCTATAGACGAATGTTTTGAGGAGTATTCAAAATATATTTATGCTGCGGAAACCGGTTTGTCTTCAGACCCTCCGATGAACTGGCGCGTATCCGATTTGGACAGAATAACTTTGATAAGCAATTCCGATTCGCACTCTCCCCAGAAAATAGGCAGGGAGGCGAATGTCTTTGACACGGAGCTTTCCTACTTTGCGATTTCGGAAGCATTGAAGAAAAAAGATTCTTCAAAATTCCTTTACACGGTTGAATTTTTTCCCGAAGAAGGAAAGTATCATTTTGACGGCCACAGGGTTTGCGATATTTCTTTGTCCCCCCAGGAATCAAAGAAGCACAATAATATCTGTCCTGTCTGTGGCAAGCCCTTGACTCTGGGAGTTCTTAACAGGGTAGAGGAACTGGCGGATAAAAAGGAAGTATTGTCGGAAAAAAACATCCCCTTCAAAAATCTTATTCCGTTGCAGGAAATAATAGCGGATGTTTTTGGTCAGGGCGTCAATACCAAGACTGTTGCGGCAGAATATGATAATATTATAAAAGGATTCGGTTCTGAATTTAACGTCCTTTTGGATGCCGATGAACAGAGCATTAGAAGCATAACAATGCCGGAAGTCGCAGAAGGGATATTAAGGGTCAGGCAGGGAAAAGTTAGTCTGGAGCCCGGCTATGACGGCGTGTACGGCAAGATTCATATTTTTTCTGGCGAAGAGCAAAAAGACTTGTCAAAACAATCAAGTTTGTTCTAAGCATAAAATTATAAACATATGAAACATAAAAGAGGAGTATCGCTTTATCTTGCCGTGGCCATAATGTCTGTTCTTTTGACTATAGTGCTTGGCATCTCCGTTATTTTGGCTAGGCAGTTCAAAATAGTGGCCGGCATGGAAGATTCTGTTATTGCCTTATACGCCGCAGAAACTGGAACGGAAAGAGCTTTGATGGATATTTTAAACAACGCAGACCCTCAGCCAGCCAATTACAATGATACCTTGACAAATGAAGCAAGTTATAATGTCACAGTTGTTTGCTGTGGCGACGGACCGCTTTGTGTTTACACAGTTGGCGGCTTGGATTGCCCTGACGGGCTTAGCATGGATGCTTCTTGCGAGGCTCTTTATTACTGTGTAATCTCAAGGGGTTATTATGGACCTCCTTCCAATAGAACAAAAACCCAAAGAGCTATTCAGATTTCTTTATAGCGAATAACATAAAATGCACTATTAAAAAGGGGCTTTTTTGGCTTTTCCTCAAAACTGAAAATATTATGGACTCAATTTATTTGACGGAGTAAAATAGAGATATGAATAAACAGAGGGCGAAAGAAAGAATAGAAAAGTTGAAAGAGGTGATTAATCGTCATCGCTATCTTTATCATGTTTTAGACAGGCAGGAAATTTCTGATTCCGCCTTGGACTCTTTGAAAAAAGAACTTTTTGATTTGGAGCAGAAATTCCCTGAATTTCTGACTGCAGATTCGCCAACCCAAAGAGTGGGAGGTGAGCCATTGGATAAGTTCGAGAAAGTAAAACATTCGGTCCCCATGCTTTCTTTTAATGATGCGTTCTCCGGAGAGGATGTGAAGGAGTGGCTGGAAAGAAATGAAAAGCTTTTAACAGGAAAAGAGCGCTCAGGAATTGATTTTTATTGCGAACTGAAGATAGACGGTTTGGCGATAGAGCTGGTTTATGAAAAAGGAATTTTAAAGCAAGGCTCTACCAGAGGAGACGGTGTTGTCGGTGAAAACGTAACCCAGAACTTAAAGACAATTGAATCTATGCCCCTAAGGCTTTTGGATGAAAAGACGATTACGGTGAGGGGAGAGGTTTTTATATCAAAAAAGGAATTTGAAAGAATCAACAAAGAGAGAGAGAAGGGCGGTCTGCCGGTTTACGCCAATCCGCGGAACCTCGCGGCCGGTTCCGTGCGCCAATTAGACCGTAAGATTACCGCTTCCAGGAATATGGACTTTTTTGCTTATGAAATAGTGGAGAGCGGCAAAAGAACATCCATAATTAATCATGAAGAGAAGCATAAGATATTGAAGGGCTTAGGGTTTAAAGTTAATGGTTATAACAAATACTGCAGGAATCTTGATGAGGTTTTTGAATATTATAATTATGTGCAAGGCATAAGAGACAGCCTGCCTTACGAAATAGACGGAATTGTCATAATAATCAACCCCAGCGATATCTATAATAAGCTTGGAGTAATCGGCAAGGCACCCAGGGGAGCAATAGCATTTAAGTTCCCCATAAAACAGGCGACTACTAAGGTTGAAGATATAAAAATACACGTAGGTAGAACAGGGGCGTTGACACCCATTGCTGTTTTGAAGCCGGTTGAAGTCGGGGGAGTAAGAATTTCGAGAGCTACCTTGCATAATGAAGACGAGATAAAAAGGCTGGATTTAAAAATCGGAGATACTGTTATAATCGGTAGGGCAGGGGACGTGATTCCTGATATTGTAAAAGTTTTAAAAGATTTGAGAACCGGAAAAGAAAAGGATTTTAAAATGCCTAAGAAGTGTCCTGTCTGCGGGAGTCTCGTTGTCAAGCCCGCGGGCGAAATAATAAGCAGGTGCAGCAACTCGGAATGTTTTGCTCAAAAGAAAGAATATTTTTATCATTTCGTTTCAAAAGGCGCCTTTGATATCACAGGCCTTGGGCCTAAAATCATAGACAGGCTTTTAGAGGAAGAATTGATTTCCAACCCGGCAGATATTTTCAGGCTGGAAGAAGGAGACTTGCTCCCTCTGGACAGGTTCGCCGAAAGGTCAGCGAAGAATTTAATAGAATCCATCCAGTCTAAAAAAGAAATTGATTTTCCCAGATTTGTTTATGCGCTAGGGATAAGAAATGTGGGGGAAGAAACAGCCGTGGATTTGGCTAATCATTTCTTAACCATAGACAAGCTCAGAAACGCCGGCAAGGAGAGCCTGGAAGAAATCCAAGATATAGGTCCGGTAGTGGCAGAATCGATTC
>Ga0265297_10011302_pt1 | contig 10957 bp, 8 predicted proteins | sample Munlanlwell13791_FD_192502 | JGI IMG/M metagenome (GOLD analysis project Ga0265297, IMG submission 192502) | Leachate microbial communities from a municipal landfill in Southern Ontario, Canada - Leachate well 137-91 | ecosystem: Engineered > Solid waste > Landfill > Unclassified | place...
CGGCACGCCATCGGCACCGGCCCCCGCCTCAGCGCCGGATGATCGGCCTCCGACGTCCGCGGCCCCTCCCACTGCTGGTGACGAGACACCCGCCGTTGCTTCCCGCACTCCGGACACCGCGTCTTACCCCCGGACCCGTCCGGCCCCGTGCGCGCCGTGGTCCTGTAGTGCTTGCCGCACCCGCGGCATTCGAGTTGCACGCGCACACTCCGACTCACCACCACCAACCCCTGCCTTTACAGGTCATTAGCTCCTATCCCGAATAATTTCGCATCGACATGCGCAATGCCAATCGAATCGAGTAACGAACTAGTCGCATCTCCGTGCACAACACGACCGCGAGAACACGACCCCGACGCGATGAACTCGGAACAGCGAAACGGCGCGGAACGGACCAGAGTCCGAACCGCGCCGCCCTCGACGAGGCCACCGGGGATCACCCGTCGGCGGCCCCCGCCGAGCCCTCGACCGGAGGGTCCGCAGGATCGCCACCAGGGCGGTCCCACGACTCATGCCAGGCCCTCACCTGACCGAGGCTGTACCGGTCATCAGGCGACCGCGGAAACCGAGCACGGTCCCGCTGCGCCCGCTTGCGTACCGCCTCGTACGTACCCGGCAACGTGCCCAGCCCGACCCACTCCGACAGCGGCAGCCGCACATCGTCCGCCAGCAGCTCCCCGCCAGTCGGGTCATCACCGGATGTCCCACCGCCCTGCACGAGCCGCAGGCCGGACCGAGGGGATGGGACCTCACCGTTCCCCGGGACGTCGCCCTCCACGGCCGCGAGCGGCCCGCTGGGCAGCTCCCACGAGAACGGCAGCTCTCCGGCCGGGACCACACCCGCCAGGCCGCCACGTGCCCACGCAGCGACCTCGTCGTGGGTCAGGAACGCGACCTGCGTCTCCGCCCTGGTCTCGCCCTGGCACACCTGCACCCGGCCCCGGACCAGCGACCGGGCCGGAGGCGCCCCGAACTCCGGGACCAAGGTCCGCCACGACGCCGCGCTGTAGCGGCCAAGCACGCGGGCACCGAAGTTCTCCCGCGCCTCGGGACCCCCGAACACCTGCGCGGTGAGGTACTGCCCAACCGCCACCAGGTGCATCCGCGCCGACCGGCCGGCACCGGCCAGGGCACCGAACGCGGTCAGCGCCGGGGACTTGGCCGGCTGCCCCTTCACACGCACCGACTGCCAGTAGGCGCGGAGCATGTTCACGGAGACGTTCATCTCCTCGAAGAGGACCAGGACCCGCTGCATCTCCTGCCCGCCGCGCGCGTCGAAATCGACATCAGAGCGGTACTGCCGAATGCCCTCAAGCCGGATCAGGGTGTTGTGAATGTCCTCGATCTTCCGGAAGTAGAACAGGCCCGTCATTCCCTCGTCGATAAGGTTCTGCGCCCAGTAGTGATCCTGCTTGTAGTCGAGCAGGATCACCGCCCACCCCTTGCGTAATGCCTGAGCGGCGAGCAGCCGCAGCAACACCGACTTGCCCGCCCCGGTGCCCATGCTCAACAGCACGTGCGGGGAGTCGGTCTCCACGTCGATGGTCACCGTGCGGGAGCCGATGGTGAGACCGAGCGCCAACTCTGTGGAGCCGGTGAGGAGCATCCGCGGAGCCATCGCGGCGAAGTCGACGCGACGCGGGGGGTACTCGCGGTGCCGGAGGCGGAGCTGAGGGGAGGACCCGCGGAGGTGCCACTCAGGAACCCACTCCCCGCCGAGCTTCACCGCGGAGTGCGCGAGGAGAGCCGCACGGGCATCCTCCGGCACAGCGCCCATCGTGTGCGGGATCTTCACCACCACCCGGGCCGAGGCCCGACGGCGCTCCCGGCGCCCGGCACGGCGAATCGCCACCGCGGCGCGCACCGACACCACACGCAGCCACCATCGCATCAGCCGCGAACCCGGCCGGCGCTCCACCCACGCATCACGCCACCGACCCGACCCGAGCCCCAGAACCCACACCCACCCCGGCCGGTTCTCGAGTTCAGCGTCCCGCCACTCCACGTACCGGTCGACCACATCGCCCACCGCACGCTGCATGCGCGACGGCGGCAACGACACCAGCACCCGAGGGATGCGCAGGAACCGGCGAGCCGGAAGCGACGCCGGATGCCCCAGCACCGGCCGCAGAGCCGCCGCCAGCGGCTCCACGACCTCCACGTCCAGCCGCCACCGTCGCCCCCGGTACGCCACGTAGACCACCACGGCGACCGCCACACCGACCCCGCCAGCACGAGCGGCCAACACCGCGCCGGCCGCGTCCGCCAGCCACCAGCGACACCACACCGCCACCGCCACCAGGACCACGACGCGGACGACCGCGCGCTGCCAACCGGCCAGCATCGACCAGCGGGACGGCCGGGTCACGTGCGGGCGAACAGACACCGTCGCGCGGGTGAAGAACGTCGCGTCAGTACGCGGCTGGCCATCCATCGGCCGCCCCGACAAGAACCGGAACCCGACCACCGCCACCGCGTAGACCACGCCGAGCACCACCAGGACCAGGAGCAGCGGCCCGCCCTTGCGCTTCATCCACCCCGTGATCACGCCATCACCCGGCCCCGGGTCCGCGCCGGCCGGCGCCGCGAGCTGCACCCCGCGCCGGCCGGCGCCACGACCGAGACGGGGAACAGCTCAGGGGACGCCTCACGCGCCTCCCGATCGGCCTTGCGCAGCGCCACACGGCGCGCGGCGTCGTAACAGCCCCAGCACCACGCCGCCAGGGCATCGGCCGGCAGACGCCACGCCGAGCCCGGATCCGCCCCCGCGTCCCGCGCGGCCACCACCAGCCGCCGGCCCTCGCCCGAGGCCTCGCACCGGCGGCCCGCGTGGTGACCACACGCCCCAGCACACTCACACCGGCGCCCAGCGCGGGTCACCACCTGCACCCACACCGGCCCTGGCAGACCATCCACCGTCACGACGCACCCCCGACGACTACCCGAGAGGTGCCCTGATCGGCCATGCCCGTACCCGCAGGGGCACCAGGAACGGGAGCAGGGGACTCCGACGGCGACCACGCCCACACCGCCGGCCAGCCCTCCACCGGACGACCACGGGAAGCGATGAACGAACGAGCTGCGGTGCTCTGCGCACGTCGCGAGGCAACCTCGCGACGGTACGACACGACACCGACGATCAGGACGGCCACGGTGGCGATGACCACGGGCCACGAGAAGATGTGCACTGCTCTGCCTCCGAGTCTGATTCGGATGGTGGGGAAGCCCCCCGGCGCCGCGCGAACGGCGCCGGGGGACGCATGCAGGGCTCTGCTCAGCCCTTGAGAACGAGGGTCACCGTGGTGCCCTGCGATGTGGTCTTGACCGACGAAGAGATGACCTCAGCCATGGTTCAGTCCTTCCCGAGTTGAGACCTGACCGTCAGGTCCCCGCCGCCCCTGCCCGTGCACGGCAGGAGCGGCGGGCGCCCGGCGGGCACCCATCACCACAGACCACCCCCGACGTCCCCCGACGTCCGGGCGTCCGTCTCGTCGACCTGCACCGCGCCCAGCTCCGACAGCAGGTCGAAGCACTCGACCTCCGTCAACGACTCCGCGCACCCGGGCACCCACGACGCCATCGACGGGTGCACCGGGGTCAGCTCCAACGGATCCGGCACCCGGCCGGCGCAGTGCACGCACACCAGGACCCGCGCGGCGACGTCGACCAGGAACGCCGCCGAGGTCCACCGGCCGATGGCGTCGGTGGTCAACACCTGCGCCCGGCAGTCCCGGCAGAACACCACCGGCAGCCGCAGCCGCACCGTGCCCGCGTTCACCGGACACCACCCGCGGCGAGGACCAGGTGCGACTCCGGACCCTCCGCCCGAGCAATCCGGTACGCCTCCCGGCGATCCACCGTGACACCGCGGTCCCGCAGCCAGGCCACCGCCGCGGGCGCGTCCCACGACCCGAGCGAGGCGAACGCCATCCGCAGGGCATCCCTCTTGCTCAGCGTCGACAGGTCCAGCTCAACCGCAGGCACGTCGGCCACCACCGGGATACCCGCCGGAGGAGTCACCGGCGCAGCCGCCCGCGGAGGCCGAGGACGGTCCGCCGTCACCGCGTCCACCGTCGCCTGCGTGATCACCACGCCGCGGGCCGTCAGCCACCGGCGAGCCGCGTAGACGTCCGGCGAGCCGGTCGCGTCGAACGCGTACCGCAGCCGGTCCGCATCGTCCGGGAGCTGCCGGAGCATCGCCTGCTCCTGGACGTGAGCCACCGCGTCAGCCGGGCGCGCGATCCCGTACCGAAGCGCCACCTGCCACGCCCTCACCGTCTCCCGGAACGCCACCCCCGGCAGCCACCGCAGCCCGAACCGCGGACGCGCCACGAACTGCCTGCCGTCGTCCATCCGGATCCACCGGCGCACCCGCGAGAGCACCGCGTCCAGCAGCAGCGGCCCCGCGAGGCTCATCGACGCGAAGAACACCGCGTCATCACGCGCCGGAGTCGTCATCCCGTGCCGGTAGTTCGCCAGCGCGGACCCGCCCGCGAACATCCACGTCAGCGCGTGGAACGCCCCGCCACCCTCACCCCGGAACGCGGAGTAGACCGTCATCGACACCGAGACGGCCGCCGCAGCGTCGAGCGCCACGAACACCAGCCACCCCCACGCAGGCGCCAGCCCCAGCCCCAGCGGATCCGTCGCCCACCGGACCAGGTCCGACGACGACAACACGATGGGCGCCACCACCACGACCGCCAGCGCGCCCGCGACCACCCGCAGCATCCACGAGGGCAGCGACCGGCCCCCGCCCTCCGGCACACCCGGAGGCGCCACCACAGCAGAACTACTCACGACGCATCGGTCCCTTCCGGCTCGCCCTGACGAGCAAGAGCCGCCTTCATCGCCTCGGGGCGCCGCTCGGCAAGGGTCAACATCGCCTCAAGAGCCTCGGACAGTCGCACGCGCCGACCGATCCGGGCGGACATGACGTACAAGGTTCGGCGAAGGGCAGTAGCCGCAGGCCGGGTGAGCACCACTCGGACGTAGGTTCTCCCTGCCGAAACCGGCGGTCGAAGATCGCCCTCTGACAACGGCTCGCAGTCCGGGCACCTGTCCCGAAAGGCCAGCAGCGCGGATACGGACGCACCGTACGCGAGGGAGCGGGGAAGCGGAGTAACCCCGGCGTCAACCACCGCCATCAGCGCGTTGCATCGCGTGCATAGAGCACCCCGAACCCACCCGTGCGTATGGCAGTGATCCCGAGCTGCGACCCGCGGGCACGTCCCGCATACCTCGCAAGTAGTTCCCCGGGGGAGCAGTGGCGCATCCCTGTATAGGACCGGGATGTTCATGAGGCATCGGTCCCTTCCGGTCCTTCGGTCAGCGCGCGAGCGACCTCGTCCGTGTGCTCACTGCCGACCGCCAGCAGAGCGGCGGTGAGCATCGAGAGCGAGACACGGCGGTTGGTCCTGGCGGACATCTCGAAGGCCATGAGGTTGAGCGCGTCCCTGGTCGGCACCGCCACGCTGACCGAGGTCAGGGGGGTTTTCCGTGCGGCCATCAGGCCCTCCATAACAGTCATGCATCAACTGTACTAGACGCTGTGACACCTAGTACAGTTAGCGGACGAAGTGAGGTCATGGCAACAGTAACGATCACTGTGGTCATTGCAGCCAGACCACCGGGCGAGACACGCGGAGGGTGCGAAGCGGACGCGCGTCCCACCAGGAGTAGGGTCGAATGACGACCGTGTAATTCGAGAGGTGATGATCTTGACGAAGCCGCGACGGTACGTGACCCCGATGATTCGGGCGCACGTCCCCCCGGAGTTGTTCGCCGCAGCGCGGCGCGCCCTCGGCCTGCCCGAGTCGTCCACGAAGTCGGACGTCATCAGAGGCGCCCTCGCCGTCGCCGGAGGCGTCAGCCTCGACGCCTACCCCCTGGCGAAGCGCGGCCCCAAGCCCGGCCAGGGCAGGAAGGGCAAGGCTGCCTGACCATGGACATCCTGACGGACCCCGAGGCCACCCGGGTGGTCTGGCGGCACGGTGGCTACGGCACCGACGCCGACTTCCCGGGTCTCGTGCGGGCCGTCCTGTTCCTCCTCCTCGGCGCAGCCACCCTGCACCGGCCGGACCTGACCCCCCGAGAGCAGCAGTCGGCACGGCGGAAGTTCCGGCGCCAGCTCTGGCAGTCCCTCACCGAACGGTTCACCTGGGGCGGACGCGAGCACGTCACCGACCTCACCGCGTGGATGCGCTCGCTCCTGCTCGCCATCCGCGAGCCCCAGCACACCCCCGACCCGCGGCACGCCGACGCGCCACCAGAAGGCGCCCGAGACGTCGTCCGTCAGATCGCCCCGACCCGCGGAGCCCCGGCACCGGCCGGCGCTTCCGCCGGCGGGTCCACCGGGCGCCCACCTGACTGACCCCACAAACGGCGGGAGCGCCGGAGTTCGCACCTCCGGCGCCCCTATGCCACCCATCCACGCCCACCGATCCAAGAGGGCTTCATTTCAGGGAGCACGTACGTGCCACACGATAGCAACGCTCACGCCAGTACGGGCGTTACCGCTGGTCATAACGTAATCGCCAAGTCGGACGACATCACCCGTACGACTCAGTCACCGCGCCGACGCGTTACCGACGCGGCACTGACCGGGTACCACGGCGCACGCAAGCGCCCCCGCCCGTCCCGGCCGATGTTCTGGGAGAGCCGCGGACGCTGGCGCGCCGAGCTGGACGAGCGGCCCGACCCGCCCGAGTGCCTCCGCGGGGTTCTCACCACCGACTACACCCCCCGGCCCGCGCCACCGATCGACGTCATGCGCCGCCGGCAGCGCGAACGGGCCGAGGTCCGCAGCCCCTTCGCCATTCGAGGCGGTGAGGCGCGATGACCCGTCACAAGAGCCGCGCGCTGATCCCCCCCGCCCGCTGCACGGAGTGCGGTCTCTGGCGAGGCGACCCTCCCGAGCACGTGTGCGACACGTGCCACGACGGCGGGTGTTACCGAGCGAACGACGACACGTCAGAGTGCGAGGAGGAAGGCATGGGCACCTGCGGGTGCCCGAGGCACTGGGATGCCTACCTGTGCTGGTGCGGGATCGTGTGCCCCGACTGCGACGGGTACTTGACCGACCCTCCCGAGTACCTGTGCCCGAGCTGCGCCACTGGTGAGTGTCTGGTCCTGCCCGTCAACCACTACCCATGTCACAAGTCAGGACAAGCCACCTGCGGGTGCCCTCACTGCTGGCAGTTGTGCGGGTGTACAGGCCAGGAGACCACCACGAACGGTGGTGAGACCCGATGACCGCCACCAGCACCGCCACAGGACCGCTGACGTCGTTCGACCGGGCCTGCGAGTGGGTCCGCGCCGCCGGAGGGCGACTGCGCATGGCAGGCCCCCACCAGGCGTACGCGCAGTGCCCGATGCCGGACCACGACGACCGGCACGAGTCCCTGTCGATCACCTACGAGCCCGAACGCGGGCGGACGCAGGTGTACTGCCACGCGCCCGCGTGTGGAGCTCGCGGGGTCGAGATCGCCGACGCCTACGGCCACCCGCGGTCCGACCTGTACGACAACCCGTGGCCCAAGGGCGAGAAGAGGACCGACGGGCCACCGCGCCCGCCCCGGCAGCCTCGCCGGAAGCCGGCCGCAGCCAAGCCCGCGAAGCCGGCCGGGCCGGTGTGTCTCGGGCAGTACGCGGAGCACGAGGCCGCCGACGTCACCCGCGAGCCGGTCAACCGACCCGACCAGCAGTGGCACGCCTACCACGACGAGCAGGGGACCGAGGTCGCCTGGCGGGTGCGGGTGCGCTGCACCCGGTGCGGCGAGAAGGTCCGCATGGCCTGGCGGTACCCGACTAGGACCGGGCGCCCCAGCTCCCGCGGGACTAAGCCCGAGCGGATGCCCCTGTATGGCCTGCCCGCGCTCCTGGCCGGCATCGGCGAAGGACTGCCGGTCTACATCACCGAGGGCGAGACGGACGCGGACGCCGTGACGGCCCTCGGCGGGATCGCCGGCACCCACGGCGCGGCCGACAACGGCACCGGGAACCACTGGCGGCCCTGGCACACCGAGTCCCTGACCGGAGCAACCGAGGTCATCGTCTGCCAGGACCGCGACAAGCCGGGGCGCGACTCCGCGCAGTACATCGCCCGGCAGCTCCTCGCCGCCGGCATCCCCACCGTGCGGATCGTCGAACCGATCACCGGCAACGACCTCCGGGACCACATCGACGCCGGCCACGGCCTCGACGAGCTGCAGGACGTCCCCCTCGTCGACCTGGACGCAGATCCGGAAGGTGTCCCACTCCGGGGTGACGGTGGAGGCATGACCGAGAGCACGATCCCGGAGGGTGTCGCCGACCGGGGTGACGGTGGGGCCATGACCGACCCCGAGCAGACGATCGACCTCCGGGACCGCGACGGCGACCGCGCCGGGAACGTGCACACGCTGCCCGGTGTCGACCCCAAGGAAGCCACGCTCCCCCGGGGAGCCAACGCCGCCACCTGGGTCCGACACGGCGCCTACGGCACCGACGGCCGCCAGACGTGGGAACACAAGGGCGGGGAGTGGGTCACGATCCTCGACGCACACGTGCGGTTCCTCGCCGAGCGTGCCGCCGCCCCTGACCCCGACTTCCCGGACCGGGCCGAAGACGGCGACGACAAGGACATGGAGGCCCGGACCGACGTCGAGATCACCACGACCCGCGTCGGCACCACCCGGACGAAGGTCTACCGGGGCGTGCGCACGTCGAACCTGCGCACGCTCACCCCGCTTGACCAGTACGGGCCGTCAGCGTGGATCGGAGCTGACGTCAGCAGTGCTGGCCGGGCGCGGCTGTTCCGGGCGATCAACTACCTGTCCGCCGCTCAGGGGGTCGATGTCCTCGACTTCTACGCCGTCACCGGGTGGTACCCCTTCCCCGACGGGCACGGGGAGATGTTCATCCACGGCGGCGGGGCGATCGGCGCGGCCGGTGACCTTCCCGAGGTGGAGGCCCGACTCGGCGACCACATCGGAGCCTTCCGACTCGGGGAGCCGGCCGCCGGCCGCGCCCTGGTCGACGGGTTCGCCGAGCTGGCCGCCCTGGTCGCGTGCGGCGCCCTGCCCGCGCGGATGCTCTGGCCGATCGTCGGCGCCGGGCTGCGGCCCCTGTTCGGGCAGTACCGCGACCCGGGCGACGATGCCGACCTCGGAGCCACCGTGAGCGCGTGGCTCTCCGCCGGCTACGGGTCCGGGAAGTCCGGGGCCATGGCCGCCGGGCTCAACGCGGTCTACCCGGGACTGAGGTGGAACACCTTCCCGCTCAAGGCCGGGAGCACGAAGTCCGGAGGCACCTCCGGTCCCGCGCTTGAGCGGATCCTGTTCCGCGGCCGTGACCTGCTCCTGCCGTTCGACGACTGCGACCCCAGCGAGCCCGAGAGCAGCCGCGCCGCGTGGCAGTCGGACCTGTTGCGGCGGGCAGCCGGCCAGTACGGGCGAGCCCTCGCCCAGCGCACCGGCAACGACACCCGCGCGGCCATGCCGTGCCGGGCCGGGGTCATGGCCACCGGCGAGCCCCTGGACGCGGAAGCCTCCGCAGCGTCCCGGACGATCAACATCCCGGTGGACCAGGGGGACGTCAGGATCTCCGTCCTCCGGCAGCGCACCGGAGCCGACGAGCGAGCCGCCCGCGGCCGGGTCGGCGCCGGGCTCGTCGCCGTCATGGCCAGCAACCGGGAGCACTACCGGGAGCGGCTGGCCGCGGCCCGGCGAGGGTTGCGGCCGATGTTCGTTGCCCGCGAGGCCCCCGGCCCGGTCGAGCGCGCGGCCGACGTGTTCACCGAGCTGGCCGCCACGCTGCGGGTCGTGCTCTCGGTCATGGTCGACGAGGGCATGTCCCGGCACGACGCGCGCCGGGCATGGGCCGTGATCCGCGACGGGCTGCGTGAGGCGTGGCGGGCACACCTCACGGTGATCGGCGCCGGGGACCGCGGAGCGCGTGCCCTGGCCTACCTGCGCACCGCCTTGCAGTCCGGGGCCATGCGCCTCGACGACAAGGGCCAGGGCCAGGGAACGCCCTCGACCGGGATGCTCGGGTGGGAGCGCCGGCCGGCTGACCCCGGCTTCCCGGACCAGCCGGCGCGGCCGATGTCCCTCGTGGTCGGCGGGTACCAGGACGCGGAGAGCGGTGACCTCCTGCTGCTGCCCGAGGCCGCCACGAAGGTGGTCAAGGCCCTCGCCGACGGCGCCGGGGACTCCTGGACCGGTGGGACGAAGGCCCTCGCCGCCGCGCTCAAGGCCGGCGGCTACCTCCGTCTCACCGAAGGCAGCGAGCGGGAGAGCGAAGCCGCCATCAGGACCCGAGTCGGGAGGGACGGGACGCGCGTTCGGGCATGGCACGTGCCGGCCGACCGGTTCGACGGTGGGGACGGAGGCGGGGACTACCTCGGGACGGACTTCTCCGGCCCGCTCGCACCCTCTGGGATGCCGCTTCCGTGGGTTGACGATGAGGCTGTCCCGGGTTGTGTCCCGGGTAGCGCGGATTCCGCGACCTGCGATGTCCCGGGTAGCGTCCCGGGTGCCAAACCGGCCGCGACCTGCGGTGTCCCGGGTGTCCCGGGTAAATCGACCCCTCAGGCCCCTATGGGGGACATCACGGGTTGTCCCGGGTGCGGCGAGCCGGTCGCGGAGTCGATTCGGGGACTGTTCGACGGGTGGCACCCGGGCTGCGCGCCGGCCGGCGTCGGCCCGGCCCTCGACGCGGACGGCCTGCCGGCGACGTGCCCCAGGTGCGGGCGCCGGCCGACTCACGCCCGGGAGGACTTCGAGGGCTGGCACGTGGCGTGCGCGCCGGCCGAGGTGCAGGCCCGGGGGATCGCCCTCCGCGAGGCCGCAGGCGCCGCCAGGACGCCCGCACCGGCCCCCGAGGGTGGTTCTGCAGGGCGGGCCGGGAACGGGCCGGAGACGGCCACCAGGGGCGCGCAGGAGGCGCAGCGGCGGGCCGTTGACCGCACGGCCGT
>Ga0265297_10011303_pt1 | contig 10956 bp, 4 predicted proteins | sample Munlanlwell13791_FD_192502 | JGI IMG/M metagenome (GOLD analysis project Ga0265297, IMG submission 192502) | Leachate microbial communities from a municipal landfill in Southern Ontario, Canada - Leachate well 137-91 | ecosystem: Engineered > Solid waste > Landfill > Unclassified | place...
CGGACAAGGTGGAGGGAATCGCCGGGCTCATTGTCGAGCAACCCCGGGCCCTGCCATCGATCGCCGCGCTGTCGGAGGTCTACGTCACCCAGGGATTCACCGCCCTGCAGGCGGATTGCGAGCCGCTCCTGGCCATGAACTACGACCCGAAGGTGAAGGTGGCCTGGCGGCGCAAAATCGGCGCGGGTGCGGTGTACGCCTATTTCGGCCCCATGGATCTCAAGCAAAACGAACAGGATTGGAAGGTCGCGCAAAAACTGCCCCTGCGGTTCATCCGGGACAGCATCCAAACCGGTGTTGCGGAAGGCATCCTCAAACACGAGCCGCCGACGCTGAATCTGTCCGTGCCGGACCTGTACAAGGTTCAGACCGACACCGGACTATGGATCCTGAACATGGGCAGCGACAACCAGAAGATCGAGGTGGATGGAAAGCCGGTCGAGGTGCCGGCGCTCTCGATTGTGCGGCGCTGACCGGATTTTGGATTCCGGCCAAAACGATGCCTACAAGGTAGAGCGCGTTCCGCCGGCCCCTGGTCGGTTGAACTGACAGATGCAAACCCGGCGGCTTAAGGATAAGCCGCCCTACCACGGTAACGGATGACATGGCAGGGCGCGTTATCCCTAACGCGCCTTCAGGGCCGGCCGGCCGCGGGCGGTGCGCCGGCGGCGAGCTGCTGCTGGATCTGTTTGATGCGCCCGACAATCTGCTTCATGCGTTCGCCGCTTTGGGCCACGGCCCGCAGGAACTGGTCGGAGTTCTTGTCCAGCTGGTTGATGCGCTTCCAGCTTGCCAGCCAGGCGCTGATGTCGAAGGCCGACTCGATCGAGGTGTCGACGGCCCAAACGGCGCTTTTCAACTCCTCGGAGAGCGGAAGCTGGTCGACCATCAGCCGCAGGCCGTCGGCAATCCGTTCGAGGCCCTCGTCCTTCCGGTCGGCCCACTCGGCGAAATCATTGAGGTCCATCACCTGCTTCGTGCGCGCGAGCTCCTCCAGGCGCTGCGCCGAGGGTTGGACATCGCGGAAGTAATGCTCGGCCCAGCCGAAGAAGGCCTCCTCCACCTGGTCGGTGATGAACTGCTTGTACCGCTCCTGCGCCCGGGCGGTGGCGCCGGCGGCCTCGTCCTCCCATTGCTGGAATTGCTGCTGGTCCATCTGGATGGAGCGGTTGAGCCGTCCGAGCGAGGTTTTCAGCGTTTCGAGCTGGGTGGTCAGGCGCGCGAGCTCGGCCCGCAATTGCTCGGGCGTGGGGGTCTTCTGCACGAGGGCGGACACGTCCGCCGGTGTGGCCGGGCGTGGCGGGGCGGTCACGCCCTCCGTTCCGGGCCCGGCCGGCCGCAGCAGCGCCACCGTGGCCGGCCTGGTCGGATCAAGCTGGCGCAGGTCCACCGCCACCGTGGCCGCCGGGGCGGACCCGCCGCGATACTGCTGCAGCAGGCTCTGGAGTCTTTGGAGATTCTGTTCCGACCGCATCTGCTGTTGCTGCGCCTGTTCCTGGATGCGGGCGTACTCCGGCGGATTCGTCTGCTGCAGCGGGGCCGCGTCAGCCAGGCTCTGCCGGGCCTGTTTCATGGCCGTCACGTTCTGGTCCACGCTCGCGGCCGCCGCCTGCGCGACCTCGGCCTGGCCGGCGAAATCCGGCGGTCCGGAAACGTTGCTGCCGGCCATGACCGCGACCGGCTCGGGCAGTTTGGACAGATCGATCTGCCCGGTCATGGCCTGTGCGCTGCGCTCGGCGAGGTCGCGCGCGGTCTCCAGGTCGCCGTCCGTGGTGGCGGCCGCGGCGGCCTTCTCGGCCAGGGCCGTGCTGGCGGCCAGTTGCTTCAGCGTGTCGTCAGTGGCCTCCCGTTCCGCCGGCCGGGTCTGGATCCAACCGTCGCCGTATTCCTGATCGAACTTCACGCCGCCCTGCGCCCAGACGACCATCGTATCGGTTTCGCCGCTGGGCCGCACGAGATAGGTCATGCCCCAGAAGCCTTCCGCCCGCTCGGGCAGGGTCGGGTGCGCCGGGCTGGCGCCGGCGGGCTGCAGGCGGATGCCGCTTTGGCGCGCCCAGCGGGCCAGCGCGATGACCTTCGCCGTCTCGCGCAGGACATGGAGCGACGGATAGACGCGGGCATAGGCGTCGAAGTTCTGCGTGAGGTGCGTGCTGTAGTCGGCCAGCGCCTGCCGGAAGAAGGCGTTGCCGCGCGGGTCGCCGCCGGCGCTTTCGAGCGACTCGGTGCCGATCCGCAGCGAGGCTTCGCGGAACCGGACGCCGCCATGGTCCGGCAGCAGGTCGAGCCCGGCCGCCGCGGGATAGATCCAGTACCGGATCAGGCCGGCCGTCGGGGTGTGACCGGCGGCGGCGCCGGCCCGGTGCTCCGCCGTCGCCAGAAACTCCTGGGACGTGGCGTGGCCCGGAATGCTCGCGGCGGCGCGGGCCGAGGAGGTGAGGTATTTGAGCGTGTAGTCGGCCTGGAAGAGCACGTGCATGAGCATGGTATCCCGGGGCGCGCCGAAGGTGTTCAGCGCGGACCGGATCGGCGGAAAATTGTAGCGGCCCGAGAGCCCGGCGCCCGAGAATGTCATGCCGTTGATCACCTTGTTGGTGAGGAAATCCCGGAGGGCCCCGCCCCAGCGCTGATCGAGCAGGTCGACGAACGCCTTTTCGCTGACGGTCTCATTCCGATAGCCGGCCGCGATGCGGCGCAGCTCGGCCTCGGGCACGCCCAGACGGGCCAGCATCGCGGAATAGAGCGTCGCTTCCAGCTCGCGGCCGGCCGCGTGCCGGTTGCCGCCGGCGCGCACCTCCTCGTCGATGCGGCGCAGCACCTCCTCGCAGCCGGTGGCCGCGCACCAGAATTCGACGTGTTCCCGGGTGGGCTCCGACGCAAAGAGGCGGTACGCGCTGACGGCCCGGCCGGCGCTCGGGTCGTAGCCGGCGGCGAGAAACAGGCTGGTGAGGAAATTCTGCGCGCGGGGGTAGTATTGCTGGTCGGTAAACTGGCCCGCCTGCCACTTCATGAACGCGTCGTAGTCGGCGAGCGAGCTGCCGGCGGCCTGGAGCCGGGCGCCGAGCGCCGCGCGATCCTCGCTGTCGCCGCTGCCGGTGAGGACCGGCAGGATCAGGCTTTTCATCCACTCCAGGCCGTAGGCCGGGTCGCGCGCGACCCGGGTCAATTCCTGGTCGAAGGTGGACCGGATCTGCCGCAGGGCGGGGTCGTTCAGCCCGGGGTGGTCGAGGCTGAAGACGGGATAGGGGGTTTGCAGCGCGTCGGCCAGCAGGTCGGCGTAGGGGATGGGGCCGCTCGCGTAGGCGGGATTGTAGCGGCCGGCCAGGACCACCCGGCCCGTGGCCGGATCGACAAACGCATAGCCCAGCACGTTGAACTGCGTCAGGCGCTGCCCGATCGATTCCGGCACGGTGTAGGCGGTCTGGCGGAGGGCGTTTCCCAACGCCTCCTGGCTGGCCGTGTCGCGTACCGGACCCGTTGCGGCGGTGCCGCGGGCCGAGCCGCGTCCACCCCGGCGCCGGCCGGCAGCATCGGCAACCTGGGCTTTGCGGGCGTCAGACCCCCGTGTTTGCGCCATCGCGCGGGCATCAGCGGTGGCAGGTGCCTGGGCGGCCGCGGATCTGGCGGCATTGGAAGCGCGCGCTGGCGGCGCGGGCCGGGATTTGCCGGCTGTCGTGGACGCGGACAGCACGAACGAGAACTCCGTCCGGCGGCCGTCGCGTTCCACCACCATCGCCTGCGGCGTCCCCTGCTTTAACAGCATCACGGCTTTGGTGACATCGTCGGTCGTCCGCATGCGGCGCTGATTGATCTCGATGATGAGATCGCCCGACTGGAGGCCCGCCCGCTCGGCGGCGCTCCCGGCCATGACCTGGACCACCCGGGCGCCGTCCGGTGTCGGTTCCATCGTGATGCCGAGCCGAGGAGTGTCCGGGGCCGTGTCCGCCCCCCGCAGTCCGCCAACCAGGAGCAGGCCCAGCAGCACCAGCAGGCCCGGTCCGAACCGAAAGAGCGGGCGTCCGTGTATCCAGAGACGGTACAGGGTGAAAACGGAATTAATCGACGCGGGGGAGGAACACGCAGCGGCTGGGGTCATGGCAGATGCCTCACGGAGGAGGGGAATCTCCAATTGAATCAACCTCCGCACCGCCATGCTCGGCATCGGCTGTCAATTGTGCCGCATTTCTTGACGGCGGATCTTGTCGGGAAAGGTGGCTGATGGCGTTCTGCGGGCAGAGGGGAGTCCACGGGACGCAACCAAAGTTGCTCCAGAGGTGTTGGTCGGAAAGGGAGCAAAAATCGATTTTAGCCCAGGCACTGACCGTGGTCGCGCCTATAGGCGCGTTAGCGTCTCCACTGTAGCGGGGGGAAATTTCGCCGGCTGAAACCGAAAATGCGCTAGAGGCTATCCGAAAACCATTGGCAGACCGTAGGGGCGCAGGCTTGCTGCGCCCCTGCTCAAGGGCGCGACAAAATCGCGCCCCTACGATTGTTCACCGGGCCGGGATTTTCGGATAGCCTCTAGCGCCCGGCGACGACCCGCCGGCGGAACCGGAGGCCGGCCAGCAGCAGGAGTCCTCCAGCCAGCAGGGCGCAGGTGCCGGGTTCGGGCACCGGGGTGAAGTCGAGCGCGACGCCGTTGGCCAGGTACTGGATCGTGAAGTCGTACGACGTGCCAAGGTAGCTGGCGCTGACGATGTCCCCTGAGGCCGGCAGACCGTTGAAATAGCCGGTGAACCCGCTGCCGCCGGTGATCGAGATCAGATTGTAGGTGGTGGCCGTGGGGGGGCCGAGCAGGTTGAGATTCAGGGTCAGCAGACCCGAGCCGATGTCGACGACTCCGGTGGGATAGGAAAAAGCCAGAAGATCGGAGGAGGCTCCACTGAGATCAATCGCCAGGGTGGCGGGGTTACTCAGGGCGAAGCCGCCGCTGCTGAAGGTGAGGGTGCCGATGGAGTTGCCCGGGCTGATGATACCGCCGGCCACGAGGAGGTTGCCGTAGATCGTGCCCGATCCCCCGAGGGTGCCGGTCGTCCCGTTGGTCAGGTAGCCGTTGGTATAGAACGTGCCGCTTTGCACATTGATGAGGCCGGCGTTGGTCAGGGGAGAGCCGAGGTAGATGCTGCCGCCGGTCAGGTTGATGCTGGCGCCCGCCGTGTTGGCAACGGTATACCCGGAATAGTAGCCGAGGTACAGGCCGGCGCCGGTGCCGACGGTGATCGAACCCTGGTTGGTGAAGGTGGGGGCGTAGAGATAGCCGGTGCCGGTGGTGTGCGTGATCGTGCCCTGGTTGGTGATCGAGGCGCCGGTGTAGCCCGAGTAGATCGTCACGTCGCCCGTCGCCGTGGTGGCACCGTCGAGGGTGAGCGAGTTGGCGCCGACGGACAGGTAGGCGCCGGTGCCAAACGAGAGGGCCTTGCCCGACAGGGTGCCGCTCTCATTCCAGTAAAGATCGGAGTAGTTGCCGAGGGTGGCGTTGGCGCCGGTGAAACCGGCGCCGTTGATGAAGGTGGCGTAGCTGGAGGCGGGCAGGGTCAGGTCGCCGGCGATCGAGGCGCCGTCCAGAGTGCCGTTGTAGTTGGTGAAGGTGAGGGCGCCGGTGGCGATCGTGCCGTTCTTGACCGTGCCGCCATAGAGCTCGTAGCTGCCGCCGGCCGGGGCGGTGAGGGTGGCGGAAGTGTTGTCGAGGGTGCCGTTGAGGTAGGCATGGCCGCCGCCGGTACCGATCTGGACGGTGCCGAGGCTGGCGGTGGTATTGTTGCCCTGGAAGGTGAGGGCGCCGCCGTTGCGGGCGGTGAGCGTGCCCTGATTGGTCACGCCGTAGAGGTAAAGGTTGGCGCTGGCGCCGTCGGCGGCCATGGTCCCACCACTCGCATTGGTGGCGGTGTAACCGTAGTAGTTGCCGACGTACAGGCTGGCGCCAGCTCCGGTCGTAATCGAACCCTGGTTGGTGAAGGTGGGAGCGTAAAGGTAGCCGGTGCCGGTGGTGTGGTTGATCGCGCCCTGGTTGGTGATCGAAGAACCGGAGTTGCCGTAAATGTAGACGCTACCCGTCGCGGCGGTGCCGCTGCCCAGGGTCAGCGAGTTGTTGGTGCCGACGTCGATATAGGCGTCGGTGGTCGTGCCGAAGGTGATCGTCTTGCCGGTGAGGGCTCCATTCTGGTTCCAATAGAGATAGGCGTAGTTGCCAAGGGTGGCGTTGGCGCCGGTAAAGCCGGCGCCGTTGGTGAAGGTGACGGAGGTGGAGGCGGGCAGGGTCAGATCGCCGGTGTAGCTGGCGTTGCTGAGCGTGCCACCCGAACTCGTGAAGGTGAGGGCGCCGGTGGCGATCGTGCCATTGTTGATCGTGCCGTTGTAGAGCTCGTAGCTGCCGCCGGCCGGGGCGTTAAGCGTGGCGGAAGTGTTGTCGAGGGTGCCGTTGAGGTAGGCATGGCCGCCGCCGGTGCCGATCTGGACGGTGCCGAGGCTGGCGGTGGTATTGTTGCCCTGGAAGTAGAGGGCGCCGCCGTTGCGGGCGGTGAGCGTACCCTGATTGGTCACGCCATAGAGGTAAAGGTTGGCGCTGGCGCCGTCGGCCATGATGGTGCCTCCGCTCGCATTGGTGGTCGTGTACCCGGAGTAATAGCCCACATACAGGTTGGTGCCGGCGCTGGTCGTGATCGAACCCTGATTGGTGAAGGTGGGGGCATAAAGGTAGCCGTAGCCGGTGGTCTGGTTGATCGTGCCCTGGTTGGTGATCGAGGCGGCGGAGTTGCCGTAGAGGTAGACGCCGCCCGTCACGGTCGTGGCGCTGTCGAGGGTCAGCGAGTTGCTGTTGCCGACATTGATGTAGGCGTCAGCCGTCGTACCCAGGGTGATCGTCTTGCCGGTGAGCGTGCCGTTCTGGTTCCAGTAGAGATAGGCGTAGTTGCCGAGGGTGGCGTTGGCGCCGGTGAAGCCGGCGCCGTTGGTAAAGGTGGCCGAGGTGGAGGCGGGCAGGGTCAGGTCGCCGGTGAGACTCGCGCCGTCGAGGGTGCCGTTATAATTGGTGAAGGTGAGGGCGCCGGCGGCGATGGTGCCGTTCTTGACCGTGCCGCCGTAAAGCTCGTAGCTGCCGCCGGTCGGGGCGGTGAGGGTGGCCGAGGTGTTGTCGAGGGTGCCGTTGAGGTAGGCGTGGCCGCCGCCGGTGCCGAGCACGACGGTGCCGAGATCGGCGGTGACGTTGTTGCCCTCGAAGTGGAGCGCGCCGCCGTTCTGGGCGGTGAGCGTGCCCTGGTTGACGAGGCCTTCGAGGTAGATGCCGGTATTCGTGCCGTCGGCGGTGATGGTGCCGCCGCTGGCGTTGGTGATCGCCTCCCCGGAGTAGTAGCCCACGTAGAGGTTGCTGCCGCCGCTGGCGGTGATCGCGCCGGAGTTGGTGAAGGTGGGGGCGTAGATGTAACCGGTGCCGGTGGTCTGGTTGATTGCACCCTGGTTGGTGATCGAGGAAGCGGAGTTGCCGTAGAGGTACACGCCGCCCGACACGGTGGTGGTGCTGCTCAGGGTCAGCGAGTAGGTGCTGCCGACGTCGATATAGGCGTCGCCGGTCGTGCCGAGGGTGATGGTCTTGCCGGTGAGCGTGCCATTCTGGTTCCAGTAGAGCTCAGCGTAGTTGCCGAGGGTGGCGTTGGCCCCGGTGAAGCTCGTGCCGTTGGTGAAGGTGACGGAAGTGGAGGAAGGCAGGGTCAGGTCGCCGGTGTAGCTGACGTTGCTGAGCGTGCCGCCGGAGCCCGTGAAGGTGAGGGCGCCGGTGGCGATCGTGCCGTTGTTGATCGTGCCGCCGTAGAGCTCATAACTGCCGCCGCTCGGGGCGTTGAGGGTGGCGGAAGTGTTGTCGAGGGTGCCGTTGAGGTAGGCGTGACCGCCGCCGGAGCCGATGACGACAGTGCCGAGGTTGCCGGTGGTGGTGTTGCCACGGAAGTAGAGGGCGCCGCCGTTCTGGGCCGTAAGCGTGCCCTGGTTGATCACATTGCCGTCGAGATAGAGGTTGGCGCCATTGGCCGTGATCGTGCCGGTGCTGGTGTTGGTCGTATTGTAACCGGCCGAGGTGCTGCCGACGAAGAGCGTGGTGCCGCTGCTGGCGGTGATGGCGCCGGAATTGGTCAGGGTGGGGGCGTAAAGATAGCCGGTGCCGGTAGTCTGGGTGATCGCGCCCTGGTTGGTGATCGTGGAACCGGTATTGCCGTAGATGTAGACGTCGCCGGTCACGGCGGTGCCGCTGCCCAGGGTCAGCGAGTTGCTGTTGCCGACGTTGATGTAGGCGTCGCCGGTCGTGCCGAGGGTGATGGTCTTGCCGGTGAGCGTGCCGTTCTGGTTCCAGTAGAGCTCGGCGTAGTTACCGAGGGTGGCGTTGGCCCCGGTGAAGCTCGTGCCGCCGGTGAAGGTGACGGAAGTGGAGGAAGGCAGGGTCAGGTCGCCGGTGTAGCTGGCGTTGCTGAGCGTACCGCCGGAGCCCGTGAAGGTGAGGGCGCCGGTGGCGATCGTGCCGTTGTTGATCGTGCCGCCGTAGAGCTCATAACTGCCGCCGGTCGGGGCGTTGAGGGTGGCGGAAGTGTTGTCGAGGGTGCCGTTGAGGTAGGCGTGACCGCCGCCGGAGCCGATGACGACGGTGCCGAGGTTGCCGGTGGTATTGTTGTAGCGGAAGTAGAGGGCGCCGCCGTTCTGGGCGGTGAGCGTGCCCTGGTTGATCACATTGCCGTCGAGATAGAGGTTGGCGCCATTGGCCGTGATCGTGCCGGTGCTGGTGTTGGTCGTATTGTAACCGCTCGAGCTGCTGCCCACGAAGAAAGTGGTGCCGCTGTTGGCAGTGATGGCACCGGAGTTGGTCAGGGTGGGGGCGTAGAGGTAACCGCTGCCGGTGTTATGGGTGATCGTGCCCTGGTTGTTGATCGTGGAACCGGTGTTGCCGTAGATGTAGACCCCGCCTGTCACGGTCGTGGCATTGTCGAACGTAAGCGAGTTGCTGTTGCCGACATTGATGTAGGCGGTGCCGGTCGTGCCCAAAGTGATCGACTTGCCTGCCAGCGTGCCGTTCTGCTGCCAGTAGAGGGTGGCGGAGTTGCCAAAAGTGGCGTTGGCACCGGAGAAACCCGCTCCGCCGGTAAACGTGGCCGAAGTGCTGGTGGCAATGCTGACGTCCCCCGAAATCGAGGAACCAGTATAGGTCCCGCTCAGGACGGTCTGTCCGTGGACCTGCAGTGCGAGGACTGCGGAAACCAGCAACAGAAGCGGGGTAAGGACTGATGGCCGTGGTGCGCGCCGGTGCATCAATGGGTGAGGGAACTTAGCCAGTTTGCCACTGCGCGCCAGTACTTTATGGTAAAAAAAGCCACAAAGGGCCGCGGCGGCGGTCATCCGCCGGCAACCGCCCGCCAGGGACCGGAATCAGCGGCCAAGGCCGATTTGTCCAGTGTTTGCACATCTGCCCGTGCACGTTGCATTTCCGCCAGAATGCGGTCGGCGTGCTCCAGCAGACGCTGGCCGGCGGGCGTCGGCCGTGCCTTGCGGCCCAAGCGGTCGAAAAGACGGCATCCCAGCTCCTGTTCCAGCGACTTGATGGCATGGCTCACCGCTGACTGCGTCAGGAATAATTCCCGCGCCGTCTGCGTAAAGCTGCCACATCGCGCCAGCGTCGCAAAGGCGAGCAGCTTGCGGCTGTCGAGGATGGGCTTCATGAGGACCTAGGGATGCACGATCACCCTGATTCATAGCACATCCCGAGCCAGTCTGGCCCGGTGGACAAAATTGTCCGGCTGCAGGCGGTCCGGGATTTCCCAAGCCGACGGCTTTTGAACGGACCTGTTCAGCCCACCGAGGTGTTCCGCTGTCCGCCATCCGCAGAACACACCGTTGCCGCCTAGGCGTAGCGCTCTTCCTTCCAGGGATCCGCGCCGTTGCTGTAGCCGCGCACCTCCCAGAATCCGAGCTTGTCCTGTGCGAGAAAGGTGATGCCCTGCACGAACTTTGCGCCTTTCCAGGCATAGAGTTTGGGGATGATCACCCGGGCGGGGCCGCCATGCTCGCGGGTCAGGGGCTGCCCCTCGAAACGCGTGGCCACGAGCACATCGTTGTCCAGGCATTTTTCCAACGGCGCGTTGGTCGAGTAGCCGTCGTAGCTGGTGAAATAGACGTGCTTCGCCTCGGGCTGCGGCTGCACGAGCTCATAAAGCGTGGTGAACGCCACGCCGCCCCAGCGGCAATCGTACTTGCTCCAGCTGGTGACGCAGTGGAAATCGCTGACGTCCTCCACCTGCGGCAGGGCGTTGAACCGCGCCCAGTCGAGCACCACCGGCTGCCCGACGAGTCCGTCGAGCGCGAGGGTCCATTGGTCGAGGGAGATTTCCGGCTTCACGCCGAGATCGAGCACCGGGAACCCTTTGGTCAGGGTCTGGCCGGGCGGCAGGCGTCCGGGCACGGCGGTGGCGCGTGGCGCGAAGCCCCGGGCCTTTTGCTTCTCGGCCCACTGCTGCTTCGCCGCGATGTATTTCTCCCGCAGCATGAGGCGCACGCTAAATGCCGCCCTGCCTTTCGCAAGCCCGCGGGCGTCCCCGCAGCATGTCAACTATTGGATGACATGTTCCCCATCGTCAGGCGTGGGGAGGCGGCGCGGCGGCGGATGGCGGAGATGCCACCGGCGGCAGCGCGAGGGCCTGGGCGACGGCGGACATGCGCCGGCGGTAATACAGCGCCAGGCCGCCTTGGTAGATCAGGGTCGCGGCCAGCACGCTGCCGTAGAGCAGATAAAAGACCCGGCGCACGAGCGGCAGGATGTCGTCCAGGGTGAGCCCGAGTTCGCTCAGTGTCGTCCGCATATCAGGCGTGACCAGCTCGCGCAGCAGCTCCTGGTCGAAGCTCAGCAGCCGCGTGACCGCGTAGGCCCAGATCACGCCCAGCACCAGCAGCTGGCTGCGCACCAGCCAGCGCATGCCGTCCACATCGCGC
>Ga0265297_10011304_pt1 | contig 10954 bp, 5 predicted proteins | sample Munlanlwell13791_FD_192502 | JGI IMG/M metagenome (GOLD analysis project Ga0265297, IMG submission 192502) | Leachate microbial communities from a municipal landfill in Southern Ontario, Canada - Leachate well 137-91 | ecosystem: Engineered > Solid waste > Landfill > Unclassified | place...
CACCGGCGCCCTGTCACGGCTGACCACCGCGCCGCCGCGGCCGCGGCCGCCCGGCCAGGCGCCGGGCCGGTTCAGCAGCGGTGAACTGAACATCCTCGATTCGGTCGACGACCTGGTCAAGTTCGGCGTCCCGCTGCTGCTCAAGGATTCGGAAACTCGGCGCAAGGGTTTCTCGCCCGATGACTTGCGCCGCTACGAGCTGGCCCGCCGCGAGTACCGCGAACATTACCTGTCACCGGCGTTTCTCCGCGACCTTCCGGAGTTGCCCGACGATCCTGCGGATGTGGAAAAATGAGCAATGTGCCCGCCGCTGCGGCAGTTTCCGACTGCCGTGTCACCTTTGAACCGGGCGGCCGTGCCGTCCAGGTGCTGCCGGGCACGCTGCTGATCGAGGCGGCGGCCCGGGCCGGCGTGATCGTGCAGACGCCGTGCGGCGGCAAGGGCACCTGCGGCAAATGCGCCGTGCGGGTGACCGCCGGCCGCTGCGCGCCCAGCGCGGCCTGTGCCGCGCACTTTTCCCCGGCCAAGCTGAAGGCCGGCTGGCGCCTGGCCTGCCAGGCCCGGTTCGCGGGAGGGGCTGTCACGGTCGAGATCCCGGAAAAGTCGCTGTTCGACCGGCGCTCCAAGATTCTCACCACCGGCGCCCGCGGCCGGAAGGTCGCCCTCAAGCCGGTGGTCTGGAAGCGGCAATTGCAACTGCCGCCGCCCGGCCAGGGCGATGATTTGCCCGACCTGGAACGGCTTGAGCGGGCCCTGGGCCAGCCGCTGCGGGTTGACCTGCCGATGTTGCGGGCGCTGCCGGACCGGCTGCGGCAGGGCGGCTTCGCCGGGGCCGCGGTGGTCTGCGGCGACCGCCTGCTCGACTTTGAGCCCGGCGCCCGGCCGCCCGGCTGTTTTGGCGCCGCCTTTGACCTGGGCACCACCACCGTGGTCGGCACGCTGATCGACCTGGGCGATGGCCGCGAGGCCGCGGTGGCCGCCACGGTCAATCCCCAGGTCGTCCTGGGCGACGATGTGGTCAGCCGCATCGGCCGGGTGCGCGAGAATCCGGCCGCCCTGGAAGAACTGCGCCTGACGCTGGTCCAGGCGGTTGACCGGCTGCTGGAACAGCTCGCGGAACAGGCCGGCATCAGCCCCGGGCTGATCTACGAGGTGACGGCGGCCGGCAACACCACCATGCAGCATCTTTTCTGCGGCGTCTCACCGGCGGCGCTGGGCGAGGTGCCGTTTGCCGCCGTCTCCGGCCGCGCCCTGATGCTCGACGCGGCGGCGGCCGGCCTGACGGCCGTCCATCCGCGCGCCCGGCTTTATGTCTTTCCGGTCATCGGTGGCTTTGTCGGCGGCGACACCGTGGCCGGCATGCTCGCCACCGGCCTGGATGCGGCGGCCGCGCCGACCCTGCTGGTGGACATCGGCACCAACGGCGAGATCGTCCTCGCCCATGACGGCCGGCTGCTCGCCTGTTCGACCGCCGCCGGGCCCGCCTTCGAGGGCGCCCGCATTTCGGCCGGCATGCGCGCCACCGAGGGCGCCATCGAGAAGATCATGGTGGCCGGCGGCGACCTGTGCTTTAACGTCATCGGCGACGGTCCGCCGGCCGGCTTGTGCGGCACCGCGCTCATCGACTTGGCCGCGGAGCTGCTGGAGCTGGGGGTCATCGACGTCACCGGCCGGCTGCTGCCGCCCGACGAGCTGCCGGCCGGCGTGCCGGAGCCCATCCGCGCCCGGCTGCTGCCGGCCGCCGACGGCCAGACGGCCCTGCTGCTGGTGCCGGCCGCAGCCAGCCGCACCGGCGAGCCGTTGTGGCTGCGGCAGCGCGATGTCCGCGAACTGCAGCTCGCCACTGCCGCCATCCGCGCCGGGATCCTCATCCTGCTCAAGCAGGCGGGGCTGACGCCGGAGCAGCTCGACACCGTCCTGCTGGCCGGCGGGTTCGGCAACTTCATCCGCCGCAACCACGCCCGGCGCATCGGCCTGCTGCCGGCCATCCCCACCGAGCGCATCCGCTTTGTCGGCAACACCTCGCTGATGGGGGCCTGCGACGCGCTGGTCTCCAAGGAGGAGCGGCTGGCCGCGGAACGGCTGGCCGTCCGCACCCGTCACCTGGACCTGTCACTCGACCCCGAGTTCCAGATGGAATTCGGCAACGCCATGCTCTTCCCCGACGGGGACGCCCACGGCTCCCTGCCGGGCTGAGCCTACTGTTTCAGGATGAAGCTGTTGGGGCTGTAGGCGGAAGGGCATTGAAGTGAAGAGAACTCTCGCCGTCCTTGCCCTCGCCGGAACGCTTGCGGCAACGCAGTGCGGGTGCCTGTGCGCCCATGCCGTCGTCACGGGCGGCACCCACCTCCGCCACCTGAAACCCACCGGCGTGTGGACGGACGGTCAGGCTCGGGTCATGGTCGAGTGCTCGGTTTTGGACATGCAGTTGTTGTCGTGCAACTCGCAGAGCCTGGGGACGCGCCTCGTGTGCGCCTCACCGGCAACCTGGAAGTCGGCAATCGAGGCGGAGGTTGGGAAGCAACAGCGTGACGCTGAGCGATACCGCGGACCCAGCACGATTGACCACATCTTCCTGCGGCCTGCCGTAGCCCTTCCGGCGACCACCGGCGCCAACGTGTTTGCGGGCAACTTCGTGCTGTTGCCTTCTGACATCACGACCCTGTCGGATGCAGAACCCCCGGGTTCCGGCTGGGTCCGACATGGCATACCGGTGAACGCCAGTTGCCCGAGCTGGCCGGCCAATGTCGGCGGTCGCGTTGTCACCGTTCACGTTGACGGTGTTGTTCTTCCGCAGGAAGCCCGGAGATATAAGGACTGGTGGTGGTATCCCAATCAAATTCTGCTGCTCCCGGCCTGTGCCGTGGATGTCGTGACGTCCCCGATTCAATTTCTGATGATCATCCACTCGTTGGGCAAGATTGATGGATAGGAACCGTCGAACTTCCGACGGCCCTGTGCGGCGTCATGATGTTGCCGGGGCACCGGGACGTTCCCCGTGAAATCAGCGATTTGACGAGCCGATGGGGGAGACCCCAACCGACGCTGCGAAATCCACGTTGGCGCGCCAGTCCCCGCGCCAGGTGCGGGGCTGGCCCTGCTGGTCTTTGAATTCCAGCACCACATCCTTGCCTTCACAACCGGCAAAGGCTGCCGGCAACTGCCAGGCATCATAGAAGTAGCTGCGGCCGTTCTTGAGGCGGAAGCGGTAGTCGGGCGAACGCGTTCCGTCTTTTTCCAGATGCACCGTGAACTCGGCGGCCTGGTCGTCCAGCCCCGGCCAGGCCACGTACAATTCCAGCCACGGCCGGCCCTGGTAGGTGCGCAGCTTGCCAAACGCCAGCGGCTTCTGGTCGTAGCGGTCGCCGTCGGTCTCGTTCTTGTTCACCATCGGCAGGCTGAACCAGCACCATTGGAACGGCCCGCGGTGAAGCGGATCCAGGGCGCTGTAGCGGTGCAGCGCCTTGACCACGAATTCCACCACCCCCTGGGTGTTGTACTTCCAGGTCTTGGTATAGTCCGCGCCCGGCGGTCCCGGCGGGTTGTTGAAGTCGGACGACCACACCACCACGTCGTCGGCCAGCATCAGGTACATGCCGATCAGCATCTCGATCTCCCAGCCCGGCAGCGGTCGGTCGTTCTGGGTGATCCCCTGCAAGCCCTCGTTGGTGTAGCGGGACCAGGCGCCGATCCGGATGTTTTGCAGGTGCGGCAGCCGCGGGGTGGTGCTGGCCGCGGGATAGCCGTCCACCGCGTAGTGATGCATCAGGTACAGGCGGATGCCCGCCCGGTACAGATCCTCCAGGCATTTGTGCGCCTCCCCGGCCTCCAGCTGCAGCGGCACGCCATAGGCCGTGGTGGCGGTCCGCTGGCTGAACTGGGGCTGGCCGTCCTTGAGCAGCAGCCGTCCTTGCGCGTCGCGCTGGTAGAACGGCTCATTCCCCCAGATCCCCTGCATGTACCCGTCCATGGAAACCACGCCGGCCGCCTCATTGCAGGCGGTGAGCGTGGGGTCGTTGGCGCGCAGGCAGTTTTTCTCCGGCTTGAGGTATTCGGGCGCCCCGGTGCCGTTTTGCCGCATGGATTCATAGACCGCGCCCACGTTGAAGGTCCACTGCCCGTAGGTCACCGGCACCAGCCGGCGCCCGTCGGCAGCCGCGCCGGCGAGCAACCCCTGATACAGCCAGCCGAGACAGGTGCGGTGATGCTCAAAACCCTCCGTGCATTCAATGTCGATCATCGCATACCCCCAGCCGCGCCCCTGCGCATCCAGCGACTGCTTCTCGCCCTCCCACATCCGGCGCCCAAGGGCGCGGTAGGCGGCCTCGTCATTGGACAGCCGGTGCTCCTTGGCCAGCAGCCGCAGGGCGGGCAGCTTCGGATCCTTGGGGTTCTTCTTCTCCAGCTCCGCCGCGTAGCGCCCCGCCACCTCCCACCACAACGGATCGGTCATCAGCATCCACTTCTGCCCCGGGTCGCGCCGGCTCAGGTCCGTGGGGCCCTGCCGGAAGTTCGGCATGGCGCCGACGGAGGTGATGCCATGGGTGAAATGGCCGTTGGCGGCCGCCTCGTCGTACCACGGGCCGTCCACGTGCACCCGGCAGTCCGAGAGGGTAAATTCGGGGAACCGCGCAAACCGCGCCACCCCCCGGGCCGTCTGTTCCTGGAACGCATAGTCGATGCCGCCGGGCAGCGGCGCGGTCTTGACCTCGAATTTCAGCACCGGCGCCGGTTGCGTGACCACCGGCCGGCCGGCATAGTCTGTGAGCGTCCTGGATTCCGCCGCCCCTTCAGCCCGCATCATCCATCCCGTCACCAGGACACACGCCATCACCAGCCGAGAAACCGGGCGTTGAGAAAAACCGGTGGCCATGGCCAAGCTCTCCGTGAGAGAATGATTTTGAAGTGAAAATCGTATCAGCGGCCGACCCGAACGATGCGGAGGTCGCGGATGAGCAGGTCGCACTCTTCCGCCCGGTCCCGGAGCATCAGCCGGAACTCGCCGGTCATCGGTGCGCCGAAGCGCAACGAGACCGGCGTCCACTCCTTCATGGTTTCCGGCAGCCGGATGTATTGGAAGTCCTGGTTGCCCCAGCGGTCCGAGCAGACGCCCAAGGTGGTGCCGGCGCCGTCCGCGGAGACGTGGCCCTTGAGGGTGCCCCGCAATTCATAGGCGGCCCCCGGTTCCAACTGGAGCGGCGCCTGCAGGATGGCAAACGGCACATTGCCGGGATCGAACCGGGTGTGCCACTGCCCGCCGGCCCGCAACCGCAGCGCCTTCCGCCCGTCCGCCGCCGCCACGCTGATCGCGCCCGGGGCCATGTCGTGAAACAGGCGGTCATAGCCGGCGGGGAAGGAGCCGGCCGGATAGGAGGCAAAGTCGTCGAAGAACACGGTTGTTCCCGCGCCGCCCGGCGCCGCTGCCGGCTTGGCCGGGGCCGGCCCGGTCAGGCACACCGACACCAGGGTGTTGACATCCTTGCCGTAGACCACGCTGCCGGGGAAGCGTTCGAGGAATTTGCGGCCGCCGATGGCGTCGTCATCGTTGATGGCAACCGCGTAGAGGAGGGTGCCGGTTTTGAGGACCTCCCTGAAGGCGGGGCCGAACGCGGTCCAGGGAATGGCCGCTTCGTAGGTGATCGTCTTGTCGGCGTAACGGATGAACACCTTCGCTTCGTCCAGGTAGCGGTTGGCGGGGGCGCCGACCTCGCCGCCGTCCCAGATCTTGGGGCCGGCGGGCGAGAGCGCCAGGGTGAACTCCTTCATGCCGTCGCGGCCGCGGCTGCCGGGCATGGCGAAGACGAGCTGGATGCTGTCCTGCTTCCACATCGAGTCGCCGGCAAAGAGCTGGTTGAAGGTCTGGTCGGTGACCCGGGCGGCGAAGTAGAGGAATTCCTTGTCCCACATCAGGCTGGTGGTTGCCGAGCCATCCTCCGGCGACCAGCCGTTGCCGTAGGAGCCGCGGGCATACTCGGGCTGGTCGAGGCGCAGCGGCAGGGCGTCCCGCCACTTTGCCGGGTTGCCGTCGATGGCCAGCGGCGCCGGGGCGGCGGTGGCGGCGGCAAAGTCAATGTCCTTGCCGGGCAGGGTAAACAGGCGGCCGTCGTCCAGGGCGAACTGGGCGTCCACCTTCCACTCCGCGGCCACCCCGGCCGGCACCGTATCCAGGTTCACGGAGAAGACCTTCTTTTCGGCCGGCGCCAATTGGAAGGCAAGGCTGGCGACGGGCTTGCCCGCCGTGCGCGGTGCCATCAGCTTGAGGAGGCCGGAAACGGCCGCGGCTTCCTGGTTGGCGAGTTCGAGCCGCAGCGGCGTGCCGGGCAGCAGGCCGGCCACGGGCAACACCGTGATGTTGATGGCGGGCACGATCTCAACGTCGTCAAAGCACGCGACGACATCCGGGGCGCCGGCAAGACAGGTGAGCACCCGCAATCCCTCGCCGGCTTTGGCGGCGGCCGGCGCCGTGATCTCGAACTCGGTCCAGGCCGCCGTGCCGGGCGCGACCCGGACCTGGGCGGACGCGGGCCGGCAGCTCCACCCCGGCGGCAGGTCGGGGCGCACGGTGGCCGTCCGTTCGCGTTTGGACCAGGAGGTGATGCGGACCTTCACTTTGCCGGGCTTTTCGGGCACGAAATAGAGCCGTTCGCCCAGCTTGCCGCCCCGGTCCATGTAGAGGTTGGCGAACAGCGCAAACTGGCGGCGCAAGCCGTCCCGCTGGAAGCGGTCGGCGCACCTGGCCAGCACCTCCAGCGAGGCGGCGCAGCGCGCCTGGTACGCTGCCTGGCCGGCCGCCACCGCCAGCTGCAGTTCGAGGCCGGTCCGGTCGGCCAGGGCGATCAGCCGCCGGACCGCCGGCACGTCCAAATCGTCCCGGTTGAGCGCCACGAGGGCGGCCCCCAGCTTGGGTTTCGGAAATTCCGGCGCGGCTCCGGCCCGTCCGGCGCCATGGGTGCGTTCCACGGCGAGCTGCCATTTGAGGGCGACATCGACGAACGCCTGGGCCCGGGCATCGACGGGGCCGTGGCCGGCGGCCCAGATGAGCAGCGCGCGATTGACGGCGGCGGCATCGGTGGGCAGGATCTTGAGCAAGGGGGCCAGCTCCGGGGGAACACCGCCGTTGGCCGCCTTGGCCGCAAACAGCTTCGCCCACTTCTCGGCCGTTGCCACCGCCGCGGCTTCTACCACGTGCGGCGCCGGATGCAGGACATAGACGGGGCTTTGCGAAATCCGCACCGCGTCGGCGGCCACCGGATTGCCGAAGAGATCCAGGAAATCGCGGCCGAGGCCGGCGGGCAGCGGTTTCGGCTGGTCGTCCGGCGTCCAGGCCACGGCGAACGGCACGCCGGCGCGTTCATAGACCGCCGTCCACACTCCGTTCGTGACGGTCAGCCCGACCAGGCGGTGCCCCTGGCGCAGTTTGGCGAAGGCGTGGACGGACACGCCGGCGGGATAGTTGACGATGTTATAGTCGCGGTTCCAGGTGTAGAGCCCCGCCACCTCCAGGCCGGCGGCTTCCGCGATCATGAGTTCGCGCACGTACAGGTCGGCGCGGTCATGCTCGCCCCGGGCGTCGGCATTGGGCCAGCCGAACTCCGTGCACCACAAGGCCTTCATCCCGCCCATGTCGAAAGCCAAGGCGTTGAGTTCATCAAGCTGGGCCAGGATGTTGAAGCGCTCCGCGCTGACCGCCTGTGACGGGGTGGAGTTGTTGGTGTAGGGGTGCACGCTGATGGCGTCGAGGTAGTCAAACAGCCCGCGGCCGGCCTGCTGGCGGATGAAGGTGTGGTCCACACCGGCAATGCCGGTGCTGGCAACCATGGCCAGCGGCTGCACGGAACGGATGCCCGCCGCGGCGTTCCGGGCCACTTCCGTGTAGGCCGACTTCATGCTGCCGTTGTCCTCGTTGCCCAGTTCGAACAGCTTGGGCCGGCCGGCAAATTCCGCCGCCTGATGCCGCAGCAGCGCCCCGTAGGCGGCGGAAAACCCCGGATTGTCCTTCGGGTCAATGAAGGCCGGACCGTTGTACAGGGTCTGCAGCAGAATGATGGCGACATTGGCATCGGTGAGTTCACGAACGGCCTGGCTGAGCCCGTCCCAGGCATAGCGGCCGCGCGCGGATTCCAGCGACGCCCAGGACGGTTCCAAACGGATGCCGCGGGCGCCCATCCGGTCGGCCAGCGGCGGGGCGAAGTCGCCGAACACGCCGCCGCGCATCGGCGACCAGTGGTATTCGTAGACGGCCAGCAACGGATCCTCCCGCGGCACGGAACAGGACGGCAGCAGCACGCGGAGGCTCCAATCCTTGACCGCCGCCACCGCGCCGGTGGCGACGTTGCGGAGTTCGGCATGGCAGGTGTAAAAGCCCTTGGGCAGAGGGAGGTCCCAGGCCTTGGTCAGGGCGGGGGCGGCCAGCGGCAGCGTCACCTCGAAGGTCCGGGTGGCCGCCGGCCGCTGCCAGTAGGCATCCTGCACGGTCAGGGTGCCGGCATAGCGGGCCTGGATGGTTTTGGCATGGGACACGATGTTCAGGGCGACCGGAACCGTTGCCGTGCCCCAATTCCAATCAGACGTGCTAACGGTGAGGTCGAGGCAGGTGTCCTGATCCACCGCGGTGACGACGCGCAGCGGCGTGAACCGCAGCATGCCGGTCCTGGCGCTGGTGCCCGGCCAGTCCACGCCGATCCCCACCACCGTGGCCGGATAATCAAGCCTGCGGTTGCCGTCACCGCCCTGCCACGCCGGTTCGGCCGGGACGGGAAACGTGACGTCACGCCAGCCGTCCCAGTCCACGGTGATCCGCGACAGATAAACCTCCCCGCTCTTGTCCTGCAAAAACAGATGAACCGACTGCGGGCTCCGCGCATTCGCCGCGTGAATCCGGCAATGGAACGCCTGGGGCAGGCCGGGACACGGCGCGAAAAAATCAAACCGCACAAAACTGTTGTTCGGGTCGGGGCACTTGGAAAAATCGTAACGAAACGCCAGCACGGCGCCGGTGGCGGCGTCGGGGGCCGTCCGTTCCACCGCGCCGCCGATCTCGCCCCAGCGTGCCGTCACGAGGTGGGCGCCGTCATAGTCGGAGACGGGCAGCTCCGCCCGTTCGGCAGCGGCCGCCACGGCGCCGCCAAGGAGCATGGAGACCGGCAACATTCTGGAAATCAAGGAGATGAAAGCTGGCATGCGGCACATCCTTTGCGGTTTTCCTGGCACGGCACAATTCAAAAGACCTTCTCTCACGGAGGCACAGAGACACGGAGTAGGCGAAACCAAAACGGCAAAGGAATTGTCGAACTCCAAGAAGGCGCATATCCGCATCCTATTCCGGCGCGAGGTCGAACACCAGGAGCGCCGGCATAGGGCCGGCCGGCAGGGATTCGGTGGTCAGGCGGCCGCCGGCTGCCGTAAGCACCAGCGGTTTTTTCAGCGTTTTGCCGTCCGTGTCCAACAGATTGTAGAGCTGGCAGGAACGCACCCGGCGGGCCGGCAGGCCGGTGATGGCGACCTGCACGGGAATCGCCACCCGGTCTTCGGGGCTGAGGGCGCGCCAGGCCTCGTAAAAGCTGTCCCCGATCTTCTGCCGGGACTGCAGGAACTTGCCGTCAAAGGCCTCGACCGGGTTCCACAGGGCGACCACCAGCCGCTCCGTGCGCCCGGCACCCCGCGGCCGGACCCGGAAGGAACGCATCTCCACCGTGCTGGCCGGGGCGACGGTGACGGCGTAGCGGGCGTTGGCCATTTCCTTGGGATTGTCCGGCAACTGGGCGGCCAAGTTGCGCATGGCCACGCCCATGGGGCGGAGCCGCGAATCGGGCCCGCCCTCATACAGGGAAAAGTTCGCCTCGCCCCACATGTCCTTGTACCAGATGCTGATTTCGATGCCGAGGTGGATTTCCTCCAGGTAATGCCGGGCCAGATAAGCCGCCTGTTCCGTCTCGGAATAGACAATATTGCGCCAGTTGTCCCACGGCTTGGGGGTTAGGAACGGGTGAATGGCGTAGCCCCGTTCGGAGTCGATGACGATGACTCGTTTTCCCGGCGGCGCATGGGCGGCGGCCTGCGCGCGGAGCCAGGCGACATCCGCCGCCAACCCGCTTTCCGGCATCAGGTTGGCCCGGTGGTAGCCATGGAAGGTCAGGATGTCGATGGTGCCGTCGGCGAGCAGCCCCAGTTCCAGGCAGCGGGTGATGAACGGCCGGTCCATCCACGCCACCGACAGGGCACCGACATGGGCCGTGGGATCCGCCTCCCGGATCGCCTTGGCCAGGGTGCGGGCGATGCGCACGTAGGTTTCGGGGTTGTTGAAGACCTCGGCCATGCAGGTCTCGGGCTCGTTGCCGATCTCCCACACCCCCACCCGGCCCCGGTAATGCGCCGCCGTCGCCCGGGTGAAGGCGGTCAGGGCCGCCAGATATCCCGGCAAATCCTGGCGCGGATCCGGCCGGACCGGATTGAGATCATGCAACCCAATGCAGTTTAAGATGTTGAGCTTGTTTTTTTGGAAGTCGGCGACGATCACATCCGCCCGCGAGAAATCGTAGACGCCCGGCTGCTTCTCCACGTCCGCCCAACTGACCCCCCAGCGGACCCAGCGGGCGCCCAGCGCGCTGATCTTGGGGCCATGGCCCGGAGTGTGAATGTTGACGCCAAAGGGCGGCTGCCCGGGAAAGAACACCGCCCCGTCCGGGACGGCCTCCCGGGCGGTGGCAGTGAATATCAAGCTCAAGTGTTGCAGTTGAAATCTCGCACAAAACTTGCGGTTAAATGATAAAAAGTAAGCCTCTACCTGTTATATTGCATGGTGTTACGGCCAAATGCAAAAAACAGGATAAAGGCTTATGGGGAAAAACATAGCGGACACGGTATCGGAAATCAATGGGGTTCACGCGCGCCATTCGCGGGATCTGGACGGCTTTCTGGCGTTGCTGGAGAGGGCGTTTGGGCTTTCCGCCTTGGC
>Ga0265297_10011305_pt1 | contig 10953 bp, 8 predicted proteins | sample Munlanlwell13791_FD_192502 | JGI IMG/M metagenome (GOLD analysis project Ga0265297, IMG submission 192502) | Leachate microbial communities from a municipal landfill in Southern Ontario, Canada - Leachate well 137-91 | ecosystem: Engineered > Solid waste > Landfill > Unclassified | place...
TTGTTACGGCACAGGAATAACTATTGAGGGTAAGGAATATATGATAATTACAGATCTAAATAAAAAGAGTGATAGGTTTATTATAACGACAAGGTAGTAATTTTTATTACCTGCAACAACCAGCTAAACCTACCAAACTAAGAAGGATTAAATGTCTAAACTGATCACGTCTGATCGTTACGAAGGACTTGATCCGCAGATTACAGTTTATGCTTCTGCCGATCAATGCCGCCTTGCAAAGGAAGGGGAATAACCATGCTAAAAATGTTGACAGGTATTATAATTGTTGGATGGACATTATCTTGTGTTTATACCATCTATGCTTTTATCGTAAAAAATCCGAACATCGACAACATTATTACACACTTTATGCTTCTAACGATAATCCTATTAATTCATTTGCATAACAATAAGGAAGGGGAATGAGATGATACCAAATTTTAAGGTGATTGACAAAATAACTGGTCTTGAAGCCGATCCTGAAAAGATTGCGCTTAATGAAGATTGGGCAAACTGCCTACTCCATCGGGTCATGCTTGGGTTTGCAATCCTACAAACCAACATAAACAACGAATTGCTGGAATCAGAACGACTTATTTTGGTGGACGAATATGGTCAAAATGCAACCTGTCCACCTGATCGGTTTGAGGTGGTATTTGACAAAAAAGGAGAATCGTTATGAACAATAAATTACAAATTGGCACAATAACTGCTATTTTTGTAAACAATTGATAACAAAGGAGTTTCAAATGTCCAAGATCGAATCTATCAACGCAAAAGCCCTGTCAAACATCGTCCTCCAAATCGAACAACTTAAACTGGAAAAGAAACAATCCGCTACAGATTTCAATGGAAGGATCGCCGCTTTAGAGGATAAGGCTGCAAAGCTGGCCGTCGAAATTCAATCCGATTCCGACACACTATTCGCTTCCGACAACAAACAACCGGCTCCCACGTTCGATCCGGAATCAACGCCAGAGTTGTCTATCGTGCTGAAACAAATCGGAGAACATTCTGAATCGGGAGCCTATCATGATTGTGAAATCGTTCAAGAGGAGGAGGAAAATTAATGGTCTATATTGGTATCGACGGGGGAAAACATATCGGAATCGCCATTTATAACGACGAAACAAGATTGTTGGAAACCAAATTGCTCGATTTCTGGGATTGCATCAAAGAACTCGAAGGATATGCAGATACGGGAATTCATGTCGTTATCGAAATTGAAGCTCCGCAGAACAATAAACCGGTATTCATCCCAAAACTTGCCGGATTATCAAAAGCGGCATCCATGAAAATCGCTCAGGATGTTGGCCGGGTCAAACGAGAATCGGAACTCATTTCGGAATATGCCAAGAAAAAAGGGTTTATCGTCAACGAAAGGACTCCGGGGAAAAATTCTATGACCAAAGCGAGCAACGAATTTGTTCAGAATGTCATCCAGTCAAAAAACGTTAATTTCCAGAACAATCGGACAAACGAACATACCAGGGATGCAATTATGCTTATTGCTTACCGGTTTTAAAAAAAGCTCTTGACAAACTATTAAAATAGGTTATATTACAAACTACACCAATTACTCCTTTGTTTTGCACCACAAAGCCCCGGTCCCCCTCCGGGGCTTTTCTTTTGTGCCACTGCCAAAATAAAAAGCGGTCCGACTTGAGAGCCGAACCGCTATTGTTCCACCGATCAACCACCAAAGGAGTGTCGATTGGTATTATAACCAATTATTTCCCAATGTCAAGACCGGAAAATTATTTTAATCCGAATATCTTTTTATTAGAAATTCCACATTCCTCTACTGTGGCTTCTACAATGTCAAAAACCTCTTTCAACGTCAATTCCCTGTCCTGTAAGGCATCGGTAATTTTCTTGGTAATCTTTTCGATCACTTCCTTCTCGTTCGGACCAATCTTTGCCACCACTGCAGAATCATATTTCAATGATTCGATTGTGGTTTTGCCTACTCCGATAAACTCTTTCACGGTAATAACCTTGTCAGCCGCCACCTCCATCAATTTAACCGGCAGGGTGGAAATAAGAGACACGATCATTTGAATCCATTTCAACACTTTAACGCTCCTTTTGTAAATTTGATACCCGACTGTCATCATCCAAAGGAAATCCTTCAAAGACGACGGTTTCAGCCAACGGAACACGCTCATCAAATTCATTCTTCCTCCATGATCAAAATTCTGTCGGTTTCCCTTCCTTTCATTGCTGACATAAACTGTTTGAATCCGACCTTGCTATTCAGTATCCTTATCCCCGTTACGGCGAACTCCGTTCCGGTAAGGATGCACCCATGCGTATCTCCCAACCCGTTCCCAATATGAAACAGTATCCCGATTCTGTCAGGAACATTATCGACATGGTAAGTATTGGGATGCTTGATAGACTCAAATCTGGACAATCGATATTCTCCCTCCGGGATGCAGGAAATTCCTTTTTTGTTATCTTTCCAGGGATGTTCAAGGGTAAGACAAATCAATTCACCATCAACATAAAGCTCCCCCTCGGTGTGGTGTTGACAATAATTCCTGATAAGTTCTACCATCAGTAATCTCCAATCTTTTCCATCCCTTTAGAGATGATGTTGTATAAAACCTCACGCCGGAATTGGTCTTTGTCATCAAGCCCAATTTTTATCTTATACGCCCTTTGGTAACTCATTAATCTGCCTGTTGTTGCTTTGGTCTGTTTTAATTTGTACGCTTTATATGTCCTTTCAAACTGGTTTATCTGTTTTTGGATAAATTTATACCGTTCCCTGTTTGGATATTCTTTGTCTGCATCGGCTTTTTTGATATTCTCATAAAACTTTCTCACCGGACGTCTCTGCAAGGGATTGTCCTCCCTGAATAAAACGTTTGTTACTGGAGCTTTTTCAAGAGTAATCTTTTTACCTGTTGCAAGGTCGCCAACAAGTTGTACCCATGCCCCGGCTCGCCAGTAAGCTCCGCCGGTAATCTTTCCAAGAAAATATTGTAGTTGCACAGGGGAAATATCTCCCATGAAAGTGAACATTGGCGTCTTTTTACTCAATCCGTGCATCATTTCTGTGGCTTTTGTTGTTATACCATAGGTTTTGTCGTTCACAATCTTTAATCTGTTTGGCTCATTCAGCCTGGCATATACCGGCTCAATAGGTATTCCAAAAGCGTCTTTATTTGCTGCAAGATCAGAAAACGGCCCGATGATATTGGTTCCGGAAAGCCATTGTTGAACATTCGGCAATGGAATCAATCCGGCAAGTGATTCGTTCCAAACATGCCCAAGAAATTCGGCTGTTTCTTCTTTGTGTCTCTTGCCCTTCATTGGTTCCATTGTGAGATTTATCAGTCCGTTTACGATAGCACCTTGTACGAACTTACATGGAACCCAAAGATGATGCCCTTTAATCCAAAAATGCCAGAATCCATTTTTTTTCCATCCCTGGTATCCGTCAAACTCTTCTTTTTTATCTTCCGGCATCAAAGCCCGCTGTAAAATATTCATCGCAAAATGCCATGCTATAACTTTCGGAATAAAATACATTCCTTTTACCCGATTTCTTTCCACTATCAATCGACCGTCTTCATCTTCGCCATACTTTGTAGGTGTCAATTCGGTCATATTCCGCATGGTTTTACTTAACCCCTGGGACTGTGCATTATAAAATGCCTTGATCACCGACATGAACTTAGTCCAATCACCATGCCTAAGAAAGTCAATCGTAACATCTTGAGACGATCTCACCGCCCGGATATAAGCTTCTTCTTTGTCCCCTGTCTGCTTTAATACTTTGTTGTAAACTTCTTTGAAATCTGCGATTCTGTTGGCATTTTCAGTAAATGACAATACCGTTCGCATGGCCTCAAAAGGATGTTCAAGGCTGAAAACAATGTCATGGTCGGTTACTGCTGCTTTGAACTGATTCTGCATATCATAAAGTGCTTTCGCATCGGCTCCAAGTTGTGTCGAAAAAGCCCCACCCGAAGCAAGATATTTTTGTGCCATGTCTGCAGGAACCCCAAGCTTGGTAAAAAAATCACTCGATTTATTCTTTCTCACCAGTTCTGCCAGAATTCCATTGAATGTCTGGAATGGATTTGACAATGCCTGATCAGAAGCCGTCATCCTGTTTATGGTATCTGCGATAAGATTGGAATATAGCGAAAATGAAATTTTTGCTGTTGTTGCACCATATCGCACCATCTTGCCCGCTTTGGTAAGTGCTTTCATGAGTATATTTGTCCCGGCGTAATTTATTCCTTCTCCGGAAGCCATCAGTAGATTGTATAATTCTTTGTCGAGTTCAAGATAAACCGGTTTCCCATCTTTGAAAACCATTACCGTTCCAAACTTTGCATTCTTTGGGATGTAATCGGAAAAATAAAGGTTTAAAAGTTCATCCAGCCCGGTCGCATTTTCTCCCGGTTTAACTTCATATCCAAGCCCTTTTAGAGCGTCGACCAATACTTCTATTTTAATTCCCTTAACCGAAGTCGGCGCATCAGTAACGCGAACAATCTTGGATAATCCCTTTTTGATTTCTTCTCCCATTTCTCCAGAAATATCCTGAATGTCAATCAGGGATCGTACCGCCCGGACTTTGTTTGCAAAGGCTATCATTTTTTCAATGTGCTTTGCATAGGAATCAATAAAGGGAACCAGCGGAGCTTCACTGCCTTGTTTTAATTTGTGGATCGGCTGGCTGATATTGGCATAGGCTTTACTTGTTCCTTTGCTTGGGGTACCACCGGGGTATTCGCTTTCAATAGTTTCATGCTCAGTCGGGACCCATGCAGAAAAATGATGTTTTAAATTATCATACAATTCATCGGAAAATCCCCCGGCATCCTTAACCATTTTTAATAGATTGTTGTTGAAAGTTGCATATTCTTCTCTTGCCTTGATGAATTCCGGGCGATCATTTTCAATCTGATCAATTGTTTTTCTTAAATGATCTATTGGCTGTCCATGAGGTAAAATGTAATCGCCTTCTTTGTCTATGTATATTTCAACTAACTGTTTAGCTTTTAAATACTTTTCAAATTCAAGCATATCTTCTTTTGTTTTGCAAACAGATTTGAAAACATCGACCAGCGATTTTCCCATTTTCTCGCCGGTAGTTGGATTTATGAAAGTTTCAAAAAGGATTCTTCTTGCGGATTCTCCGGCCCGGCCCTGTGTCATTCTCCACAATTCAATGAACCTATCTTTGTAAGCCAATTGATGATATGAACGGCCAAGAGCAAGCTTAAGCATAACCTCTGCTGCCCTTGCATTATCATGCAATTTCGATATAGTTCTGGCATAGGTCATTTGAATTTTAGCCAGGGGATGGATCTTTGCTCTTTCCACAAATGCGTTTGTGTTTTTCATCATCCGTTCGTATCGGGTTTCTGATCGCACTAACCCTGCATCATAATACGACTTTGTATCCTGTTCCCTATATTCTGTCAATAATTGCTTTAGTTCCTGCCATTGTCCATCGGGATCGTTTTCTTCAAGGAAAGTATTTTCAAAATAATCAAGAAACTTTGGAGCCAGGTTCGGCAATTTCGGATCACCTATCGCCCATCGACGGGAAAACTCGGCAAATCCTTCGATAATAGCAAGTTTTTTGTCACTACGATTCGGAATATAGTCAAGCTGAGTAAGTTCCCTCTTAAAATCCTGATTGCCACGCCAAGTATTATATTTTGTTTTCAGATAATGGAGAGAATGTGCCAGTTCGTGGGTTATTGCCTGAATATCTTTGTCGTTCCTGGTTCGGACAAAAGAGGTTCCCCGCTCATAAAATCCGGCGGCCTTACCCATTTTTTTGTGTGCCTTTGGTCGAAACGTAATATCCGGGAAAATCTTTCTGACACCGTTGATCATGTCATTAACAGTCATGACTTTCCCTGTTTTGTTGCCCATTACCAGGTCGGACGATACCCAATGATTTGATGCGGCAGGAGATTTTTCGGTTTTAACCAAAGCCTCCGGACCTCCACTTTTAACAGATTCGGGAATCCCGGATTTCTGCTTGTTCTGTTTTACCAAGAAAGGCAATTCTTCTGTAGATTCATTTTGGACAAATAATCCGGGCTGTCTGGTGTTTCGTTCCGGCGTAAGCCCCAAGTCTTCATCAAGAATGATATATTTGCCTTTTTCTTTTTTTGCTTGGCTCCACAATTGAGGGGATTCTCCGGCTCGATCAAATTCAAGCTTAGTATTATATGTCCTAATATCATTTGTTCCGTAAACAACAATCTTTGCTTTTTTTATTCTGTCATGAATGTCGGGACCATATTTTTGTTCCAATTCAGCGTTATAATCAGCTTCTATGGGATTTTGTGAATTCTCGTTAAAATAATCACCATTTTGGATTCTGTTCCATTGATTTATCAAAGATTCTAAATAATGTTCATCGCTTTGTTTGTGGGGGTTTGGGGTTAGTCCACCTTCGTTAATTATGGTTTCTGCGATTTCGTCCAGCGATACACCATTGGGAGAAGTAATTTCCATGATAAATTTTTTGGGATTTACAATATTTTCGGCGATATCCTTTCCTAACAATGATTTCACGTCGGCCCACTTGATTTTCCCGTGTTTGATTGTCGTGCCGACTATTGAGTTCTCAATCGCTGATGAATATGTATTTTTGTTTTCGGATATTTCCGTATTTTTAGTAACAGGTTTGACAATAGGCGGTGGCGGTTGCTGAACCGTAGGGATGTTCGGTGGCGGAGCCTGTGGCTGTTGGATTTCCGGGGGTGGTTCCTGTTGCCGTTGTGGGATTTGTTGAGGCTGAGTTTCCGGAGATGGTTCCTGTTGAGGTTCTGTTGTCGGGGTAGTTGTTTCAATCGGTGGAGCTTGGAGTTGGTTTTGTGGTGAATAATTCGGGTCTGTTGCCCTATATTTTTTCAATAGATTTGGATAGTCGTTTAATATTTTGTTGAATCGGGTATAATAATCGTCAACGTGGTTATCATATATTGCTTTATCAAGTCCAACATCGGCAATACCACCAATAAAATCCTGTATGTCGGATGGTAATTTATAATATTCTTCTTTGTTTTGTTCTATGATTTCAATGGCATCGTGTTCTATCTTCTGGGCGTTAATTAATTCATTATTGATTTCCGGTTCTGTCGCTTGAATCTTGATTTCATCCTCCATCGTGGCTATCTGTCCCGGCTCCACAATGGGTGGATTTCCCTGGCCAGCCTGCTCAGGTTGAACGGGAATGTTGGAAGCAGGCAATTGGTCGTTTGGAATTATCGATTCGCCTTGAGCCTCTGAGAGCGTTTTTTTGACCTTTTCAACTGCCTTTAAGGATGTCTTTGCTTTTTTGGCTGTCTGCTTGGGATCCTCATTGTTTTGGATGCCCTGTTTTATGATCTCCAGTTTTTCGGGTTCGAGGTTCAGGGGGATAGGTTGCATCCGCTCTATAGCTTCCTTCTGATATGACCGATCAGCCATTTTGTTTTTGGAAATGCCTGATTTCGTTTCCATTAAATATCGTGGCCCGGTCATCAAGGCTAAGGGTCCAGCCGATTCTTTTGTCGTCATCCAAAGGTTCTTTGCCATCTCTTTTGACATCTTGGAAACGTCATCAATATTCAATTCGTATTCGGTTCCCCGAACCATGTTGTTGAAGTGTTTGGCGTATTCATTTGATACCAGTTCAATTTGCCCTTGAACCAGTTCCTCGCCCATTTCTTTCCCCCATGTCGCCGCATATTCTTTGAGATTTTTCCCGATAATCGCAGGAATAGTTTGTTTGGCGGCCGCTTTTGCAAGATTATCCATAACAGAAAATCCGGCAACATTCTGAATGGCTTTTGCTCCGAGTCGTGTTGCTCCCGGAGCAATTCTGTTTATCTGGCTCATCTCGACAGCCGCATAAGGTATAGCCACAATGTTGGCAACAATGGAGGCTATTTTAGGATCAATCGGAGTTTCTTTATTTGTTACCATCGCCCGATACATCATCCCGGCAGCCTGGTCATGCCAGTCAAGATAATTCATCAAAGGAGCGGCCATCCCAGCCGCCGCAAGACCGATAGCCGGAGCCGCCACCGCTCCCGCACCTGTTGCCGCCGCAAGTCCCCCAGCACCCAAGCCCACCCCCGCCGCTTTCCCCGTTGATCTTAGCATGGTTGCGCCCATGTGCCCGACCATTCGTGCCGTGCTGTGAAATATCCCGGATAACCAATTGTCGGCATCAATGGGGTCGGACTCCGCTCTTTGCTGGAATTCCTGTTCTATCTTCATGGCTTCGGTTTGATCAAATTGGCCTCTTGAAACGTTCGCCCACATTTTGTTTATCCGATGATCTTCAACCCCCCGGAGAAATTGTTTCCCGATATTCTTGGAAAGCTGAATAGGATCATCAAAGAATCCTGCCGGATTACCTGTTGCATTCAGGTCGTTTAAATCATGGGTCTTTTCTCCGGTAGTAGGAAACATCTTTGGCCCGGTTCCAGGTATAACCGGTTTCGTGGTTTGTGTAGCATCGGGAACAGGACCCCGGAATTGTGGAGGATTTAATGGGGAAACCGGTGTTTCTCTTGCGGCCTGATCTCTTCTCGTCTGTTCCTGAATTGATTGACTGTATTCAGAATGCCATTTGTTGAAGTCCGGCCCATTCCCACCTGTTCCAGTGACGACATTTTTTGTCGCCATAGGTTGAGGAGCATCGGATGGTGTGGATGGGAATAGTTTGTCAACCTTTTGGTCAACGGTTTTATTCCGGCCCTGTGTAGGAATAAGAGATTGCCTGAGTTGGGCGATTTGCCGATCTTCATCAACGGCCATAGAAAGTATTTCCGGAAAATTTCTTTTGGCAATTTCAATATCTCTTTTTACCCGATTGATATATTCCGTTGTGTAGTGTTGTGGCTGGATTTCCATGTCGGAATATAATGTCTGTAGCTCTTCAAGTCGCTTGGTATAATCGTTTGCGTAATCTCTTAATTTTCCCACAATGGACTCCTATTGGATCGCCCAATCCGGATAATCGTTAGCGAGGCTTGATTGTGTAACTTCGTGCCATACTCCATTAGCATCTTCTTTATACCATTTCCCGTCTTTGCCTTTTTTAATTTTTGCATACCCCATTGCGTTCTTTACCATTGCTGTTGAATCGTGTGTTCCCATTCCGATAACATTTCCTGTGCCGGGAACGGCGGCAAAATTTGGTAGAGTTTGCGTTGTGTTTGCATTCGGGTCTGTTTTTTTAGGCCCAACATAGCCTTTCCCCCCGAATAAAACATTATATACAGTGTCCGGTATTACGTAATGACCTGATCCAACTGGTTGTGTTGCAATTCCGTTATAAAAAGCATCAAGCGCATTCTGTTGTTGATAAACTTCATCAACGGTTTGTCCATCAAGGTAATATTCAATATATTTCCCGGGATTGTTTGGGTCTGGTTCTTTCCTTGTCCCTTGTGCTTTGAGAACATCAAGTTCTTTTTGTTTTCTGTCGGCTTGTTCTTTAAGTTGTTTTATGCCATTAGGAAGATCGGATGTTACGGATGGATTGCCGTTTGTTCCTTGAACTATCAATGATGACTTTGCCGACAATGGATCAATCTTCCCCGATCCGCCGGTTTGACGTGGAACTTGTTTTTGTGCAAAGGCTTGGTCTTGGGATTGCATTGATTGACCACCGACGCCTTGACCCCGGGTTAAATATGTTCCCTTCTGTTGAAGATCACCAGTTTTGTAATAATTCCAATCCGGCTGTTGTAAATCAAGTCCAAAGGCATTCATGTTTCTGCCAAGATACTGAGAGGTCAAATCGGGAGCGTCGTATCTTGTTTTCGGTTCATAATAAAACTGATCCAATCCCTGATTTGCTTTTGTCATAGGCGTTTCTTTGGAATATAACCCGGCCAAAACGGATCCCGGAATTGTTCTCGTTGGTTGACCGGTTCGGGGATCAATTGCCTTTTGTCCAAACCGCCTTTCCATTTCTTCTGATATTTGGAATTGTTGTTCCTGTGGATTCTGTGGCATTTCAACATCGAATCCGAGGTTCTGTCCTGCTCCCTGACGGGTTGCATTCGTAAACCCATAATTGGGATTGGTCATTATGTCGTAAAGATACCCTCTTTTTTGCCCTTTCAATCCGCGATTATAGGCTTCGTTCTCATCCATGTTCCTGCGTGAATATTGCAAAATATCATTTAAAAACATATTGCCCTGCCTTTATTAAAACAGTTTGCTTAACAATCCACCAACGGCTCCGGTCATAAATCCGCCACCAGGGATCAGCATATTCCCTGCCAAGCTTAACCCGCTTTCAAGCAATCCCTGCTTCCAGTTGAACTTGTTCTGGTTCGCCATGAACCGGGTATAAGCATTGTTCGCAAGGTTGTTTGATAAAGAATCGGTAACAGACTTTGTGGTCGATTTAATGGTGTTATCCAGTGCCGGTGTCAGGCGGTCATAGTAAGCTCTCCAATGGTTGTACCCGGTGTTGGCAATCTGGTTTCCGACGGCTCCGGCGGGTAAACGACCGGCTCCCCCAGCGGCCTGAATTGCATTAATGTCTTTTGCCCGCTGGTAATATTCCGGCCTGAACTGCTGTTTCAATTGTCGTCCAGAATCCGTAATCGAATCCGTGACAGACTTGGTTACGTCGTTGAGGAGCTTGTCAGACTCTCCCGATGGCGGCTTGGAAAACAAAGCATTCCCGATAACTCCGCCGATCCCCAAGAGATTGCTGGTCAATGCGCCCTTGTTGTTCGCCGGTTCCCAAAGTTTGCTTAGAAAATTCTTATTGCCGGAATTCCATATCCCCTGAGATAAATCTTTCCCGAAAGACAATCCCATGTTCTGATTGTTCCCGGGTGAATATGGTGTCATACCCTGCTGAGTTCCGCCACCAATATTTGTTCCTCCGACATTCGGTAATTGCTGGTTCTGCTGTGGCATAAGAGACATGTTTGAAATGCCATTGCCGGA
>Ga0265297_10011306_pt1 | contig 10953 bp, 9 predicted proteins | sample Munlanlwell13791_FD_192502 | JGI IMG/M metagenome (GOLD analysis project Ga0265297, IMG submission 192502) | Leachate microbial communities from a municipal landfill in Southern Ontario, Canada - Leachate well 137-91 | ecosystem: Engineered > Solid waste > Landfill > Unclassified | place...
CATCCCAATGAAGGGGGCTGACACCGGTACCGGGGCGCTTGTAGGTGAGGTCGTCCGGGGTGAGTTCGTGACCGGCCGGGACGTCGCGCGCGAGGACGATGCTGCGGCGGGCGTTCTTGCGCGAGACGGCTTCGGTGGCAATCGGGGCCTTGTGGTCGCTCGGCCCGAGCAGTACATGCACTTTCGCCGCCAGCGACACGAAACGAGCGAGGTCGTGCTGATCCATGGCGTGGTAGTGATCATTGCCCGGCAGCGTCTTGTCGTGCGTGAAATGCTTTTCGATGATGACGGCGCCGAGCAGATGGGCGGCAACAAGGGAGGTCATGGCGTCATCCGGCAGCGTGTGGTCGGAATAGCCGATGATATTGCGGGGATAGGCCCGCTTCAGGCCTTCGATCATGCGCAGGTGCGCATTGGCGTCGTCGGTCGGGTAATTGAGGATGCAGTGCAGCAGGGCGATGTCCGTGCATCCGGCCTGGGTAAGGGCTTCGACCGCAATATCGACCTCGCCCAGCGTGGATGCTCCGGTCGACAAGACGACCGGCTTCCCTTTGGCGGCGACCTTGCGCAGGAACGGAATGTTCGTCAGGTCGGCGGATGCGATCTTGAAGAACGGAACCAGCGGGTCGAGAAACTCGATCGCTTCGTCGTCGAAGGGCGTCGACAGAAAGTCGATGCCCGCCTGCCGACAATGTTCGGCGAGGGCCCGGTACTCCCCGGGGCCGAAGTTGTCGTACTTCTGGAACAGGGCGTACTGGCTGCGCGTCGGCTCTTTCGTTGTATCCCAGTAAGAAGGCGAATGCTTCGAGGCCAGCGTGCCCGCCTTGTAGCTCTGAAACTTGGCGGCATCGGCGCCGCCTTTCCTGGCCTGGTCGATCAGCCGTTTCGCCTGGTCCAGCGAGCCCTCGTGATTGACGCCGATCTCGGCGATCACATAGGGCTTGCTGCGGAAATTGATGACTCGGCTGCCCAGGTTGATGGAGGTGTGCATTTCTCTGGTCTCTCGGTGGTTGCCGCTATTGCCCGCTGTCGGGGCCGTGCTTGCGGATCAGGTTTTGGCGGTGATGTTCCATCGCTTCGGAATCGTTGGTGATGTTGTTCTCGTGTCGGCGATAGCGATACAGCGGAAGCTCGAGCCGGCTGATGCTGTATTTCTTTTCAAAGCGGATGCGGAGATCCTGATCCTCGTGGCAGCGGAAGCTCTCGTCGTACATGCCGATGTCGATCAACTGCTGCTTGCGAAACATGATGCCGCAGGCGATCGGGTGATCCATGCAGTTGGCCCGCTCCAGCACTTCTTCCGCATCATTGACGAGCAGATAGTCGCAGGCAACGGCATCCGCATACCGGTTCTGGTCGAGGTAGAAGTGGAGGAAGTTCAGGAAGTTCTGGTTGACGTAATCGTCGGAATCGACCCGGACGATGTACGGCGACCGCGCCGCCATGATTCCCCGGTTTATGGAAGCGGGCAAACCGATATTGGTTTCGTTGGTGATGGGGTGAATGGCGTCGTGAAAGAGTTCGAGCGCGTAGGGGGTGCGGTCGGTGCTGCCGTCGTTGATGACGATGATTTCGTATTTCTCGTGCGGTATGGTTTGATGCAGCAGCGAGCGCAGGCAGCGGCCGATGAATTTTTCCTGATTGTAGACAGGCACGATCACGGAAACGAGCGGAGCGTTCTGGATCACGACTTGATCGCCTTTTCTATCGCGCGGCGGGCACGGCCCGGAAGGTCTTCGGCCATTTTGACGCCGACGGGAAGAGATACCGCCCGGGACAGGATGGCGCGGGACTGCGGAAAGGCGGTGGCGAGGTTTCCGCCGTGTGCCGCCACCAATTCCGGCATGTGCGTCCAGGTTCCCGCAAAATGCCAGGTGTAGGCTTCGGGCAGTATCTTGGTGGCCAGGCCGGCGGCCAGAAGTTCCTGGCGGCAACGCAGGGCTGTCGAACTGTCTGGGACGAGAAACACCAGCGCATCGGCGGTGTCGTAGGAACCGTCCGGTATGGCTCGGGGTTCGATGCCCGGCAAATCGGAAAGCGCCCGCCAAAGGCCATCGCGATTGCGGCGCTGCGCTTCGACCACGCCAGGCAGTTTCTTGAGCTGCGCAAGACCCACGGCGCCCTGCAATTCCATCATCCGGTAGTTGAAGCCGCTGCTCGCGCGGGTGTCTTCCCAGCGCGGCACTGCCGGATTGTTTTCGTGCCCATGATCGTGCCAGGCGGCAGCCTTCTTCCAGACTGCCTCGTCGCGAAACACCACCATGCCGCCTTCTCCGGTCGTCATGGTCTTGGCGAAGTCAAAACTGAAGGTGCCGACATCACCCCAGGTACCCAGCGGCCTGCCGTTCAGGTTGCCGCCGCAACCCCATGCGGTGTCTTCGATCAGGACCAGATTGTGTTGGCGGCATATTTCGGCAATCTCGGGCAGGCGCGCCGGCGTTCCCAGCATATGAACGACGACGACAGCCCTGGTGCGAGGCGTTATCCTGCGGCGCAGGTCGCCGGGGTCCATATTGAGAGTAGTGTCGATCTCGGCGCATACCGGAGTTGCGCGCGATTCGATGATGGCCTCGACGGTGGCGACGAAGGTAAAGCTCTGCGTGATGACCTCATCGCCGGGGCCGATGTCCAGCGCCGCCAACGCCACCCTTAGTGCGGCGGTGCCCGAAGTCACCGCGAGGGCGTGCTGGACGCCCATTTTTCCGGCGAACTCCTGCTCGAACTGGCGCACCTTGTAGCAGTTGTTGCGCAAGCCATCGAAGCCGTGCCTGAACAAGACGCCGCCATGGGCGAATACATCCTGGATTTCCGCCAGTTCCTCGTTGCCGATCAATTCGTAGCCGGGCATCTTCGTTCCTTCCGTTTACATCTTATTGAACAGGTCGGTCACCTTGTCCAGCGTCAGGATCGACTTGTAATTCTCGCCCAGGGCGTTGGTAAGTGGTTTTTGGTGCATGATCGATGCGTCATACAGCGCCTTGAAATCCGCTTCGCCCAGATTCCTGCAGATGCCTTCGGGAACCTTTACGCGCTGACGCTCGGCCATCTTCCAGAACTCATCGTAGGCGGCGGGATAGTAATCCGCCATCGCGCGCATGACGATGCAGTTGCCGACACAATGATGAACGCCCAGCACCACGCTGAGCCCCGCCGACAGGGGGTGAACCAATCCCACGTAACTCGTGGCAATGGCGCAACCGCCTAGATACGAGGCAACCATCAGCCTTTCGCGATTCGCCGGGGTCTGCATGTCGTCTTCGAGAAACACCTGGCGACAAAGATTGATCGTTTCTCTTGAATAGGCATCGCCAATCGCGTTGCGATATGAACCCGCCAGCGCCTCGATACAGTGGATGTAGGCATCCATGCCGGTGAAGAAATACTGGTCGCGCGGCACGGTGGCCGTGAGCACGGGGTCCATGATCACATGATCGAACACCGTGAAATCGCTGTTCATGCCCAGCTTCATGCCGGTCGCCGGGTTGGTCATGACGCAGGTGCGGGTGGCTTCGGCGCCGGTCCCGGAAATTGTCGGGATCCCTATCTTGAAAATTCCGGGAACCTTGACCAGATCCCACCCCTGATACTGGGCGGCCTTGCCGCCGTTCGTGAGCAGGTTTGAAACAGCCTTGGCGCAGTCCATCGTAATTCCCCCGCCCATTCCGACTACTGCCGCGGGTTCCCGAAATCCCTTCAGGACCAAGGCTGCCACGAGCCGATCGATATCGTCGGTCTTCGGCTCGTCTTCAGTGGGTATGAATTCGAGGACATCGGAGGCTTGGAGGCCGAGGCGATCCGCCAATGCAGCGTCAGCCTTGAAATACTGATCCACCAGGAAAACTACGCCGCCTTTCTTTCCCTCTCTGGCTGCCTGCTCCCTCAGGCGAGCCAGCAAGCCGCCTAGTTCGGCAATGGAGGATGCACCGATGTTGTAACGGCCCACATTCTTTACCAGCTTGACGCCGGAGTCCAATACGTTTGCCACGACTATTCCTTTGTTGGTCGGATGGTTTTCTGCAGCAAGACGCTCGCCACCAAACATGCCACGGTGCCGCTCATCGATTCTTTTCCTGCGCTGCTCCGCGCGAGCGGAACACATTGGGGACCCATCCAAAACCGATGGTCGTGGGCGGGTTGTACATCTGATGTCTTTCAATTCGTTCCAAAAGGACAAGCTCCGGCTCGTCAACCATCACTCGATGGGACCTTTTCTCAACCACCAGATCGCGAACAATTGCCTTCACCAGATTTTTCGAAATGTAGGCATTGTCGTCATCCACATATTTTCCGCCGGCGAGCGCCTCAGCAAGGCTCTGATTCTCTTTTACGGCAACAGAATAGAAGGAGCGACGGGCATTGGGCTGGACGATCAGGTAGTCCGCCAAATCGTAGTTATCCGGGAATTTCCATATATCCGAGCGACCGGCGATGAAGCCCTCGACACTGCTGTTAGTCAGATATGCCAGGGAACGGCTTTTCGGTAGCATTTCTACGGCCGCGATCAGTTTCCGATTGCTCCCTTGCTCCGCGACGCTTCCTTCCAGCTGCTGGACTTTTTGCGACTTCCCGGCCAGTTTGTAGAGTGGCAAGAGAACCGGTTCCGGCAGATTGCTGATCATGACTCGAAAGCTGCCGGCCACGAAGATCGCCGACACACAGAGCAGCATTGCCGCCTTCTTTCCTGAAAGGACCGCCGCACTCGACTGAATGTCTGCCGTTCGGCCCAGCATCAAGATGAATGCCGCGAAGGTAAACACGACAACAGGCATCAGGTGGTGACTCGCGCCGACGATCGCGCTTTCGCCCCAATGCGGCAGCGGAGCGATCAAGGCAAGGGCTGCGATCTGAACCCATGAAATATCAGGTTTGCCGAACAATAGATATGCGATGCCAAACGCGGGAAGGAAAAACAGTACCGGCGCAAAGCCAATCAGCAGCGCACCAATGGCCGATGGGTCAAAGTTCAGGATGTGCTTGAGCACCACCATGGTCGTCGTGGAGCCACTCAGCACCAACTCGCTCCGTGCGGCCGGCTGAATGACCACGAGCACCAGCGCGAGGTAGGCGATTGCGAGTGCCCCGCCCTGGAGAGCATAGCTTCTGGCATCCTTTTCAAACAAATAGATGTAGAAGCAAAACGTCACCGCGACCATCGCGGCATCCTCCGATGTGAGGCACAACAACATCAGCGAGACGAGGAATCCGGCTCGTTGCCGTGTCAGCAAAAAATAGAAAGCAGCCAGCGCGAACGGCCCGCTGAACATCAGTAGCTGGGCGTTCTGCTGAAATGTGAACAGAAACCCGCTCGCCATCAACAGCCCGATTGCAGCAAGCATCTTGATCCTGAATGATTGCGGAGACAAATGGCGAAGGGTCTTCCAGGCAAATAGCGTCATGGCGCCGTAATTGACGAGGAAGACGACGCCATATAGCCAGGGCAGATTTGGCCACAAGCTCCACAGGGGCGCGAACAGGAAAGGGGTCAGATATACATGGATCGCATAGGTGTGCAAATATGCGTAGGGGTTGTGACTGAAACCCACCGAATCACCGGTCAATTGTGAGGCGAACAGGGATGTCTGAAACATCCGGCCATTCATGAAATTATGGAAAAACTGATGCGGCGCCGTGACTCCGCCGATGGAATATTGGGACGTTGTCGTTCCAAGATTGAAGAAGAAAAATGTCAGCATCGAGACAAAGAAGATGCCCGACAGCAGAGCTGTCCAAGAGACAAATCTATTTACAGAGAGCTGATTTGGCATTTTATGAACTGTGGGCTCGGGCCGAGCAGCGGCAGCGTAGTCGCCCGCGCGCAAGGTGCCCAGCCGGTAGCCGGGCAGTTGCCGCAAGCGGGCATTCAGGTTCAGGGCGCTGAATCAACGGCTTGCACCTTGAGCAGCGCACCAGATCGACCCCAGAGCAACCATGCGGTCACGATCAGTTGGGGAAGCGTTATGGCCAGATGGAATACCGTAGCGGCCGCCAACGCCGCTTCATTGCCGATCCCGGACGTCTGCGTCAGGTAGGCCACAATCCCCGCCTCGAACAGACCGAGCCCGGCGGGTGCCGAGGGAATGGCTATGGCAAGAGCCATAACCACCAGCAAGGCAATGGATTCAAATATGCCGATGCGGACTTCCGAAAGGTAGGTGTTGAAGCTGAAATAAACCAAAAGAACATTCAGTGCCCATATTCCGCCGGTTGCCAAAAGAATGCGCCCGGGCGGATAGCTGCTGGCATGCTTGTGCAACTCGATGGAAATTCGTCGCATTCGACTGCCCCGCGGGAGAAGTTTCACGATGCGAACAATATTGCGGCGAAACAGGGCGACAGCACCGATGCCCAGAATGGCAAGGATGCTGACGGACAGCAGGGTGCCGGCCTGAATGTGCGCGCTGGCGGCGAAGACCAGTACCATTATGCCGAGCAGCAGGATCGTCACCAGGTCGGCCAGCTTCTCGGCTGCGGAGGCCGCAAATATTCCTGTCAGCGGGATTCTGAACAAGCTGTGGCTCAGATAGATTTTTATTGCCTCTCCGAGACGCAGGGGAAGCAAGGTATTAAGTGCGTAGCCAATGTTCGTGATCGAAAACGCGGTGCGGAAATCCCTCGCAACAAACAGTGCCAGACGATGCCCGGAAAGCACCAGCGCCAGGAGATTGAGCAAAAGCGTGCCGACGACTGCCCAGACCGGAATCTGCCTGAAATAGTCCGCCAATTTTCCCAAGTGAATGTTTTCGCCCGCCCAACGCAAGAGAAGAACGTAAACAACAAGATTGAGCCCGATCAGCCCGATTTTCGACGGACTGCGCAGTCTTTGCAGAAAGCCGTGGCGGTGCGCGGCCCTAGGCACTCTGATCCCCAGGGCAATTGATTCTGCCGCGCGTGAATCTGGCAGCAAGCTCGGCGGCGCCTTTGTGGCCGTGCATGACTGAATTTTTCAAGGCTGGGAATGAGGCGTGCAGCGTAAGCAAGTGTCTGGATTTCCGACTGGCGACACCCCCGGCTTTGCCGAACTCCGATACGAAGCGCTAATGCGACGGCACCTCATAGAGCGCGTCAAAAAACATTCGCTGGATCGGATGCCGCTGGTGATAAATGCATTTCCAGGATGACGGAATCGGATACTCCGAATCCCTGATGACGAAGCCGTTAACCTTCGCCCTCGATACCAACCATTGCTTTGTATAGAACTTGCCTCTGCAGACTCTGTCGATCTGGTCCAGGTAATTCTTTATCTGCTCAAACGTCATTTCGTGCAGCGAACTGATGTTGATGACGAGATCAAATTCCTTTGCAGGAAGCAGCGCAATTTGATGTGCTGCGAGAAAACGGATCCGCGCGGACATGAATTCCTCACGGACGTTTTCAAAATTCTCGAAGCGGCGGAATCGGAAGATTTTTTCGCCAGGAAAAAGGGTGCTCAGATACTCCTGAGCCAGGTTGAGTGCCGGCGGAATGTCGATCACCGTGTAGGTCGATGCGGGAAGCGCCCGGAGAAAGACGTCTCCAACCCTGCCGTAGCCCGCGCCCAGTTCGGCTACGTTCCATGTGCGCCCATCGGCGGCCACCGCAGCGCCCGTCCGGTAGAACTCATGAATTGAATTGCACAAATCCTGGGAAGTCCGCTGACCCTTGTAGAGAATATGGAACGGGTTTCCAACCAGGGGCTCGTCCAGCTTTGTGAGCAGGCCCAGTGAGTCCTCTGCCGAGACGTAGTGCCACAACATGGCTACGTATACCCGGTAGACCAGTGCCGAGAGGGGATTGAAGCTCTTGATGTTTCCAAAGTGCGGATCCCGGGCCTTGGGAAATTCCGCACTGAAAACCGACCAATCCCTGTTCGTCAGCCAGTAGCGAAGCACGGGAAGCAGTTGATGCCGGACGATGCCCAGAATGTTCCAATTGAAGTACTTCATATTTACGGTGCGCTTGAAGTTCTCAAACCCACCGTCTCTCAGCTGGGCAATGCCGGTAGAGGCAAGTGATTCCCAGAAGGGTGAAGGGCGATAGATATCAGGCGCGTCCTTCAGGACCTCGAGTGCAGCGTTCTCGTCAATATTCATTTCATTTTTCCATGATCCGCGCCGGATTTCCCACCGCAACGCAATGCGCCGGCAGATCCTTTGTCAGTACCGCGTGCGCGGCCACCACGGCATTTTCGCCAATTGTCAATCCACGATGCCCCAATACCATCGCCCCGGCTCCGATCCAGGCGCCTGCGCCGATCTTGACGAAGCCCTCCTGCGTGATGCCCTGCTCCTTGACCGGCAACTCGCGATCCGAGTAGCGATGGGTATGGTCCACAATCGTCACATAAGGCCCAAGCAACACGTCGTCCGCGATCTCGATGCGATTGCTTGCCGCGATAAAACAGTTCCGCCCGATTTGTACTCTTTCGCCGATGGAAAGATAGGCTCGCTCCTCGATCGAGCGCATCCCGATCAACGGCACTGTAAGCCAGGAGTACCTCTGCACCCAACTGTCGTTGCCGACTTCAACGAAACGCGGTCCGGCAATGTCAACCGTATAGTCGATGCAGACTCTCGCCCCTCTTCGCCGCAGGGGATATTTGAGGTGCGTCCAGATCCACGAAACGATCTTCAACCGTACAAAAGCAAAGGCCAGTTCCCTGATGCTGTATCCGGCGCCAAGGAAAGACGAATAGTTGTTGGGGCTCAACATCCTGCGGGAATCTGCCGTTTTGCTTGATTGATGAGACTCAACTTCCAGTCGACTATGAACACCGGGCGGGCAATGTTGTTCTTGTAGATCCGTGCCAGATACAAGCCGTGTGTCGTCAGCAGAGTAATGCCGTAGAGCAGATCCAGCGCGACCAGCACCCTGAATGCGCTGCTTGACAGTCCGGCCAGATCGAGTGCCAGCAGCACCAGGTTTGCCAGGGCGACCAACGGCCAGGCATAGACGGCGATACGCATCGGAAAAGTCGAAATGCTGAGAATCCCGGCTGCGCCAAACAGGAACATTCCCCACAGGTTGTAGTACGACTTGCCCGTGGTTCGCTGTTGCCTGTCGTAGGTTATTCCATATCGCGAAAACCCCGAGTAGCCGATTTCTGCGCGGAGAAACGGGAATGAGTTCTTGTTGTCGCGCATGACATCGCGCACGCGGGACGAAACCAGGGCGAATTCAGCCATGTCCAGAACGATATCGGTATCTGCCATCAGCCGCAGCAGCCGATAGAAAAGCTTGCGCATGAATACCAAAGGTCGCGGCTCCGGCCGATTTGCCCGACGACCATACACAATGTCATAACCCTCTTCCCACTTTGCAATGAACTTGGGAATCATTTCCGGCGGATCTTCACAATCGACATCGATCACGATGATGGCGTCCCCCGCGGCATGCGTTATCCCGGCCAAGACGGAGGCCTGGTAACCGAAGTTGCGGGAGAGGGTCAGGACCTGGACCGAGGGATCCTTCTCGTGAAGGGCCCGGATAATGTCCAGGGTCCCATCGGTTGACCTGTTGTTGGTAAAGATCAGTTCGAATTCATACCGCTCGGACAGCGGGGAAACTGCGCTGGTCAGTCGCTCATGGAATAGTGGAATCGCCTGCTCTTCGTTATAGACCGGACAGATAATCGAAACGACAGGCTTGCGGTTCATGTTTGAATCTTCCACGTCACACCTTGGGATTTTTGGTAGCTGGGACTATCGCGTTCTGTTTGTCGGTATAACGCTTCGAAGACGCGGCATTCCTCGTGGCGTTCAGGATTGTGCAGCCGCCGAAGGTTGGTCGCGCATTTTAGCATCCGCGTCCCGGGCTGATGACGTATGTATTTTGCGACGCAGCGGCATTGGAAATCTCCGATTTCAGCCCGATGCCGTGGAGGGGACACCAACCACGGAAGGCGGCTCCAGGGGGTCATCGGGACGGGCACCAAAGGCAAGCAAGTCACGGCGCCCATATTCATCCGCGATCTGCTCTGCAAGTTGCCTGACCTTGATGGGAATGCCGGAGCAGATGTTTGCCGCGCCTTGTTTTCTGCTCAAGGCGATATCCGTGATCAGTCTGCCCGCTTCGCGGACATCGAGAAAATCGCGGACCTGATTGCCGCTGGTCAAGTTCGCCGGTTCGCCCGTTGCGAGCTTGCTGCGCAAATAGGGCACCAGGCGCCGCTGGTCCTCTCCTTCACCATGGAGATAGAACAGACGACACCAGGCGAACTCGACATCTTGCGATGGAAGCCATTGCGAGAGCGCCATGAAGGCAGCAGCCTTGGCTCCGGCGTAGGGAGTCACTGGCCGCAAGGGCGTATCGACTGACAAAACGCCGCCCGCAAGATCGTATTCGACGCAGGTTCCGATTCCGACGAAACGCCTGACCTTGGCGCGCGCGGCACCCTTGGCCATCTGCAGGGTTCCAGCCAGACAATCGATGTTCCTGGCCGATTGAAGATACTTTCCGGGCTCGGCATACCATGCCACATGGATGACGGTATCGATTCCCTTGCAGGCTTCCGCCCACCAATCGGCAGTCTCGCCAAACAGGTCGGGCGTGGCAATGACCTTTTCGATCGCTTCCAGAACCGGAAGCCCTCCCCGGCTTCCTTCGCGGACCACTACCCGGACCTGGACGCCACGTTCGTCCAGCGCTCGCAGCACCTGGCGGCCGACAAAGCCGCAGGCGCCGGTGAGCAGTACCGTGCCAGTCATGCGATTTCCAGTCCTGGCACGGCTGTAACGAATTTCGTACCGAGATCAATCAGCCTGGAATTCTGTTCCCGCACCTCGGCGGCAATGTTCCACGGCAGGATCACCAGATAGTCCGGGCGGTCCGACTCCAGCGCAGTGGGCGCCAGTATGGGAATGCGACTGCCGGGCATGAACTTTCCTTGCTTGGCGGGATTTTTGTCCACGACAAAGGAGATCAGGTCGGGTCGTATGCCGGCAAAGTTCATCAGGGTGTTGCCTTTTGCCGCCGCGC
>Ga0265297_10011307_pt1 | contig 10953 bp, 10 predicted proteins | sample Munlanlwell13791_FD_192502 | JGI IMG/M metagenome (GOLD analysis project Ga0265297, IMG submission 192502) | Leachate microbial communities from a municipal landfill in Southern Ontario, Canada - Leachate well 137-91 | ecosystem: Engineered > Solid waste > Landfill > Unclassified | place...
CATTGAAGTTACCGAATTTATTGAAAAACCGGGGCCGGAAAAAGCGCCTTCCGATCTGGCAATTCCCGGAGGTTATGCCTATAACCCCGATATTTTTGAAGCACTGGAAAAAGCCGATAGAGAAATCGCCGGCTCCAGAGAATTGGTCTATGTTGATGGTGTTAATGTATTGCTTAGAGAAGGCAAAAAAGCTTATGCAATCGAAATTAAAGATGGCAAGTGGTACGACTGCGGCAATGTTACAAGCTACTTAAAAACCAATGTCGAGGTTGCTCTAAATCGTCCGGATATTAATCAAGAATTTAGTAAATTCATTAAAGACACAGCGCAAAAGCTGTAATCATTGTTACATTGTTCGATTGCTTCATTGCTTCAGAGAGGGAAAATGCCCGATAAAAAGTACCTTCAACTCAACGATATCGATGCCTATAAAATTGCCTATAATCTGTCTAATTATGTTTGGGATATAGTTGTTAAATGGGAATATTTTCCAAAGGATACGGTCGGAAAACAATTTGTCAGAGCTATAGATTCAATATCAGCAAACATTGCGGAGGGTTTTGGCAGATACGGTAAGAAAGATAAGATTAATTTCTATCGGTACAGCTACGGATCGATCAAGGAATCTCTTGATTGGAATGAAAAGTCTAAAGTAAGAAAATTGGTTACAGAAGAACAATATGAGCATATCTATGATGAATTACAGAAATTGCCAAGATATGTAAATCAACTCATTAAATTCACAAACGATCGTCTTCTCAAATAACAATGAAACAATGTAGCAATTGAGCAATGATACTTGGAGGGAAAATGAAGTCCAAAATAAATAAATTACTTAAAGCATTGAGTGGCGTACTTGTCCTAGTTCTCGCTGCTACTTTAATTTCCGGTTGTTCCTCACGCGGAACATCGGCTCCCAAAACTTTTGTCATTTGGGCTTTCGACGACGAAGATGTTTGGAAACCAATTATCAAAGAAGCCCAAAAAGATGCTCTTAAGGGTTATGAAGTAAATTACGTCAAGAAAACTCTCAACGATTCATATGAAGACGATGCTCTAAATTCGATTCTCTCTGGACAAGGTCCGGATATTTGGGCTATGCCCAACGATTGGGTTTACCGCCACAAAGATAAGCTGACTCCCATGCCAGATAGCTTAATTAAATCATCAAAATTAAATTTAGACGATCAGTTTGTACCGGCAATTAAGCAATCAGGTTATTTTGACAATAAACTCTATACTCTTTCGCCTACAGTCGATACTTTGATGGTTTATTACAATGAAAAGCTACTCCAGTCCTCTTTGGATGAATTTAATGCCAGCCATAAAGGAGACGCTAATATCGAGGCACGTAAAACTGCTTCCAAGATACTAAATCAAATTCCAACAACTTGGAGCGATTTTACTGAAGCCAGTAAAATAATAACCGCCAGAAGCGGGGGCGGTTTTAGCCGTTCCGGTGTTTCTATGGGCACTGCAAACAATATAAACAACTCCGAAGACATTCTTTATGCTTTAATGCTTCAAGATGGCACCAAAATGACTTCCGACGATTATAGTTTAGCTACATTTAACTTGCCTCAAACAACTTCTGCCGGAGCTAACGAAGTACCCGCAACAAAAGCTCTTGAGTTTTACAACAGCTTTGCTAATAGTGCCTCAGCCAATTATTCGTGGAATAGTTCAGTGCCTAATAATATTGAGTCCTTTGTTAATGGACAAACTGCAATGATTTTTGGTTTTGAATCACTTTCTAATCATTTAGCTCAAGTATATCCAGGATTTAAATACAAAAAAGCCCCTCTGCCTCAAATTGGTACAGCAAATGATGTAGCAACAGATTACGCTTCATATATCACCTTTGCTGTACCAAAGCTATCTAGCAACAGCGATGCAGCTTGGCAAACCATTTATCTTTTAAGTACAGACCAAGCCAGTTCATATGCAAATACAGTCCAAATCAGCCAGTCTGCTAAGAAGAAAGACTTCCAAGTTTCACTAAAAGACCGCGAGAGCAACAATAGCCCGGGCAAACTTCAAACTCAAACTGCCCAGACTTGGGTTAAGGGCAGATATCCAAATGAGGCAGACAGTGCAATTAGAACTGCAATTGAAAATGTGGCCACAGCACAGCAAGATGCTCAATCTGCGCTAGATCTTGCTGCTAGCACAATTACAACACTATTGCGCAAAAATACCTGGTAAAGTACGCGGATCTTTGACGCGGATTATGCGCGGATGATGCAGAAAACAATTTTACAATGAGCAATTTCGTTTTAAACATGCGAGAACAATATAACAATTTAGCAATATAACAATTAAATGCTTGTCATCGGCAAAAACATCACAAGAGTAATAGTTTTTTTAGCGTCGTTAATTTATCCTGCGACGGTTTTTGCCGTGGAAACAGGTGTGGCTATCCCCGGTTTCGGCAATAGTTTTGCCTCTTACAATTCATACATTTCAGCCGTTTTCCAATATTCAATGAAGTTAGGAATTGTTTTAACCACTTTAATGATAATTTACGCCGGTTATAAATACATGACATCTCAGGGTAATCCAACAGCAATAAACGAGGCTAAAGATATCATTATCGGTTCTCTCTCCGGTTTTGCGCTTCTTCTGGTAATTTATTTGGTCCTAAATGTCCTGAATTTTAAATGAAATCGTATTATATTGTTAAAAAAGTTTCTAAATCATTAGTCTTGCTCTCGCTAATTGCATTAGTTGTTTCGGGAGGGATTTTTTTTGTGTCAAGAAACCAAATAGGTGCCGACACAAATACTACGGTAGATTATGAGATTATGATGAGCGGCGATACAGTCGAAGGAATTTTGGCTAATAATATAAAATCTAGCGTAATTACTGGTTTTGATTATAATTCAAATAAAAATTCCGATATTGAAAAAGTTACGGGAGATTGCAGACTTGGCTCAAACTGTTATTTGGTCTGGAATAAAAAATCTTGGAATGATCCTTCAATACAAATCAATGATGGTAAAAAAAAGCCGGCTTGGGTCTTTTTGCAAGAAGTTAAAGCTAAGGCCCAGAATGCTGGTGACACTACAGCAGTAAATAAAATTAATAGTGTCTCGGCCAATTATGTAGCTGACGCCTTTATCCGCAATCTTAAACCGAATTTTGATTTTACCTCAACCAGCGGTGCTATTACGATTCCCTATCAAGCATTTATCGACAAACTTAACAGTTTAAACATAGAAGCCAAGGATCCTTATGTAGAGTTTTACGAAGAAAATGGTGCAGATAAAGCTAAGATGAAATTTGCTTCGGCCTACCCCGAAGCCAAAGCAAATAGCGCTTGGCTAGCTGCCGCTGATTTTATATTAAATTCAATGATTAAGCCCTACAAAGACGCAGGTCTAGACGCAACTCAATACGAAAATGCCATCAATCAAGCCGTCAGAACATATGCTTTCGGCACAACCGGGACCGACTCTAAAGATGAGTTTAGCTTCACATATCCAAATCGTATTCTTCTTTCAGCACAAAGTAATAATAACTTTGAATACAACATTAATATCGATAAATTTCCAATTCCAGAAAACGGTTACAAAACTAAAATATTTATTAAACCAGCCAGCAAAAAAGATAGTACCCCATACATATTATTTGGTCCCTTTGGCGAATCTAGCCGTTCCTTTTCTTGGGCCGAAGCAATTAGCGCCGGATATACCGTGCCAAGTGGCCAAAGTATTACAGGTATGGATGATTATAATCTAAATTTTCCCCAACAGTATTTTATCCGTGCAGTAACCTACGATGGCGATACCGCAAAAGCTGAAGTTATCGCCACGCTTGAGACACATACTGAAGACACAGCAAGTGGACAATCTATAATTGAAAGCGGCAATGCTTTCCTAAAGATCTCCGCCCAACCTGCCGCAATCAAACAGGGAGAAACCGTAAAAGCGACCATAGAAGCTATTCAGTCTGCTGATTCTAGCAAACAAATTACAAAAGTTGTTTTTTATGCTTGCACCGGTACGGCTGAAACTATTACCGGTAGCGACTCTTCTGCTTGTACTTATAAAAACGCGGATGGTCAAACCGAGGACGCTGTTAAGGCCGCCTTTAGTGGTTCTGGCTTAGTCTTTGAAAATGGCCGAGCCAAAGTCAGCGCTACTTGGAATACATCCGGTTCCGCAATTGGCAATCATGCACTGATGGCCAAGGCCTTTAGTGGCAGTAGTGGAGATAACTTTATTGACGGCTCAAAAACTGTTGTGACTGTCCAAGTTACAAATTCAAGCGTTGGAGTAGCTGGTGGCGGAGCAAATTCCGGTAATTTTACCGATCTTTTAGCTGGAATGTTCTCTGATAATGCTAGCGATAATCCTACCGGATCTAGTTTGCGCACAACCGGTGAGTTAGCCACTCGCATAGTTAAAATTTTGTTAATTGCTATTAGCGTACTTTCAGTCATCGCTATTATAGTTGGTGGAATATTTTACATAACCGCCGGCGGTGATCAACAAAAATCCGAGCGAGGCAAAAAGACTGTTCTTTACGCCTGTATTGGTGTTGCTCTGGCAATTTTAACTTATGTAGTCGAAAATGCGGTCATAAATATTATTAACAATCTTTTATCATGATTATTAACCAGTTATTTAAATTAAAATCAGCCATTGCCGCCGATCCAGACGTAAAAATCACTGATGATATTGGCGGCACAGACGCCAGCATTGAATCAGTCATGAATCTTATTAACCGAGTAATTGTAATTGCTTTAAATGTGGCTGTTGTGGTTGGAGTTATCATGATTCTTTATTCTGCTTTTTTGTACGTCAGTTCTTTTGGCGAGGAATCCAAAGCCGAAACTGCCAAGAAAACACTCCTCTGGTCGATTATTGGAACTGTGGTTGTTTTTATGGCTAGAGTGCTGGTTAATACGCTTAATAAATATTTAAGCTAGTTCTGTTTTATCCCCTTGTTTTTTAAAAAACAATGACTTATGATAAGATATAGAAAATAATATTTTAAGGAGGAGCATGAATTTAATTGAGAGAGCTGTTGCTGCAGGTGACAATTGGAACATCTTTAAAATTACTACCCCCTCAGATTCAACAGATGTGCCAGCTTTAGTAGATCAGGTGATTTCCATCATTTTAATGATTGCTGGGGCCCTGGCAGTAATTTATTTGATTTATTCTGGCATTCTTTACATTACCGCAGCTGGTAACCCAGATGCAGCAAAGAAGGGTCAGCAGGGTATAATTAATGCCGTCATTGGTATTGTTATTATTATTCTTGCTTACGTCATTCTAAAGGCTGTAGTTAGCACGGTTAGCGGCATCAAATAGAAATTTTAAAGTTACCATTATTGTTTTTATAATGTTTTGGGTTAGTTCTTTTGTTATCTATAGTTTTATTCCTTTGTCACTCTCCAAACTTCTTCAACAGTCGTAATGCCTTGTAAAACTTTAACTAAACCGTCCTGCTCCATTGAGATCATTCCTTGGGCTTGGGCGGTTTTTTGAAATTCAGCAATGCTGGCTTTTTTAGCTACCAGCTGTTCAATTTCGTCATTTGGAGTCAATACCTCTAAAAGAGCTTGTCGGCCCAAGTAGCCACTTTGACGGCACTTATCACAACCGCGACTTTTATTAAGGATTGGGCTAGAACTATTTAAAATAGCTTGCACCCTTACATCTAAGCTGCCTTTTATGGGTTCTAAAATCCTTTGTACTTCCTGCCAAACTTCCGGCCTAGGTGTATATTCCTCTTTGCAGACCGGACATATTCGTCGTACTAAACGTTGAGCCATTACCAGATTAACTGACCCCGCCAACAAGAATGGTTTTACGCCAATCTCTAATAATCTGACAAAAACACCCGGCGCGGAGTTAGCATGTATGGTGGATAACAGTAAATGACCCGTCATGGCCGCTTGTATGGCAATTTCCGCCGTTTCCGGGTCGCGTATCTCCCCAACCATCACAATGTCCGGATCTTGTCGCAGAGAAGCCCTTAGCCCCGCGGCAAAAGTATACTCCTCTTCTTTATTTATTTGGCTTTGTTCAATCCCGGCAATGCGATATTCAACCGGATCTTCGAGCGTAATAATTTTTACTCCGGGTTTATTTAGTTCTTTCAATATGGCATATAGAGTTGATGATTTACCCGATCCTGTTGGTCCTGAAGTTAGAATCATGCCGTGAGGTTTAGATATCGCCGATCGCAGTACCAATAAGGCATCTGCGCGGAAGCCCAACTTGTCTAAATCCATCATCTCAATTTCCTGACCCAAAAGTCGCATCACGACACTCTCGCCGCCAGCAGATGGTAAAGTTGATATTCTTAGATCAATATTTTCACCATCTTTGCTTTTAATTGAAAACCTGCCGTCCTGCGGCTCTGAACTCAAATCCATGCGTAATTTAGCTAAAAATTTAATTCTTGCTAACAATGTTTTATAGCTCGGTTTGGGCAGTCGCACCACATCCTGCAATACCCCATCGATACGATAACGAATTAAAAAATCATTTTCGGCCGGTTCTAAATGTACATCTGAAGCATGAGTTTTAAGAGCACCGTTTAAGATAACATCTAGCAAACGTGTAGTTGTCACTTTTTTAGCGGCCGAAGCGGCTGAGGACAGATCAGATATCTCCTCCTCAAAAGTCTCCTCTTTTTCTTTCTTCTGTTTTAAGACTTCTTCCTCTTTCTCTTTTTCCTCTTTTTCGTACATCAAAATACCATAAAACAAACTCGAACGAGATATCAAAACCGGCAGATATTTCATCTTGGTCTGCTGCTCAAGTTTTTTCAAATAATCAGCAGTGGCCTTGTCATTTGGATTAGTTACACCAACCTTGACGCTTGAACCAATTTTTAAGTAGGGCACAATTTGGTACTGCAAAGCTGATTGTTTAGGAATGAGATCTAAAACTTCCTCGGTAACCGGATAATTGGATAGATTAATGTATGGTACATTTAACTTCTTGGCCGCCTCCTGAGTGTGCCGCTCTTCCTGCTCACGGTTTAGAAAGTAGATTGTTTTGTTAATATCAGTCATTGTCGCTTCGCTCCAACTAAAAATTAATAGCTAATAGCTAATAGCTATTGAGCAAGACCTATTATAAGTATAATTCATCTGATAAAACATTGCCAATGGACAGGAGTGGGCTTAAATGATAGAATTTGTGTTAGCTTTGGAAGCGTGCCAGAGTGGTTTATCGGGCTTGTTTCGCCCCTGCATACGCGGGGCGCCCTGAGAATTTAGGGCGAACACATATTTGTTATGTATTATGTTTATATATTAAAATCAGACAAAGACAATAAACTATATATCGGCAGTAGCGCTGATTTGAAACAACGCTTAAAGGATCATTCGGACGGTAAAGTTGAATCAACTAAGCACCGATTACCTTTGGAATTAATTTGTTACGAGTGTTATAAAAAGAAATCGACCGCACAAAAAAGAGAAAAATATTTAAAAAGCTCAGATGGGCATAAAGATATCAAAAAGAGAGGAATTTAAGGAAGGCTGGCCGAGTGGTTTATGGCGTCGCTCTCGAAAAGCGATTGGGGAGCAATCCCCTCACAGGTTCAAATCCTGTGCCTTCCGCCATGAAACGAGGGTTCATCCTGCATCCGCAGGATGTCCCACGAATGTCGGGACAAATCCCACCCTCACCGCCATTCGACTCGCAAAGCTCACTCATGGCAGGCCGAAGAGTCGAATGCCCTGAACGAAGTTGAAGGGCAATCTAGTATTTCATCTCAACTTTATCGCCAACTTTAATTTCATTTTTATCCGTCCAACCGGCATTGACCTCTAGAACTCGGTCAACCTCAACATTTGGAAAATATCTGGTTAAATTTGAATCGTATTGCACCGGCAAGTTTTTTGTGATGTCTACGACTTGATTATTATTGATCCAAATAATATCGATTGGGAACTTCATATCTTTCATCCAGAAACTTGGTTTTTGGGCCAAATCAAAGATAAAAAGCATACCCTGATTGGATTTTATGGCCTCAAAGCCAGAAAGCCCAGATTCATGCTCCTGCTCGGTTTGAGCCAAATAAACATCTAGTGTCTGATTTTGGATTGTGACTGTGGCCTTTTTCCACTCTGATCCAGGACTTTTGGCTTTATTGGCAGAGTTGGCGAAATAAAAAACAGCCAGAGCCGCACAAGCCAAGAACAACAGAATTAAACGACTTTTAGAGCTGGAAGGACGAGACATTTCAAATAATTTTCAATTATCAATTTACAATTTTCAATCAAGTCCCAATATTCAATTCTCAAATGTTTGAAAATTAATTCATTGGAAATTCATTGGAAATTGAGAACTGAAAATTGAAAATTCCAAAAAACTATTTAGTAGTTTTTTTCGGTTTGATCACCACTTTCCGCTCTCTACCTTCACCAACACTTTCTGTCTCAACATCAGCAATATTAGTTACAACCATATGAACTATTCTGCGCTCGTAGGAGCTCATCTCCGGCAATATTTCTTCAATACCGGTAGAAAGTACAGAGTAGGCTTTATCTCTGGCCAATTTTTTTACATTTTCAATTTTTTTGTCGCGATAACCGGAGATGTCAACCACAATGTTGGCGTAGGTTATTTCTTCGTCACGTAATACCAACAGACGCAAGATGTGTTGCAGCGCATCCAACCCTTCTCCGCCCCGCCCAATCAGCAAACCTGGATTATCGATTTGCAAATTAATAAAAACAATCTCCTCTTGTTGAGTAATAATTGGCTCCACCTCAAAACCAAGCTTGGAAAGAAGCTCTTTGGAGTGTTTTTTAACTCTTGTATGATCTTTGGGCACTTGACTCCTGTTTGGGATATAATGACGTGCACACCCACTGATCCTCTACACTGATAATCACTGATCTTATCTGTGCCCGATCTGTGTGAGAGATCTGTGAGTGTATGCTTCAACTTTTCTGCCTCCGTATTTTCTAGATTATAACAAAAGCGGCCATAAGACAAGGCCGCCGTAATCTCAATTAACTTAAATTTTATTGAGATAGTATTTTTTTCCTTCAAGCAAACCAGCAATTTTTGGCTCAGCTTCTATGTGTTGGTAGCCAACTCTATCAATTGAGATTTTATCACTTTGACTACTTATTTTGGCTACAAAACGGCCCTTAAAATCGCTGACATTGGTTTCTACCAATTTGCCATTTTCCGACATTACCCGCACAACCGCCAGATCTATCGGCGATTTATTGCTTCGGTCATAAACACGATTAAATTTATACTCTTTGTGTTGAGTAATAAATTCAAATATCCAAAGTATCAAATAGAGTGAGGTCATTAGAAAATTAGACAATCCGCCGACCGAAAGCATTATAAAGATTGAGATTGCACTGCCGGTAATTAAGATGGTATATCTAACAGCATTTGAGGTGAGCAAGTCCAAAAATATCGGCCTTTTAATTTTACTCTTGATAGTTCTGTCCAAAGGGATTTTAACGGTTATTACTGAAGCATCAACCGCAATTCTAATCGTTTGACCAAAGTAGGCCTGCTCCATATAATGTGCTTCTTGCGAAGCTGTTTTTGAAGGAAAAATAAAACCTTTTTTAATGACTGAAATTACGTACTGGCCCGGTTTAACCGCAAAGAAAAAGTGACCTTTACTATCGCTGACAGTGGTAGCAATCATTTTCATTGTGCCGTATTCAAACAAGCGTATTATAGCTCCAGGCAAGGGCTTTTTTGTTAACTGATCATATATTAAACCAAACTTGTCTTTATTCCTCGTTTTAAAAATTGATAACAAATAATTCAGCATCATTAAAATAAATTCTTTAATTGAAACCTGAGAGAAAAACATCGCCGCTAAGCTGGCAATTGTTGAGATAATGGTAACCGTTGCTGCCAAACTAGCTAGAGCAATTGGCATGGCAGTTTTAGAAATTCCCTCGGCCGTATCAATAAATACATTTCCCAACAGTGTATTTTCTAAACGTTCCTTTATGCTTTCCGTTGAAGCAGGAGTCAGATTACTAGGAACCTTTGAATCTCCCGTTGTGTTGCCTGTAATGCTTGATGTTTGAGACTCTCCGCTCTGGTCGCTGGTATCACCGCTTGGCACCGGTGTTGGATCCGGATCAGGCGTTGGCGTTGGAGGTATTGGCGGCTCTGGGGCTGGAGCAATGGACAGAGTCGGCGCAGGCGCAGCCCCCAAGATTGGGGTCCAGGGATTTGCCGGTAAATCTGGTGTTAGGTTTCCGTGATAAGTAACCGGGACAATGCCAATTGCCGGACTCAACATCCAACGCGTAACATCTGCTTTCCACCACAGCCAATGACTTGCATCTAAGCTATATGCTGTTTTACCTCCAGCTGTGCCATTCTCATTATATTGCCCATTGTAATCCGCGTTTCCCGCGCCGCTTACCGTGACTACATCACTAGCCCTAACATGATTTTTTGAGCTAAAACTAAAAAAAGCAATTGCAGTAATTGCTATTAAAATTAGTCCTAATTTTATAAAATTATCCCTCACAACCCTCCTCTCCGCCAGAGCGGAGAAATCACAAATAACAAACTACAAATTACAAACAAATACCAATATTCAAATTGCAAATTCAAAACATTTGGAATTTTAGGGTTTTACATTTGGAGTTTGTTTGTGTTTTGCGATTTGAAATTTTTGATTTATTAGAAAAAAATAATTATTTTTTTCTAATCGTTATTTCCACTCCCTTTTTCTTGTCCTGTCTGTTTAGTCGGTTTTCCATTACTTTGGCCATCATATTCTTTTTCTTCGGCGCCTCAATTTCTTTTGATTCTGCAGTTCTCTGGTTCTTTAGTTCTTTAGTCTCAATAGGTCCTCCCTCCTTAATTTTGAGATTTGCCTGCCCCTCGGAGCCTTGGCGAAGTGGGGAGGTTTGAGATTTGATGTTCTTATTAACGTACCACTGTTGGCCAATACCAAATAAAGTTGTAATAACCCAATATA
>Ga0265297_10011308_pt1 | contig 10952 bp, 10 predicted proteins | sample Munlanlwell13791_FD_192502 | JGI IMG/M metagenome (GOLD analysis project Ga0265297, IMG submission 192502) | Leachate microbial communities from a municipal landfill in Southern Ontario, Canada - Leachate well 137-91 | ecosystem: Engineered > Solid waste > Landfill > Unclassified | place...
AGGATATTCATGACCACCAGCTGCATCTGCTGGGAATCGACAAATACAGCCAGGCTTTCCCCGTACTCCCGGACAATTTCGATATTGCCGGCCCGATGCCAATAGGTTCTCAGTTCGATGGTCCGGTCCAGAATATCATTCAACGATTCAATGCTTTTTGCCGGGGCCTTCTGCCGGGAGAAGGTAAGAAGATTCTCCACGATCTTTTTACATCTTTCGGCATTATGCAGGATTTTCTTTAATTCAGCGTCAACCTTGTCTGCCAGCGGGTTCATTCTAAGCAGCTCCGCATAGGCGATGATCCCGGTCAGCGGATTGTTGATTTCATGCGCTACCCCGGCGACCAGGCTTCCGAGCGAAGCGAGCTTGTCCGACGAATACAGCCGGTCCTTCAATTTGCGCATCTCCGTGATGTTTTTCATGACATGGACCGAGAACGATTTTTCGTCGATGGAAAGGGGAAATGTGCTGTGCTGATACACATTGTCATTCAATCGTTTGTCGACGGTATCGAACACGGTTCCTTCTGATTTTTTCCGGCAGTTCGTACATGGCGTGTCGTCCCCGAAAATCCCGACACAGGTGCTTCCAATGAGCGACCGCGGATGGGCGCTCCCGAATTCGGAGGAAAACGCAAGATTCATCTTGACCAGTTTGCATTGATCGTCGGTGATAAAAATGTAATCGGTTATCGCATCAATGATGGTAATCCATTCCCGACGGCTCTGGATGATGGCCCATTCCTGGGCATTGGCAAATTTCCGGTAATGATGGCGCGCAAGGGCGCGGTCTAATGCGGCAGGAAAATGACGTATGACGTTTTTTTCACACGGCAGGCATTCGTATGCGCCGCGCTCGAATGCCTTTAAGGCTGCGCCTGCATCACGAGGATCAGTCACCAATACCGTGGGGATTCGGGTTTCTCCGGTATTGATGTCCTGTAAAAATGCAAACCCGTTTTTCTTTGCTGAGGTCTGGATGAACACAACCGAGATGAGTTCCTGTTTCAAAAGCGCGTGCGCTTTTTGTTTTGTGGATGCAGAGAGAAGCAGGACATCAGGACGGACTCTGGAAAACAGCTTGTGAATTCGCGCCTGCTCGAAACGGTTGAACCCGAAAAAAAGCGCTTTATACTCCTTCTTTTCTGGTGACAAAGACGATATCTACCCTCCTGTTTTTTGATCTGCCTTCCGGCCCGATGTTGGATGTGATTGGACGATATTCACCATATCCGGAGACGGAAAATCGCTCGGGTGAAAGACCATGCTCCCGAAGAAGGTGGACGAGTACCGTAGTTGCCCGAGCCGTGGAAAGTTCCCAGTTTGAGGAATAACGGGAATTCCCGGTCGGGGAAATATCGGTATGCCCTTCAATGGAAACGGGAAATTTAGTCTCCCGGATAATACCAGCCAGAAGAGCGAGCAACGGGCGGGTTTCCGCCTTGATGTCCGCAGAACCCGGGTCAAACAGGATGGTGTCTTCAAGAGAAACGACAACGCCGCGCTCGTTCTGCTTGATGGAAACGTGATCCATTATATCAGATTTTTCAAAAACGGAGCGGATCTCTTTTTCGAGCGCGTTCGTCGTATTGGGGACCGGTATGATCCCTTCAATAACCGGAGGAGTATGAGCAGTTTGTTCGGGCGATGATTTAAACGCTGATTTCATGGAGGTGCTGAAGCGCTCAAGTTTGTTCACATCGACCTGACTGATGGCATACAGTGTGGTGAAGAGCGCGAACAGCAGCGTGATAAAGTCCGCATAGGATACCATCCATCGGTCTATATTGTCCTGTTCGGGCGGTCTTCGTTTTTTCATCTGAAAGCCTCAAATCTTTTTTCGCTTGCTCAGCCGCAATGTTCTACAAAGACCCGGAGCCGTTCTTCCAGATAATGCGGGTTCATTCCTGACTGGATTCCCAGGACCGCTTCAAGAATCATTTCCCGCATGGCAAGATCGCGGTGCAGGATGTTAATCAGTTTTTTTGACACCGGCAGGAGGAACAGGTTCGCTGATCCCACGCCGTAAATGGTCGCGACAAATGCAATGGCAATCCCGGTTCCCAATTTTGACGGATCAGTAATATTATCCATGACGTGAATCAGGCCGAGCACGGCGCCTATGATTCCGATGGTAGGAGCGAAGCCTCCGGCGGTTTCATACACCCGGGCGATTTTTCTCCGTTCCTCTTCGTAGGTCATGTTTTCCTGCTGCATGATCTCTCGGAGCATCGCCGGACTGGTGCCATCCACCGCCAGCTTGAGCGCTTTTGCCAGAAGTGGATTGGTGATACGGGTGATTTCCGATTCGAGCACAATGAGCCCGTTTCGTCTCGCCATGATTGCGTACCGGAGCACGTCTCGAATGATTTCCTCGGGATCAATGCCCCGATAAAAAAAAACCCGAAAGAACGATTCGGCGGCCTTTGTCATATCGCGAAATGGAACGCTTAACAGCGTTGCACCCAATGTCCCGCCGAATACGACGAGCGCTGCCGTCGGCTGAAGAATGGTGTCAATTCTGCCGCCGTCGATCATATTGCCGATCATGATCGCCGCAACACCGAGCAGAATGCCTATGACGCTCGCATGATCCATACAATTCACCTATCTCCATGCATGGCGGTCATGCTTCGTCATGTCCGTTCCTGCATAAGTTCCCGCTGACGCTGAAACGTATACTGAATAATTTCATCCCGGACATCATCATTCATATTGATGAATTGGATGGCAATTTCCCAGGTCCCATGCTCCGTGCTCGTTGCGCGCTGAACTTCTCCGCAGGTGACGATGCCGACCGGCGGTGATGAAGGAAGGGACATTTTTATTTCCACTCGATCACCGGGTTCCAGCCGTTCGTTCACGGTAATGCGGATGCCCGAAGCGCTGATATTGACCGGAACATTATTTGCGGAAACAAGTCCTTCGTTCTCGAGGCACAATTTTTCCATAATGAGTTCAAGTTTTGCATTCATGTCCACGAGCATGTTCCATATTCGCGGATTGATCGATCCGTCAGGCAACCCGAAATCATGCGAGGCGCGTGTTATGCCGGTAATAATCCGTGACCGGGGAACGAGCGGATCGCCGTATACTTTTCTGATGACGACTGGAAAAACGTCGTCAATCCGAAAATACCCCCGTTTGCCGGTCCAGAGACGCTTCAGAAAAATATCGTTGTCCCGTAGGTCCGTGATCTCGGTATAGTAATCGCAATCTGAATCGACTTCCGGAATGATGAGGTAGCGTCCGAGAGCTGCGGCCTCGGGCACTCTGCCCTGCGGACGAAGAATCAGAGAGTCTTCATCGACCGTTAGAATGGATCCCTGGTAAATTTCCATTTCCGGCATCAGACGGAAGAACACATCATCGCCCGGTTTCAGTCCCATGGCCTTGTCCTTTCCCTGCCGAGGTCTGCAGGAATGCGCGCACCACATCCTCGTCAAATTGGGTATGGCAGCAGCGGAGGAGTTCCGCGATTGCGGTTTCATGCGATAATGCGCCCCGGTACGGGCGCACAGAGGTCATGGCATCGTAGGTATCGGCGACCGAGAGAACCCGTGCGGTGAGCGGAATAGCCTGACCTGCCAGTCCGGCGGGGTAACCGCTGCCATCGAAATGCTCATGATGGTACAGAATGATCTCGCGCTCTTTCGGGAAAAAGCGGATCGGTTTTATGATAGTGTCCCCAATGACCGGATGCAGTTTGATTTCCGAGAACTCCTCAGGGGTGAGCTTCGACGGTTTCAAAAGCACGGTATCGCGCACTCCGATTTTTCCAATATCATGGAGATAGCCTCCGAAACCGATCGCATCTTTTTCTTCTGCAGGCAGATGCATGACGTCCGCGATCTGCAATGCATATCGGGTGACTCGCTCTGAATGACGCTGAATATACGGATCGCGCGCTTCGACGCTGGTTACCAGCGATTTCAGGGTATTCATCAGCGTCTGGTAAAATACTTCATACAAGGCGTTGTTTTCAATCCGCTGCGCTGCCTTTCGCGCAAAGAGAAGGGCCAGCGCGATCTCGTCATGCGTCAGTGCTGTTTGATCCGTTTTCCCGCAAAAATTCAAAATACCGAAAATTTCTTCATGCATCATGAGCGGGATGGAAAAGAATTGCGCGGTCAGCGGAAGGCCGGTATGCGGGTTCGTTCCGTTGCCTGCTGCAATACAATGCTTGCGTGTCCTGATCACCTGTTCGAAAATCGGATTTGAAACCGAAACTGTCTGCTCAAGAACACCGGATGAACTTTTTATCTCGATCCGTCCGTTTTCAATGATCCCGAATGAAATTTCACGGACAGGAAGCAGACGGGATGCCATCTCAACCATGCGATCGTACAGCATGCCATTGTCGGAGAGATCATCGAGTTCATCATGGATGGTTTGCAGAATGCTGATTTCCTGTACTTTTCTCGAGAGACCGGCAGTGGCGCCGGCGTTGTCGTTTGTTTGCATCCGGTTCAAAATCTTTTTTTCTCCGATCGTTCGCTCGGCAATCGACGCGACAGAGGATCGGGTAAATGGTTTGGTGATAAAGTCCGCTGCTCCCTCACGCATGGCGTCCACGGCATTTTCCGTTGTGCCGTGTCCGGTAATGACCACGACCGACAGTTCGGGCCTGATTTTTTTCGCTTCTTTAATAAAGTCGATGCCCGTTACCTGCGGCATCGAAAGATCAGTGAAAACGACGTCATACTCCTGATCGCGAACCTTGTCGATTCCTTCACGGCCGTCCCGGGCGATTTCAATGCAATAGTCGCCGGAGCTTTCAAGTAGATCAGACAAAAGCGACCGTATCACCGGATCGTCATCAACAATGAGAATCTTCCCTGCTTCCATTCGATGGCTCCAGCCTTTCCTGAATAACGTCTGCCTCCTGCCCGGAAAACACGCTCATGGATTTGAGCCGTTCAATCCGTTCAATCCATCGTGCCCGGACCCCGCTCTGGGTGCTGTCTGCAACGGTCTTGAGGAGTTCGAGGTCATGGTACATGTCACGAAGGTATTTTCGTAATTCACGGTTGTCCTTGATCAGGAGCGATCGTTGATACGTTTTCTCGGTTAAGGCGATGATCTCCTGTATCTTGAACGGTTTTGTCAGGTAGTCATAGGCGCCTTCCTTGATCGCCTCCAGGGTTGTATCGAGTGTTCCGAACGCGGTTAACATCACAACAGCACAATCCGGATTGTTCCTGACAACATACTTGAGTACTCCGAGCCCGTCCACGCCGGGCATGCGCAAGTCAGTAATCACGAGATGCACATCTTCAATCCGGAGAATGTTGATTGCCTCGGCTCCATCCTGGGCAGTGACAACGGCATATCCCTCCTTTGTAAGCAGGGAGTTGATCACTTCGCGTACTATTTCGTCGTCATCGACGACCAGTATTTTAAAATCGTGTTTTTCCAAGGAAAGTCTCCGTTGTTATTTTGCCTGGCGTATTTTGTCCAGAACTTCGCTCCGTGTCTGTTCGAGAACCTGCTTCTTTTTTGCTTCGGTGGAAATATTTACGATATCCTCTGGTTCTGCTGGTTCCTTTTCAAGAATGAGCGAGGGCTTCAGCTTGGAAACCCGTTCATACAGCCTGAACATCTCGTTCGAGGGGATAACCGTCATTGCTGTCTCCTCCGTTCTCCGGCTTTGGCAGTCATAAGACTTCCGGATTTCTTATCGGCATCCTCTTTAAAAACTTTAAGTTTTTTGTTCCCTGCGCTCCGGGATAAGACGTATTTTTCGCGAAGTGAAACCGTTTTTTCCTCGTTTTTTAAATTAAAGTTTTTGCAACATTTGCCGATAGAATACGCAAAAGTAAAGTGGATACTCTGGTCGAGAAAGGGGGGCTGGAACGAAACGACCGATACTCTTAAGAATCAGCAGTACAATGGGATCACCGGCAAGAATGCCGGTCATTACCTCTAGAAAAGGAGACTTATTATGGCAATCAACGACGTCTCATTAACCCAAGGAATGCGGAGCAACCTCGTCAGTCTGCAGAGTACCGTGACTCTTCTGAACAGGACGCAGGAGCGTCTCGCGACCGGTAAAAAGGTAAACAGCGCACTCGACAACCCGACAAACTTTTTTTCCGCTCAAACGCTGAATCAGCGCGCCAGTGACCTTTCCGGTCTGAAAGACGGTATGTCTCAGGCTGTTCAGACCATTAAGGCGGCCAACGCCGGTATTTCGGGCATCCAGTCCCTGATCGCATCGGCAAAAGCTCTTGCCCAGACAGCGCTCGCAACATCAAATGTAACAACCCGTGCAAGCTATGCTACTCAATATGATTCTATCCGTACACAGATATATGCACTTGCCACCGACTCCGGGTACAATGGAAAAAATCTTTTGAACGATAACAACTTGACGGTGAATTTTAATGAAGATGGAAGTTCGTCACTTACCATTACCGGTACTGCTGCAAACGCCGGTATCACGATCGATCCTGCTGCAAACGCCTGGGCGGGTGATGCCGACATTACTGCTGCAGTGACACAGCTTACCACTGCAACGACTTCTTTGTTGAACACATCAAGCAGCCTGTCATCGAACCTTGCGGTCATCAATGCCAGGCAGGACTTTACCACCGCCGTTGTGAATACCCTCACGACAGGCGTCGATAACCTGACTCTGGCGGATATGAACGAAGAAGGCGCGAACATGCTGATGCTTCAGACTCGACAGTCTCTCGGGACAACAGCACTGAGTCTGTCATCGCAGGCAGCGCAATCGGTTCTGAAGCTTTTTTAAGATAAGAGATGAAGGCGTTTCTCGATAGTGAGGGGGCAGACGCCCCCTCGCTTCCTTTAATCTCGGGAGGCAGAAATGTCAATATTTGAAATAAACCAGAACACGGCTCTTTCCCGGTATGACCGAACCGGCAAGACCATGGATGCATTGAGCACTCAATTGACAACAGGGAAAAAGATTAATACACCCAAGGATGACCCGGTCATTTGGGAACGGTCCCAGCATGATGCCGTCAGTGTGAAAACACTGCAAGGAACGAACGACGGCATCAATGTTGTTGCGACCAGCATCAGGAGCGCCGATGCGAGCATGGGGCTCATGAATACGTACGTCGATCAGATGAAGGCAAACCTTGATGCGGTTGTCAAGAACTACCCCCCGTTTCCGCCGGGCAGCCAGGACCGAATTCGCTATCTGAAAATGTTCAACGGCCTCAAGGACCAGATCGATGAACTGGCCACTCCCCGGGGAGACAAAGGGGCGCAGCAGATCATGGCTGATCCGTCCGTTGCTCCAGGCGACTGGATTATTCCGGTCGGTGAAAACGGGGCGACCGTGACCATGAGAAAACAGGAAGTCCATACCGGCGCAACCGGATTGAACATCCCGGCGCTTTCCGAAACGGCGTCCGATGCAGAAGTGATTGCGGCCAGAGCAAACCTCGATACGGCAGCATTAACGCTCGAAAGTCGGCGGGCGGGACTCGGGACGGATGCCGCGGCGATTACCCGGTCACAATCATACAGCGTGACGATCGCGACTACACAGCAGGCGGACAGCGAACGATGGATTATTGCGGACATGAACGAGGTCTCCGCAAACTATAAGAGCGCCGAGCTGAAACACGAGCTTTCCCTTCAGTCGGCCGTTAATCTGACCACCATGCAGTCTCAGTTTCTTGAACTGTTAGGATAATCTATGGCGCTCAAAATCAATCTGCGACCGCATGAACGGCTTATCGTCGGGGGAGCTGTCGTGGCAAACGGGGACAGCCGGTGTACGCTCCTGATCGAGAACACTGTTCCCATTCTGCGGGAAAAGGACATCCTGGGAGAAAAGAACGCAGATTCTCCCTGTAAGCGGATTTATTTTGTGATTCAGCTGATGTACGTGGATGAAAAAAAACTTACGGACCATATTACCCTGTACTGGAAACTGATCGCCGATGTTGCAAACGCAGCGCCCAGTACGCTTCCGCTCATTGAGCAGATCAATGAGCTGATCGTAGCCGGCAAGTATTACCAGGCGCTCAAAAAGTCAAAAAAACTCATCGAGTATGAACAGGAGGTACTCAACCGTGCACGCAACTGAAATCGAAGCATACAGGACCGTTCAGAAAACGACCATGTCCGGACGTGAGATTGAAGCATCCGTGCTGCTTTCCGCAGCCATGAGGTTGAAGCAATGCCAGGACAACTGGAATGCCCGTGACCGGGAAATGCGGCTGGATGAAGCGCTCAAATTCAACCAGCTGATCTGGACGATCTTTCAGGGAGAACTGGCAAAACCTGACAATCCGCTTCCGAAAAAGCTTCGCCAGGATATCCTGAGCCTGAGCGCATTTATCGACAAACGCATTTTTACGGCAATGTCCTATCCGTCGCCTGACAAACTTACCGTTCTCATTAACATCAATCTGAATATTGCAGCGGGACTCCGCGAGACTTCAAAATAAAGACAAGGAAGGGTTCCTTGCAGGCCATCCCTTCCTCACAGGAGGGGCAAGAGGTGAGGCACGTTTTAACAGCCTGCTGCATTCGATGATGTTTCCTGCCTGCATTTCTCATACAAGCGGAGAATATCATCATTGACATGCCTGCTTTCTACCGCCGCATCCAGGAGTGAAGCGGCGTATTCGATCTGGGATGCTGCAAGCAGTTTTTTTGCAGCGCGGTAGAGCGCATTCGCGAGGCCTGTTCCGTTTCCGTTGGATTTTTTGAGCATGTCCAATCCGGCGTGTTTTTTCTCTCCGCAGCAGTACGCCATGGCAAGCAGGACCCTGCCTGACGGATAATCCGGCTTGCGTCGGATCATATCTTCGAGAAGCGCGATGGCCTTTGATGCGTTTCCTGCGTATAATTCGCATAACGAACAGGTATAGACGGCCTCATTCATGCATGGCGCAAGTTCCAGCGCCCTTCGTGATGCATGCAGGGCTTCCGTATAATTTCCGAGTTCAAGATACAGCGACCCTTTGTGTACGTATGCCGCTGCGTTGTTCGGCTCTTTGGCAAGAGCGAGGTCCCAAAGCTCGAATGCTTCATCATATTTTTTTAATTCTCCCGCCTGAATCGCCAGCTCTTTCAGGGCATCGAGACTGCTGCCGGTTTCTTTCAGCTTCTTTCTGCCCAACTGATAATAATCCTCTGCCTTGGATTTCCTTTTTTCATGATCCAGTTTGCCGTAATGGTGGATTGGGATACCGCCATCCATGATTCCCATGCCGATGGCGCGTATAGACGGCTCTACCAGTTCATGCACGGGATTCACAAACCGGATTCTGGCATCCCGCGGAAAGAGCCTGACCTTGATGCTGCCCGACCATCCGGTTCCTGCCTCTTCCAGGGGATACTGTCCTTCGTTTGCATTCCAGCCGGTGATATAGGTCGGGACGACATAGTTTCTTGTGATCAGGGAATAGGCCGTTTTTCGCGCTGTTTTCCGTGCGATAAGCAGGATCAGCTTTTGCTGATCCTGTGCAGCGATTACTTCATCCGCATCAAGCGCCAGGATCCAGTCTCCCGATGCCTTCCCAAGAGCTTCGTTTCGCGCTGCTGAAAAATCGCCGGTCCACGCATGCTCAGATACATGCGCCCCAAACGCAGTTGCAATTTCACGGGTCCTGTCGTCCGAGCCCGTATCGACAACAATAATCTCGTTTGCCACGGGTTTGATGCTCATGAGACATTTTGGGAGAGCGTGCTCCTCATTTTTCACGATCATGCAGACAGAAAGGGCGCTTCCGGACCTGCTTGCTTCACTGATTGCGAGGGGACCTATTTTGTTCCTGGTTTCAAGTGCCGCTGCAAGGATTCCATCGTCGATCCCGAATTGTATCATCGCGTGTTCGATTTCCTGCATGGCATCATGGTATTTCTCCTGCCTGAGCAGGACATCGATCAGAAAGAAGGTGATTCCACGATGGTCAGGAAAAAGATCCCGCGCCTCACGAATGCGAAGCTCGGCGCTTGCAAAGGTATTCGTGGCAATGACTGCTGCTTGATACGACGCAAGGATATCGGCGCTCCGTGGAGCATGAACGAATCCTTGCTCCAGGAGGGCAACGGCGTCCTGTTTTTTTTCAGTCGCCCATTTCAAAATCCCCATATTAGTATAGGACTCTGCATATCCGGGATCCAATGCAAGAGCGTTGTTGAACCAGGTCGCGGCTTCGGCTGTATTTCCTTTCTTGTGCGCAAGGATTCCCTTGAGGTTCATGGCTCGTGCATTGGAGGGATGCAGTGCAAGGATTTTTTCCACGCAGGTATCAGCACGATCGTCCTGTCCCATGCCTTCTTCTGCATATCCCTGGAGAAGCAACCGCTGGGTGTCATGATCGTCTTCCGGCAAAGCCGAGAGGATTTCATATGCCTGGGAAAACTGTTTTGCGTCAACCAGCATTTCAGCCATTTCAAGAAAAAATCGTTTCTCATCGGGAATCTGCCGGATGCCTTCCAGCAATGTCGTACAGGCCTGCTCAAGACTGCCTTTCCGGAACAGGGTTCCGGCCGTGTCAAGCGTGTTGATCGTCTGCACTCTTTTTCCGAGCGCACTTGAAGCATCAATCGCGCTCCATTTGTTCATGAAAAGCTTTTTATTGCCCGACAGGAGAGAACCATAATTCATCCTATTGCCGACAAAGCTCTGGCTTCCATAATGATGAATGAACACATCGCCTGCAATCATGTTGCGATATCCCAGAAGTTCGGCCCGCAGGCAATAGTCATCATCTTCAAAATTACCCATGCCGAAATGTTCATCCAGCAGACCGACATCATCCGCCATGCTTCGCTTGAACAGCATGCAAAATCCCACGATTCTGCGGTTCGGGATTCTCCGGTACCGGTTCCAGATTCGGAAATTATAAGCATAGGATTCAAGGCCATTGAGCGATGTATAGTCCACCGTTGAAACCTTTTGCGGGCCGCTGATGCTGTTTGTCATGGGGCCCACGATGCCGATGTCCGGTTCCCGGT
>Ga0265297_10011309_pt1 | contig 10951 bp, 10 predicted proteins | sample Munlanlwell13791_FD_192502 | JGI IMG/M metagenome (GOLD analysis project Ga0265297, IMG submission 192502) | Leachate microbial communities from a municipal landfill in Southern Ontario, Canada - Leachate well 137-91 | ecosystem: Engineered > Solid waste > Landfill > Unclassified | place...
GCTAAATCTCCGGCGTAGGTGAGTTTATCAAGGACGACTACTTTATAAGGCAATAAATCCAAGGCGGAAACAGTTTCCTTGGGCAAACCATTAAGAGCCTTAGCGGAAACAGTTTCCTTGCAGGACGGAAACAGTTTCTGGGTGATGTCGCGAGAAGGAAACAGTTTCTTTGGGGGCTCTGTTTTACACAGCAGGCGGACGAAGGCGCTGCCGATGAAACCGGCTCCCCCGGTTACTAATATTTTAGGTATTCCCGCACGCATTCTTCAAGAACCTCATGGATATTAGGCATCAAAAAACCTGAATTACTCAATTTACGGCCTGACAGTAATAAATTAGTCCTTAACAATCTTAAACCTGCATTATCGGTAGTCTCGTATTTACAGCGGGGCATATATTTCTTATAGGCTTCCAAAAGTTCCGGGTAGCGCAATTTTCCCTTATTTGCGATGTTATAAATACCGTTAGCTCGTATCTTAATCAGGTGTTTAAGGGCTTTAAGGAAATCCGGTAGATAGGTAATTGAATTAGGAATATCGATTATTTTTTTATATTTCAATAACTTGGTGAGGATATTACGCGGATGCGGACGGCCATCAAGAGGAATGCGTAATCTCAAAATTAATATTGGGTAAGCCTGCGATAAAACATCTAATGCCTCTTCGGCGTATATCTTGCTGCGGCTGTAAAAAAGGTCAAAAAAATCCGGGGCCTTAGATTCTGGAACCGGATGGTCTTTATGGTAATCGTAATGATAAATGCAACCGCTGCTGATATGAACAAACCTGATGTTGTTACGCAGCGCCGCTTCTGCTAAAATAACGGGGACAAAGGTATTGGCGAGCAGGGTCTTGTCAATATCCTTCTCGCAATCGTCAACATTCCTGCCGGTATGGCCGATACAGTTAATTATAACGTCCGGCTTAAATCTCTTAATTTCCTTTTGCGCATCGCGGTAAGAAAAAATCCTCCTGCCTGATATATCGCACTTAAGATATTCCCGTATCCTGTTTCCGATAAAACCTTTACCAAAAATTAGAATTTTACCCCTCATCCAAGGATACTCTTTTTAAATACCCGGCATATTCTCCGCAATTGCCAGCTGCTAACTTCTTTAACCGGACAGAATTTATATACCCCATCCTATAGGCCACCTCTTCAATACAGCCTATCTTTAATCCCTGCCTCTCCTCTATGGTTTTGATAAAAGACGAGGCGTCAACTAATGCATCGGGTGTGCCCGTATCAAGCCAGGCATATCCCCGGCTTAAAAACTTTACCTTAAGCTTGCCTCTTCTAAGATAAACCTTATTTACATCGGTAATTTCAAGCTCTCCTCTTTCGGAGGGCTTCAGGCTTCTGGCGATTCTAACTGCCTGATTGTCATAAAAGTATATGCCGCAGACAGCATAATTTGAACGCGGCTTACGGGGCTTCTCTTTGATAGAGACCGCTTTACCCTTGGTGTTAAACTCTATTACGCCGTATCTCTGCGGGTCTTTTACATAATAGCCAAATATCAACGCCCCGTTTCTCAATCCTGCTGCCTCCTGCAGCAGGTTGACAAGGTTGTATCCGTAAAAAATATTATCGCCCAATATCAAACATACCTTATCGCTACCGATGAATTTCTCGGCAATAAGCAGGCTTTCAGCTATGCCGCCAGGCGCCCTTTGGACGGCATAGCTTATCTTTATGCCTAATTTTGAGCCATTACCCAGTAAATCCTGGAAACGCGAAGCGTCTTGAGGGGCAGAGATAATAAGGATATCCTTGATGCCTGCCAGCATCAAGACCGACAAAGGATAATATATCATGGGTTTGTCGTAAACCGGCAGCAATTGCTTGCAAACAGCCTTAGTAATAGGGTATAAGCGCGTAGCCTTGCCCCCTGCCAGTATAATGCCCTTCATTTTAGTAACCCCTTGTCTCTTAAATAATTAAGCGCGCTGCCAAACGTATTATTTTAGCACTTTTTCAGGCATAAAGCAAGGTATTTAGCTCAAAATGGGAAGGACAAGCCGATGTCGGCTCTTTTCTCTTTCTGGGAATATTTCAGGCGCAGAAACAGCTCTGCGTCAAGTTGCTTTAGGAACTTATGCGTAAAGACAACCCTAGCGCCAAGGTCTTTGTTTTCGCTATCCTTAAGGGTAAATATGCAGCGGTTATTTTCTGAAAATTTTATTTCAGCCCCAAACTCCATGGCATATATTTTACCGCGGCTGTATTCCATCTCAAATGTCAGTCCGAGGTTACGCCCTATCTTCCAGGTGCCGTAAAGGGAAACGATATTTTGCCTGTTAAGCCGCTTCTGCCTTGCCCCTATGCCGATGCGGTACTTAATCATTCCCTTTTGGGGATAAACATTGGGGGTCTCTAACTGCACCTTGAAATCAAACCTGGAAGAAGAGCCAGTTGAAAGGATATAGGTAAGCTGGTTGGCGGAAACTATCTGCCAGTGGCCGGAAAACGTAATCTCCGACGAGGATTTTGTATTTTCTGCGGCTTCCCTGCGGCGGTAAATATACGTCAACTCCTGGTTGTTATTCAACTGCCAGGCATTTTTAAAAACAAGGATACCCGAGCGCCTCTTGGTTAAGGAGAAGGTAAGGCGGTTTAAGCTATCAGCCTGCCACGTGCCTTTGAATTGCAGTATTCTTACCTGGGATAATCCGTTTTTATCAACGGAGCTTATCCTGAAGGCAAGTTTATCATTACCTGCCGATATAATCTCCCCGTTAAGCACCAGGGAATCGCTGGATTGGCCGAAGGAAGGATCTTTAATCCTCAAAACCAAATCATGGTTTTTATTTAATTCCCATCTCCCGCGTAAGGTTATCCTTTGAGGCAGGTCGTATTCTTTTCTCCAGGGCCGAGGTTCGTTTAAAAGATAAATGAGCGTATTGGCAGGCCCGATAGAGAATGAGCCTTTAGGGCGGACAGACTTCTTGCCTTTTTTGACGACTAACCGGTTGTTTTTGTCAATACGGTAGTGGGTGGACATATAAGAATAAAGTCAGAAACAGTTTCCTTGGAACAGATAATTAAAGCGATAAGGCGGAAACAGTTTCTTCGGTTTTTGCGGAAACAGTTTCTTAGCTTAATAAAAAAGGCAGCCTCCTTTCGGAAAGCTGCCTCTTTTTGTGCTTAAACACTGGTTTCTTCTGCCGTTATAACCCTTTCTTGACGAGATATTCGCATAGGTCAACTACCCTGTTGGAATAACCCCATTCGTTATCATACCAGGAAAGGACCTTGATGAAATCTTCCCCGATCACCTTGGTGCTCTTGGCGTCGAGCACGGAGCTTAAGGTGCAGTGATTAAAATCTACCGAGACTACGGGGTCTTCGGTATAACCAAGCACCCCCTTCATCTTCCCTTCGCTTGCCTCTTTCATCGCAGCATTAACCTCGTCCGGGGTAACTTTCTTTCCTAAAAGACAGGTCAGGTCCACTACCGAAACATTGGGGGTAGGCACGCGTATGGCAAAACCGTCAAGCTTCCCCTTTAACTCCGGTATAACCAACGATATCGCCTTGGCAGCGCCTGTAGAAGTAGGTATCATTGATACTGCTGCGGCACGCGCGCGGCGCATATCGGAATGGGCCATATCCTGGACCCTCTGGTCGTTAGTATAGGAGTGGATGGTGGTCATCAGGCCTTTGACAATGCCCCATTTGTCATTTAAGACCTTGGCGATAGGGGCAAGGCAGTTAGTGGTGCATGAGGCATTGGAAATAACATGGTGGCTCTTCGGGTCGTATTTCTCTTCGTTAACTCCGAGCACGACGGTAATATCTTCGTCCTGCGCCGGAGCGGAAATAATGACCTTTTTAGCCCCGCCCTTCGTGATATGGTTCTCTGCCCCTCTCACCTCTTTGCCCTTTTTATTTATTCCATCCTTCTTGATGGTAAAGAGGCCGGTAGATTCCACGACAATCTGCACCCCCAGGTCTTTCCACGGAAGTTCTGCGGGGTCCTTCTTTGAAAGGACCTTGATTTCCTTGCCGTTTACCGAAATCCCGTCGCTGCCCGAAACATTCACCTCTCCGTTAAACCTGCCGTGCACGGAATCATACTTCAAAAGCAGGGCATTGGCCTTGGCGTCAGTCAGGTCATTGACTGCCACCAGCTCTAAATCCTTGGGGTTCTTCTCCAGGATTGCGCGGGCAACCAGGCGCCCTATCCTTCCAAAACCGTTGATGCCGATTTTTACTGCCATCTCTAACCTCCTTCGTGTTCCGTGATTATTTATTTTATCGCTTCGGAAATTTATTTGCTTTTTAGGTATTGCGCGGCTAATTCAGGCGGAGTTGGAACGAGGTAAAAACCGGTTCCCCATTCAAAACCTGCAACACGCGTCAATTTAGGCATAAACTCAAGGTGCCAGTGGTAACTTTCAGCGTCTTCGTCTCCGTTTATGGGAGAAGTATGGATTATGTAGTTATAACAAAGGTTCGGGAAAACCCCTTTAATCTTAGTGATGGTGTCCTTTAGAATGGCCGCGAATGCCGGCAGCTCTTCGTTGGTCATGTTACAGAACAGCCCGCTGTGTCTCTTGGGCATAATCCAAAGCTCAAACGGGAAGCGGGAGCCAAAAGGCAGGAACGAAATAAAATGCTTATTATCCAGTATGATCCTTTCCTTCTCATACGCCTCCTGGCGGATGATATCGCAGAAGATGCACCTCTCGCGGTATTCAAAGTATTCCCGGGCGCCCTGCAGCTCCTCCTTGACGCTCTTGGGAACCATCGGAAGGGCCACAATCTGGGTATGCGGATGTTCCAGGGAAGCCCCGGCAGCAGGACCGTAATTGCGGAAAATCAGAATATACTTGAAACGCTTATCATTCTTAAGGTCTCTGGCCCGGCGGCAATACATAGCCACAACCTTCTCTATCTCTTCATTCAATAAATCCGAAAGGTCTTTATGGTGATACGGGCTTTCTACCAGCACCTCATGGGCTCCGATACCGTTAGACATATCATACATCCCAACGCCCCTCCTGTCCAAATCACCTTCAATCTGAAGGGCCGGGAACTTATTGGCGACTACCCTCACCTGCCAACCGGAGGTATTGGGGGCGGTGCCGGGCTCCCTGATTACCTCTATCTCCGGAGGGGTCATTGCCTCGCTGCCGTAGCAAAACGGGCAGGCCTTTCCTCCTTTGGGGATATGGGACTCGTATTCATATTCTTCGGGCTTGGCTGGATGGTCGGTATCAAGTATGACCCACCTGCCGACTATGGGGTCTTTTCTGAGCTCCGGCATTATAGTTGAACCTCTCTTAGGAATTGCGCGGCATTCTCCGGAGGCAGAGGGCAGATGTAAAAACCCGTGCCCCATTCAAAACCTGCGACTCTGGTTAAACGCGGCGTAATCTCAATATGCCAATGATAATCGCTGTCAATGCTCTTCCAATATCCTGCCTTGGGCCTGCGTAAAGGCGCGGTGTGGATAACGTAATTGTATGACGGGTCGCCGAGCCCTTTCTTCATGCGGGCTAAAATTGTCTTTATCACCCGCGCTAAATCCAAACGCTGTTCAGGCTCAAGATTTACGAAATCGGCGGAGTGCTTCTTGGGAAGAATCCAGACCTCAAAGGGGAAACGCGCCGCAAACGGGGCTATTGCGATAAAGCCGTCTATGTCCAGGATAAGCCTCTCTTTAGAATCAAGCTCCTGCTTTATTAAATCGCAGAAGATGCACCTTTCATGGTTCTCGTAATAATGCCGCGAGCCTGCCAGCTCCTCCTTAACGCGCTTGGGGTTAACAGGAGTGGCGATCAACTGGGAACGCGAATGCTGGATCCTCCCCCCTCCGGCGGTCCAACCGTAGTTCTTAAATGCCAGTATATATTTAAAGCGCTTGTCCTTCTCCAAGTCCACCATCCTGTCAATATAACAGGTAATTACCTTGGATATCTGCTCTTCGCTAAGGTCGGACATATTGGCAATATGCTGATTAGTTTCAATAACCACCTCGTGGGCGCCGATTCCGTTCATTACATCGTAAACCCCCCTGCCGCGGCGGTCAAGCTCCCCTTCTATCCTTAAGAAAGGGGCGATGCTGGGGACAACCCGTAATTCCCAGCCAGGGGAATTCCTAGAGGAATTATTGTGCCTTAGGGCGTATATTTCAGGAGGGGTCTGGGATTCATTTCCTTCGCAGAAAGGGCAGGGTTTTTCAGAAGCAGGGCCTTCCTCTGCCTTGGAGGCAAACTGGTCCGGCCTCCTCGCCCTTTCCGTCGCAACAATCACCCATCTACCGATAATCGGGTCTTTTCTTAATTCAGGCATGCGGTAATTATATCACACGATATTCATTATGCAATTATTTTTTACCCATAATTTCTCCGGGGCGGATTTTATAACCATTGACGAAGTCCCCGGCGCTCATCGTCTTCCTGCCTTCCATCTGCAGTTCTTCTATGAGGAGGCTGCCTTTACCGGTAGCCACCGCTATCGCCTCCTTGGCTACCTTCAGGACTTCTCCGGCAACAGAGCCGCGGGTGGCCAGCGCCGAGAAATCCGGCCTTGCCTTGAATATCTTCATGGACCTCCCCTTATAATAGGTATATGCCCCGGGCCATTCAAAGCAGCCCCTGACAAGATTGGCGATATCCCCTGCAGGACTATCCCAGGATATCAAACCATCCTCCTTCTTAAGCTTGAATGCAAAGGTCGCCTTTTTTTCTTCCTGGGGATTAAGGTGATAATTACCGGAGGCAATATCCCTGATAACGCTAATCAATAATTCTGCTCCCGCTGCCGACAATCTTTCTCCCAGGGTAACCGCCGTATCATCCGCTTCTATCCTGACCTCCCTCTGCGCAAGCAAAGGCCCGGCATCCATCTTTTTTATAATCTTGATAATACTGACCCCGGTCTGCTTTTCTCCGTTGATAATCGCCAGATTTATGGGGGCCGCCCCGCGGTAACGCGGCAGAAGCGAGGCATGAAGGTTTATCGGCATAATCCCGGGGGCATCCAGCAATTTCTCCGAAAGCATCTGCCCATAAGCAATCACCGCGAATAAATCCGCTTTAAACACTCTCAAAAAATCTATGCTGTCTCCGGCATTCACGTCCGGCGGCTGATAAATTTTGAAATTATGCCTTAATCCAAATTCTTTCACTGGGGTATGAGAAAGCGCCAAGCCGCGCCCCTTGGCCTTATCGGGCTGGGTTACTATGCAGGGGATGTCGTAGCCGGCCTGCATGATGGCCTGTAACGGCAAAATAGCAAAACTATCACTTCCGAAAAATATTATCTTCATCTTTTATTAAAGGGGGTCTACGTCAACCGTAACTATTATACCCGAATGTGGCGATTCTTTTAAACGCATTTTTAAGAAACGGCTCATCCTTAAGGGATCATCCGAACGCAGCAATATCTGCCAGTAGAAATTACCGCGCAATCTTGAAGGATGGCCGGGATTTAAAGAAATCACATTTATTCTCCTCTTGCTGCCCGCGCCCTTAAGGCCTTTGTAGATACCCTCGGCTGCCTCGCGCACCAAGGCTTCCTTCTTACCCCTTACCTTGACCACTGCGAGGTGCCGGCAGGGAGGGAATTCCAGCTGCTGCCTTTCTTTAAGCTCTTCTTCGTAAAAGGCGCCTACCTTATCTGCGGTTAATGCCTTAAAACAATGGTGATGGGGGATGCCGGTCCTGATAAGCATCTTTGACCCGGTCATCCGCAAGAGCTTTAGGAGCAATGCAAATGTCTTTTCAGCGGCGCGCAGGTCGGCCCGGTTCAGGGAATCGTCTATGAATAAGGCTAACGTGACGTCAAATGTAGAACCCAACAGGCCGAAGACCGACTCCGTTGCGATAAAGATATCGGCTGAATCCATATCAAATCTGTCCGGCTCATCCAATATCTTTATGCGCGCCTGGGGGAATTCGCGGGAAAGCTCGCTTTCTATTTTTTCGGTTCCCGTGCCGGAATAACGGATATACGCCGAATTACAATGCGGGCAAATAGACGGCGGCTCCATCCTGAAATTGCAATAATGGCAGCTAAGGATATTTTCTTTGTAATGGTAAACAAGATTGCTATTACAGCGTTGGCACCTGATGACAGCGTTGCAGTTCGGGCACGAGACATAGGTGGCGAACCCGCGGCGGTTGGCAAAAAATAATATTTTTTTCTTACCAAGCAATGCCTCGCCTACGGCGTCGCTAAAATATTTGAAAAAAAGCTTTTTCTTTGCGCCGTGGGAATATGGTATATTCCTGCTGTCGATAATCCTGATCTGGGGGAAGGCATCCCGGCGGCCTATGAATTCGTACTTTACGCCTTCCTTGGCGCCACGCAAAAGCTGAAAACTCTCCAGAGACGGCGAGACGCTGCCCAGAATAAGCCTTGCACCGGTAATCCTTGCGCGCATCGCGGCAATCTCGCGCGCATGATAATGCGGAACCTGGTCCTGTTTGTAAGCGCTATCTTCTTCTTCATCGATGATTATTAAACCAGGGTCATTTAGGGGTGCAAATATTGCGGAGCGCGTCCCTGCCACCACGCCCACTCCCCCCTCCCTTATCCCGAGCCACTCTGCTGTTGCCTTAGGCTGCTTCCGGTATAAAACGCGTGCCTCAATCCCAATCCTGGCAGAGATGAATTCCCTGGCTCTCAAGGTAGCGGAGATATCGGGCAACAGGATAATGGCGGATTTGTTGTTGGCAACTGCTTCTTTGATGGCAGCAGAATAAACATCCCAACGCTCTTTGCCGTCTAAATCCTGGAGCAGGAGGGCATCGCCGGGCGATGCGGGTTTGGAAGACGGCGTTTCGCGAAGCGGCGCGAGAGAAAAACTCCTTTTCTTCCTGAACTGTTCCGGTATTGCGGTTTCAATCGCTTCCCCCCAGGAACAACAGTAATAACGCGATAGCTCCTCTGTCAAAAGGAGCATGTTCTTATCCAGGAGAGGGGCGCTATCCGGCAAATCAACAATGGCTTTCAGTCTCTTGACGCGGCTCTGACGGGTGAGGCTTACGACGTAACCTATTATCTGGCGGTTACGTAAAGGGACTAAGACCCGGCACCCCGGCTTTATCCTATCCCGGAATTGCTCCGGGACAATATAATCAAAAGGCCCCTCAATGCGAAGCCCGAATACTACCCTGGCATACAACATCACAAATCTCCCCTGCGGCGCGAGGCCTTCTGATCCTGGCAATATTTTTTTTGATGGCGCCTAACTTCTGCGGGTTGTCCCTTAAATCCAAAACCAATTTTTTGATACAGGCAGTATCGTTGATATAAACCCCCGCCCCCTCCGCTTCCAGGGCCTTGGTATTCTCGCTCTCCTGGCCGGGGATGGCGGCTATGAATATCTGGTACAGATTCATAACCAACCCCTCGCTTATGGTAAGCCCGCCCGGTTTTCCGATAAGGATATCAGATGCCGACATTAGCTCCTGGATGTTATCTATAAAACCGAACACCCGCACCCCGTTATAGCCTCTAGATTTTAACTTAAGGTACAGGCTTTTATTGTTGGCGCATACTACTAATAACTGCGCATCCTGATGCAGGAGCTCAACGATTTCCTCTATTGGCCCGATACCGAAAGAACCGGTAGCGATCAAGACAGTAAACCTTTCCCTTTCTATGCCGAGCTTGCGGCAGAGCGCTTCCCTATCATATTCTTCCAGAAACTTGGAATCTACGGGGATCCCGAACACCCTGATATTGCCCTCTTTTACCCCCAGCGCCATTAATGCGTTTCTGCTGAATTCCGAGGCTGCGATATAGATATCCGTGCCATCTGCCAGCCAGAACGGATGCACGCCAAAATCTGTAATTACGCTAATAAGCAAGGATTTTATTTTTGAATTCTTTTTAAGGTAGGCTGCTATCTCGGGTGGCGTAAAATGAGTCGATACTATGGCATCTGGATTCTCGCGGATAAGGAATTCCGAGAAATCCCTGATATTAAGAAGGTCTATTCCTAGATTAACTCCTTTGGCCAGCCTTAATATGGCCTTGATGCCGGTTAGACGGAATATCAACGACCATAGCCAAGGCGCGTATTTTACAAGGATGGAATATCCGCTGCGGTAAATAAACCTGAAGGGGGCGCTGGAAAAATCGAGTGCATCAACTAGTCTTACGTCTACCCCGGGATAGGATTCCTTAAAAGAATGGTGTAGCGCTTCGGCTGCCTTAAGGTGGCCCGTTCCGGCCGAGGCGTGGGCGATTATTATCTTCATTGTTCGGAAAGAATAATCTCAACAGCCTCTTTAAGGTCGGAGGCTGTAAAATCAGGGCCGACCCCCCAATTCTTTTTATTTTCGGGCTTCTCCTTCCCGGAAAATACCATGATAGTCTTAAGCCCTGCCATCTTGCCAGCCTCTATGTCACGGATGGTATCCCCTACAAAAAAACTCCTCCGGCGTTCGATATCTCTGCCTTTTTTCTTAAATTCGCCTATGGCTGTTTCAATCATGCCGGTTTTGGGCTTGCGGCAGGAGCAGTTTTCCTCGCTACGGTGCGTGCAATAAAAGACGCCGTCAATGATTGCCGCTTCCTTGCGGAGCTCATCAAGCATATTATTAGTGATGGCATCAAGGGTCTCTTGGGAATAAATCCCCTTGGAGACCCCCGCCTGATTAGAAATTACGAAAACTGCTATGCCGTGGCTGGTAAGTTCACGAAGGGCTTCCTTCGCTGTGGGTAAAAAATGGAACTCCTGCAGGGATTTGACGTAATCGGCATCGCCCGGATATTCGTTAATAACTCCGTCTCTATCTAAAAATACCGCCCTCATCCTTTTTAGAAACACTTTCCTTCCCAAAGCGGAAACTGTTTTCCATTTAAAGCAGAAACACTTTCCTCTTTAGCTGCGAAACTGTTTCTGCTTTGGGAGGGAAACAGTTTCCCGATTGGCTTGGAAAGTGTTTCTGTTAGTTAGAGGAAGAATTGTTTGTTGTCTTTAATCCAG
>Ga0265297_10011310_pt1 | contig 10949 bp, 7 predicted proteins | sample Munlanlwell13791_FD_192502 | JGI IMG/M metagenome (GOLD analysis project Ga0265297, IMG submission 192502) | Leachate microbial communities from a municipal landfill in Southern Ontario, Canada - Leachate well 137-91 | ecosystem: Engineered > Solid waste > Landfill > Unclassified | place...
CTCCACCAGAAGATTTTGACCTGCTGGCCGGGTTCCGTCGCGACCTGCCGATGATTTTTATTGTCTCGGCGGTTGGGGTTGAACCGGGATCCGGTTCTGAATTAAAAATCAGGGTAGAACGGGCAGCTGGCCAGAAGTGCGAACGCTGCTGGAATTTTTCGACCAGTGTCGGCCAGGATGCTGATTATCCGCTGGTCTGTGACCGCTGCCTCGAGGTGCTCAAGACTGATTATAAAAATAAATGAAAATTAAAGATTATTATTATTTTCTATTTATTTTATTCTGGCTGGCGCTGGATCAGCTGACCAAGTATTTAGTGGCTAGCTCTCTTTCGCTCTATCAGGTGGTCAGCGTAATCCCTGGCTTTTTTAACCTGACCAGAGTTCATAACCGGGGGGCAATTTTTGGCTTCCTGAGCAATAGCCAGAATTCCATGGCTAGAATTGTGCTTAATCTTGGGGCTATCCTGGCTCTGGGAGTGGTGGTCTATTATTTTTTTAAGACTCCCCGGGAGATGATTCTTCCCCGGCTGTCGCTTTCTCTCATTATCAGTGGAGCTATCGGTAATATTGTTGACCGGCTTTTCCGCGGTTACGTCATTGATTTTCTTGATTTTTATGCCGGGCGGTTTCATTGGCCTTTCTTTAATCTGGCTGATAGCTGCATAACGGTCGGAGTGATCTTGTTACTTTTTGATCTGTTGAGGAGCAAAAAACGTGTACCCGATCCTTCTTAAAGTTGGACCGCTGGCCATTCATACCTATGGTTTCTTCATGGCCTTAGGCGTTGGAGCCGCTCTCTGGTTTGTTTATGTCCAGGGTAAAAAAGCTGGTTTTGACCCTAACAGGCTGCTGGATGCAGCTTTCTGGATTATTCTGGTCTCGCTGGTTGGAGCTAAGCTGGTTCTTCTTTTTGGCCATTTTTCTTTTTATCTTCATAATCCCTCTGAACTGGTCAGCCTGGCTCGCTCGGGAGGAGTTTTCCAGGGTGGATTAACTTTTGGCGTGATTTTTGCAATTCTCTATTTCAGGCACAAACATATTCCGCTCTGGCCAGTATCTGATCTAATTGCTCCGGCTATTGCCCTCGGTCATGCTTTTGGCCGGCTGGGCTGTTTTTCGGCTGGTTGCTGTTATGGCCGGAGCTGCTCGCTTCCCTGGGGAGCTGTTTTTAAAAACGAATATGCCCATGAGCTAACCGGAATCCCTCTTAATACTCCTTTGCATCCAGTTCAGCTCTATGAAGCCATTCTTAATTTTTTGAACTTTCTGGTTCTATTTTTAGTTTTCAAGAGAAAAAAATTTGCCGGCCAGGTCTTCTCCCTTTATATCATCAACTATTCTGTCATCCGTTTTTTTACTGAGTATTTTCGCGGCGATCACGATGAGAATACCTATGTTATAAGTGGGGGGAGTGCTCTGACCAGTTTGTCTTTGCCTCAGCTTTACTGTCTGATCGGTTTAGTGGCCGGCCTGGCCTTGTATTTTATTTTACGACAAAGGAAGAGTGATTAATTACAGGTTTGAGGTAGGGGTTTCTGAGATTCAAAGGCTGGATCTTTTTCTAAAAGACAGGCTAAAAAAAATCAGCCGGTCAAAAATTCAAAAAGCCATCAAAGAGGGGCAGGTGACGGTTGACGGCCTTCCGGTAAAATCTGGTCATAAGTTAAAGCCGGGAGAAGTTGTAGAGATCTTGAGCGAAGAGAGTACTCCAGACATAGAACTTGAGCCCCAGGAAATAAAGCTCAATATCATTTATGAGGATAGCCAGGTAATAGTCATAGATAAGCCGGCCGGTCTGACTGTCCATCCAGGTGCTGGCCAGCCCCGCGGGACGCTGGTGAATGGCCTGGTTTTCTTTTATCCTGAGATAAAAAACGTTGGTTCTCCCTTGAGGCCTGGTATTGTTCACCGCCTTGATAAGGACACCTCGGGCTTGATGGTGGTGGCCAGAACTCAGGCTGCTTATCATTCCTTGAGACGGCAGTTTGAAGACCGGTCGGTAGAAAAAGTTTATTTGGGCCTGGCGGCTGGCCGGTTCAAGGACAAGAAGGGCATAATTGACCTCCCGGTTGGACGGCATCCGGCTGAAAGGCAGAAGATGTCGGTTAAAAGCAGAAAACCCCGGGTAGCAATTACCAGATATGAAGTTCTCCGGGAATTCAAACACTCAACTTTGCTGGCCTTGAAACCGTTGACTGGCCGAACCCATCAGCTGAGAGTACATCTCTCAGCTCTTGGTCATCCACTCCTGGGCGATAGCCGCTATGGTCAGACCGCCGAAAAGAAAAGGAAACCCGGGCCGCGCTTATTTCTTCATGCCTTTGAGTTATCATTTGAGCATCCTGTCAAGAAAGAGCGCCTTAAATTCCAGTGCCCTTTGCCAGCTGATTTGCAAGAAATTCTGGATAAAGAGGCAGCTACCCAAAAATAATAGAGGCTTTTCCTTGAGTCTGCCCGGTTTTTTTATTATTATATATCTTCAAGAGCCAAGAATTGCTTCTTGAGCTGAAAAAAGCCAATCACTGGAGGAACAAGGATGAAGGATTATAGCCCTGAACAGCTGAGAAATATGGCCATCATTGGGCATGGCTCTTCCGGTAAAACTTCCCTGACAGCGGCCATGCTCTTTAATACCGGAGTAACTACCAGGCTGACCAGAGTAGATAAAGGTAATACGGTTACTGATTACGATCCGGAAGAGATAGAAAGAAAGATTTCTATAAATTCTACTCCCTGTTTTGTTGAATGGAAAGATCACAAAATTAATATTATTGATACGCCGGGCTACTCCAGCTTCCTCTGGGATACGAGAGCCAGCTTAAGAGCTGTAGATTCGGCCCTGCTGGTTGTCTGCGGAGTGGCCGGAGTTGAAGTTGGTACAGAAAAGGTCTGGGAGATGCTGGAAGAGGTAGAGCTCCCCAGGCTGATTGTTATCAACAAGCTCGATCGGGAAAATTCGAGTTTTAAACGAACGGTGGAAGAGATTCAGCAATTTTTTGGGCGACAGGCAATTCCTGTCCAGATTCCTATTGGTGAAGAAAAGAATTTTTCTGGAGTGGTTGATTTACTGAAACAGAAGGCTTATGTCTTTGAAAGAGATGAAAGCGGGCACTTCAAGGAAACAGATATTCCAGGCAGTCTGCAGGAAGAAGTTAAAAAACGCTACACCCAGCTGGTAGAAACAGTGGCAGAAACCGACGAACGGCTGATGGAAAAATATTTTGAGCAGGGTGAACTGTCCCCGGAAGAGCTGGTTCAAGGCTTGAAAAAAAGTGTCTTTAACCACCAGCTTTTTCCTGTTTTTGCTGTTTCTGCTCTTGGCAATATTGGTACTCAGCCGCTTCTGGATGGCCTGGTTGACTTTATGCCATCGCCTTTAGAAAAAGGGAAAATAAAGGCTGTGATCAAGGCCCAGCCCGGGGATTTGGTTCTGAGCCCGGACGGCCCCCTGGCGGCTCTGGTCTTTAAAACCCTGTCCGATCCTTATACCGGCCGGATTACTTTGATGAGGGTATTTTCCGGCCGGGTTAATTCTGATGCCACGGTTTATAATGCTAACCGGGAAACTGAAGAAAAATTAGGCGGCTTATTCTTTCTCCAGGGGAAGGAGCAGATCCCGGCCGGCCAGGCCAACGCCGGCGATATCGTGGCTACCGCCAAACTTAAGGTCACGCTGACCGGCGACACCCTGTGTGCTAAAGGCGCCGACATTAACTTTGAGCCAATTAAGTTCCCGGAGCCTTCCATTTCTTTTGCTATTGAGCCTAAAACCAGGGCTGATGAAGATAAAATTTCCCAGGCCACTCACCGGATTACGGAAGAAGACCCGACTATCAGGATAGAAAGAGATCCAGAAACCAGCCAGCTACTGATTTCCGGCAATGGTGAATTGCATGTCCGGATTGTGACTGAGAAATTGAAAAAGCGCTACAACGTTGATGTCGAACTCAAGCCGCCCAAAATCCCTTACCGGGAGACAATTAAGGGCCGGTCAGACGTTCAGGGGAAATACAAGAAACAGACAGGCGGTCGCGGGCAGTACGGCGATGTCAAGATTAAAATGGAGCCTTTGCCTCGCGGTAAAGACTTCGAATTTGAAGATAAGATATTTGGCGGAGCGATACCCAAGAACTATATACCCTCAATTGAAAAAGGTATCCAGGAAGCCAGAAAGAAAGGTGTCCTGGCTGGCTATCCAGTGGTTGATTTCAAAGTGGTTCTCTACGATGGTTCTTACCATGAAGTAGATTCTTCAGATATTGCCTTTAAAATAGCAGCTTCCATGGCTTTTAAAAAGGCAATGAAAGAAGCCAGACCGACCATTCTTGAACCCATTATGACCGTCGAAATTTACACCCCGGAAGCTTATATGGGAGATATTATGGGTGCCCTTAATGGACGCCGGGGAAAAGTTCAGGGCATGGAGCAAAAAGGTAATATGAGAATTTTAAGGGCCCTGGTCCCTATGTCTGAAATGTTAGATTTTGAACCGACTTTAACTTCAATTACCGGCGGCCGCGGGTCATTTTTGATGGAATTTTCTCATTATGAGGAAGTTCCGGTTCAGATTCAGCAAAAAATCATTGCTGAAGCAGTCAAAGAAGGCCGGATCAGGCCTGAAGAAGAATAATCAGAGAGGCACCTGAAACCGGAGCCAATCCTCTCAATTCTGTCTTTTTGACTGGCCGAAAAAAGGTCAGCCGCTTTTCGTCTGGCTCTGGCCCTGTAATTGATGTTATTATAGTAACTAAAAAAATATCAGGAGTAGAGCTATGCCGAAATCAAAGGTTTTCATTTTGATGATATCTACCCTTTTCTTTCTGCTTATCCAATCAATTCCGGATGGGGCTTCAGCCTGCACTTTAATTGTAGCTTCTGGCCGGGCGACCACCAGCGGCCGGCCGTTATTATGGAAAAACCGCGATACCTCAGAGGTGCTGAACAAGCTGATGTATTTTAAAGGGGCTAAATACGGTTTTATTGGTTTGATTAATTCCACTGATGCCACCGGCCGGGAGATCTGGGGAGGATTAAACGACCAGGGACTGGCCATCATAAATTCTCAAGCCGATGATCTGGCGGTCAAGGACAAAAAATATGATGGGGCCGATAACGGTCTCCTGATGAAGATGGCTCTGGGTGAATGTGCAACGGTCGATGAGGTTGAGAAGCTCTTGCAGAGAGAAAAAGGCCAGTCTGACCTGGCCGCTAATTTTGGGGTGATAGACGCCCTGGGCGGGGCAGTCTTTTTTGAAACTTCGAGCGATTATTATACGCGCTTTGATACCGCCGATAAAAAAGTCGCTCCTTTTGGTTATATCGTCAGAACCAATTTTGCCTATACTTCGCCTGATTACCTGGAAGGTGGCGGCTTTATCAGGCTGGAAAGAATGTCCCATCTGGCCGAGACCGCCCTGGCGACTGGCCAGCTGGATGTCCGGTTTGTATTGCAGCAGGCGGCCAGGGATTTAAACCACGAAAAGCTCCATTCTTACCCTCTGGCCATGACCTTGCCCCAGGATCCGGCCCGGCCGTTATATATAAATACTAATGACACTATAAACCGAAACAGTACGGCCGCGGCTATTGTCTTCTCTGGAGCTCCTTCTCCCCAGCGGGCAGATCTGGCTACCATGTGGGTCATTCTGGGCCAACCGGTGACTTCCGTAGCAATACCGGTCTGGCCTTATTCGGGAAAAATTCCAGAAGTGGCGGCGGCTTCCGGTCAGGAAACCTGTCAATTAAATTCTCTCTCCCGAAAATTAGTGGCTTATCTCTATCCTGATGAGAGAGGCCGGATGCCTCAATATCTAAATGTGACCCGGCTGAGAACTTATGGTGGAGAAGGACTGCTGACCAAACTCCTGCGGATAGAAAATCAGCTCCTGGAGAGGACCTCAGCTCAACTGTCTTTCTGGGAAAAAAAGAAAGAACCAGCCGACCAGGTTGCCCGGTTTCAGACAGAAATGGCTAATTTTGTCTGGCAGTCTTTACGGCTGGAATTTTCAGATTTAAAATAATTTTTTCAGCCTGGAATTTATCAATCAGAAAAAAGACCAGGCCAAAATCAGGCTAACTGCTTAAAATCGACCCGAGAGGGAGGCCAGTATGAATTCTAAAAAGCCAGCTATTTTCAGTCTAATTATTTTTCTGAATCTTGTTTTTTATTCCGCAGCTTCAGATCTTAAAACACCGGCTGAAGAGACAAGATATACGGGTTACAGCCAGAATGAAGATATTGCCAGGTTTCTCTCCCGGCTTCAAAGTCAATCAGAAGTTTTAAAAGTCAGGTTAATCGGCCGGACTAAAGAAGTTGAAAATTATCCGGCTAAGGATCTTTATCTCTGTCTGCTGACCGAGGAAGGAGTGGCTGATCCCCAGAGTCTGAACCGGCAGAAGCCAACCATTTTTTATTTTGCCTCTCAGCACGGCAACGAACAATCAGCCAAAGAAGCAGCCCTCCGGCTGATCAGGGATCTGGCTGCCGGCGATCTAAAACCATTGCTTAAAAAGGTCAATGTTCTGGTTATGCCTCAGTCCAATCCTTACGGTAATTTTTTTAATGTCAGGGAGAATGAAACAGGTCTGGATCTCAATCGGGACCACGTCAAACTGGAAGGCGAAAGCACCCGGACCATTCACCGGATCTTTAATCTTTACCAGCCTGAGGTTACCATGGATGTTCATGAAAAAGGGGACGATTACTACCGGGTGTCAGTCGGCTGTGTTTCCAACTTGAATATCCATGAATCGCTTCAGGCTTATTCCCGCCAGGTTATTCTGCCCGGAATTGAGCAAAAACTGGAAAAAAGGAAAATTACTTTTCATGAATATCTGGTCAGCGATTACTTAGGTCTGGATACTTCTTCGGGTGCCAGTATCTCACCTCAAGAGGAAAGAGAAATATTGTGGCGTTACAGTACAACTGACCTGAATGATGGGCGAAACAGCCTGGGCATCTATGAGACATTATCCTTTATTCAGGAAGGGGCCTCTCGCCATGATCTGGAAACGCTGGAAGCCAGGACTAACTGGCAATATCAGGGGATTCGGGCTCTGGCTGAAATTGTGGCTGACCGCCCGGGAGAGATTATCAGCCTGGTCCGGGGACTCAGGACTAATCTTCAAAAGAGAGCCGAACTAAGAGCCACAGGCGATCCTGTCGAGCTGAAGATGGATTATGTCCGGGATGAGCGGGAGCCACAACTGGTAGTCAAAAGCTTTGAGCCCTCAGCCTCGCCGATCAGAGGTATTCTTAAGGTTGACAAAAAGGCTGGCGACTATCTAACAGCCGAAGAGCTGTCTCCTTATCGAGGGCCTTCCGGTTTGAAGGTCATAACCAGGGTGGAGAAAAACTGGTTTCCACGGGTAGAATCAAAGCTGGCAGTTAGCCGGCCGCTTGGTTATATAATTCCCGCTGGCCGGCTGGACGTGGTTGACGTTCTTCTGGCCCATGGAATTAAAGTCCAGATGATAGAAAAGGAGGCTTCAGTTAAGGTTGCCGCTTATCAGATTACCAATCTGGTGCCAGCCAGGGCTGATTATTTAGCCCCGGAAAAAATAGAAGTCCGGAAAGAAGAGCAGGCCCGGCTGGCGAAAAAAGGCGACTTTTTTGTTTCCTGCTCCCAACCGGCTGCCAACCTGATTCCCGGACTGCTTGAACCCCAATCGGACTATGGCCTGATCCGCTATTTTAAGTTCAAGCTGGTGCCTGAAACCGGTAATTATTTTGATCTGTACCGACTGGAGGCGCCGGTTAGCCTGGAGTTGGTTGATTATAAGTTATGGAAATAGCCAGGCCTTTATAATAATTTTTCGAGTTTGGCTTTAAATTCAAGAGGCAGCTGGCTTTTGGCTTTGAGAAATTCAGTCTGATTCTTTTGTCCCAATTTGACCCGGGCTAAAGTTCCAAAGCAGGCAAATGGTCCTTCCGGATATTTTTTACTGTATTTTATGAGGTTAGAATATTTGTTTCTGGCTTCTTCTTTCTGGCCAAGATGTTCAAGGCAGATAGCTTCCAGAAAATCTTGAAGCCTTTCATCCGGATCAAAAGGCCGGCCGGTGCCAAGCTGCTCGGGGTATTCTTTTGACCGGGCTAAGTCTTTCAAAGCTCCGGTCCAATCGCCTTCAAGCATTTTATTTAAGGCTAAATGCAGGTGGGTCCGGACAAACAAATTGTGAACTTCACTGGCTCCCTCATAGGGTAGAACATTCATCCGGTCAAGGAGTTCTGAGGCTGCCTGATACTGGTTGTTGGCCAGCCAGGCTTTAACCGTATCTGACTGGAGATAGACATTATCGGGAAATTTTTCCAGGCCAGCCAAAGAGTTTTTCAAAGCTGAATCAGCCAGCTGATTGGTCAGTTCAAACGTTATTAAATGATGCCAGGTCCGCCAGGCAGCCGGCGCAAGGGAATTGGCCTTTTTAAAGTCAAGATAGGCTTTCTCTTTCTGGTCAGGATTAAGATAAGCCCGGGCAATAAAGACCGGGTAATAATCAGCTTCATTTAGAGTCTGGAATAAATCCTTAGCCTCTTCTATCCGCCCTTTAGACCAGAAGATTAAACCGAGATAATATCTGAATTTCCAGCAATCCGGTTTCTGCTTGGCGGCCCAGTCAACAACCGGAATTGATTCTTCCCGGAACGGGAAAACCAGATAGGGGGAAGCGGCCACCGCCCTGTCCAGATAAGCCTGGCTTTTTTCGGCTTCTGCTTTCCGGCTGAGAAAAGCCAGCCAGGTCAGAATTTCAGGATTCTCAGGAGCCAATTTTAAGAGTTCTATGGTTCTGTCTATCTGACCAATCTTCGAGTAATGAAGGGCCAGTTCGAGATAGGTTTCACCGGGGAATTCATTTTTAATTGATGACCTGAAATCTGCCAGCTGCCGGTCCGAAGGCTCAAGAAGATAGTGTTCATAGCGGGCCAGATGATTAAGCGGATCAAGCCCCAGGAGCTTCTCAATAGCTTTTTTAGCTTCTTGTTTTTCCCCCTGGGCTCGTTTAACGGTGGCTAGGAGCTCATAAGGCAGGGGATTCTGCTGGTCAAAATTGGCGGCCCGGGAAGTAAATTCTTCGGCCAGGCTGTAGTCTTTTTCATTAAGGGCCAGCTCGGCCAGCTCGAGGTTAGCTGGCAAAGCATAAGCAGCCGAGCGGGCAGCCCAGCCAAAGGCTTCTTTAGCTCCGGTTAGATCATTTAATCTGAGGCAGGCCAGTCCATAGCTAAAATTAGCTCCAGAGTCATACATCGAGATTTCGAGAGCTTTCCGTCCGTACTCAATAGCTTTTTCCGGCTGGCCGCGCCACAGATAGAGTTCGGCTAACCGGCTTAAAGCCCGCACATGACCTGGCTCTTTCTCAATTACCTGAAGGTACTTTTCCAGAGCCGCGGCTCGTTCCCTCTCATTCTGGAGCAGCTCCCCGGCCAGATACAGAGCCTCGGCTGAATCGCCGGTAGGCCGATGGAAGTTAAAGGGTCGCTTTATTTCGTTAGCCTTCTGGTTGTTCTGGTGAATTATTTTCTGGCCTAGATAAATTACCAGTTGATCAGGATCGGCCAGCTGGCCAAGCTGGAAGTGTTTCTTTTCAGCCGGTCGCAGCTGTATTTTTTGATTAAATATTTCTTTTTTATCTTCTTTAATTATTAAACTGTCATTAATAGCTTCAAGGGGATAAAGGCCGAGCTCATAACCATTGTCATTGTTAGTCAGGCTTAGCACGAGCTGCGGGCTGGCTCCGGTCATTTCACCTATTCCGCTATATGGGAACCAGATTTCTTGCCAGCGGTCGGAAGTTGCCGGGGAAAAAGTTCCATGGTCAGACTGGTTAAGCAACCGGCCAGCCTGGGGTTCGCTGTATTGCCCATTGGTATCAGTTAAAAGATTGACCCAGATCTCACCGGCCCGGCTTAAATCCCAGATCCAGATTTTTTTACCGGGAATATCTGGATAAAGCGCCCAGTGCCCGTAGCCGGCGTCAGAGTTCTGGTAATAAGCCCCGAAAAAATTATCATAAGTGCCAACCACAAAATAACTCTTGGCGCCGTTAAAGGCATTATTTTTGTACCAGGATAAATCCCGGTCAAGTCCATCAACCGGCCAGGTCTCGAGAGGAACAGAGTAATCATGACCGATAAAGTACTGGCCAGGGACAACATAATGCAGATCAGGAGCAACCGGGATGGCGGCATTCATCCAGGCATAATAGGATTGATGAAAGGAGCTGGGATTGGTCCAGCGGGCCCTGGTTTCAAAATAAGCCCGGTCAGGATGAACAACTATAGTTACTTCCCAGCGGCTGCGTGAAGGCCAATCATAATTGCCGATCGTGCAGGCCAAACTGCCATCAGGTCTTTTCTCCAGATAATAATCGACCGGAGTAGCGGTAGCCGGGGTATGGCCAATAACTCCAAAATTAAACTCGATTCCTCCTGAGGTCCAGGGGCCGCGCAAGGCTATTTCCCGGAATTTCAAAACCTGGTTGGTATAGATGAATTCCCGGCCGGTTTTTAAATCTTTAGCTCCCCAGATCTTGCCTCCGACTTCAGGCAGGATCGAAACTTCAAGATATTTATTTTTAAGCCGGACGACAGTCCACTCCTGCTGGCTGGGCTCCTGACTGAAACCGTTAAAAACAAAATAAGGATAAATCTTAGCCCCGGCTCCCCAGAGTGAAGAGCGGGCAAAGACTGGAATCGGGTCAGGATCGGAGAACGGATAAGTGGTGATTATTTCTTTTTTGATCGAGTAAGAGACCCGGCTGGAAGGAGAACAGCCGGAAGACAGCAAAACAGACATGACCAGCAGGCCTAAACCAGCCGAGCCCGTGATCCGCTTTAAAATATTTGGCATTTCATTTACTCCAGAAATATTTAGGTTTTATCCTTTACCTTCTTATTAATTCTCTATCTTCCCACAGGTTTGATTTTAATTTCAATAGGCTGGCAGTCGC
>Ga0265297_10011311_pt1 | contig 10947 bp, 9 predicted proteins | sample Munlanlwell13791_FD_192502 | JGI IMG/M metagenome (GOLD analysis project Ga0265297, IMG submission 192502) | Leachate microbial communities from a municipal landfill in Southern Ontario, Canada - Leachate well 137-91 | ecosystem: Engineered > Solid waste > Landfill > Unclassified | place...
TTGATCAATTCCGTGCGCCGCTGGATGGCCGTGCAATGGGTTGACCCGGCCTGAAGCCGTAGAGTGATGCTAATGGCCGCTGATCGGGCTGGCGTCAGGTGTCCGCCGTCTGTCGTCTGTCCGTCATCCGGCCATTCAGTGCACCTTGCCCAGTTCGCGGCGCTTCTTGACAAGTTCTTCGGCCAGGGAATAAGGAACCGCCTCGTAGCGCTCGAAGTGCATGACATAGGCGGCGCGGCCCTGGCTGATGGTGCGGATCACGTTGGAATAGCCAAACATCTCGCTCAGGGGCGCCATCGCACGGATAACCCGGTAATTACCCTGGGGCTCCATGGCCTCAATCCGGCCCCGCCGCTGGCAGATCGTGCCGGTAATGCCACCCACAAAATCCTCGGGGGTCGTCACTTCCAGCGACATGACCGGCTCCGTGATCTCCGGCTGCGCCTGGAGAAAAAGCTGGCGGAAGCAGGTGCGGCCCGCCTCCTGAAACGCCATGTCGCTTGAATCCACTTCGTGGAACGAACCGTCGAAAACCACCACCCGCACATCCACCACGGGGTAGCCGGCGAACGGTCCTTTATCCATGCACCGGAGGATGCCTTTTTCCACGGAAGGAATAAATTCCGTCGGGATCCGTCCGCCTTTTACTTCGCTGACAAACTCAAAACCCGCACCGGTCTCCAGCGGCTCCAGCCGCAACCAGACGTGCGCATATTGGCCGCGCCCGCCGGATTGCTTGGCATGCTTGTACTGGCCCTCGACCGTCACGGTGGCTGTTTCGCGGTAGGCGACTTCCGGCCGCCCCACGGCAACCTTGACGTCGAATTCGCGCAGGAGCCGGTCCACCAGGATTTCCAGGTGCAATTCGCCCATCCCTGAAATAATGGTTTCCTTGGTTTCCGGGTCCAGCTTGACGAAAAAGGTCGGATCTTCCTCGGCCAGCCGGTGCAGGGCGGCCAAGGCCTTTTCGCCATCCATCCGGCTTTCCGGCTTTACACTGATGGACATGACCGGGGTCGGGAATTCAATGGCCTCCAAAAGAATCGGCTTTTCCGGGCTGCAGAGCGTATCGCCCGTATGGGCGTTGGCCAGGCCCACAATGGCCACAATATCGCCGGTGGCGGCCTCCTCAATGCCTTCCTGGCGGTTGGAATGCATGCGCATCAGCCGGCCGATGCGCGCATCGGTCTGCTGGGTGCTGTTATACACGGCGTCGCCGGTCCGGAGCCGGCCGGAATAAATCCGCAGGTACGTCAGTTTGCCCATATGCTTGTCGGACATGATCTTGAAGGCGATGGCCGAAAACGGCTCGTCATCGGATGGCGCGCGCTGGGTGAGCTCCTCATCGTCCGCGGTGCCGGCGCTGACCACCGGCGACAGGTCGACCGGGGACGGTAAAAAATGCACAATACCGTCCAGCAGGCGCTGAACGCCCTTGTTCTTGAAAGCCGCGCCGCAATAAACCGGGATTACCTTGTGCGCGATCGTGGCCTTGCGGATAATGCCAAGTATCTCTTTTTCGGTCAGGTCCCCGGTATTCAGGAATTTTTCCAGCAGGGCATCATCCTGTTCCGCGCATTTTTCCACCAGGTTGGCGCGCCATTTTTTGGCCTTGGCGCGCAATTCCGACGGAATTTCCGTTTCCAGGCAGGTCTGGCCTTTATCGTCCTCGGGGTAGGTCACCGCCTTCATCGTCATGAGGTCAATGATCCCCTGGAACTTGTCTTCCTTGCCGATGGGCACTACGACCGGCACGGCGTTCGCGCCCAGGATATCCTGGATTTTTTTGACGACGCCGAAAAAGTCGGCCCCGGTGCGATCCATCTTGTTGATGAAGGCAATCTTTGGCACGCCGTATTTCTCGCTCTGTTTCCAGACCTTTTCCGACTGGGGCTGGACGCCGCCCACGGCGCAGAAAAGCGCCACGGCGCCATCCAGCACCCGCAGACTGCGCTCGACTTCGGCGGTAAAGTCCACGTGCCCGGGAGTGTCAATCAGGGTAATCTCGTGCCCCTTCCAGGGGAGCGTCGTGGCGGCCGAGGTGATGGTGATGCCGCGCTCGCGTTCCTGGACCATCCAATCCATGGTGGCCGCGCCATCGTGCACTTCGCCCACCTTGTGGGTCTTGCCGGAATAAAACAGTAACCGTTCACTGACCGTCGTTTTGCCGGCGTCAATATGCGCCATGATCCCGACGTTGCGAATATGCGATAATGCAATGCGACGACCCACGGGGAATACTCCTTTTTACACGCAATGAGCGCGGATTAAGCAACGGAGGTTGGTTAAGCCATGCCCGCCTGACGTTTCCGGTTGCCTTTTCTGCAATGACAAAGCGGGGCACTATGCGCTTGCGGGGCCCGTTATGCAAGCATTTTTTGCGGGCCGGCATGTGTGCGGGCCCGGCCGGCGCCAATTTTCTTATCCCTGAATTTCTTTGACAAATCCGGCGTATTAGCATAGGTTGACCGCTCGCTAAGTTCATGGGGGCCGGTAGCTCAGTCGGTAGAGCACGGCACTTTTAATGCTGGGGTCGCGGGTTCAAATCCCGCCCGGCTCACCATGTGATTGTCTCCCGGCATGCATTCGTCAAAAAAAGTCCTGTTTGCGATTGAAACCCTGCTGACACGCATTGGCCTGGTGATCCTGCCCGCCTTGCCGCGCTGGGCCGTGTTGGCTTGCGCGCGCGCCGCCGGCGCCGTGACCTATTGCCTCGCGCGCCAACAGCGGCGCATCACGCTCTCGAATCTTGATGTTGCCTTTGGCGACAGCCTGTCGCCCCGGAACAAGCGGCGCATTGCGCGGCGGGTATTTTATATAACGGCCCTGGTAATGATCGACCTCTTCTGGTTTTCGCGGCAGATGGAGCAGCGCGTGCGCCGGTATGTCACCATCGATCCTGAGCTTTGGAAGCACGTATATACCCAGCCCATGATCGGCGTAACCGCGCACTTCGGTAATTGGGAACTCCTCTCCAAGGCGCTCGGCGTGTATGGCTTTGCGCACGTGGCAGTGGCTACGCCGCTGGACAATCCGGCGGTGGATGCCATCATTGGCGCGGGGCGCTCCATCCCCGGCGTGGAAATCGTCACCCGGCAGGGCGCCATCAGGGGGCTCCTGCGCGCCCTGCGGCAGAAAAGGCACGTGGCACTCCTGCTCGACCAGAACACGAAGCCGGAGGAAGGCGGGCTCTTTGTCGACTTTTTCGGGCTTTCCATCCCGATGTCCACGGCGGCAGCCGTGTTGTCCGAACGCACGGGCGCACCGATGCTCCCGGTCTTCTGCCTGGCCAACGCCAAAGGTGCCTACACCGTTTATAGCCTGCCGCCCCTGCAGCGCGCGGAACTGGCGCAGCGCGGGCCCGACATCATCCGCACCATCACCCAGACCATTGCCGCGCTGTTCGAGCAGGAAATCCGCGCGCATCCCGAACAGTGGCTCTGGATGTATAAGCGCTGGAAATATATTGATCCCGCCTGGCCGGCATCCGCCTATCCCTTCTACGCCAAGCCCCTGCGGCAGGATTAAGGCATGAAATCTTCTTTATGCTGATTTGGTTGATGACCGCCTCTGCGCTTGCTGTGTTTGACGTTATGACAAGCGCAAACATGACGGGGCGGCAAGCTTTGTCGACAGCTCAAAACCCAGGTGCCCAGGAGGGGATCCGAACGAAACAAAGCAGGGCTGCGACAAGAGTGCGTGGTTACGGCGTTCTGTGCAGCAACTTTCGGTTGAAAATGATAAGCGCGGCCACAAACACGACTGGTCCAGCGGTAGTGTGTGATACACGCAAGCGGATTGACGGTCAGATATGCCCCTTCAGGCGCAACGATGGCACAAGCGAACAACCCGCCGGACTGCCGGCCCTGGCGGTTGACAAAAGTGGCGATTGCATATTTAGTGATTGAGTTTCTGCATGCCGCATTCTACATTCTGCGTTTAGGCGGCGAGAAATGGGCCGGCTCTCGGGCGTAGCCCGCCGGGCGAAGCCGGAAGTGGCTCGCCGCGAAGACATATCGCAGTGCAACGGAGAGGTGGCTGAGTGGCCGAAAGCAGCGGTTTGCTAAACCGCCGTACCGGGTAAACTGGTACCGGGGGTTCGAATCCCCCCCTCTCCGCCAGCCGACATCGATTTCCATTATTCCCAAATGGAATCGGGGGTTTTCCCAATCAAACGGCGGGTTGCGAACCCCGCAGAATACCCGCCGAATACAAACAAAATAAACCTCACCACGGAGACAGGACTTCTCCTCGCGTGTTCTCTTCCTGTCAATCGTTGCGTGCATCCGTGGTAAATCTGTGGTAAATCCTCTCTTGTTTTAACATTTTTTTGTTTTTTATAGCGGTTCCTGATGTTCAAGGCATTAAGGCAACCTAGTGCCCGGCTGTTATTTATGGCTGCTTCAAAATCAATTGAGCTGGAAATCACTGACCTGGCCTACGGCGGCGACGGCGTCGGGCGCACGGAGGGGCGCGCCTGCTTCGTCCCGTTTACGCTGCCCGGCGAGCGGGTGCGGGCGCACCTGGTCCAGGAAAATAAACGCTACGCGCGGGCAGAAGTCGCCGAACTGCTCACATCCTCCCCTGAACGCATCAAGCCGCCCTGCCCGCACTTCCGCGCCTGCGGCGGATGCCGGTATCAGCACCTGGATTATGCCGCCCAGATCCGCTGGAAGCAAAAGCAGGTTACTGAAATCCTGGCGCGGATCGGCGGCTTTCGCGCGCCGCCGCTCAAAACGATGATCCCGAGCCCGCACTCGTATGGCTATCGCAATAAGATCACATTGCACGGGCCCGGCCAACCGGCTTTCCTGGCGCTGAACGACAGGCGCCTTATCGCCATTGCACACTGCCCGCTGGCCACCGGATCGATTAACGCGCTCCTGCGCGAACATCTCCAGCGCACGCTGGCCGAAGGCGAAGACCTGGTCATTCGAAGCAACCAGGCCGGGGAGGCCCGCTGGTTCACGGAATGCGCCGGGCGCCACACGGCTTCCGACGGGCAGCCCGGCACGCCGGCCGAAAATATCCTGGGCCAGTCCTATGACTATCCAGTGAGCTCGTTTTTCCAGGTCAACCCGGAAATCCTTAATCAAATCCTGACCATTGCCGGCAGGCGGTTCGAGGCATCCGGCTGCTCCACGTTGCTGGATGCCTATTGCGGGGTCGGCGTATTTGTGCTGGCGCTGACCCGCCCTGAGCAACGGGGGATCGGCATCGAGGTGGACCCCGCCGCCGTCGCCGCCGCCCGGAACAACGCCGCGCGGCAGGGAGCGCGGCAGGTGACTTTCCTGGCGGGGCGGGCCGAGGCACGCCTGGAAAAGGCCCTGCGGAATTGCCCGGCGCCCCAAACCTGCCTGCTCCTCGATCCCCCGCGCGCCGGCTGCTCGACGCCTGTTATGCGCGCCATCGCCGGCCATCGGCCGCGCCACATTTTGTACCTGTCGTGCGTCCCGCCGATCCTGGCTAGGGACTTGAAGCAATTGGCCCTGGCCGGCTATCGGCTCATCCGTGTTCAACCTTTCGATATGTTCCCGCAAACCGCCCATATCGAATGCCTGGCGGAGCTGGCCTTGCCCTGACAGCGGCGCTTTGATACAACCAAACACGGAAAATTACAGCCGGAGGCATAAGATGAAAAAAATCAATTATATTTACGCGGCTGTGATCGGATCAATAGTCAACCCGGCACTTTGGCTGTTGCCGGCATTGTGTTTGCCGAACGCTTCGCTGGCGGGCGCGCCGGCAGCAGAACCGGCCGGCGCCCGCCAGGCGGCAAGCCGCCCGCCCGCCCGTCCGGAACCTCTCGTGCTCACCGCCTGGAGCGGGGGCAAGGCCGAGGATTTCGTGCCCCGGGCAGCGGAAATCGGCGTTGCGGAACTGGTCGTGCATCATGACGACGCCACTAATTTTACGCGCTTCATTGATCTCGGCAAACAATATGATATCGGCGTTTATGCCTGGTTGTCATTAGGCGACACAACGGCATGGAAAAAAGTCTACCCCGACACCGCGCCGCCGATGCAGGTCATGAACGCGGCGGAAGATGAGGTGCTGAAGTTCATCATGGCCGACAAGACCCCCGGCAAATCCCGGTACCAATCCGGCGGGGAACCCATCCATGACATGGAAGTGCTCACCGTGCCGCTGCTGTGTTTCCATGATCCGCGGATTCTGGAAGTGTTCAAAAAACAGATCGCCGAGATGCTGAGTTTCCCCGGCGTAAAGGGCGTGGGCCTGGACTATATCGGCTACCGGAACTATCGCTGTTGCCTTTGCCCGACATCACGGGCGCAGCTGGCGGCCTACCAGGAGCAGCACCCCGAGCTCTCGCGCGAACTGGCCCTGGATCGTTTTTCGCTTGAAACGCTGGTTGATTTCAACAATCGCCTCGCGGCATACGTCAAGACCGTCAACCCCACCGCACAGGTTATCACGCACGTCTATCCCGTCTACCTTCCTGAGCCGCTATACGGTAACCGCCTCGACCTCGACGTCTGCGGCCAGACCGCTGCATGGTTCTTCGAACCTTTCTGGAGCACGAACAAGATCAAAGCGTACGCACGGGTTATCGCAAAGGAAGCCAATCGTTACCATGCCCGGCCGCATGGCGCCGCCCTGATCGGCTTCTTTAAATATCCGGTCAAGTCCGCGGAGCGGCTGACCGCGGAGCTGCAGAGTATCCTGGATGGCGGATGCGCGCGCATACATTTGTGTTATCTGAACGACGTGCTGGAAACCCCGGAAGCGGCGCAGGTCTTCCGTCGTTTCTTCGGCAAGCCCGGCGCCGGAAACCCGGTCGGCAAGTAACGCTTAGTGGACGGACGTTTAAGGGCCGGTTGCCGAAAATACTGTCGCGGCCTTAAATATACTTAAATGTATTTTTTAAACGTGGTTTGCGCCGCATGCAAGGCAACGGCAACGACAATGCCGGTAAAAATAACTCCCACCAATGCGGTCAGGACGGCAAGCCCCTTTGATAGCCGCTTGCGCGGGTGAAAATCACCATACCCCACGGTAAATGCCGTGATGAATGCCCAGTAGAGCGCGTCAAATTTTGACCAGGCTTCATGGCGAGCGACGGTCCTGCCGATCAGGACAATGGTCAACAGGAGAACCAGCAACAATGGCGAAATGAAATAAAGCCCCCGCAGAAACAGTCGTAAAAAATCAGCGGTGACATCCATGGGCATGCTTTAAATTAATCATTCGCGCCCGACCGTTGAGGCCCCGGCCCAATTCGCTGCGTCCAAATATTAATTCAGCCTTAACGGCATCAGGACATACAGGAAGGGGATGTCGCACTTGATGACCGCCGGGCTCAGGTCATCCACCAGTTCGATGGCAACCTCGTCGCTGGTCAGGTTGCGGAGCGGATCCATCAGGTATTCCGGGTTGAAGGCCATGGAAATGGATTTGCCCGTATACTTGATGGGAATGGACTCGTGCGCTTCGCCGACATCCGGAGTAACAACGACAATCTGGATCTGGTTTTTGGCGAAGGTCAGCTTGACCGACGGATTCTTCTCGCTGGTCAGCAAGGATACGCGCCGAATGGCAGCCAGCAGGTTCTCGCGGTCAATGGCAACCCGTTCCTCGCATTGGCTGGGAATAACCTGCTTGAAATTGGGATAGCTGCCCTCGATCAGCTTGGATGTGATCAGCACGTCGGCCATTTCAAAGGCCACCATGTTGGGCAGCGCCTGAATTTTGACCGTGCCTTCATCGCCCAGCACTTTGATCAGCTCGTTGACGGTTTTGGTGGGAATAATCAGGTCGCTTTGCACATCCGCCGGAATTTCAATTTCCTGCTCAACCAGCGCCAGCCGCCGGCCATCCGTTGCCACGATGGTCAATTTTTGATTGCGCATGCCCAGCATAATGCCATTCAAAATCTGCCGGCTTTCGTCAATCGAAGCCGCATACACTGTTTTCTTGAGCATTTCCTTGAAAGTGCCCTGATTGATGGTCACCGCCCGACTGTCGTCAAAAGTCGGCAACGGCGGAAATTCATCGGCGGCCAGGCCGAAAATCTTATAGTCCGATGACCCGCATTGAATGGCGGCAACATTGCTGTCCGTAACCTCTATTTCCACTTCTTCCTGCGGCAATTCGCGGACAATGCTCAGCAGGCGACGGGCGGGAAACGTGCTGGCGCCGGTTTTTTTTATATTGGCTTCCACGTTGCACCTGAGACTCACGGCCAGGTCCGTGGCCACCATTGATAATTTCTGTTTTTCCGCCTTCAGCAGGACATTAAATAAAATTGGCAGAGTGGAATGCGTGCTGATCACGGATTGAACTTGCTGTAAACCTTTTAAAAAAGCATCTTTTGTAATGTTAAATTTCATGTGGCCTCCTTGACTGCTATTATTAATTAAATATATATATTCGTCGTATTAAGGCTGTTCAATCTGTTGATAAGCTCCGCGCGGGTATACGCATATTGATTATCAGGCTGTCAATGGACGTGTTGATATAAAAATCAAACCTGTTCGTACTTTAACGTAAAATCCAACCGCCCGGGTTATCATCAGTTTTATGATCAACCTGTTTGCAGCGTATCAACTTCTATTTAACAGGATTCATTTCAATCTGTTTCGCAAGTTTGACGACGGCCTGCTTTAATTGCACATCCTTCTCAATGCGCTGGCCGACGCGGCGGCAGGCGTGCAGGACCGTGGCGTGTGTCTTGCCGAACGCCAACCCGATTTCCGGGAACGAGGAAGTTGTCAGCGTGCGGCACAAGTACATGGCCACCTGGCGCGGCAGGGCCACGCTCTGGGAGCGGTGCGCACTGGTCATATCCGCCAGGCGAATGTCAAAATATTCCGCCACGCTGCGCTGAATGACCATGAGAGTCACCGGCTCCTTCTTTTCCTGGTCGAGCGTGCTTTGCAGAAGGTGCTCCGCCAGCTGGGCGGTCACCGGCTTATGATACAGCGAAGCATACGAAGTCAACCGGGTCAGGGCCCCCTCCAGGACGCGGATATTGGACTGGATATGGGTGGCAATGAAGACAATGACATCTTCCGGCAGCTTGATTTTCAGGGATTTTTGTTTGAAACGCAGAATGGCCATGCGGGTCTCGAAGTCCGGCGGAATCAACTCCGTCACCAGGCCCCACTCAAAGCGCGAGACCAGCCGCTGTTCCAGGTGAGAGATTTCGTTCACCGGCCGGTCGCTGGTCATGACGATCTGTTTGTGGGCATCATACAAGACATTAAAGGTATGGAAAAACTCTTCCTGCAGGGCCGCGGTTTTGGTCAGAAAATGGATGTCGTCAATCAGCAGCAGGTCGGTATTGCGGTATTTATCGCGGAAATGCTTGACGCGCCTGGTCTGCAGCGAGTCGATATATTCGTTCATCAGCGTTTCGCAGGAAATATAATTAACGTGCGCCTTGGAATGGCCGTGCACATAATGCCCGATGGCCTGCATCAGGTGCGTTTTGCCGAGCCCTGTGCCGCCGTAAATAAAAAGCGGATTATAGGCTTTGCCGGGCGCCTGGGCCACGGCCAGCGAGGTGGCGTGGGCAAACTCGTTGGAAGGCCCCACCACGAAAGACTCAAATAGGTATTTGGGATTCAACGGCCCTGCGCCCGGCCCAGCTTTTTCTACCGGGCGCTGCGTCCGGGCGGCGCCGGGCCGGACCACGTCCGGAGGTGCGGCCGGCGCCGCGGTGTCCAATGCTTCCGGATGGACCTCCAGGATAACCTTCAAGTCGCAGCCGCAAATCCGGCCGGCCGCCTCCTTGATCATCGGCAGGTAATTTTCTTCCAGCCAGGATTGGTAGAAGTCGTTGCTGACCGAAAGCACCAGCGTATCAGCTTCCAGCTTCCGGGGATTAATCACCGCGATCCAGCGTGCATACACATCCGCGTTCAATTGCGCTTTCAGCGCCTGGCAGATTTTCGGCCAAGTCGTTTCAAGATGGACTGTTGTCAAGGCACCCTCCAAAATAGGACGCTCCGTAAAGTGAACTGGAGTTTAAACTCAACCGGTAACCGGCAGCAACACTAATTATTGATTACCACATTATTTTGCCAAAAAAAAAACAGGATGAAAAAAACGCAACGCCGAAACAACCGCAATCAAGGTGAGGCGAGGCGGACGGGCGGCAATATCCATTCCACGGCCTGTTTGCAACCGTTTTAACGACACCCAGGCCGATCTGTTTTCAATCTATTAACAAGTTGTTAACAACCACGTTTGCATCTCACTCAAGCCTTGATGGGCTCGAAATTAATCGTTCAGCATCACGCTGACAAGCAAAAAATTTTTTTTTTGCTTTATTTTTTCAAACCACCATATATTGTATAAATATGTTTAAGAACCACCAAATGAGGCATATATAAAAATGTAATTTACCGAAGCCGTCCGCGGGGGCTGCCGGCAACGCGGCGCAATTGGACTTTGGATGCGGGGCCGGAGGGCGGAAAACACCAATAATTACAAGGGTGCAAGGCGGATTTTATGGGCAAGCAATTAACAGGCGCTATTTTGGCGCTGGGATCACCCCGGCAAAAGCCCGATATTCGCTATTGCGCGGGGTTTGCCGTGCCGGATCCCGTGGTGTACGTGCAACGGGCTGCAAAAAAATATATGGTGGTGTCGCTGCTTGACCGCGAACTGGCGCGCCGCGTTGCGCCGGACATCCAGTTGTATTCGCCCGATGCCCTGCGCATTCCGCGCGCGCTGCGCGGCACGTTGAGCGGCTGGGTGGCGGGCCTGTTGCTGGAACTGGGCATCAGCGCCGTCACCGTGGCGGCGGATTTCCCCGTGCGCGCGGCCGACCAGCTCCGGCGCGCCGGGGTGCGCTTGTCGGTCGCGGATGGTGCGCTGGTTCCAGCGCGGGCGATCAAGACGCCGGCGGAAGTCCGGCGGATCACAGCCTGCCAGCGCGCCGCGGTCCGGGCCATGCGCGCGGCCATCCGCCTGATTACC
>Ga0265297_10011312_pt1 | contig 10946 bp, 4 predicted proteins | sample Munlanlwell13791_FD_192502 | JGI IMG/M metagenome (GOLD analysis project Ga0265297, IMG submission 192502) | Leachate microbial communities from a municipal landfill in Southern Ontario, Canada - Leachate well 137-91 | ecosystem: Engineered > Solid waste > Landfill > Unclassified | place...
CAATAAAGCGTTCCTGGACATCAGTGGATATACTGATGCAGAAATCCGGGGACGAGATCCGATAGAGATGGGTTTTCTTCCCCTTACTGAAGCGCTCAGGCTCATCTCGCGCCGGCTCCTTACGGGAAAGATCGAAAATGTTCCCCTGGCCGTGACGGCAAAAGATGGGAAACGGGTTCATGTCCTGTTCTCTACCATGCCGATCACAATCAACAATAAACCTGCTATTGTGACCGTGACCGCGGAAGTGACAAAACTGAAACGGGTTGAGGAGGAGCTGCTCCGGAAGAATGAAGAACTCCATGCAGCCTTCGAACAACTCACCGCCAGCGAAGAAGAGCTGCGCCAGAATTATGAAGAACTCCAGAAAAACGAGCGGATGTTGCGCGAATCAGAGCAAAAGTTCTCAACGGTCTTCCAGGGCAGCCCGGTGGCCCTCACGCTCGTATCGGCAGAAGACGGAACATTTGTGGATGTCAATGAGGCTTTCGTGAAAAATACCGGGTATTCCCGCGACGAGGTGATTAAAAAAACCGCTGAGCAGCTGGGATTGTTCCCCGATCCCGGTGAACGCGAGGCCCTGGTCACCGCACTCAAAAACCGGCGGGAGATCCGGGGAATGGATCTCTCGTGCCGGATCCGGAACGGTGAGATCCGTGCCGGCCTCTTCTCATCGCGCCTGATCCTGATGGGAGAGACACCCCATATCCTTTCTTCGATCGAAGATATCACCGGGCGCAGGAAGATGGAGGAGGCACTCCGCGAGAGCGAGGCAAAGTTCCGCCGCATTGCAGAGAATGCACCGGATATGATCTACCGCATGTCGCTTCCGGCCGGAAACTTTGAATATGTCAGCCCCGCATCGCTGGCATTGACCGGGTACACACCGGAAGAATTCTATGCTGATCCTTCCTGTTTCAGAACCCTGATCCATCCCGACTGGCTGGAATACTTCCGCAGGCAATGGACAACCCTCCTCCAGGGAGAGGCCCCACCGGTCTATGAATACCAGATCATCGACCGCACAGGAGACACCCACTGGATCAACCAGAGGAACATGGCGGTCAGAGATGAGCACGGGCAGATGGTGGCACTTGAGGGGATTGTCACCGATATCACCCGGCAAAAAGAGAGCGAACGTGACCTGAAAAGAAACGAGCTGCGCTCCCTTGCGGTGAGCGAGAATATCGGGTTCTGGATCTGGGAGATCGATCCGGACGGAATCTACCGGTACTCAAGCCCCGCTGTCCGGCATATTCTCGGCTATGCACCGGACGAAGTCGTAGGAAAAATGCATTTCTACGATCTGTTCGATGCCAGTGTTCGGGAAGATTTTAAAACATCCGCATTTGCGGCATTCGAAAGCCGGGAGCCCTTCCGGAACTTCGTGAACCTCAACCGCCACAAGAACGGGATGGCGGTGCTCCTCAGCACGAGTGGCACGCCCATGTTCGATGAGAGCGGAGTGTTCTCCGGGTACTGCGGGGTTGATGAGAATATTACGGAACGTACGGCAACCCAGTCGGCATTCCAGACAATCGTCAGGAGCCTGGTGGGTACAACCGGGATCACCGCTCTCCACCAGATCACCAGGAGCGTCAGTTCCTGGCTGGGGGTTGCCTGCGTCATGATCGGCGAGATCCAGCCGGATAAGCAGACGGTAAAAGTCATGTCCATGCTCCTTGACGGGAAGGAGATTCCGGACTTCTCCTATACCCTTAAAGGAACTCCCTGTGAAAACGTCTCGGAGATGGGATTCTGCCTGTACAAGGATAATGTCAGGCAACTCTTCCCCCACAGCAGGGATCTGGCCGATCTCGACACCCGGGGATACATCGGTACACCCCTGCGGAATTCTGAAGGGGAGGTATTCGGGATTCTCTGTGCGCTGTCCCGTACACCCTTCCCATCCGTCCCGTCACTGCAGGATATCATGGACATTATTGCGGTGAAGGCTGCCGCAGAGATTGAGCGCATGCAGATGGAACATGCGTTCAGTGAAAACCGGCAGATGCTTGCAGAAGCCATGGACATGGCACACCTGGCAAACTGGGAGTATGATGTCCCATCGGGGATGTTCACCTTCGATGACCGGTTCTATACCCTGTATGGCACAACAGCGGACCGGGAAGGCGGCAACCTGATGCCGGTAGATGTTTATGCCCGGGAATTTGTCCACCCGGAGGACCGTCATATGGTTTATGAATCGGCGGAGTGGACGAGAACAACCACCGATCCCAACTACACGGCCCGGCTCGAACACCGCATCATCCGGAGGGACGGTGAAATCCGGTACATCGTGGTGCGCATCAGGATCACCAAGGATGCAGAGGGCCGGACTATTAAAATTCATGGCGCGAACCAGGATATTACCGAGATCAAGAGGGCGGAGGCAACCGTTCGTGAGACGGAAGGGAGATACCGTTCTCTTGTGGAAACTTCCCCGGGAGTTATCTGGGAGGTCAACACAAGGGGACAGTTCCAGTATATCAGTCCCATCGTGAGTGCCCTTCTGGGCTATGAGCCGGAAGAACTGATCGGAGAACCGATAACGGTACTGGTGATCGAGCGGTTACAACCGACCATGATGAAAATCCTTGAGAACTTTCTTTCATCGCCCGACATGCCGCTCAAGCCATTCGAGGTCATCGGCCGTCACCGCGACGGTCATGACCTGGTGATGGAGATCCGTCCTTCACGGGTAACCGATTCCCATGGGGCACTGATCGGGTTCCGGGGCGTGGCCTATGACACAACCGAACGCAAAAAGGCAGAAGAGGCACTCAAGCGGGCAAACCGCCAGCTCACCCTGATGAGCAGTATCACCCGTCACGACCTGCTCAACAAGATCACCGTCATTCTCGGGAACCTGAAACTCGCCGAGAGAAGATGTACTGACCCCGGGCAGGAAGATTACTTAAAAAAGATCCGCTATGCGACCAGTGCAATCAAATCCCAGATCGAGTTCACCCGGATCTACCAGAACCTCGGGACGAATGAGCCGCAGTGGCTCAACCTGGACTCCCTGATGCCCCGCTCCCATGTCCCGGACACCATGTCCCTGGATACCAATATCAAGGGGATCCAGATATATGCCGATCCGATGCTTGAGAAAGTTTTTTTCAACCTGCTCGATAACTCAATCAATCACGGGGAGCGCGTGACAGAAATCCGGGTGTCATCCCATCAGTCTGGCAGCGATCTCATTGTTGTCTGGGAGGACAACGGAATTGGTATTGCACCGGAGGATAAGGATCAGATCTTCGACCGGGGTTTTGGGAAGAACACCGGTCTCGGGCTCTTCCTTGTCCGTGAGATCCTTTCCCTGACGGGCATTACGATCCGGGAGAACGGGGAGCCGGGCCAGGGTGCCCGGTTCGAGATCGTGGTACCGCAGGGTGCGTACGAGATCGATGCGGAACAATAACCGGGGGTTCTGCCTGGTTTTCCATGCGGAATGATCGAAAGCAGGCTCCGTTAACCAATCGGACACTATTCCCCCATGGCCATAGGGCAATCAGGCAGCGGTTGTGGAGGTGGCGTTCGGGGATCCCATATCGGTCAGGATCCCATTATACATCTCCACCATCGTCTGGGCGGATGCCAGCACATGGGCGGAGATCTCCACGCTCATGAGCGGATCGAGTTTGATCGCCTCGTTGTAAGCCGTCATTGCATCGCGGTACGACTGCATGGACTGGAAGGCATCCACGTTTGCCGGTGCAGCGGTTGCGGACGCGGCATTGTAGGATCCGGTCGTGAGCGTCTTATATTGTTCCCGCATCTTCTTCATCTCGGCAACTGCGATCATCAGCTGGGCATCCCCTTTCCGCATCCAGATCGCCGCTTCCTTGGGTTTAAGCTCGCGCGCCTTCTCAAAATAATTAATGGAGGCCTGGTACTCGCCATTGTCGTACAGGAGATTTCCCGTCATCATCAGCGGAGAGGTATCATTCGGGTTGGTGGCAATCGCAATTGTCAGATCGGAACGGGCCTCGGCATCCCTGCCCATGTAATGCAGGACTTTGACTTTGTCCATCCTGATGGCGGTATCATTGGGAGAGAGCAGGATGGCCGATTCATACAGCGGAACGGCATAGGCCGGATATTTCGTATCCGCAACAACGCCGGCTGCAACCGATACACTTTTTGCGGCAACATGCGGAGCCGCGGCTGCAGTCAGGATAAACGCGGCAATGAGGAGGAGGCACGCGGTCCCGGGCCAGAAGAGAATGCTCTTGTGCCGGAATGCCTTCTGCAACCGGTTGATCTTCCGGGCGCTTAAGTACGCGTCGAGTATCGCCAGGGTCCAGACCAGGATCACGGGGATGAACGGATCGATCGTGGTCCAGAGCGGAAGAAGCAGGGGGAACCCGAGGACTCCGGCAAGAGCGAGAACCCCTTTTGCGGTCTCACCATTATAGAACTGCCCGAGTCCGATGCCCACAAACGAGAGCCCTGCGGCATACAGGGGTTTTCGCCACTCGTCTTTTGAGAGATCGAGCCGGGGGGGTTCGGCGGTCGTGTCCTCAGATTTGGACCCGTCGAACGTGCGCCGGCACGAACGGCAATAATTTCCATTATGATGAGTGATTGTCCCGCAGAAAGGACATTTCTTCATAGCGAACCGGTGATGCGAGATTTAATAATTATTTCGAATGTCGGCCGGGATTTTACCCGCAACAACCTTGCCATGCGGGCCGCAGCATATGATTCCGATCGTGCGGGATCCGGATTAGATTCGGAATGTCAGGCATTCCGTACCTTATATATAATATGATATTCCTCTGTAGATCACTGATATTCCGGGGTTACCTTCAATGATCTCTGTCCTCTATGTTGATGATGAGCCCGATCTCCTTGTGCTGGCGAAACTGTTCCTTGAGGAATCAGGAGAGTTCATGGTCGGAACCTCAACATCGGCACACCACGTTTTAGACACCGCTTCAATTCCGTCATACGATGCCATTGTCTCCGATTACCAGATGCCGGAGATGGATGGCATTGCGTTTCTGAAGATGGTCCGGGAGCGGTTCGGGAATGTCCCGTTCATCCTTTTTACCGGCCGGGGCCGCGAAGAGGTCGTGATCGAGGCGCTCAACAATGGCGCTGATTTTTACCTCCAGAAAGGGGGCGAGCCCACGGCCCAGTTCGCCGAGCTCGCAAACAAGATCCAGTACGCAGTTGCACGGAAGCGTGCAGAGACGGAACTGCAGAGAAAGAACGATGAGCTCAATGCGTCCTACGAGCAGATTGCGGCAAACGAGGAGGAACTGAGGCAGCAGCTCGAAGAACTGACGGAAAAACAGGATGCCCTGCGATCGTCTGAGGAGAAATTCCGGGCATTCACGGAGAATATTCCGGATCTTACCACCATCGTTGATATGACCGGGGTTTACACGTACATCAGCCCGTCCATCCAGCGGATCACCGGACAGAGTGTGGCTGAGCTGCTGGGGAAACCATTTGGCGGAATTGATTCCCTCTTCGGGCTCCTGCCTGAAGATAAAGAGCTCCTCCTGAAGAGCGGCCGGATCGCGATAGAAAAACCGGGGGAGGCCATCACGGTACTGCCGTTCCGGATACGTGACGTTGCCAATGAGGCGCATTTCATTGAAGGTACGATGACCTTCTTGCCCGGTGTAAAGGGCATCCAGGGAATTCTCTTCCACGGGAGAGATATCACCGATCGGATCCGTGCTGAAGAAGAACTCCGCAAAAAGAATGAAGAACTCCATGCCTCGTACGAACAGATCACCGCAGCGGAAGAGGAACTGAGAGGCCAGTACGATGAACTTGCGCACGGCGATACGAGAATCCGCGAAAGCGAAGAGAAGTTCCGGGGAATCTTTGAAAAGATCCACGATGCCCTTGTCCTGTTTACCAAAGACGGGTGTATCGATTGCAACCAGCAGGCGCTGGAACTGTACGGGTTCCCGACCAAAGAGGAGATGTTTGGCCTGTTGCCGATCGATCTCTCACCCCAGTACCAACCCGACGGACAGGAGTCACGGGGTGCAGCGGATGCCCATACCCGGACCGTCTTCCTGAATGGCATCGATCGCTTCGAGTGGCTCCACCAGAGAAAAGACGGTTCTACCTTCCTTGCAGATATCCTGCTCTCGGCTTTTGAGATTGACGGAAAGCAGGCTTTTTTATCATCGGCCCGGGATATCACCGAACGCAAACAGATGGAGGACCAGCTCCGGTTCCTGAAGATTTCGGTTGACCGGTCATCGGACGAAGTCTTCTGGATGGATCTCAACGCCTCGATCATCTACGTGAACGATGCCGCCTGCCAAACCACCGGGTATTCACGCGATGAACTCCTCTCCATGAATCTCTCCGACATGGCCCCGGGCTTTTCCCCGGCAGGGTGGGAAGCGTTATTTACTGAACTCCGGCAAAAAAAGACCGCCTCCATCACGACCCGGCACCGGTGCAAAAACGGTACCCTCGTCGATGTCGAGATCGTTTGTGTCTATGTCAACAAGGACAACCGCGAATACAGTTTTGCCTTTGTCCGGGATATCACCGGGCGGAAGCTCGCAGAACGAGAATTACAGGAGAGCGAGGAGAATTACCGCCACATCCTCGACAATATGCAGGATGCCTATATCCGGACCGACACGCATGGGAACGTAGCCATGGCAAACCCCGCTGCGGCCCGCATGTACGGATATACCTCGGCAGATGAGATGATCGGCATTTTGGCAGATTCCCTGTACATCAATCCCGAACAGCGAACGGATGTTCTGGAAAAATTACGGGAAACCGGACGCATCGCCGATTCCACCGGGACAGGCCGCAAAAAGGACGGGACACCATTCTGGGTTTCGATAAATCTCCAGAATATTCTGGATGATGCGGGGAGCAGCAAAGGTACCGAAGCGATCGTCCGGGACATCACGGAGAGAAAGATCATGGAGCAGGCAATTCAGGAAGCGAACCGGAAACTCAACCTGCTCTCCAGTATCACCCGCCACGATGTGGCAAACCAGCTCACCATGCTCCAGGGATACGTCCAGCTCGCCGCACTTAAGAACGCCGACCCGGGGGTTGCTGACTTTTTATCAAAGATCGGGCAGTCGGCCGATGCCATCACCCACCAGATCGCGTTCACGAAGACGTACCAGGAGCTGGGTGTCCATCTTCCGGGATGGTTCCAGCTGGATGTCGTGATCACCGGAGGATGCAGAAAGGAGATCCGTCTTTCCCGTGCCTGCATGAACACCGAGATCTTTTCAGACCCGATGATCGAACGGGTCTTTTTCAATCTCTGTGACAATGCCCAGCAGCACGGCGGGCATGTGACCGAGATCGTGGTCCGCTGCGAACAGGCTTCAGAGGATCTTGTGATCATTGTTGAGGATAACGGCGTCGGGATTGCCCCGGAGTTCAAAGAGAAGATCTTTGAGAAGGGGTACGGGAAGAATACCGGCTTTGGTCTCTTCCTTGCCCGGGAGATCCTTGCGATCACCGGCATCACGATCCGGGAGACGGGTTTATTCGGGGCCGGCGCCCGGTTCGAGATCACGGTGCCGAAGGATGCGTTCCGGAACGCGACCGGCAATCAGGACACCGGATAATCCGGTACACCCGGTTCACGGGTGCCAGGAACTTCCCGCGTTTTTTTAACCGGAAAGCGTTTGAGATCCCGGTTCCCCAATATGAATAGGACCATGAAAAAAAATTTGGGAACATTCCGGAGTGATCGCTCTTGAAAGGACGACCCCCGACCGATCTGAAAGGCGAGGGAAAACAACAGGCAGAACGCATGGGATACCACTGGACGGACAACACCGATCCCGGCCTCCCCTTTGACGGGTTCATGTACCATGAGGGTGCGATAGCGGCCGTGAAGCTCATGAAAGTGCGGTACGGGCCGGGCGATGACTGCATCATTGAAGAGAAATTCCCGGATGCGGTCGCGGAGATCCGGTCGCTCCCGGTCCCGCCGCACGTGATCCGCGAGCTCTGGCTCCGTACGCAGAACGAGCGAGCGTACCGGCGGTTCTACATCCTGCCAGGGACGACCGCGGAGATCGAGGAGAACACAAAAGAGGGGTACCGCAACCCCCATTACCGCGAGATGTACTGGAAGAAGGCCCCCTACCGGATCGATATTCCCCTCCATAAGGAAGAGGGCCCGGAGGGCTGAAGTCAGATACGCCCATTTCAGGCTCCGTTTGCCAAATGGACGATTCGCATTTTTGGCCGGAGTGGAACTTGTGTCCACGCCCATGGAAAATCGGGAGAAATGGGGTTTATTTCAAAAACAAAGCGATTTTAACCCCACTTCAACCTGCAAAATAGCGGGCGTCCAGCAACCTCTGGATTTCCACAGGTTTAGGGACGCGTAAAAATAACCGCCCACCGGCGGCCGCTATGACCGTTTTGGAGGGGGTCACATCGAAGAACCCTGATTGTTCTTCTCGACCATAAATGCAATTGTATCTGTTTGCCAAGTACTGATGGTGATTCCTCCGGTTTCGAATAGTCTTTCAATAATAGCGGGCACGGGTATTTTTGCAAACGGATTGGCAAAAAAATCAATAAACATATGGCAGCCTTCGTTGTTGTAAAAGTGATGATAAAGCAGCATTCCTGAAATGATGGGATATTCCATTGAAGATTCATAAAAAGCCGATTCGATATGGATGGTTCGAGGAATATTATCCAAATTAATTGCAATAATCCCCGGAAAATTTTCTGATAATTGCACGGTCTTTTCTTTAATTTTTCTTTTAATCGTCGGTTTTGGATGATTGTTGATTGTGCTTATCTCCATACTATTGGATTTGAATACAAGATTGCCTTCACGATCATGTAATGTCCGTACTTCAACATAGGCCGTGAATTCTCCCGATTCAATTTTAATATCAGATTTCTTTTTTGATCCCGGTATCCTTGGTTCCAATTCGATACTAAATCCTATTTTTTTGAAGACCGCCGCAATTTCAATTTGTCCTATTGTGTTTGTGTATTCACGGGCATCCTTCAGATTTTTTGATACGGTTCCTTTGCTTTGAATTTCTTTTCGTAAAAGACTCAAGTTTTCCTCTAAATGATCAAAAAGATGATTCGACATTGATTTTTCCCGAATACTGTCATCGAAAGTCAATTGTATTGCTAACAGATGCATCGCTTCATGAGACTTCTGCAATTCAGATTCAAACCAAGTTTCTTGGAATATTTTTGCGATATTTGGGTGAGTTGCTAGAAATTTTTTCATGGATTCCATTTTTACAACCTCTTAAACGTAAGCAGATTTCTCCACCACCGCAATCTCCTCAGCCGTCAACCCGTACAGCTCGTACACCAGCGCATCGATCCGCACGTCCGTTGCATCGATATCCTGCCGGATGAGCCGGCGCTCCTGGTCGGTCTTGGCCTGAGGGAGATACTTGTTTAATTCCAATATATGCGAAACGAGCGAGACCATCCGGTCGTGCCGGGTCTTGTCTGCGAGCCGGTCGAAATCCGGAATGTACACCGGAAATTTCCCGAGCGCGGCCGGGCTGATATGATACCCGCGATCCGTGAGCGGACAGGTCCGAGTGAGAACAAACCTGCCGAGCGTGGAGTTCAGGATCGCGAGAAGGAACAGATCGTTTCGGGGAATCGCAAGAAGTGTACTGGCGATCGCACAGATTCCCTCCGGGTCCAGACAAAACGCCGGGCTGTGCTGGAACGCTGAGAAAATAATTTTTGGCCGGCCCGGTTCTGATTTCGCAAAGCCGGAAAAAATTTCTGCGGAAGAATCCGGATCATCTTCGCTGCCACGAATTCCGGATTCAGTTTCCTGATCGTTCCCGGCGTGTTCAAGGAAATCAACCAGCGCCCGGCACTTCCGCAGCTTCTTGGGATCATCAACCACCAGCACAAATTTTTCCGGCCGCTCCGGCGCATAGCGCCTGATATCGGCCGGGCGGAGCAGCGGGACAAAGAAGTGCCGGCACCACCAGGCTTTCTTTGTCAGCTGGTTCTTCGTTACCTGATCCACGACCAGCGGATTGTTCCGCGTTCGGTATGTTCCGGCAACGATCTCTCCCATCACGTAATCTTCAAGCGGCGTGCCGGAGGCAAAAATTTTTTTGGAAATTTCTGCCATCCTGGTATCTTCCAGCCTCCATCCCCCGTCATCGAACGAGCGCTGGTCGAGCAAAAAATCCTGCGCACCGCTTCCCTGCCGGGCCCGGTCTTTTTTCCAGACGGGCGAGACAACAAACGACCGGTCGGGTGGCTGGTTCCGGAGCATGAGGATATACACCGGCGCCGTACCTTCCAGCAATGCACGGGTCCGGCCAGTGTTCGTGATCGCAACGATCTGGCGGGAGAGGAGAAGGCGCCGGAGCGGCCGGGTGTGTTTGGAACGCAGGAACGTGCCGGGCGCCAGCACCGCGATGATCCCGCCGGGTTTTGAGAGCGAGAGACCCCGCTCGATGAAGTACCCGAACAGGCCGGCCGATTGGGCATAGGCATCGTAGTGCCGCTGGAAATATTCCTCGCGGGCCGCAACGGCAAACGGCCGGTACGGCGGCGGGGCACCGATCACAATATCGAACCCGCCCTCCGCGATAATTTCCGGAAATACCTCCTTCCAGTCAAACGCGTTCACCCGCCGGCGCTCGTCCGCGTTGAACGGGAAGACCGGTTTTCCCAGGAAATAATCCGGTGCGATCAGGGAGTTCCCGCACCGGATGGTCTTGACAAGAATCGAACAGACCTCGCGAACCGGGCCGGGCGATACGACACCGGAACCCAGGCATCGGATCTCTTTAATGTACGCAAACAGCAGGATGAGCCGGGCCGCACTCACGGATTCTGGATCAATGTCAGCACCGAATATCGAACTGCCTGCCAGATCATTTAAGACCGCCCCTATCTCTTCCGGACAACCGGGATGCCGGGTATTTTTGCGGACAAGGTACCGGTATGCGGCA